>Ga0070739_10003119_pt1 | contig 21065 bp, 16 predicted proteins | sample Coa_R1_7_FD_66445 | JGI IMG/M metagenome (GOLD analysis project Ga0070739, IMG submission 66445) | Surface soil microbial communities from Centralia Pennsylvania, which are recovering from an underground coalmine fire - Coalmine... | ecosystem: Environmental > Terrestrial > Soil > Unclassified ... | reverse complement strand
CGCATCTGCCGGAGCTGCCGAACCTTTTCAATCGCCCGGGGGATGAACTGTTGACCGCCAAATCCCGGATTCACGGACATCACCAGCACCACCGCCACCTGACCGAGCACCTCTGTCAGCACGCTCACGGGTGTTGCTGGATTGATGGCCACGCCAGGCTCGAGGCCCCGCTCGCGGATCAAATGCAGAACGCGATCCAGATGCGGCGTGGCCTCCTGATGCACATAGATACAGTCGGCCCCGGCTGCGGCAAAGGGTTCGATGAACTGCTCCGGATGCTCGATCATCAAATGCACTTCAAGCGGCAGGCGCGTCACCGGTCGCAGCGACGCGACCACGGGAACGCCCATCGTGAGATTGGGCACGAAATGGCCGTCCATCACATCCACATGGAGACGGCTGGCACCACCGGTCTCGACGGCTCGGATTTGCCGTTCCAGGCAGGCAAAATCTGCAGCCAGGATGGACGGTGCAACCTCGACGCGGAATGGAGCGACACTCATCGGCGAGCAGTCGTAGCGGATTTTAACACAGGGCTCGCCGGGACCTCGGAATTCTTCGGCGGTGTCCGAACAGAAGCAGCGACCTGCAGGACCACGGTCGCTCCGGCGTCGAGGCGTGCACCCGCGGGCGGCTGCTGACCGACCACGCGGCCCGGTTCGATACCCCCCGCCTCGACGGAAACCAACTTCACGGCCACCCCTGCCTGGCGCAAACGCTGCTGCACCTGTCCAGCCGCCTGCCCGACGGCATCCGGCATGACAAACGCCGCCGGCCGTGTCCCCTGCGAAACCAGCACGGAAACGCGCAAACTGCTGACGCCTGCAGTGCCCGCCGGAGGGTCCTGTTGAATCACAAAGCCGGCGGGTTGTTGCGCTGTGTAGAGATAGGAAACCTCCCCGAGCTGCAATCCTGCCGTCAGCAGCCGCAGCTGCGCGGCCCGGAGTGTCAAATCCACCAGGCTGGGGACGGTTACGTTTTGCGGTCCCAGGCTGAGGACGACCTGGACGCGCTGACCCACCTTCACCGGCATGCCCGGCGGCGGATTCTGCCGAACGACGGCACCGGCCGGCACGCTGCTGTATTCGTGGTCGGCAATGATGAGGCTCAATCCCAGTGCTCCCAGCTCGCGCTCAGCATCGTTCAAGCTACGGCCGACCAGGTTCGGTACGGTGACTTCGCGGCCCACAATGGCCAGCCGCATTCCGGTGATGGCGCTCAAAAAGGCTGCTGAGCCCAGAACGAACAGCAGCAGAAAGAGCCGATCCAGCCGCCGCAACTGCTCCCGAAAACTCATCCGCATCTTCCGCTGGCCTTCGCCCCGGCCTCGAGCCAGCCTCCATTATCGCCGCTCCAGTACAGCAGCGAAAAACCCATCGGTGCCCGTTTCGGGCGGAAATGTCCGGAAATAGCCACGCGTATCGCGCAGAGCTTCGGGAACCCAGGGAGGTTGAAGAACGGTCTCCAGTCCCTGCACGGCATCGCTGACCAGTCGCAACCCGGGGTGGGCAGCCAGAATCGTTTCGATCACCTGCTCGTTCTCTTCCGCCTCCAGCGAACAGGTGGAATAAATCAACCGCCCTCCCGGGGCCAGAAGCTGCACCGCGTTTTCCAGGATAGCTCGCTGGCGTGCGGCCAGCACGGGCAGGTCGCCGGGATGCAGACGCCAACGAATTTCGGGATTGCGGGCCAGCGTACCGGTCCCCGAGCAAGGTACGTCGGCCAGCACGCGCTCGAACGCCTGGCCAAATGGCAGAGGCCGCGTGGCATCAAGCGCCACCAGATGCACTGTGCCGGCGCCCACCCGCCGAAGCAGCCCACGCATCGCCCGCAAACGAGCCAGACGCCGATCAGCTGCCACCGCCAGGGCCGGAGGCCCGAGCAGCCGAACCAAAACGGCGGTTTTATTGCCTGGCGCCGCGCACAAATCCAGAAGCCGCATACCGTGCGTGGACCCGACCAGCCAGGCAACCGCCTGTGATGCCTCATCCTGGATCAAAATCCAGCCCCGTCGAAATGCCTTGCTCCGGAGCAAAGGGCCTCCCTGCACCCGGACGGCAGTTTGCATGAGTTCGCCCGGAACAATCCGGAATCTCTCCTCGACGAAAGCCGTCTGCGCCTGCGCCGGTTCGAGCAGCGTACAGCTCAGAGGAGCCGGCGTATTGTTGAACGCCAGCAGGCGTTCTGTACGCGCGCGACCGAAATATTGCAACCAGCGTTCCACCAGCCAGTCCGGATGGGAGAACAATAGCCCGAGACGGCTGACCTCGCTCAACCCATCCGGCAGCCATGTGGCACGGTCCCTGCCCGCCAAGTCGGCGCGCAGAGCCGCCCGCAGAACCGCATTCACCAGTCCCGCCGCAGAGGCCCGGCCCATCCGCCGCGCCAGCTCAACGGCTTCGTACACGGCAGCGTGTGCCGGTATGCGGTCAAGGAAAAGAAGTTGATACAGCCCGACCCGCAGAACGATCCGAAGCGGAAGGTCGAGTTGCGCCGTCGGGCGCCGGGCCAGTTTCCCGAGGAGAAAATCTAGCCAGCGTTGCCAGCGCAGCACACCAAAGACGAGCTCGGTGGCCAGAGCGGCGTCGGCCGGTTCGAGCTGCCTGGCTGTACGGCGAAGAAGTTCACCCGCCCAGTGCCTACGAGTTTCGACCTGCAGGAGAACGTCACAGGCCACGCGCCGCGCCGGTGAGACATGCCTGCGCCCACCCACGAGGGTGCCCGCCTAGCCGGTCCGCACAGGTGCCGACTGAAACCGTTCGCCCAGTCGTAGCCGCGCGCCTCGCAAGAACTCAGCGGCCGTCAGCTGGCGCCGGCCTTCGACCTGCACCCTTTCTATTTCCAGCCAGCTTCCTTCTCCGCAGGCAACCAGCAGCCGCTCGCCCTGTTGCACCAGCGTGCCCGGTTCCTCGGGAGGCAGACGGACCTCCACCGGCCTGCCACCCAGATGTATTCGCTGTCCGCGAAACCACGTGTAGCTCCCTGGCCAGGGAACAAAAGCCCGCATCCGGTTGAAGATCTTGCGCGCCGGCCAGTTCCAATCGATCTGCCCGTCTTCCCTGCGCAGCGGCGGGGCCAGCGTGGCTTGGGATTCATCCTGGGGGTGGGGTTGGAGGGCCCCGTTGCGCAAGCCGCGTAAGGTTTCGAGCAACAGATCGCCGCCCAGCTGGGCCAGCCGAGCCGCCAGCTCGGGAGCGGTTTCCTCGGGACCGATCTCGACGGACCGTTGCAGGAGGATCGGCCCTGTATCGAGTCCGGCGTCCATCTGCATCGTTGTCACTCCGGTCACAGTTTCGCCTTCGGCGATCGCCCACTGGATCGGAGCCGCTCCTCGATAACGCGGCAACAACGAGGCGTGCAGATTGATCCATCCCAGCGGCGGAAGGGAAAGCAACTCGGCCGGGATCAACCGACCGAACGCTACCACGGCCACGACATCCGGAGCCAGGTGTTCGAGGAACGCGCGAACTTCAGTGGCTCGCATCCGCTCCGGCTGCAGAACCGGCACCGCCGCTTGCTCGGCCTTTCGGCGGACCACGGGCGCCTCTGGCTGCAGGCCACGGCCCCGGGGCCGGTCCGGTTGCGTCAGAACGCCCACCACCCGGATGTCGGGAGCCACCAGCAGCCGCTCGAGCGAAGGCAGTGCAAACTCTGGCGTTCCGCAGAACACCACCCGCAGTCGGTCATTCACCACTCGCCCACCTTCTGCAATCTGCGGATGCGCCTCTTGATCAAGTCCCGCCGCAGCAGACTGAGGTGATCGATGAAGAGCCGCCCCCAGAGATGATCAATCTCGTGGCAGAAGGCCCGGGCCAGCAGACCCTCGCCGCGCATCTCGTAGGTCTGGCCGTTGACGTCCTGCGCGCGCACAGTGACAAACTGCGGGCGCGTGACCAGGCCACGAAAACCCGGCAGCGACAAACAGCCTTCTTCTTCTCGCTGCTCTCCCTCGGTGTGAACGATCTCCGGGTTGGCCAGCACCAGCCGTGCCTCGGGATTTTTCCCCGCACTGACGTCAATCACCGCCAGTCGCAGAGAAACCCCGATCTGCGGTGCGGCCAGTCCCACGCCTTCGGCCGCATACATGGACTCGAACATGTCCTCCACCAGCCGGCGCAGCTCTTCGTCGAAGGCCTCGACCGGCGGTGTCGGCCGCAGCAGGACTGGATCGGGATACTTGACGATCGGACGGATCATGGCCTTTCAAAAAGCATCGAGCTGCCGCAGATAGGCAGCAAAGTTTCTCCGGGTTTCTTCCAGGGCATCTCCGCCAAATTTATCCAAGAAAGCCTCGGCCAGCACCAGAGCGACCATAGCTTCGCCCACCACTCCGGCGGCTGGCACGACGCACACATCGGAGCGTTCGTAGGCAGCCGCGCCCGGCTGTTTGGTCACCAGGTCCACGCTGGCCAGAGGACGACGTAGCGTGGAGATCGGCTTCAGATACCCGCGTACAACGATATCTTCTCCATTGCTGATGCCGCCTTCAAGTCCTCCAGCGCGGTTGGTGGGTCGGAAAAACCGCCGACGGGAAGCATCGTAGTGAATTTCGTCGTGGACCCGGCTGCCAAACTCCGTCGCAGCCGCTACTCCCGCACCGATCTCCACCGCCTTCACGGCCTGGACCGACATGATGGCCTGTGCCAGTCGCCCGTCAAGACGCTCGTCCCATTGCGCATGGCTCCCCAGGCCGGGAGGCACATCGTGTGCGACCACCTCGAAGATGCCGCCCACGGAATCGCCTGCGCGCAATGCCTTCTCCACTTCGGATTGCATCTGCCGCTCAATGTCCGGGTCCACACAGCGCAGGGGCGAGTCGAGATTACCGCAGACCGCTTCGATCTCTGCCCAGCTCACCGGCCGCTCCAGGCGCACCCGGCCCACTGCAACGACGTGGCTCAGCACCGCGATTCCGAACTGCTGCAAAAAGAGTTTCGCGAATGCGCCCACGGCCGTTCGCGCGGCCGTTTCTCGCGCCGAGGCCCGTTCCAGCACATAACGTGCATCGTGCAGATTGCACTTCAGCGCACCGGCCAGATCGGCGTGGCCGGGTCGCGGCAATGTGAGCGGGCGGCGCGCGGCCTCCGCTTCGGAGCTGGCTTCTACCGGCAGCGCCTGTTGCCAGCGCTCCCACTCTCGGTTGGCCAGTCGCAGCGCGATCGGCGCGCCGATGGTATGCCCGTGGCGCACACCAGCCAGAATTTCCACCTCATCGTGCTCGATCTTCTGCCTCCCGCTGCGGCCATATCCGAGCTGACGCCGCCGCAGTTCGCGGTTGATGAACTCCGTATCCACCGGCACGCCGGCCGGCAGGCCCGACAGCCAGGCCACCAGGGCCTGGCCATGGGACTCGCCGGCGGTGACAAAACGCAAACGGGGCATCAGAGTCCTCACAGACGCGAACTAGCGATTCTAGCGAAACCCCTGTCGCCGGCAAACTGACCTGCTACGGCTGCAACGCAATACGGAAGCGATGCATCACCAGCGTCCGATCGCCGGCACCTTCCGGCACGACCCAGGCTGGCCGTGCAACAGGAGCGTGGGCGAGCATGTCAAATCCCGGACTGACACCGTAGACGATCCCGGTCAAGGCTGGGCTACCGGCGACGCGCACCTCGACCTCGACACCGCTCCGCTCGCCCAGCAGGATTTCACAACCGTGCCAGGTGCCCCAACGCCGGGCAGCTTTACCTTCGAGCTGCAACGGCCGCCCTTCGACTCGCAACTCCTCGACCGCTGAAGCTGGGTCGAAGAACACCCCCACAAGGGGCGCCCTCGGCGGGGAATGCACCCGGAGCCGCACCCATCGTTCGCTGCCCGCCGTAGCCACCTGCAGCAATTGCACCTCTGGTGGTGCCAGGCGCAGCTGCGGTGCAGCCGCAACGTAGGCTCGCGCAGACGACCACGGAAATACGGACACTGGCTGTCGAGCAAAGCCGGCCTGTTCTACAAACCTGCACAGCACACCGCGGTCATCCGTAAACAGTAACCACCGGTTGACAGGCCCGTCCGCATCCGCCTGCAAAGCCAGCGTGGCATGCGCGGGGGTGGCAGAAGTGTGTCGCGGCAACACAGCTCCCGCCAAAAGCAGCAGGATCACACACCCTGCTGTCGGCACCAGCCAGTTCCTTCGCAGCCGGGTCCCGGAGGACCGCAACAAAGGACGTACGGCGAGTCCGTACCAAGCCCCACACCACGCAACGCCGACCAGGCCGATCATTCCAAGTCCGGCATAGAGAAGGGCGGGCAGTGAAAGCCATAGCAGGCCTACCGCAGCAGCGGGCAAGGCCGCGCGCACCTGACTGTTAGACGGGCTGGTCGTCTTCCCTTTCCAACCCATTGCACCAGCCACCGCCGTCGGCACTAGCCACAGATAACCCGCTTCAGGAAGACTGGCCGTAGCCCAGGCAGCCGTCAGCCATACACTCCACACCGCCAGCCAACTCGTGGGCGCGTCCGTGCCGGCCGGTTCCGGTATGCTTACAGCCAACAGGAGGCCCAGTAGAAAAAAGGCAACGATCCACGGGCCGGGATGCGCGACCCACCCCTGCAGCGGAAACCCGATCTGCGCAAAAGCGAAAACGATCCCTAGGGCCAGGACAGCAGCGGCGAGATTGGCCCCCAACATCCGGACAAATGCACGAACGACCCGCGCCCTCTGTTGTGATCCCAGTCGCCTCCCTCCAAGCAGGAGGAGCACCGTGGCCCCCACGAGTCCCACAATGCTCCACCCGGCCGGCCACCACAGCAGCCAGCGTCCGGCCACATCTGTGAACACGGCTCGCTGCGCGGGCAGCATCCGCTCGAAATCGAGGTCCGCAATCGTTTCGGTCAGTGCCAAAGCGTTTTGACCCTGCTGCTGCACCGTGGCCGGATCCAAATGGGCCAAAGTATCGCCAGGCGTGTGGTAGAGGCCGGCGCCGCCGACAAAGGCAAAATTGAAGCCCTGCAGGCCGTGCGCGAGAAAAGCTGAAAAATCGGTATCGTTGGGCATCCGGCGATAAATCCAGGAAAACAGACTCGACGTGCGCGGGCGCGGTGCTGAACTGGCGAACATTCGCGCAGCCCACAGCGCTGCCGATCCAGTCTCAAACAGCAGAGAAGGGCCGCCTGTGCCACGTGCATCGAGGTTGATGACAGCCCGCACGGCCGACGCCCAGGGGTGCTCTTGAACGAAGGCACGGGCTCCGACGAGCCCCAGTTCTTCTCCGTCGGCAAACAGAAACACCACGGTATTGCGAAACCGCCGATAACGCAGAGCACGGGCCACCTCCAGCACGGTCGCCACTCCGGCGCCATCGTCGCCGGCCCCCGGTCCTGCCGCCACCGAATCGTAATGGCAGGCCACGAGCACGCTCTGCGGACCTGCACCCTCGAGCCGCGTGACCACATTTTCGACCGGGGCACAGGTCCCATAACGTCCACAGGCAAAGGTGCGCTGCACCTGCGGCTCATAGCCAAAGGTTCGCAGCAACCCGAGCAGGCCATCACGAACGCTGCGCGCAGCAACGCTGCCGGTGGGATGAGGTTCGGATTGCCCCGGCAGGCCCTGCAAAAACCCGAGCGCCCGCTGCGCCGAAAATTTCTGCGCTGGAGCGGAAGCTGGGAGCGGGGACGGCAGCCGGTTGGCGAGCAAGCCGCACAGCGCCCCAGCCACGAGAAGCAGCCAGGCCAGGGCAATTCCGGCGCGATCCCGCCGTAAAACTGTACGCTTCAGCGCGGCGAGCATATCAAACACCTGGGGAGACTCCCTGCCTGCGCCTCAGACACAACCCTCGCCGCGCATCCTTTACAGGCTCCGACCCCTGTGCTAATCTCGCAGCGTTCGCCTTTCCGCGCGCCAGAGCGAACGGGGCGGTCGCCAGTCCGGCCGCAGTGCCTGCACTTCCCTCTCTGCTCGATCCACCTCCCGCGTCGTAGGGAAGGAATGGGCGTGCTCAAACTGAAGAAAATCGAACTCGTCGGTTTTAAATCGTTCTGCGACCGAACCACTTTGGAGCTAGCCGGCAGCGGCATCACGTGCATTGTGGGGCCGAACGGTTGCGGCAAATCCAACATTGTTGACGCCATCTCCTGGGTGCTGGGCGAGCAAAGCACTAAAAACCTCCGTGCCGAACGTATGGCCGATTGTATCTCTAACGGCTCGGCCACACGCGCTCCGATGGGCATGGCCGAGGTTTCCCTGACTCTGGTGGATCCCGAGCTGGCCGAAGCTGCGGAAAAAATTTTGCTCAACACAGGAGCGGGACAGGCGTGTTTGCAGGAAAACTCTGCAGCAAGTGAAGCCGTCTCCGAATCTGCCGACACCTCGGATGGGGCAACCGCCCGGACCTCCGCTCCAGAACACCCCAAGTCATCGCAGCTGGAGACTCCTGGCGAAGTGGTCGTGACCCGGCGGCTTTACCGGTCCGGGCAAAGCGAATATCTCATCAATGGTCGCCAAGTGCGCCTGCGCGATATCCAGGAGCTCTTCATGGGGATCGGGCTCGGGCCCAATTCCTATGCCATCATCGAGCAGGGGCGCATCGGACACATTCTGAGCTCGCGTCCCGCCGAGCGGCGGGCCATTCTGGAGGAAGCTGCTGGCATCAGCAAGTACAAGGCCAAGCGACGCCTCGCCGAGGCCCGCCTGCAGGCCGCCCGGCAGAACCTGGCACGGGTCAACGACATTCTGAACGAGGTCACGCATCAACTCCAATCGCTTCGGCGTCAGGCCAGCCGAGCTCGCCGCTACCGCGAGCTGCGCGAGCAGCTGCAGCAGGCCCTGACAACGGTCCTGGTTGCCCGCTGGAGGCGTCTACGGGATCTGCTCGCCGACCGGGACCAACAAAGCCGTGTGCTGGGTGAGATGCAATCGCAGCTCATCGAAGCCCTTGCCGCTGCGGAGTCCGAGCAGCAGGCCGCCGAGGCCGAAGCGACACGGCTCGAGACCGCATTGCGACACCTGCATAACCAGATGGGCATGGCGACGCTGGAGGCTGAGCGGCAGCGCGGACGACTCGCATCGAACGCCCGCGAAGCCGAGCAGGTGGTCACGCGCCTGGCCGAAGTCAACGCGCGCCTGGAAGAACTGGCCAACACCCTGGAAAGCCTGGCGGCACAGGAGAGAAACCTCGCGGCAGCTGCCGAGCAGCTTCGTGCCGAGCGCGCGCGAGAGGAAGAGCAGGTGCGGGCCCTCACTGAAGAGGTGCAGGAACTGGATCGGCAGCTTACCGCTGCCCAGCAATTGCGTGCGACGCGCACGGCAGAGTTCGAAGCCCTTTCGGATCGAATCGCGGCCGCTCGAGCCACAGCCGCTCAGGCCGACGAAGCCGCCCGGCACGTCGCGGCAGCGCTGGAAGCAGCGCGGGCTGCAGCCGGCCGTCTGGAGCGGGAACACAAACAGAAGGAAACGAGCCTCCATGGGCTGGAGCGCCAGCTGGCTGCGACCCGCGAGAGCGTGGCTCAGTTCCGCAGGCAATTGGCGGAACTGCAGAATACCTGCCAGGCAGCGCGCACGGCACGGGCCAACGCTCTCGACGAGCTCACGCGGGCCCGCGAGGAGCTGGCGGCTGCCGAGGAACGCCGCCACACGCTGACCCGCGTGCTAGAAGAACGTGTCTACGCCGCCAGCACGGTCCAGAAACTGCTTTCGCTCGATGGACAGGGCTCCCGGTCGGGATTCCGACCCCGCGGCCTTCTGGCAGATTTCGCCGAAGTCGACCCCGGATACGAAAACGCCGTCGAGCAGTTCCTCCACGAAGAGCTTCATTATGTTGTCGTAGAAAACTTCGAATCGGCGCGCGCCGGCCTGACGCTCGTCTGTGACGCTGTAGGCGGCCGGGCGACGTTCTTCATGGACTCCATTTCGGTCAGCGGCAGTCCGCAGCATCCCCAGCACGCCCTGGAGACCCGGCCCCCCGTGCTTGCCCGGCTGGACCGTCTGGTGCATTTCCGCGCCCCTCTGAGCAACGGCCTCAAGCGTTTTCTGCCGCGACTGGCCTCGGCCTATCTCGTTGAAACCCTCGAAGCAGCACAGCAGCTCGCTCAGCAATACCCCGACCTCTACTTCCTCACCCCCGAGGGCGCCTGGGTCCACGGGCGGCTGGTCAGCGGCGGGCGTCCCGGTGAGGCAGGCCCATTGGCCCTCAAGCGGGAGCTCCGCGAAACCGAACGGCTGTGCGAAGAACGCCAGAGAGAAGTCGAATATCAGCAATTACTCGCTGCACAACTGGACAGCCAAGTGACGGTGCTCGAGGCGGAACTCGAGCACGTACGCACCCATCTCCTGCTCGAAGAAAAACAGCTCGGCACGCTGACCCAGGAATTCGAGCGGGCTCGAGCTGAATGGCAACGACAGGCGCAGCAACACAAGCAGCAGCAGGGCGAGATCGCCCGACTGGAAACCCAATTGGCCGCACTGCAGAAGCAACAGCAGCAGGCCGCCGCCGAACAGGCCCGCGCCGAGCAGCACCGCCGGGAGCTGGAGCAGTCGCTTCCGGACCTGGACCGCCGGATTGCCTCGCTGGGGGAGGCGCTCAAGGTTGGGCGCGAGTACCTGACCGCAGCTCGGGTCCGTTTGGCAGCCTGTAGCGAACGCCTAGCTGCCTTAGAGCAAAATCACGCCCGCCTGATGACGGAGTTAACCGAGCGACAGCAGCAGCAGCAGGCACTCCAGAGTCAGCGGGAAACACTGGGCCATCGCCTGCGCGAACTCGAAAAGGATTCGGCCGCTGCCCGCGAGGTTCTCGAAAGGGCCCAGGAGGCGATCACCCGACTCACCGAGGAGATCTCCAGCCAGGAGCAGGCGTTGCAGCAGGCGCGAGAGCACGCCCTGCAAGCAGCCGAACACGCACGGGGCGAACGCCAGCGGCTGGATCAGCTCCGGGAGCAGCGCGCTCGGCTCGATATCGAACAGACGCGCCTGCAGGCCGATCTCGAGCACCTGGCCCAGGCGTCGCAGAACGAGCTGGGCACGACCATCGCGGAACTGCTCCAAACCCAGACCGGCTCTCTCGGCGAGGAAGAGCTCGCTGCGGCCGAAACGTCGTGTCAGGAGCTGCGCGAGCGCCTTGAAGCGCTGGGACCGGTCAATCCGCTGGCACTCGAGGAGTTTGCCGAATGTGAGCAGCGCGCGACTTTCCTGACCCGCGAACGCGATGATCTGGTTCGTTCGATCACCGACACGGAGCAGGCTATTGCCGAGCTGGACGCTGCCTCGCACAAGCGCTTCCGTGAAGCCTTCGAAGCCATCAACCGACATTTCGCCGAGGCCTTCCGGGTGCTTTTCGGGGGCGGCGCGGCCGAAATGCGACTGACCGAACCTGACAGTGCGGGCGAGCCCGGACTCGAGATGATCGTCCAGCCACCCGGCAAACGCCTGCAGAATGTGATTTTGCTCTCCGGCGGAGAAAAGGCACTGGCCGCGCTGGCCCTGCTGATTGCGATCTTCCGCTACCAGCCCAGCCCCTTCTGCGTGCTGGACGAAGTGGATGCTCCGCTCGATGAAAGCAACATCGGCCGCTTCCTGGAGATGCTGCGCGAAATGGGCGAGCAGATCCAGTTCATCGTGGTAACCCACAACCGACGCACGATGGAAGCCGCTTCCGTCCTCTACGGCGTCACCATGCAAGAACCTGGTGTATCGCAAATCGTTTCCGTGCGCTTCGAGCACCGCGGCACGCATGCCGCCTGAGCTTTTTCTCCACCAACCGCCTTGCTACAATAGGGCCCGCCATGCACCACGCCGAACCCGTTCCTGTCGTCTGGGAAACGCATCTCGATGGGGTCAAACTTCTGGCCCGCGGCAAAGTTCGCGACATTTACGAGCTGGACGACCAGCTTTTGATCGTTGCCACAGACCGGCTGTCGGCCTTTGACGTCGTTCTGCCCACGCCGATCCCCGACAAGGGTCGTGTGCTCACGCAGCTCTCCCTGTTCTGGTTCGAGCGGCTGCGGGACGTCGTCCCGCACCACGTGATCACGGCCGAGGATTTTCCGGAGGTGCTGCGGCCCCATCGCAAAATCCTCCACGGGCGCAGCATGCTTGTGCGGCGTACCGAACCCATTCGAATTGAATGCGTGGTCCGCGGTTATCTAAGCGGCTCCGGCTGGAAGGAATACCGGCAAAGCTCGACGATCTGTGGGATTCCTCTCCCGCCGGGCCTGCGGGAATCGGCGCGGTTGCCGGAGCCGATTTTCACACCGGCCACCAAAGCCGAAACCGGGCACGACGAAAACATTTCGTTCGACGAAATGGCGACCCGCATCGGAAAGCGGCTGGCGGAGCAGCTGCGCGAGATCAGTCTGGAGCTGTATCGGCGCGCGGCGGCCTATGCGGAGCCCCGCGGGATTTTGATTGCGGATACAAAATTTGAATTCGGTCTGCTCGACGGGCAGATCATCTGGATTGACGAAGCCCTCACGCCGGACTCCTCGCGCTTCTGGCCCGCCGATCAATACGCCCCGGGCAAACCGCAGCCGTCCTTCGACAAACAATATGTGCGGGATTACCTCGAGCAGGTCGGCTGGAACAAGCAGCCGCCGGCCCCTGAACTGCCCCCCGACGTGGTAGCACAGACGCGCGCCAAATATCGTGAAGCCTACCGCCTCCTCACAGGCAAGGATCTCGACTGACGTCCGCTGAGAGCTCTGGCACCGGCCCGAACAGACTGCGGCGATGGCTAGCGCGAACCCCGCCGCCGCGGTCCGGTCGCTGGCGGAATATCCTCAGGATTGATCTTGGCTTTGTCCCAGTGGAGTAAAAACGGCTGCTGATCGTAGCTGACCAAAGTGCCGGTAAAACGCACGATATCTTCTTTGTGCAGCCGTTGCGCGTCGGGCTGCTCGGTCACTTTCACTTCCATGTTCGCAGTGGTAGCTTTCTGAATGTCCTCCGGCGTGGATCCGGCGTACACACGGAGCACAGCCCCATCCGCCGTGGGCGTGACATCAATAATCTTCACAGGCACATCGGGGAATTCATTGCCACATGCGGCCAGCCAGGCCAGCCGGGCTTTGTCTCCACCCGCCTGCAGATCCTGCATGATGCTGAACAGATTGCTATCCTGCAAGTACTTGGCCAGATCCTCGGCGCTGGGGAATTTCAAGTCCGTCGGCGCCTCCAGACTCTGGCTGGCGGCCGCTGCCTGCAAGAGCTGATTCATCTCGTCGTCCAGCAAATTCTGACAGGCCGGCTTCTGATACAGAAGCATCTGCTGACGCAGATAGCTCCGCACCTGAGGCTCGATGTCCGTTTTGAGCGCGACGGCCCGTGCCAGCGCCCAGAAACCGTTCATCCACTGCGGCGGATTTTCCTGCAGGTAGGCAATGCCCAGACGAAACCAGGTCACGGCGTTTTTGGGGTCGTCGGTAACGGCGGACCGCAAAAACTGTTGAGCGCCATGGTAGTCCTTCAGGAATAGCGAGGCCACACCGGCCGTGTAGTCAAACAGGGCCTGCATCTGCTGTCGGGCCTGATTGAACTGTTCCTCGCTCACGTTGGCCGGCTTCTTGAGTTCCTGGACCATCTGAAGTCCCTGGCGGGCCAAATCGCGGGCACGCTCGGCCTGCTGGGTAGCGTCCGGTGCTTTTTCGTTGAAGACCATGTTGAACGCCACTGCCCGCGCATACAGGGCCTGCAGGAGAGTCACCGGCCGGCTCTGTGGATCCAAACCGGAGGCGTTTTCAAGCAACTTGTCCGCATAAACGATGACCTTGTCCTGCTGGTTGAGCTGCCGGTAGGTGTCCAAATACAGAGCGTAGATATAGGGCAGCAATGTGGATTTTGGAAACTTCTCGACAAAATCGTCGAGCAGCTTCAATCGCTGCTGCGCATTCTTTTCGTTGGCGGCCTGCTGGTAGGCGTTGTATTCGGCCAGGGAGTAGGACGGCTGCTGTTGCTGGGGGACCGGGCGCGCCCCCACCACACGAACCGCGGCCCCGAGCACCAGGCCTACGCCCGCCAGAACCACCACCACGCTGATTGCCGCACGCTTCATCCCTTTTCCGCCTCCTTCTCTCATCTCAAAACCACCGGCCCGGCCAAAGGGTTACACAGATTTAGCAAATGAGCGGCGATTATAGGCAAAGCTCCACAGCGTCGCAAGGTGGCGATCACCTCCACCCGGATCTTCCCTCCCTCCTGCTAAGATGAGGTTTCCTGCGATAAGGTTATTCCCGGGGAGGCATCCATGGATTCTACGGCTGCAAAACCTCTGGCTGGCCAAGTGGCGGTCGTGACAGGTGCGAGCCGGGGGATTGGGCGAGCCATTGCCCGCCGGCTCGGTGAGCTGGGAGCCGCACTGAGCGTATGTGCGCGCACCCGGGTAACCCTGGAGGCCACCGCCGCCGAGCTGCGACAGCTCGGCTGTCGCGTCGTCGCCGTCGTTGCCGATGTCACCCGTCCCTCCGATGTCGACCGACTGGTCTGTCAAACCCGGCAGGAACTGGGAGAAATCGATGTGCTCGTGAATAACGCCGGTGTCGGCTGGTTCGGCCCCGTTCACACCGCCAGCGAAGAGGACTGGGACCGTGTGCTCGATACCAATCTCAAGGCCGTCTTTTTGCTGACGCGGGCTGTGGCACCTACGATGGTGGCGCGCGGCCGGGGGTTCATCATCAACATCGCTTCGCTGGCGGCAAAGAATGCCTTTGCCGGCGGGGCCCTCTACTGCGCCTCCAAATGGGGCCTGCTGGGCTTCAGCCAGGCAGCTGCTGAGGATCTTCGGAGCTACGGCATCCGCGTCAGCACCATCTGTCCGGGCAGCGTCCTCACCGAGTTTTCTCCTCACACCGGCAAGGATCCAACAAAGATGCTCACGCCGGAAGACGTCGCCCACGCCGTCGCAATGGTGCTGCTGACGCGGCCGGAGAGTTTCATCAGCGAAGTTCTGCTGCGCCCGACACAAAAGCCGTAAAGTTTTAGTACCGCAGTTTGGAACCCGGCCTCTGGTCGGGAGCGACTTTCCTCTTGTGCCGAATCCCCCAGGGGCCGCACAATGGAGCTGCGCAGGAGGGCCCGACTTCTGGCCCGCCTGTGGAGCAGAGCCCGGGGGGGTCCACACTGTATGGTTCTGGGCATCGTGTTATACATCGCAGCCGCCGTTACCACCGCTTTCCAGGCTTATGCCGGTATCCAGCGGGAGCTGTGGTGGGCGCCATCGTCTCCGCTGCCGCTGCTGGCCCTGATCGGTTGCGGGGTGATGCTGCTCGGGGCTGCCTGGGGAGCGGTCCGTGCCACAAGTTCTTCCTGGGTTGTCCTCATCGGAGCCATCCTTCTGTGGGCTTTTTATGTTCCTGGTCTGATGACCTACGGCGACCATCTCCTGGGGGTACTGCACGGAGGGCAGCTGACGTTGCTTGATGTGAACTACCTGCAGCCGCTCGGGCCAGCCCTGCTTCTGGCTGCTGCCACCCTCTATGCTCTCTACCGCGGCCCGCTGGCCACGCGTTATGACTGACGCGGAAGCCTCGGCACCTTCTTCAAATCCGCGGCAGCACGATGCCCTGCTGGCCCTGATACTTCCCCTTCTTGTCGCGGTAGGAAACCTCGCACGGCTCGTCTGCCTCGAAGAAAATCACCTGGCAGAGGCCTTCGTTCGCGTAAATGCGCGCCGGCAACGGCGTGGTGTTACTGATTTCCAGCGTGACATAGCCTTCCCATTCCGGCTCGAACGGCGTCACATTGACGATGATCCCGCACCGTGCATAGGTGGACTTGCCCACGCACACGGTCAGAACATTGCGCGGGATCCGAAAATACTCCACCGAGCGACCCAGCGCGAACGAATTCGGCGGAATGATGCAGACCGGACCCTTGAATTCCACAAAGGAGCGCGCGTCGAACTGTTTGGGATCCACAATGGTCGAGTTGACATTCGTGAAGATGCGGAACTCGTCGGCCACCCGCATGTCATAGCCATACGAAGAGAGACCGTAGCTGATGACGCCGTCGCGGACCTGTCGCTCCACAAACGGTTCGATCATCCGGTGCTCCAGCGCCATGCGGCGAATCCACCGATCGCTCTTGACACCCATGGACCCTCCCTCGGAAGTGTTCTCGGCGTGGAAAAGGACGCGCATGATAATACGGTGTGTCGGGCTTGACAATGCTGGGTCGGCTGTCTAGCATCAGCGCCTTGCCCTGGAGATTCCAGTGATCAAGCAGGATTTAGTGAATGCCGTCGCCGAACGACTAGGACCCGAGGTGCCGCGCAGCAAGGCCGAGCGGGCCGTCGAAACTCTGTTCGAGGCGCTCAAGCGCTCGCTGGCGCAGGGCCATCGCATCGAGCTCCGGCGTTTTGGCGTTTTCCTCGTACGCCGCCGCAAGACCGGCATCGGTCGCAATCCCCGGACCCGCGAGCAGGTGAGTATCCCTCCGGGCAAAACGGTACGCTTCAAGCCGGGTAAAGAACTGCAGTCGCTGTAGCCATCGAAGCGTTTGCAGGAGCCCCTGCCGCCCCCATGAATAGCTCGCGCATGGACGATGCGCGGTGGCCCACGCGGGGCACGTTGCTCGAAGCCTACAGCGTGTACCGGCAGATGCCCGGGCCGGCACCGAGAAGCCCCCGTGCCTCAGCAGGCGTGGCGGCGCTGTTGTTTGGGTTGACTCTGCTCTCCACATTGGCCGTGGGCGCCCAGATCGCGCTGGCTTACGCTGCCAATCGCGCCGCAGACATCGGAGACTTCAACCCCTACGCACTGATGTTCCGCCATCCCTCGCTGCTCCGCGCCGGACTGCCCTTTGCACTGACCCTGATGGGCATCCTGCTGGCGCACGAGCTGGGTCATTACTTTGCGTGCCGGTACTACGGGATCGCCGCCAGCTACCCCTACTTCATCCCCGCGCCCACCTTGATCGGCACGCTCGGCGCTTTCATTCGCATCCGTGCACCCATCCTGAATCGCCGTGCCCTCTTCGACGTCGGGCTGGCCGGACCGGTGGTGGGGTTTCTGTTTGCACTGCCCGCGCTGATTGCCGGCATCTTGACTTCAAAGTCTGTTCCGGCCGGTACGGTCTCGGACGGCGTGGTGTTCGGGAACCCGCTGCTGGTGCGTCTGCTCATGGTGATCCTGCGACCCGGACTGAGCCCAGAGCATCTGCTCCTGAATCCGATCGGTCGAGCGGCCTGGGTTGGCCTGCTGGCCACCGCACTGAATTTGTTACCGGCCGGCCAGCTGGACGGAGGGCACATTGTCTACGCACTGGCTCCAGCCTATCACCGCAGTGTTTCCCTGGTCGTTGTGCTGCTGCTGCTTCCTCTGGCTTACCTCTGGCCGGGCTGGCTGCTGTGGGCCGCGTTGCTGTTGCTGATCGGTTTCCGGCACCCCCCGCTGCTCGATCCGTACAGCAGCCTCGATCGTGTACGCCTCATCTGGGCCTGGATTGGTCTTGCCATCTTCCTGCTGTGCTTCACCCCCGCCCCTTTCTCCCTGGCACGGTGAGCCGCCCGACGTTCACAGGAGCGTGACCGGATCCATGTCCACGACGAGCGCCGACTCGGGAATGCCCTGCTCGGCCGCATACTGCAGGCAACGGTCCAGAAGCTGAACCAGCCGCATTCGCTGCGAGGATTTCAACAAAAACTGGAAGCGGTACTCTCGCCGGAGACGTGCCAGAGGCGCTGGGGCCGGCCCCAGCACGCGAATGCCGGTTCCCCGTGCGGTCCAGAACGCTGCCACTGTGCGCGTCCACGCGGTAGCGCGCTCCAACTGCCGGTGCCGCACGATGAGGTTGGCCAGCACGGCCGCCGGGGGATACTGCAGCATGCGGCGGAAGCGAGATTCCTGCTCGAAAAACGCACGCATATCCTGCCGGACCGCGTGCACAATGGCGTAATGTTCCGGGTGATAAGTCTCCACCAGGACCGCTCCCGCCACCGGGCCGCGGCCTGCCCGACCGGCCACCTGCGTCAGCAGCTGGAAGGCCCGTTCAGCGGCACGAAAATCCGGCATGCTGAGCAGACGGTCAATGCCCAACACCCCCACCAGCGCTACCCGTTGGAAGTCATGACCCTTGGCAATCATCTGCGTGCCGACCAGGACGTGAATGTCGCCTCTGGCAAAGGCGTCGAGCACCCGCCGATAGCTCTGGCGACCCCGCACCGTGTCCCGATCCAGCCGGGCCACGCGAAAGCCATCCAGCTGCTCGCGTAAATACTCCTCGATGCGCTCGGACCCTTCACCGAAATAGTGCAGGTGCTCGGACTGGCACCGTGGGCATCGTGCCGGGACCTGGGTTGTATACCCGCAGTAATGGCAGAGCAGCCGCTGCCTCCGCTTGTGATAGGTCAGCGCAATGCTGCAATGCCGACATTCCAGCACCCCGCCGCAGGCCCGGCACAGAACGAACCAGGCGTAGCCGCGGCGGTTGATCAGAACCAGAGCTTGATGTCCCTGGTGCAGACACTGCCGCAGGCGCGTGCACAGCCGTTCCGAAATCGGCCGTACCGATCCGGACCGTCGGAATTCCTCGCGGAGATCGACCACCTCGACCGACGGCAGCGGGCGCCCTTCCACCCGCACCGGCAGCTCAAGCAAGCGGTAACGGCCTGCCATGGCGTGCGAGAAGGTCTCCAGCGAAGGGGTAGCTGAACCGAGTAACGCCACAGCCCCTTCGATCCGCGCACGCATCAAGGCCGTGTCGCGGCCATGGTAGCGAGGCGTTTCCTCCTGTTTGTAGCTCGCCTCCTGTTCTTCGTCCACCACAATGAGGCCCAGCCGCTGTAGCGGAGCAAACACGGCCAAACGTGTACCCACCACCACGCGCACCTCTCCCCGGCGGATGCGCCACCACTGCTCCCACCGTTCACGTGCGCCCAGACCGCTGTGCAGCACGGCTACACAATCACCGAACCGCGCGCGGGCCTGGCGCCCCACGGGGTAGGTGAGGGCAATTTCAGGCACGAGGATCAGGGCGCTGCGGCCTAAAGCGAGCGCGTGCTGCACGGCGCGCAGATAGACCTCGGTTTTTCCACTGCCCGTCACCCCGAACAGCAGTCCCGTAACGAACTGCCCTGCCTGCAGCCACTGCAAGATGGCCTGCACCGCTGAAGCTTGCTCGGGCGTGAGTGCGCCCGGTGGGCCGAGTTCCAGCGTGTCGGCTTCGGCCGCTTCTACCGATGCGCCTAGAGGTTCTTTCCAAGCCTCCAGGCGTCCCGTCTCGATCAAGCGCCGCAGCGTGCGTGTCGTCACGCCGCACCGCTTGGCAGCCTCGCTGAGAGACAGCGGGCCCGCCATCGTCAGCACAGACGCCACGCGCTGCTCCCGTTCGCCCATGGGATCGGCCTGCCCGCGCCAGGCCACCACCACCCGATAGCGTTGCTGCGGAAGGCCGGAAGGCACGGACAATGTGACCAGCCCCCTGCGCAGCAGCGACGCCAGCACCGGTTGCTGACCGCGGGCCTTCTTGGTAACGCGACCTGCCTCGATCTCCCGCAAGAGGACCAGCTCTGCAGGCTCGGGTGTTCCAGGCAGCCACTGCCCACCCAGCTTCTGCAAAAACTGGTAACCGGCGGGGGTCAGCACCACCCGGCGCGCAACATCCAGTTCCAAGGCCGGCGGGAGCATCGCCTGAAACACCTCCCCCGGAGGCGCCAGGTAATACTGGCTCACCCACTCGCCGATTTGCAGTAAAGTGGGTGAAAGAGCCGGTATGTCGTCCAGCACACCGAGAATCGTGCGCAGTTCAGATGGCACGGCGGGAGTGTCGGCGAGGCCCGTCACCACGCCCACCATTTGACGCTGGCCGAACGGCACCAGGACCCGAGACCCCGGCTGGATCGAGGCCCCGAGCGCTTCATCGGCAGCGTAGGTAAACTGCCGCCGTACGGGAACAGGAACGGCCACGTTGAAAAACTGCACAGGCCACCCTCAGCGGAGCGTGCCGGCTGCGGTGCCTTTCGTCATGGACGGCATGCGGTGTCAACCATTCGGGCGGCTGCCGCGACTGGAGCGGGACGCGGAACTTACACCGGAAAGGCCGAGTTCAGTCATTACTTTTTGCAAGTCGCCCCAGACGTATCTTTTGGCTGCCGGATTTCTGAGCAGGTAGGCCGGATGATAGGTGACCAGCAACCGCATGCCGTTGTAGTCGAACCACTGGCCCCGCAACTCGTTCATTGGGCGGTGCAGGCGTAGCAACGCCTGAGCAGCCACACTGCCCAGGCAGACAATCACCCGTGGCCGAATCACCGCCAGCTGGCGTTCGAGAAACGGCAGACAGGTTTCGATTTCGTCTCGTTCTGGCGTGCGGTTACCCGGCGGCCGGCACTTGACCACATTGCAGATATATACTGCCTGGCGCTTCAGGCCCATGGCCTGAATGATTTGATTGAGAAGCTGTCCGGCCCGTCCGACAAAGGGCAATCCCTGGCGGTCTTCTTCCTCTCCCGGACCTTCCCCGACGAAGACCAACTCCGCGCGCGGATTTCCCTCACCGAAGACGATGTGCGTGCGCGCCCGATGCAGTTTGCAGCGAGTGCATTCACCCAGATCGGAGCGAATGGTTTCGAGCGTATCTCCTTCCGCGACGTGCAGTCGGTCGAACAGACTGCCCGCAACAGCAATCGGGGCGCGCGCAGCTTGCCCGGCCGAACTCTCTGCGGACACCGGTGAGGCTGCAGCTGGACGGCCCGGCTGGCACGGGGCAGGTTGCGGCTGCGCCTGTTCGCGCCGGCGACTTCCCCACGCGGCCGACATCCCGCGCTCCAGATAGAAAGGCTCCAGTTGCAGGTCAGCAAAGTAGCGCAGCCAGGCTTCAAGTTTTTCCGACATCGGACCGCCCCTGCCCACGCTGCTGTCGTAGCTCCAGCACTGCATCCAGAATGCGATCGGCAAGCTCCCGCTTGCTGAGCAACGGCAGGGCCATCTCACGGCCGTCAGCGAAGAACAGCACCGCCTCGTTGGTGTCCACGTCAAAGCCGGCTCCCGGCCGCGTGACGTCGTTGCCGATCAGCAAATCGAGCTGTTTGGCTTGCAGCTTCCGCCAGGCGTGCTCGCGCAGCCGTTCCGTTTCCGCCGCAAAACCGACCAGAATGCGTTCACCTTTCTGCCGGCTGATCGCGGCCAGAATATCCGGGGTCGGC
>Ga0070739_10003118_pt1 | contig 21068 bp, 18 predicted proteins | sample Coa_R1_7_FD_66445 | JGI IMG/M metagenome (GOLD analysis project Ga0070739, IMG submission 66445) | Surface soil microbial communities from Centralia Pennsylvania, which are recovering from an underground coalmine fire - Coalmine... | ecosystem: Environmental > Terrestrial > Soil > Unclassified ... | reverse complement strand
GAGGGCATGATCCCTGTCTACAACTACATGAGTGTCGACCACGCCTACCTGCGCACCACGCTGCTCGGCAGCCTGCTGGAGACGCTCGCGGCGAACCTCCGGCACCGCGAGCGCGCCTATCTCTTCGAGCTGGCCCGTGTCTACCTGCCGCCCCTGGCGCCGCTGCCGGCCGAGCCGCTGCGGCTCGCCCTCGTCTTCGCCGGCTCGCGCGAACCCCTGGCATGGAATACCTCCCGCGAGCCCGGCGACTTCTTCGACTTGAAGGGCGCGGTAGAGGCGGTGCTGGCTGCGCTGCGGGTCGCGGAGGTCCGGTTCGTTGCCACGCAGCACGTGACGTTCCATCCGGGCCGCTGCGCGGCGGTGGTAGCGGGCGCCGACGGCGCCCAGCTGGGCATCCTCGGCCAGGTGCACCCGCGGGTAGCGGAGCGCTTCGACCTCGGGGGGCGAGCGGTGTATGCCGCCGAACTCGATTTCGACGCGCTGGTGCGCCGCGCCGGCGAGGCGCCACCTTTCCAGCCGCTACCGCGCTTCCCGGGCGTGGCGATCGATCTGGCAGTGGTGGTGGACGAGGCGGTGCCCGAGGCCGAGGTGGCCGCCGCGATCCGCGCGGCCGGCGCGCCGCTGCTGGCGGAGCTCCGGCTCTTCGATGTGTACCGCGGCGCGCCCGTCCCGCCGGGGCGCAAGAGCCTGGCGTATGCACTGCTCTACCGGGCACCCGATCGTACGCTCACCGACGCGGAGGCGGCGGCGGTGCAGGCGACGATCGAGGCGCATCTCCGCGAGCGCTTTGGCGCCACGATCCGTGGCCGCTAGCCCGCTCCTTCGCCCCATCTCTCGACCCACACGGGCCTCGGTAGCCGGGGCGATGCCCTAGAATTGCCTTGATGACAACCGACAGCCACCCTGTAGCCCGGCCAAGCGGTGCCGGCGAGGACCTATCCGGCATGAAGCGCACCGACTACGAACCCCTCGAGCTGGAGAAGGTGCTCCAGCAGCTCGCGCGTCATACAGCCTTCTCGGCCTCCGAAGCGCTCGCGCTGGCGCTGGAGCCCACGCCGGATTTCGCCGAGGCGCGGCGACGCCAAGCAGCGACGACCGAGGCGCGGCGCCTGCGCGCGTTGGCGCCCACGGCCTCGGTGAGCGGCGCCCGGGACGTACGCCCGCTGCTGCAACGAGCGGCAGTGGGAGGCCCCCTCCGGCCCGAGGAGCTGCTAGCGATCTGCGCGACGGCACGTATCGCGCGCCAGCTGAAGAACACGCTGCTCCGCTACGCGGAGGAGCTGCCCACCCTGGCCGCGGTGGCGCGGCGGCTGGGCGAGCACAGCGCGGTCATCGAGGCGATCGAGCGCGCGATCGGCGAGGGCGGCGAGGTGCTCGATACCGCCAGCCCGGCGCTGCGCCGGCTCCGCGCCCAGGTGCGCAGCGCTTACGATCGGCTCATGAGCAAGCTCCAGGAGCTGCTGGCCACCCCCGCCTACCGTACGGCGCTCCAGGAGCCGCTGATCACCATGCGGGCGGGGCGCTACGTCCTGCCGGTCAAGGTCGAGTGCCGGAACCAGGTGCCGGGGATCGTCCACGACCAGTCCGCCAGTGGAGCCACGGTGTTCGTGGAGCCGCTGGCGGTGCTCGAGCTCACCAACCGCTGGCGGGAGCTCCAGCTCGAGGAGCAGCGCGAGGTCGAGCGCGTGCTCGCCGAGCTCAGCCGGCTGGTCGGCAGCGATCACCACGGGCTCGCGGCCAGCGTCGAGGCGCTGGCCGAGCTGGACCTGTACCTCGCGATGGCGCGGCTGGCCGACGAGCAGCGGGCGAGTGCGCCGACGTTGTACCCGCCGCCACGCGATCCCGCACCCGGCGAGGCCGAGGCGACCCGTGGGCGCGGCGCCGGCCCGCGTGGTGCCGTGCTGCGCCTGGTCGACGCGCGGCACCCCCTGCTGACCGGCGAGGTGGTGCCGATCACGGTCGAACTCGGGGCCGATTTCGACGTGTTGGTCATCACGGGGCCGAACACCGGGGGCAAGACCGTTGCCCTGAAGACGATCGGCCTGATGGCCCTCATGGCCCAGTGCGGGCTCCACCTGCCGGCGGCGGAGGGCTCCTTCACGAGCGTGTTCAGCGGCGTCTACGCCGATATCGGCGACGAGCAGAGCATCGAGCAGAGCCTCTCGACCTTCTCCTCGCACATGACCCGCATCATCGCGGTGCTTCGGGAAGCCGATGCGCGCTCGCTCGTACTCCTCGACGAGCTGGGGGCGGGTACGGATCCGCAGGAGGGCTCCGCGCTCGCGCGCGCGATCCTTAGCGCCCTGCGGGCCCGCGGGAGCTATGTGGTCGCCACCACTCACTACTCGGAGCTGAAGAGCTACGCGCACCTCACGCCGCGGGTGGAGAACGCCTCAGTCGAGTTCGACCCGGAGACGCTCGCGCCGACCTATCGGCTGAGCATCGGGCTGCCCGGCCGGAGCAATGCCCTAGCGATCGCCACGCGGCTAGGCCTGCCGGAGGAGGTGGTTGCGGAGGCGCGGGCGCTGCTGAGCCCCGCGGAGGTAGAGATCGACCAGCTGCTGGCCGAGATCCAGCGCGAGCGGGCGGCGGCGCAGGAAGCCCGTGCCGCGGCCGCGCGGGCGGCGGAAGAGGCGCAGCGGCTGCTCGCCCGCCGCGAGCGGCAGGTGGCCGCAGTGGAGCGGGAGCGGGAGGCGATCTGGCGGCGCGCACGGGAGGAGTCGGAGGCGCTGCTAGCCGAGCTGCGCCGGCAGGTGCAGCGCGAGCTGGCCGCCGCCCGGGCGGCGCGCGCCGATCGGGCCGCGCTCGAGGCGGTCGCGGCGCGGGTCGCGCAGCTGGAGCCGGTGGCCGTGCCCGAGTCGCGCCAGTGGCGGCGGGTGCGGTCGGCGGCGCCGGTGCCGCCGGTGCTGCAGGTGGGCGCCGAGGTGGGGGTGCCGCGCCTGAACGCGCGGGGCACGATCCGCGCGCTCAGCGCCGACGGCCGGGAGGCCGAGATCGAGGTGGGCGGCCTGCGCGTGCGCGCGAAGACCGCTGAGCTAGTCGCGCCCGACGCGGTGGAAGCGGCGCCCCCGCCGGCCGGCGCGCCCGTGGCGTACGTGGCCGCGGAGCGACCGCAGTTCCCGCGGCCGCAGCGGCCGGTGCCGCTCCAGCTGGACCTGCGGGGCCAGCGGGTGGCCGACGCCTTGGAGGCGGTCGAGCGCTACCTCGACGATGCCTACCTCGCGGGGTTGCCGTCGGTCCGCATCGTGCACGGCCATGGCACCGGCGCGGTGCGGCAAGCGGTCCGGGAGCTACTCTCGCGGCACCCCCACGTGCGGAGCTGGGCGCCCGCGGACCCCCGCCAGGGAGGCGACGGGGCCACCGAGGTGCAGCTCGCCAGCTAGCGTCCTGCTGCTTGCTGGCCGTGCATCAGGCGAGAGGGGAGAGGCGGATGGCGAGGCGCGGGTAGGAGGGAGGCGCTTGCCAGGGGGTGGCGGCCTGAGCGAGGTGGGCGCGCTGGTAGGGCACGGGCGCCGCCCCCGCGGGCCGCACATCGAGCACGGTGCCGCCTTTCCAGTCCACCGCCAACATCTGGCGGTTGACCTCGAGCTGCTCCTGCTCGCGGCGCAGCGGATAGCGGAGGACGACGACCTGGCCGGGGCCGACCGGCCCGACGTCTGCGTAGGCCCCGCGCCAGAGCGGTGCCCGCCGGCTCCCGTCGACCCACAGCTCGGCCTCGTCGCGGCGCGCGTGCGTGGGGAGGCGCACGAGCACCTTGCGCGGGGCGCGGAGCCATACCTCGCGGCGCCCCTCGTAGGGTTCGTAGCTGAGGACCTCGGCACTGCCGTAATCGCCGCTGAACCCGAGGTGCACATAGAGCCCCTCGGCGCGATCCTCAACCGCGTGTTCCCACACTAGGTGCAGCGCGCGCGCGCCGGAGCCCGTGCAGCAGCCCTCGACGATCGGCTCCGCGCCCGTGACCAGATGGCCCAGCAGGGTGTTGGGCAGGGTGGCACTGCCGAACGAGCCGGCCAAGGCGCGAGCTCCCGGAGTGTCGTGGGCCGCGGGCGGGAGGAAGGTAGTGGCATCGGGGAACTGGCTGGCCAGCAGGTGGTTGCGGGCGAAGCGCTCGACGTCGTCCCAGTACTCGGGGTAGCCCGTCTCGGCCAGGGCGATCGCGAGCTGCAGGACGTCGGCCAGGGCGCAGGTCTCGCAAGTCGGCGGCAGCCAGGGCACGTGGTACCAGTACCAGTAGTACTGAGCGGGCAGCTCCATGGCGTCGGGTATCCAGCCCTGGCGTGTGCCGTGGGCGCGGATCCAGCGGTAGACCCGCTCGGCCCACCGGAGCCGGTCGTCGCGGCCGGTGAGGCGCGCCTGGTAGACGGCCGCGGTCGCCAGGCCGGCGTAGCCCTCGGCATGCACGTGGCCGTGGAACTCACCGCTGGGCTGGACCAGCCCGGACTCGTCGATGAAGTAGGCGAGTAACTGGTCGGCGAGGGCGCGCGCGGCCCGGCTGCCGCTCCGCAGGTGGTACTCCAGCAGCGGCAGCGCGACTAGTGCGCCGAGCCCCCATTTGGCGCGGCCGTCCGGCGCGCCCTCGGCCGTGTTGGTGTAGTCCAGCCAGCCGTCGCGCCACTGGGTGCCCGGGTAGCGCGCCGTGCCGTCTTCGTGGACGGCGATGCGGTCCAGCGCGGCCACGGCCGCCTCGATCCGGGCCTCCAGCGCCGCGCTCCCGGTCAAGGCGTACCAGGTGACGAGGGCGAGGAGACCACGGCTCTGCGAGAAGATCTCGACCGCTTCGGAGGCGTAGCCTCCGTTCGCCTCCGAAGGCCCGTTCCAGAAGAGGCCGTCGGTGCGCTGCTGGTTCAGCAGGAGCGCGCGCACGGCGGCCTCCTCCTCCTGCGCGTGGGTGAGCCCGGTCAGGAGGCGGAGGCGGGCGAGCCCATCGACAAACCGCCCGGTCATATCGATCCAGTCCCACACGTCGTGGCGCAGGATGGGCACAGGTCCCCCGAGGTCGAGGGCAAAGTAGGGGCGATAGCCCGCCGCGGCGTCGAGACGAGCGAGAAGGCTGGCGAAGGCGCGCTCGCCCGCTGCCTGGAGGAAGTAGGTAGCGGGCCGGCGATCGGCCCGCAGCACGGGCGGGGCTGACTGCTCGCGCCGGAGGGGGGCGAGCAAGGAGGTGAGCGGCGGCGCGGGCGGGTTAGCCGCCGGTGGGGGCTCCGCGCGGAGGCGGCCCCACCAGCCAGCGAGCGCCGCGCCGGCGCCGAGCCCGCCCAGCACGGCCAGGAACCGCCGCCGCGCCACGCCCCGGGGACGCTGACCGCTGAGCCAGCGCCCGCGCCAGGGGGGGCTCATCGGCCGTCCCCCAGGGCGGAGGGATGGCTGCTAGCACAGGGGGGCACGGGATCTGGACCGCACGACCGCATGGGAGTCACATGCATTAGCGCTGGCTGGCCAGCCCGGAGGCCACCGTGCGCTGGAAGGCGTACGCGGTCAGCGCGCCCCACTCGCGCGCGTGCTCGACGCGCGCCCGCCGGAGGCCGTCGAGGATCACCCGGCGGGTCGTTTCCGACATCTGGCCCAACTCCCGATCGGCATCGGGCAGCTCGGGATGCGCCGCGGCGAGAGCGCGCCGCGTCTCGGCCAGGATCGGGTAGAGCTCCGGTGCGCGCTCGATCAGGGTGCCGAGCGGCCGCCCATCCGGCGCCAGGAACACGAAGACGGGAACGGTGCCGCGCCGCTCCGCGGGCAGGTACTCCGCCGCCAGCTCGGGGTCGGCATCGCGGAGGAACACCCGGACGCGCAGCTTGCCGGTCTCCTCGGCGAGGCGGAACAAGACCGGCACCGCCAGCACGGCATCACCGCAGAAGTCCTCGGTGAACACGGCGACATCGAGCGGCTCAGGCAACGCGGCGAAGAAGTCGCGGACTTCGGCGGGAATCTCCACCCGCGCGAGCACCTGCTCGAAGGGCTCGCGGTTGAGCTTCATCTGCGCTATATACTCGGCGGGTGTCATGGCACCCGCCAGCCGCTCAGCGGTCAATGGCATCGCCCCTCTCCCCCCGCGTCGGCCCCCGGCGCGAGCGTCGCGGCGCGGCTCAACCCAGGTCGGGCGGTAGAGGCGCCGCGGCCCGGCCCGGGGCGGTCGTCACGGTGCCGCTGCTCAAGTCGAACCACTCTTGCTGGACGGTGGCCAGATCGCGGCCGCGCACTGCGATCGCGATGGTGTCGCGGCTCGCGCTGGTGGTCTCGTTGTGGATGGCGAACGGCGGCTCGATCTCCACCTCGCCAGGCCCGCGCACGTGGTCCTCAGCTCGCCGGATGACGGCATGGCCGGGGCGCGTGCGGTCATCGAGCCGCACGTAGCGGTGGATCACCTCCTCGCCCTCGAGGATGCCGTACAGGGTCCACGCCTCGCCGTGGTGATGCACCGGCGTGGTGTTCCCGCGGGGCTTGCGGAGCAAGGTCACCACGAACCCGAACTCGGGATCCTGGTAGAGCAGCCATGGCCCGGGGCCTGCGTCCAGCGCCCGGCGGTAAGGAGCCAGGGCCCCGGGCTGCGCCAGCAGCCGCCGCAGCGCGCTCGCGCCGGCCGCGAGGCACTGTGCCTCCGGGCCGCCCTGTGCCAGAGCGCCCCGCAGTTCTGCCACGAAATCCGCCAGCGTGTAGCCCATAGCGTTCCGCTCCCCGCCGGCTGCAGTATAGCATGCTGCTGGGATGCGGCCGGCCTCCAGGGGCTCCAAACGGCGGCCGTTCGTGCTACTATACGTCCGTAAGGACGGAGGCGACGCGACCATGGGCGAAAAGCACGCCGGAGGGTTGTGCCCGCGGTACCAGCGTGCTATCGACATCATCGGCAAGCGTTGGACCGGCCTGATCCTGCGAGTGCTGCTCGACGGCCCACGGCGGTTCTGCCAGATCGAGGCGGTAGTCGACGGCCTCAGTGCGCGGATGCTCTCGGAGCGGCTGAAAGAGCTGGAGGCTTGCGGGATCGTGGAGCGGCGGGTGTACCCCGAGACGCCCGTGCGGATCGAGTATGCCCTCACGGAGAAAGGCCGCGGCCTGCAGCGCGCGCTCGACGAACTCCAGCGCTGGGCGGACCGCTGGGAGTGCGCGGCCACGCCCGAGCCAACCGCCGCTAGCACCGCCGACGACCGGTCCTGAACGGTCAGCCGTCCCCTCCTCGCTGTGGCCCTCATGCTGTGGGCTGGCCAGCGAGCAGCACCTCCTAGGACTCGAGGGAGGCTTTGGTGGCAAGCACGGCCATCGCGTTTGCGCTGGTCGTTGGGGTGGGTGCGTTCCTCCTGGGGATGCTGCTCGGCCAGCCGCTGATCCAGCTGCTAGGCCGGGCGGGGATCGGCAAGGAGATCAACCCCTGGGGCCCCGCGACGCACCGGCCGAAGCGCGGCACCCCCACGATGGGCGGCTTGTTGATCATCGCCAGCATCCTCCCCGTTACGGTAGCGGTGAACCTCGTGGGGCACCTCTCGATCCTCTTGCCGCTCGGCGCGCTCCTGGCCACGGCGCTGATCGGGGCCTGCGACGACTACCTGACCCTCGTCGGGCGCCGGAGCGAGGGGCTCCCTCCCTGGGCGAAGCTGCTGAGCCTCACCGTGGTGGCCGTGGTGGTGGCCGCGGTGCTGTATGGCGCTTTCAAGCTCAGCGGCGTGTACATCCCCGGCTCGCAAGAACTGGTCGATCTCGGCATCTGGTATCTCCCCGTGGCGGTGTTCGTCATCGTCGGCACGGCCAATGCCGTGAACATCACCGACGGGGTCGATGGGCTCGCGGCCAGCCTGCTGGCGATCGCCTTTCTCGCTTACGGCTTCATCGCCTTCCTGCAGGGGCAGCTGCCGCTGATGACTTTCGCCTTCACGGTCGTGGGGGCACTGCTCGCCTTCCTCTGGTATAACGCCCATCCCGCCGAGGTGTTCATGGGCGACACGGGCTCGCTCGCGCTGGGAACGACGCTCGCGGTGGTTGCCCTGATGACCTCCCAGTGGGCGCTCCTGCCGGTGGTCGGGGTGGTCTTCGTGCTCGAGACGCTCTCAGTCATCCTGCAGAAGGCCTACCGCCGGCTCACTGGGGACAAGCGCCTGTTCCGCATGGCGCCCATCCACCACCACTTCGAGCTCTCGGGCTGGGCGGAGACGCAAGTGAGCACGCGGTTCTGGGTGCTGGGGATGGTCGGAGCGCTGCTCGGCATCGCCCTCGCCCTGCTGTAGCGCGCCGCCGCTGCGCTCTAGCGCCGGTGGGAGCTCGTTCCCAGCCGCTGCAGGATGTCCGTCGCGTAGGAGTACGTGGTGCGCGCCTTGTCGCGGTGCCGCTCCAGGGCCAGGGCGACGAGCCGATCGATGAGTTCCGAGAACGAGATCCCGCTTGGCTCCCAGAGGTAGAACGCCAGCGAGCCGGGCATGGTGTTGATCTCGTTGACATAGACCCGCTCGTCTGACGGCGAGACCAGGAAATCCACGCGCGCGATCCCGGCGCAGTCGACGGCGCGGAAGGCCGCGATGGCCAGCTCCTGGATGCGCGCCGTCAGCGCGGCGGAGATGGGGGCTGGGATGAGCCGCTGGGCGCTCTTCATGCCCCCCTGTGGGACAGTGTGGGTAGCCGGCGCACCGCTCGCGGCCGCTGGGCTCTTGCTTCCTCGCAGATACTTGTCGGCGTAGGTAAGCACCTCCTCCGCCCGGAGAGGTTGCTCACAGACAGACGCGATGGGGTCGTCATTGCCTAGGACCGAGCAGTTGATCTCGATGACTGGCTCCACGGCGCGCTCGACCAGCAGCCGGCGGCCGTAGGCGCTCGCCACCTCGAGCGCGAAGCGCAGATCCTCCCGGTTGCGCACCCGGGCCACGCCGATGCTCGACCCCAGCACGGCGGGCTTCACCACCGCGGGGTAGCCGATGCTTGCTTCGATCTCGTCAAGTACCCGCTCAGGGTCGCGCTCGTAGTGGCTGCGCGGGTACCAGCGCGCCTCGACCACCGGCAGGCCCGCGGCCTGGAAGGCGGCCTTCATCAGGATCTTGTCCATGCCCACTGCCGCGCCGGCCACGCCCGCACCGACATAGGGGAGGTCGGCCAGCTCGAGCAGCCCCTGGAGCGTGCCGTCCTCGCCGTGCGTGCCGTGGACGGCGGGGAAGACGACATCGATCGGGAGCTCCGCACGGCGGCGGAACAGGGCTCGCCCGCCCCCCTCCAGGCGCAGCAGGGCGGGCTGGGTCGGCGTCGGCAGCAGACAGGCGCGCTCCAGCCGCTCCAGGCGCCCCGGCTCTTGAAACGTCGCCAGCTCCAGCAGCGCTGGCCCGGTGAGCCACTCGCCTTGCTTGGTGATATAGATCGGGATGATCTCGTACTTGTCGCGGTCAGCCGCCGCCATGATCTGCTGCGCGGTGATCACCGAGATCTCATGCTCCACCGAGCGGCTGCCGAAGATCACCGCCAAGCGCGTTTTGGCCATCGCCTCCTCGCTGCTCACTCCTCGCTGTACTGGTCCGGCAGATCGTTCTCGAACAGGACGACGTCGCCGGGCGCGACCAGCCGGCCGAGCTGCGCGGTGGCCTCCTGGAGGCTCGCCACCGTGAGCAGTCGCTCGGCGGGGAAGCCGGCCGCCCGTGCCCCGGCCGCGATCGGCGCGGTGCGCCGCCGCCCGACCAGGATGATATAGTCGCATACGGCGGCCGCCGCGCGCCCCAGTTCGGCGTGCCGCTCGGCTTCCAGCGGCCCCAGCTCCACCAGGCCCGGCGTCACCAGGAACTTCCGTCCGGGAAACTCGGCGAGCACGGCGAGAGCGGCCCGCACCCCCGCCGGGTTCGCGTTGTAGGCATCGTCGATCACCGTCACGCCTCCTTGGCCCGGGATGAGCTGCAGGCGGTGCGGCACTGGCTGCAGCTGCGCGATAGCGCCGGCGAGCTCCTCGAGCGAGAGCCCCAGCTCGAGCGCGACCGTCGCGGCTGCCAGGATGTTGGCCACATTATGGCGGCCGAGGAGCGGGGTGGTAACGTGGATCGCCCCGCCACCCGCGGTGTGGAGCGTGAACGTGGTGCCCTGGGGACCGCTGCGGATGGCGGTGGCCCAGAGGTCCGCCTGCCCGTCGGGCGGCTCCAGGCGGTAGGTGCGTACCGCGACGTGACGCGTCTGTGCCGCTAGCGCACGGCAGCGCGGATCGTCGCCGTTGAATACCGCTAGTCCATCAGGCGGCAGCGCCTCGATGAGCTCGTATTTCGTTGCGGCGATATTCTCCACGGAGCCGAAGCGCTCCAGGTGCTGCTCGCCGATAGCCGTGAGGATACCGATGCGCGGGCGGGCTAGCCGGGCCAGGTCGCGGATGTTGCCGCGCACGTAGGCGCCCATCTCCACCACGAACACCTGGTGCTCGGGCCGCAGCGCGCGCAGCACGGTGCGCGCGATGCCCACCGGGGTGTTCACGCTTCCGGCGGTCTTGCACACGCGGTAGCGGGTGCTGAGCAGCGTGGCCAGGATCTCCTTCGTGCTTGTCTTGCCATAGCTGCCCGTGATCCCCACGACGAGCAGCTCCGGACGGGCCCGCAGCCGCCGCGCGGCGTGCTGCACGAGCAGCCACTTGACCGCCGCCTGGAAGGGGTACAGGAGGAGCGCGGCCAGTGTGAGGTAGAGCGCCGGCAGCACACCAGCGAGCGCCAGCGCGCCTACGAAGAGGCTGAAGCGGGGCTCCGGCGGCTGTAGCGCGCTCCACGCACCTAGTGCTACCGTGGCGCCAGCCAACGCGCTGGCGAGCGCGGCGAGGAGCAGCGCCTTAGGGGTGTAGACGAGCGGCTTCTTGGCGCTGGGACGCGGCCGGCCGTGCCAGGCGTAGGCCGCCGCGCCGAGCGCTACGGGGCCCGTGAGCACCACGAGGTCTGCGGTTCGGGTCAGGGCGATCGCGGTCCCGAGCGCAGCGAGCGCCAACGCGCCGTGGAGCTGCGCGCGGGGCACGGCGCGCTCGGGTGCCGCGCGCAGCCAGCGCCAGAAGCGCGCGAGGTCGTACTCCTCGAGCTGGAGGATGTGGAGCAGCCGCCGCCCGTGGAGGGCAGCCACCCCCAGCCAGACGAGCGCTCCGAGAAGCGTAGCAATTACGGTGAGCAGTGGAGCAGTCACAGGCGCACCAGAGCGGGAGCGAGGAACTCGTCGAGCGCTGCACAGGTCTCCGCCAGGCGCTCGAGGTACGAGAAGTGCCCCGCGCCCGGGAACACGATGAGCCGGGCCTGGGGAATGAGCTGGGCCATGAGCGCGCCGTCGCTCGCCGGCGTGGCGGTGTCGGCTGCGCCCCACAGGAGCAGCGTCGGGGCCGTCACGCGCGGCAGGAGCTCACGCAGGTCCTGATTCACGACCCGGACGAAGGTCTCGCGCAAGGGGCCGGCATTAGCGTAGTCCTCGGCTCCGACGAGGCGGTGCCAGTGGCGACGCAGGCGAGCGGCAAGGGGGCCGAACAGCGGCAGGGCCGCCGCGGCGTGCCCCACCTTGCTCGCCAGCGCGATGGCGCGCTGCCTTGGGGAGGGCGGCGGGCGCAGGCCGGCGCTATCGATCAGGACGAGGCGCTCCACCAGGGCCGGGCGGGTAGCGGCCAGCACGATGGCAATGCGGCCGCCGAACGAGTGGCCCAAGAGCACCGCGCGCCGGATGCCCAGCTTCGCGAGCAGCTCCTCGGCCCAGGCGGCGTAGTCGGTAACGCTCCAGGCGGTGGGGGGCAGCGCGGTGTGCCCGAAGCCGGGTAGATCTGGGGTCACGGTCCGGAAGCGCTGCGCCAGGTGGGTAGCAAGCGGCTGCAGGCTGGCGCTCGTGCCGCCCCAGCCGTGGAGCAGCAGCACGGTTGGCCCGGCCCCCTCGACTGTGCAGTAGGTTTGCAGGCCGCCGACCAGGAGCGGTCCGCGGAGCACCAGGCGCCCTCCCAGCGGGTGAGGTGGCTGTCGGGCGGGGCGACATGCGCCGCGCGCTTGCCCGGGCAAGCGCGCGGCGTTGTCTGGCCCCGCGTAGCACGGTAAGATGATACTCCAGACGCGCGCTACCACAGGAGAGCCCCGCATGTTCCAGCCCGTGCTCAAGGGCGCCGCCTGCCTCCTGGTCCATACCCCGGGGCTGGTCCGCCATGGCTCGAAGCCGAGCCGCGAGCTGCCGCCCCCGCCGGCGCCGCTGCCGGCCGCATACCGCCAGGCACTGCGCGGGTACGCCACCGCAGTGGCATACCCACCCAACCAAACGTTCATCGGCAACCTCGCGCCGGAGGCGCTCTGGCAGCTGCCGCAGCCCTGGTGGCGCCACCCGCTCGAGGGGGCCGCGGCAGAGGGGCGGTACGGCGCGATCCTGCCCGAGGCGCTGTTCCTGGGCTGGCTGAAAGTCGCCGACGCCTTCGATCTGGTGCAGCTCAGCGAGGAGTTCGTTGCAGAGATCCGGCCCGCCTTGGCCGCGCACTGGCTGGGCGGGGCGGACGACGCCGCGCGCCTCGGCCGGGGGGTGGCGGCCGGCGAGGTCCTGGCGCGCGTCCAGGCCGGTCGCGGTCTGCCCCTCTACCTCGGGGACCGGGTGGTCGGCTGCGTGCTGCCCGGCCACGAGCACGACGCCGCCCTCACGCCCCCGGTGCTACTGGAGAACCTGGCGACCAAGGCATCGGCGGCGCTGGCGCTGCGCCACCTGCTGCGCCGCCCAGCACCCGCGGCGCCGCGTGTGGAGGCCGGGGCCCTGACCTACCTGCTGAGCTGTTCCGAGGAGGCGGTGGGCGACCGATACAACCGCGGCGGCGGCAACCTGGCCAAGGCGATCGGGGAGATGGCCGGCTGCTCCAACGCCTCCGGGGCCGACGTGAAGGCTTTCTGCTGTGCCCCCCTCCATGCGCTGGTCATCGCCGGCAGCCTGGTGGCTGCTGGCGTGGCAGAGGAGGTCGCGGTGGTCGGTGGGGGCTGTGTAGCCAAGCTGGGGATGAAGTTCCAGAGCCACCTCGCCACCCAGACACCGCTCCTGGAAGACTGCCTGGGGGCGGTGGCCGCACTCGTGGGGCGCGACGATGGCGTGAGCCCGCGGCTGCGGTTGGACGCCGTCGGCCGACACCGTATCGGCGCTGGGTCATCGCAGCAGGCTATTCTCGAGGCGCTCGTGGTGGAGCCGCTGGAGCGCATCGGGCGGCGCCTGGTCGATGTCGACAAGTACGCTACCGAGCTGCAGAATGCCGAGATCACGCTGCCCGCCGGGCGGGGCGACGTGGCCCGCCAGAACTATCGCCTGCTCGCGGCGCTCGCTGTACGCCGGGGGGAGCTCGCGCCAGCAGAGCTGGACGCGTTCGTGCAGGCGCGCGGCCTGCCCGGCTACGCCCCGACCCAGGGGCACATCCCCTCGGCGATCCCCTACCTGCCCTGGGCGCACGAGGCGCTGCGGGCCGGCACCCTCCGGAGGGCGATGTTCCTAGGCAAGGGCAGTCTGTTTCTCGGGCGCATGACCAACCTGGCGGACGGCGCATCGCTGCTGATCGAAGCCCGCTGAAGGAGCTGACCTCACGCTAACCAGGAGGAGCGACGTGTTTCGAGGGAAACGCGTGATCGCGCTCGGCGACCGCGATGGGATCCAGGGGCCGGCGATCGCGGCCTGCCTCCAGACGGCCGGCGCCGAGGTGGCGTTCGTCAGTACGGAGTGTTTCGTCTGAACGGCAGCCGGGGCCATGGACCTGGGAACCCAGGCGCGGATCAAGGAGCTGGCGGAGGGACCGGGGCGCGACGCGCTAGTGGTCGTGCTCGGGCATCTCGACGTGGGCGGCGCGGAACTCGCTGCCGAGACGGTCACAGCCGGCGACCCGACCTGGGCCGGGCCCCTGGCGGGAGTCCCGTTGGGACTGCCTGTCTACCATGTGTTGGAGCCCGAGGTGAAAGCGGAGGTGGCCCCTGCGGCCTACGAGGAGCACCTGGGGATCGTCGAGCTGGCGCTGGAATCTGACGCCCCGATCCAGGCCGTGCGCGCCATTCGGGAGCGCACGCAGCGGGAGCGGGGCGCGGGCTTGCAGTAGTCGGCCGGCCCTTGCCCCCGGCGAGCGGGAGGGGCTGGCACCGCCACCAGTTCAGCGTACGGTAGGGAGAGCGCGATGCGGATAGGTGCGCACGTACGGGGCGGCGTGCAGGGAGGGGTGGAGCACGCGCTGGAGATCGGAGCCAAGACGATCCAGATCTTTGCCGGCAGCCCGCAGACGTGGCGCGCGCCGAGCCATTCCGAGGCTGCAGTGGCGGCCTTCCGCGAGGGCGTAGCGGCGCACGACCTCGCACCGGTCTTCTTGCACGGCGTCTACGTCGCCAACCTCGCCTCGCCGAAGCCCGCTACCTTCCACATGTCGGTCTCCGCCGTCGCCTCGCACCTGGTCTGGGCGAACAAGCTGGATGCCGCAGGCCTGATCATCCACCCCGGCTCGGCCGGTGCCGACCCGCTGGAGGCCGCGCTGGAGCGCGTCGTGAAGGGCGTGCGCCGCGTGCTCGAGCAGGTCGAGGGGCCGGCCCAGCTGCTCCTCGAGTGCTGCGCCGGCCAGGGCGCCACGATCGGCCGGCGGTTCGCCGAACTCCAGTACGTGATCGACGCGCTCGGCGGCGACCCGCGCCTGGGCTGGGTGCTGGATACCTGCCACGTGTTCAACGCGGGCTACGATCTCACGACCGAGGCTGGCTTCCAGGCCATGGTCGCCGAGATCGAGGCGACCGTGGGCTTCGCGCGGCTCAAGGCGGTGCATGCCAACGACTCCAAGACGCCGCTAGGAGCTCAAGTCGACCGCCACGAGAACATCGGCGAGGGCTACATCGGTGACGAGGCGTTTGCCCGCCTGCTGCGGCATCCCGCCTTCACCGCGCTGCCGATCATCCTGGAGGTCCCCGGCTACGACCGCAAGGGGCCAGATCGTCCCAACATCGAGCGGCTGTGTCGCCTGGCGGGGGTGCCTGTGCCGCCCGCCCGGCAGCTCCCCTGAGCCCTGTGGCCAGCGCCCCCTGCCCGCTCCCGGCGCGGGACGGCGCGGGTACACTTCTTGCAAGGAATAGAGGCCGTCCGCACTAGTAGGACGGGCGCCCGGCGCTGCCGATCGCCCGCCGCGTGGCGCGGCCCGGAACGGGAGGCGCAGATGAGCGAGCAAGAGCACCCACCGGCGGGCGCCGAGGCGCCGGGTGATGAGCCGATCTCCGTCGGCGAATTGCTACGACGCCGGGCTGCGGAGGCCGAGGGCATCGTACAGTTCATCGACCAGACGACCCTCGGTGGCGACGAGGAGGAGGCAGCCGACGAGCTGACCACGGCTGATCAGCATCCCGCGGATACGGCCGACGTCACCTTCCAGCGCGAGCTGGATGTGACCATCCGGCGGATGGCCGCGGCGCGGCAGGCGCAGGTGGCCGGGGCGTTGGAGCGCCAGCGGCAGGGCACCTACGGCCGCTGCGAGCGCTGTGGCCGGCCGATCGACCCGGAGCGGTTGCGCGTCCGGCCCGAGGCGGCGCGCTGTATCGACTGCCAGCGGGAGCAGGAGCGCGCGGCGCGGCGTTAACCGGGCGCCAGGGGCGCTCGCGGCGGCCCGGCGAATTCAGTATCATTGGGGCTGAGGCGGCGGAACGGCTGTCGCACAGCCCCGTGTACGGCAGCATCCAAGCCCCCCCGCGCCCCGCGTGGGGGCCTTTGTGTGCCGCGCGGAGCCGGGAGAGAGGACCGTGGGCCTCGCGAACGCAAGGGAGCGGACGGTAGGCCGCCGGATCGCGGTCGATGCCATGGGCGGCGACCACGCGCCGGCCGCGCCCGTCGCCGGGGCGGTGGCCGCCGCGCGCGAGTACGGGCTGCGCGTGGACCTGATTGGGCCGGCGGAGATCATCCGCGCCGAACTCGCCCGGCATCGCGTCCGCGACCTACCGGTCGCGGTGATCGACGCTCCCGAGGTGATCGGCATGGCGGAGGCGCCGGCGGTGGCGGTGCGCCAGAAACGGCGCTCGTCGCTGGTTGTCGGGATCCAGCGCGTGGCCTGCGGGCTCGACGATGCCTTCGTCTCGGCCGGCAACAGCGGCGCAGTCATGGCCGCGGCGCTCCTCGGCCTGCAGCGGATCCCCGGCGTGGCCCGGCCGGCGCTGGGCGCGGTGCTTCCTACCGCCCGCGGACGCTGCCTCCTCCTCGACGTGGGGGCCAACGCCGACTGCAAGCCGGAGCACCTCGCGCAGTTCGCGCTGATGGGGGCGGAGTACGCCGAGCGGGTGCTGGGCATTCCTCGACCACGGGTGGCGCTGCTGAGCATCGGCGAGGAAGCGAGCAAGGGCAACCAGCTCGTGCGCGAGGCCCACCCGCTCCTGCGGGAGCTGCCGCTGCGGTTCGTCGGTAACGTGGAGGGCAAGGACATCCCGCTAGGCCACGCCGATGTGATCGTGACCGACGGCTTCACCGGCAACGTGGTCTTGAAGTTCGCCGAGGGGACGCCGCGTGCACTGGCACAGATCGTGCGAGCGGAGCTGCTGCCCCACGCGCCGGAGCGGATCGCGCTGCCGCTCCTGGCGGCGGGCGCTCTGGCGGCCATGGTGACCCCGGCGCTCCGGCGGCCGGCAGTCCACACCCTCGGCGCGGTCCTGCTCGGAAGCGGCCTGCTGGCGGTGGGCATGGCCCCGGCCGTCATGCGGCTCTGGCGCCGGCTGGACTGGGGCGAGCATGGCGGGGTCCCGCTCCTAGGCGTGAACGGGGTGTGCATCATCGCCCACGGGCGCTCGCATGCGCGTGCCATCAAAAACGCCATCCGAGTGGCGAGCGAGGCGGCGGCCGGCGGCCTCGTCGAGCAGATCGCGGCCGGCCTACGCGAGCGGCGCGCGGCTCAGGTGGCCGTCTCCCTCCAGGAAATCGGGATCTAGTCCTCGCCGGGCGGTGCCGCGAAGAGGAGCAGGCCCGTGTTGACGGTCACGAACGAGGCGCTCGTCCGGCGCCAGGTGCGGAAGGGCAACCTCTTCCTGGTCGCCTCCATGCTGGTGTTCGCGGCCGGCTTCACGGTGACCTGCCTCGCGCCGCAGCACGAGCCCAATCCGCTCGTCAGCACGTTCTCCCTCGCCGCGCTCCTGCTGGGTATCTTCCTGTGGCAGGTGAGCTACTATTTCATCCGCCGCTGGGGGCCGCGCTATCGCCAGGACGCGGCGCTCGCGCGCACCCTCCGCGGGCTGGACAATCGCTACGTCTTCGTCAGCTTCGCCGATCCGCGGCTGCCCGACTACCTGCTTCTCGGACCGCACGGCGTGCGGGTCCTCGTCCCCCGGGCAGTGACCGGGACGGTGCGCTGCCAGAACGACCGCTGGGCGCGGGCGGAGACGCCGCGCTGGCTCGCGTTCCTCTTCGGCGACCCGGTGCGGAATCCTACCGCGGAGGCGACGCAGGGCATCTCCCAGGTGCAGCGCTATCTCGAGCAGCGGCTCGGCGCCGACGAGGCGCGCCAGGTGCCGGTGAGCGCGACGATCGTGTTCCTCGACCCGAAAGTCCGGCTAGAGATCAACGGCTGCGCCTTCCCTGTGACGCGGCTGCGCGATCTGCGGGCTCACATCCTGCGCGACAAGGGGCCCCTCAGCCCGGCACAGCAGACTCAGCTGCGCCAGCTCTTCAGCCCGCCCGGCGCCTCGGCTGCGGCAGGCAGCGCAGCGCGGGGGGCGCGCCGCTAGCTGCAGCGCGCAGAAGGGCGAGCAGCGCGTGGGAGCCTGGTGAGCGCGGTCGGCCCCGCTCTATCTCCGCATCGCAACCGAGCGCCGCGGCGGGAGCGCAGTGCTAAGCCCGAGAACTGGCGACAGCTCCGATCCACGCGTGGCATAATGCGCTGGCCGCTCGCTCATCGCGGCTGGGAGAGGGATTCTGCTACCGCGCTTGTCTCGGGCCCTTGCTTGGCGCCGGCTGGTGGGAGCCGCGCTTCTCCTGCTTTGGGGGGGCACGCTGGCTTTCCAAGCCGCGCCGCCCGATCTCCGTGCTGGCGATGCTGCCCCGGCAGATGCGCCCACGTCTGAGCCGCCGCGGGGCCTCGTCCCCACCCTGGCGCCACGCCCCACCACCGGCAACCTGTTGCCGCCCGCCGTGCCGGCGACGCCCGGCGTGCTGCCCCCGCCGCTAGTCGAGGTAGCGGCGTCGCCGACCCCGCGCGCGGCCCCTATGGTCGCGCGCAGCTCGCGCCGGGAGAGCGACGAGCGAGGCCCCCGCTACGCCGGCTGGGTGATGGAGGCCTATCCCTGGATGTCGGAAGAGCTGATGACTCAGGTTGTCGCCCGGCAGCGGGAGGCAGGCGCCAATGTCGTGTGGATCGGGCACAACAACCCGGGCGAGGTAGACGCGCAGAGCCCGGAGCCCGGGCTCTCTTACGCAGTCTACGAGGCGCTCCAGGACGCGACCGATCCGCGCTACCCCGATGCCGTGGCGATCCTCGAGGCGCAGGAGCGGCTGCTGCGTGTGATCCGAGCGCAGGGGCTCAAAGCGGTGCTGTCGGTCGGCTACCAGAGCCAGATGGGCAGCCGGTGGGATGCCGCGCATCCCGATGCACTCCGCTTGGAGAGCCGCGGCGGGATCAACCGCGCCACGACGGTAGTGAACGCCTCGTTCTACTCGCCGGACTACCGCCGCGACATTCGCCGCTACTACGAGTGGGTCGACGCCCGGCTGGTGCAGCCATACCGGGACGTCATCTTGATGCTCAACCTGGCCGATGAGCCCTCCGGCGGTGATTACTCCGCCTGGGCGGATGCGGAGTTCGCCGCCCGCACGGGCTACAGCTTTGCAGAGGTCGGCGACGATCCCGAGCGCCTGGCACAACTGGGCGCCTTCCAGTCGAGCTACATCGCCGAGTACGCGGCCTGGAGCGCCGCGCAGTGGGCAGAGCTAGAGCCCGATCTGCCCACCACTATGTCCTTCGAGGGGGCGACCGCGCGTGTGCACTTCCAGCTCCCGCTCGTCGAGGCGGTGTTCGCCCGCACCCCGCCGACGTTCTACCCGACGTTCGACGCCTACCCGCGCGATGGCCCGCCGGACCTCCCGCTCGATGACGCCGAGCTGATCCGGCTGTTCACCCTGGTGCGCAGTCTCGGCTACTACTCCGCCCGCTACAACCGCCCCTTCTGGCTGTGGTCGACGGCCAATAGCTGGGGGCTGGCGCAGGCCAGCCCCCAGCCCGCCCACATCGCCGATGCGGTGGCCAACGGGTACTATCTCGCGCTGCTCGCGCGCCAGACCGGCGGCTGGCTCCAGGGCATTGCGGTGTGGAACTACAACGTCGTGGGCCAGGGCCTCTACAACGATACCCACCGCACCACCTACGATCCGGACACCATGTTCGCCCGGGTCTCGGAGAGCTTCCCGCGCTTGCGCCAGATCCTCGCCTCGCCGGCGGGAACCACGCGCGTGCTCATCGTCGCGCCCAACACGTTTGCGTTCCGGCTCCTGGGGGTGTCGCGCACGGTCGACCCGTTCAGCTTCCGCTCCTACGAGTTCCATCGCCTCGCGGCGTTCGCCCGCAACAACGTGCCGGCGGCGGTAGTGGGGGATCTAACTGGTGTCGACCTCGGCCAGATAACCGCGGTGGTCCTGCTGGCGCGCTACGCGCAGGACCTGGCCGCGGACGAGATCCAGCGGCTGCGGGCGTACCTCGATCGCGGCGGCACGGTCATCGCCCTGCGGCAGCTTCAGGAGGTGCTGGGCCCGCGGGCCGAGTATGTCGATGGCGATCGCCCCGAGGAGGCCTTTGCCGACCCGCCCACGCCGGAGCGGGCGGCGCTGTGGCGCCGTGCCTTCGGCATCGAGCGCCCGCTGGCCGGCGGGTTCCTGATCGCGACGGCGGAAGATGCGATGCTGTACAACATCGGCGGTCCGCTGGAGGCCGAGGTGGTGTTGCCGTTCAACGGGCGCGGCTGGCTGGCGGATCCCAGCGGGGCCCTGCAGCGGGCGCTCCGTGCCGACGACCGCCGCCTCGCCATCCGCCTGGAGAAGCACCAGTACGCCTATCTCACGCGCTAGGCAGGAGCAATGAGCGCGATTCTCCCTCGAGATCGATGGGTTACGCTAGACGGCTTGACCCTCCACTATGTGGAGTGGGGCGCGCCGCCCGCGCCGCCGATGGTCCTGCTCCACGGGTTCCTGGCGCACGCCCGCACGTGGGACCTCTTTGCCCGCGAACTGGCCAGCGATTACCGGATCCTGGCCCTAGACCAACGCGGGCATGGGGACAGCGACCGCGCGCCCGATGGGGCCTACGGCCTCGAGCAGTACGTGGGCGACCTCGAGCGGTTCCTCACGGCGCTCGAGTTGCCGCCGGTAGTGCTGGTTGGGATGAGCATGGGCGGGCGCACGGCCATGGTGTTCGCGGCGCGTCACCCCGCCCGGGTGGAGCGGCTGGTCATCGTAGACATCGGCCCCGAGGCGCCGCCGCCCGTCGCCCCGCCGCCCAACGCGCCCCGGGATCCCGGCGTGTTCGCCTCGCCGGCCCAGGTGGCGGATTTTCTCCGCGCGCTGGATCCCTATCCGCCCGAGGACTATCGGCAGGCGGTAGCGCGCTACTCCGTGCGCCAGCGCGCGGACGGGCGCTACGAGTGGAAGTGGGACCCTCGGCTGCTGACTGGCGCCAGCCCCGCGGCCGGCGACTACTGGGCGGTGCTGCGGGCCATCACTTGCCCGACGTTAGTGGTGCGCGGGGCCGAGAGCCCGATCCTGCCGCGTGACCTGGCCGAGCGGATGGTGCGCGCGCTGCGCGCCGGCCGGCTGGTGGAGGTGCCGCGCGCAGGGCATGCCGTGCAGGAGGACAACGCCCCTGCACTGGTCGCCGCCGTCCGCGAGTTCCTCGGACGCCCGTAGCGATGTGGGGCGGAGGATGGTATCGCTCTGTGAGCCGCGTGCTGCTACCCGAGCTTGACAGGCGTACCCCGGTAGGCTATTAATAGCCTAGCTCGGGACTGGGAGGTGGTCTCCTGGTCTCGTGCCGTTTTATGCTGGCCCGAGAGGCGCGCGCCGCTGTGGATCGGGAGCACGCATAGACGACGCTAGGGAGAGGCGGCCGCACCACAGCACGGGAGGTGAGAAGACCGGTCGCTACAGTCGGCAGCACGCAGCGTGGTGCCGTCTTTACAAAATCGTGGCGC
>Ga0070739_10003117_pt1 | contig 21070 bp, 16 predicted proteins | sample Coa_R1_7_FD_66445 | JGI IMG/M metagenome (GOLD analysis project Ga0070739, IMG submission 66445) | Surface soil microbial communities from Centralia Pennsylvania, which are recovering from an underground coalmine fire - Coalmine... | ecosystem: Environmental > Terrestrial > Soil > Unclassified ... | reverse complement strand
TTAGCTTCTTTCGGCTCGGCTGTCGGCCGTTCAGCAGCCGTGGTCGTTGACGCGTCTGTGGATGACGCCGCGGACTCTTCGAGCTGCTTCAGCTCCTGATCGTCGGCCACCACCACGCCGATGGGCGCGCCCACCTCGGCCGACCCGCCCTCGGGCACCATGATGCGGGCCAGGATGCCGTCCGCATAGGATTCCAGCTCCATGTTGGCTTTGTCGGTCTCGATCTCGAGCAGCACGTCGCCGCGCTTGACCGGGTCACCCGACTGTTTGTTCCAGCGGGCGATGGTGCCTCGGTCCATGGTGTCGGACAGGCGCGGCATCACGATCTCAGTCGACATCCGGCCTCACGCTGTCCTGGCTGAAAGTGCCGGCTCACGGCCGGCCGCCGTCCCGCCATCATTCTCCTCGCGTCCGAGCATGGCCCGAACCCGATTCACGATGTCGGCCTTGGACGGTGTTGCAGCCGCTTCAAGATTGGTCGCGTACGGGAGGGGAACCTCCTTGCCGGCAACCCGCTCCACCGGATGGTCGAGATCGTCAAATGCCATCTCCTGAATCTCGGCCGCGATCTCGGCTCCCACACCGTACGACTTCCAGCCTTCTTCGACGAACACGACGCGGTTGGTCTTTCGAACAGACTGGACGACCGTGTCGATATCCAGCGGGCGCAGGGATCTCAGGTCCACGACCTCCGCCTGGATGCCTTCAGCAGCGAGATCCTCCGCGGCCTGGAGCGTCACGCCGACCATCCTCGAGTAGCTGACCAGCGTAACGTCTGCCCCTTCGCGCTTCACCTCGGCTCTTCCAAGCGGAACGACGACGTCACCCTCGGGAACCTCTCCTCGTTCGTTGTACAGGAGGACATTCTCGACGAAGAGCACCGGGTTATTGTCCCGGATCGCCGCCTTGAGCATCCCCTTCGCGTCCGCCGGGGTTCCCGGGGCGGCCACGTAGAGGCCGGGAACATAGGCACAGAGAACCTCCAGTACCTGCGAGTGCTGGCAGGAGAGCTGATGTCCGGCGCCGCTGGGCGTGCGTACCACCAACGGCACCTGCGCCTGGCCATTGAACATGTAGGGAATCTTGGCCGCGTTGTTGATGAGCTGATCGATCCCCACCAGCAGGAAGTTGATGGTCATGATCTCGCAGACGGGCCGCAGCCCGGTCATGGCGGCTCCGATGCCGGCGCCGATGATGCCCTCCTCGGCGATTGGCGTATCGATGATGCGTTCGTCGCCGAACTCCTCCACCAGCCCCTCGCTTACCTTATAAGAGCCGCCGAAGACTCCCACTTCCTCACCGAGCAGGATTACCCGGTCGTCGCGCTGCATCTCCTCGCGCAGCGCCTCTCTGAGGGCCTCTCGGTAGGTCAGCTCCATGTGAGGGTGAGTTTCGGGTTTCGGGTTTCGGGTTTGGCGTTCAAGGTGCTCGTTTCGGGTTTGGAGTTCGGAGTTTAGAGTTTGGGGTTTGGAGCCGGGATCCCTCGAGAGATTGGAAGCTCGATTGTCACTTGGCGTAGAGGTGATCAAAGAGGGTTGAGATGTCGGGCTGAGGACTGTCTTCGGCGAACTTGACAGACTCCTCGACGGCCCGGTCGACGGCCACCTCGTTCTCGTGGACTTCATCCTCGGAGAGGATGCCCGCTTCGAGTGCCTGTGTCTCGAAGATGCCGATGGGGTCGCGCTCGCGCCAGGACTGAATCTCCTCGGCGGTTCGGTAGCTGCGGCCGGCATCGGCGACCGAGTGGCCCCGGTAGCGATAGGTGAAGGCCTCGATCATCGTCGGGCCCTGGCCGTTCCGGGCCCGCTCCAGCGCCCGCTCGACGGCCCGCCTCACTCGGAAGTAGTCCATGCCGTCGACCCGCTCGGACGGCACGTCGTAGGCATCGGCCTTCTTATAGAGGTCGGTGATGGCCGATGCCCGCGCCACCGAGGTGCCCATGCCGTACTGGTTGTTGACCAGATACATGATCACCGGCAGCTTCCAGAGGCCGATCATGTTCATCGTCTCATGGAAGGCGCCGATGTTCGAGGCGCCGTCGGCGGTGAAGCAGAGCGTCACCTCCTTCGTTCCGCGGTACTTGGAGGAGAGCGCGGTGCCGATGGCCAGCGGCATCTGGCCGCCGACGATCCCGTAACCGCCCAGAAACCGCCGGTCGCGGTCAAACAGGTGCATCGATCCACCGCGGCCTCCGGCGACGCCGGTGGCCTTGCCGAAGAGCTCGGCCATGATCAGCTCGGGCTCGGTCCCGCGGGCCAGTATGTGCCCGTGTTCGCGGTAGTAGCTGACGATCCAGTCCTCGGCGGCCATTGGCTGCACGGCGCCCACGACGCTGGCCTCCTCGCCGATATTGACGTGGCAGTATCCGCCGATCCGGGCACGGGTATACATCTCGAAGGCCTTTTCCTCAAAGCGCCGGATCAGCAGCATGAGGTAGTGGGTCTTCTTCAGCTCCTCCGCCGATTCCCGGATGTCGGCGGCTTCTACGTCGGACCGGCCGCGTGCGGGCGGCGCTTCTTGAACCATTGGTTACCTGCTCATGGGGGTCGACTTTGCCGCGGCGCTTCTCCCACGCAAGGCCGGACGCGGGCCATGCGCAAACGGGCAGTCATCGAGATGGCAGAGGGCTGCAGGAGCCTTCCATGCCGGTGCGGCTCTTCGCAATTATATGTTGTCCTTTGGGCAGCTATTGGCCGCGCTTATGATAACGCGGGCGTCCAGGCCATCCAGAGGACCAGAAGTAAGCGCGAGTGTGGGAGGGCGGTCCGCTGCCGTCCATCGGCAGGGCACGGAGCCGAACCTACAACCATCTACGTCTGATCCGCTGCGGGCCGCGAGCCCCTGCTGTCGTGACTGAACCAGAAGGAGATGAAGGGCGGTCACGATGGAGCGCCGCCTACGGCACAAAGGCACTGCCAAGGCTTCGGTGGCAGTTTCCGGTCTTGCGATCGAGGTAACATTTGCACCATACCTCGCGGCGCCCGTACGGCTCTCCGAGTTGGCTCGGCACCCGGCGATCGGCGTCGCTTCCGGCCCGGGCCCTGAACGCATACGTTCGCCTGGCGTTCCTCCTCCCGGGTATGAGAAGCATGCTCCAACTAGGCCCCGTCCATGTGCAGGGGCCGACGGATATGGACTTCAGAAGTGAAATTGCGGCTGCGTCGAATGCGTGCTGAGGCCACAATTCGTTGAAATCTGATACAATGACCCGGTCGTGTCGCCGTCCGGATGGAGGCCAAGGAAGCTCCCAATGTGGCTGATGCTCGAGAAGCTCGCCGACTATAGCCCGGCCAAGACGGCTGCCCAGGGAGGCTCATGCCCGACCCGCACGCCAGCGAACACCTACCCATGACCGGGGCTGCGATCCGCGACCAGGTGCAGGGCCTGGTCTAAGTGATGCTGGACTACGACCGGAGACGGGAGTGGCCGGCGACGACCGAAAGGCTCGCGGCAACAGAGTGTTCGCTGCAGCCCTATGCGATCGCGGCCAACGACCCTGTAAACGGCGCCGCTCCTCCCGGGGCGGCGGAGAAGCGGGGCCTGACGCCGAGCACTCCTCAACGCTTTGCCCGGGCGCGGGAACGGCGGGGGCTGGTTTCGTGGACCGTCATACCAGTTGCCGCGGCCGCCGGGTCTCCCCGATCTGCATGGCCGTGCACGCCTGGTCGGGTCAGCCACATGGCGGAGCCGGCCTAGCTGGGTCGTCCAGTTCCACGGATTCGCGAGCCGGCGGCATGTCGACGCTAAACAGGCCCATGGTACATTGGAGGCTTCCAGCCCAGAGGGGCTGCCTGCTGGCGGCCGGCGGCGAGCCATCTGGCCTTACGCCTCGACGTCGGTGCGCTGAGGCATCGCCTTAGGGTCTCGGCAACCACCTCGACCGCTCGACGCCGTGGAACGTACGCGCTTGAGTGTTCATGCGGCGCAGGGCTCGCCGGACGAGCCCTCACAATACGACACAGGTCACGCGAGGGTCCGGTCGGGGTCGCCTAGGCGGGACCCGCTCCCAGGAGCGCCCTTGCCAGGGCCTCCAGCTCGGAGCGAAACGGCTCATAGAGTTGGGTCTGCTGGAGGGCCCGCAGCGCCTGTCTGAGGTGAGACTCGAGGCGGGCATCGATGTCGGCGCGGATGTTCAGGCCGTCGAGAATCCGGACGATCTCCTCCGGCTCGGTCTCGGAGTGCCTCGAGTAGAAGCTGATCAGGAGATCTCGTTCGGCGCCACGCGAGCGCTCCAGTCCCAGCACGACCGGCAGCGACTTCTTGCGGTTGACGATGTCTTTGGCCTGGATCTTTCCGGTTTCACCCGATGCGGCCCAGATGCCGAGGATATCGTCGTAAATCTGAAACGCCAGCCCGAAGTGGCGGCCGAAGGTTTCCAAGGCGTCAACCTGCTCCTGATCCCCGCCGCCGATGAGGGCCCCCGACCGGCAGCTGAAGGTGATCAGCGCGCTGGTCTTCAGGCCGATCATCCGTCGGTACTCCTCCAGTGAGACGGTGACCTCCCGCTCGAAGCACATGTCCAGATACTGGCCTTCAGTGAGCGCCAGCGCCGTCTCCTGGAACCCGCGACAGATCTCAGGCACGTCGCCGGCCGAAAGCGCGGCCAGCCCGGCGAGCGCCAGCATCGCGTCACCGGCATTGATCGCCAGCGGCTCTCCGAACCGGGCCCACAGGGCGGGACGGTGTCGCCGAGACTCGTCCCGATCCTCGATGTCGTCGTGGATGAGCGAGAAGTTGTGCAGCAGCTCGATCGCCGCTGCTATGGGTAGGGCTTTGTCTCGATCTCCACCGACCGCCTCACAGCTGAGGAGACAGAGCAGAGGCCGGAACCGCTTTCCTCCCACTTCGTCCGAGAGCTCGAAGTTCTGGTCGACCCAGCCCATGTGATAGGCCATCAGGTCGTAATGATGGCCCACCGGCTCCCGCCGGTCGAGCCAGCGGTGCAGCTCGGCCTCGACGGCGGCGCCGTAACGATCGAGGATGGCTGTCGGGAGGCTTCCGACCATTACCCCGACACCCGGCTGGCGGGCCACATGGTCACAGCATACTCTGTGCATCGACATCCCTCGATCAACCACGGATCACGGCATCGGCAAAGCGGACGGCGCGTAGGGTGGCTTCGACGTCGTGCACGCGAACCATGTCGACCCCGTGTGCGACGGCCAGCACGGCGGCGGCAAGACTTCCCTCCAAGCGCCGGTCGACCGGGAGATCCAACACCGCTCCGATCGTTCCCTTGCGGGACATTCCCATGACAACCGGAAACCCCAGCCGTCGAAGCGTCCTCAGCTCGCCCAGAATTCGCAGGCTTTCGACGGGTCGCTTGGCGAAGCCGAAGCCGGGGTCGACGGCGATGGCGCCTTCCCGGACTCCTGCCTGGATCGCCGCAGCGGCGGCCTCTTCCAGAAAGCTGAGGACATCATCGAGGACGTCGGGATGTTTGCGCTCCCGGCGGCTGTGCACGATGACCACGCCCGCTCCCGCCGACGCCACGACCTCCTTCATCTCCGGGTCACGCAGACCGCTGACGTCGTTGACGATGGTCGCTCCTCTCTGAAGCGCCTGGCGCGCGACCTCCGCCTTTTGGGTATCGACGGAGATGGCCACCTCGATGCACTGTCTGACCACACTTAGCGCCGGAATCACCCGAGCCAGCTCTTCCTCTTGGGAAACGCCGGCTGCTTGCGGCCGGGTCGATTCGCCGCCCAGGTCGACGATGTCGGCCCCCTCGCGCACCTGAGTTTGGACGCGCTCGAGCACCGACGCGGGACTGACACCGTCGCCCGAAAAGCTATCGGGAGCCACGTTGACAATTCCCATGACATAGGTCCTGCCACCCCAGGGTCCGGGCCATGGTTGTGTCTCCGCGGCAGGCAGCCCATCTTCAGCCTTCCGACGGTAACCGTCGGCCTGAGTCACTTTCGGGCCAGGCGACGAGCCGCGTTCTCGACCACCCGTCGCAACAGCACGACGTTGGTCAGTGGTCCCACACCACCGGGGACCGGCGTTATCGCGCCGGCCACACGGCTGACAGCGACAAAGTCGACATCGCCCGCGATCTCCGCACCCACCTGGTTGATACCGGCGTCGATCACCACGGCTCCAGGCTTCACCATGTCGGCCGTCACCAGTCCCGGCCGCCCGGCGGCCGCGACGAGGATATCCGATTCCCGGCCCAGACCGGCAAGGTCGAGGGTCCTGCTATGGGCGATGGTCACGGTGGCGTTGAGCGCCAACAGCAGATGCGCGACCGGCTTCCCCACCACGATGCTGCGACCGACCACCAGCGCACGCGCGCCTTCGACCGGCGCTCCGGCGGCTTCGATCAGGGCGATGATAGCCGCGGCCACGGAGGGCACTCCACCCGGCTCACCCACGTACAGCCGGCCGGCATTGACAACGGTCAGGCCGTCGACGTCCTTGTCGGGATCCATAACGTTGATGATGGGAGCCGGAGACAGGCCGGCCGGGAGCGGCATGGGGACAAGAATACCGTCGACCCCGTCGTCCTCGCCCGCCTCGACGACCTCACGGTTCAGCTTCGCCTGGTCCACCGTGGCCGGCAAGCAGCGGAGGTCGATCTCGACGCCGAGGTCGGCCGCATGGCGCCGCAGCCGCCGGACGTAGATGGCTGAGTCGGTGTCCTCGCCCGCAAGCACTATGCGTAACGCGGGGATCACACGGTCCGCCCGCAGCCTTTCGACGGTCGGGAGCAGGGCGGCCTTCATCTCTGAGGCCAGCGGCCGGCCCTCGAGGAGCCTCGCTGTCATGCTTCGGCTCCGATCACCTCTCGTGCCCGCTCCACCACGGCCGCCACGTCACCCTCGACCAGCGGCAATTCGGCCAGCTCGCGGCGAATGCTCTCGACGAAGGCCTCGTCCTTGATGGAAGCCAGGTTTATGTCGACGTTCAGTCGAGCCGAGGAGAACCCGGCTCCGAAAGCCAGAGCGGCGCAGGCGACGTCACTGATCGCCGCCGGGTTACCGATCCCCACCAGCCTTCGAGATTCGCGCACGCCGTCGACGGCTAGTCGCATCGTCTCCAGCGGAGGCTGTACCGCCAGCTTCAGCGATTCCTGCATAGCCCGTCGCCGTTGACTTTTTTCCTCATCCGAGGTCCGCGGCAGCTTCATGGCTCCGGATACTCGCTCGAAGGCAGCGGCGTCTTCGTCGACCAGCTCCCGAGCACGCCTCATCCCAACGGTCGAGGCTCCCTTGATCACCTCGACATCGTCCTCTACAGAGGCATAGGCCGGCCGGCCGAGCGTCAGCTCACAGACCATACAGAGGAGCGCGTCACCGATCGCCACGTGCAAGGCGGCGACGCTGCCACCGCCCGGCACCGGGCTTCCCGAAGCCAGGCGCTCGAGAAAGCCGTCGAGATCCGCCATCCAACCCCCTTTGTGCCCACCATTCTAAGAAGCATCTTGCGCCGCGACCCCTGGAGGGTCGACAGATCGAGGGTGCAGGGCGGACGCCGTTAGTCCTACCGCACCAGTAGATAGTCGTAGAGCAGCCCTTCATGCAACACGGGAAGTATATAGCGGAAAGGCTATGCTAGGTCATGATAGGGAACAGTCTGGTGCGGGAGGCCCGCAGGCGGGCGGGTCTGAGTCAGGCCGAGCTGGCGCGAAGAGCCGGCACGACCCAATCCTCCATCGCCCGATTGGAAGTGGGCGATGTGAACCCCTCCTTCGAGCTCGTGCGTCGGTTGGTCCGCGAGTGTGGCTTTGCCCTGAATGTCTCCCTCCAGCCGTACGACGACTCGGACCTTATCCAAGCTCAGAGGCTGGCGGAGCTCAGTCCGCAGGAACGGCTCGCCGACTTGGTGGCGGCGGTCGATGCGCTCACCCGCCTTCGCGCCAAGACCCACATTGCCCCCTAAGTTCGACCCGGAGACCATCCTAACGACGCTTGTCGACCACGGCGTCGATTTCATCGTCATCGGCGCTTTGGCTGCATACCTTCAGGGATCGCCGCTGCCAACCCTCGACGTCGACATCACTCCAAAACCCGACCCGGACAATCTTGAGAGACTGTGGGCAGCCCTGACAGAAATTGATGCCAAGATCCGATCGGAAGGGACGGAGCCATTGCCGTTCTCTCATAACGCGCGATCGCTGGCGGCAGCCGACACCTGGAACCTGTCGACGCGCTATGGAGACCTCGACATCACCCGCACTCCCGCTGGAACGGGAGGGTATGACGACCTGAGCCAAGAAGCCATCACCGTGCGCATTGGCGACTCGAGGGTCAGGCTCGCCTCGCTCGCGGATGTCATTCGTAGCAAGGAGGCAGCAGGGAGAGACAAAGACCGGCGCGCGCTTCCCGTCCTGCGCGAGCTCCTCTCGCGGCAGATACGAAGGCATTCCGGCGGGTAGACGCTGCCGGCTTGAACGTCTCGGCCGGCTACTGAACACATCTGGGCCACCCCCAGGCGCTTCGACCTACTACGGTAGACTGTAGCTGCGGGCCGAGGTAGCTCAGTCGGTAGAGCACGCGACTGAAAATTGCGGTGTCGGGAGTTCGATTCTCCCCCTCGGCACCAGCATGATTCGTTGGATCATCGACCGCCGGCCTTTCAGGGGTCGGAGTCTTTCGGCGCCGATGAGATCTCGGCGCTTGCTTGCCGCCCAGCCCCGAACCATCAACCCCCTTCGGGTCCAGTCTGGGTGAGCTTGAGTTCGGCGACGGATCAGTGGGCCCCGCTATTCTCGAAGCCTGGAGCGAAGTGGTCCAGTCACACCGTATTTGCAAAAGCTGCTGACGTTGACTAGCATGGAGGCGTACGCCGACCTACGAGTCGCTTCGCTGTGACACATGAAAGGAGCAACAGCTACAAACATGAGCAGACAGATCAACGGTTCTCGCCTGGTGATTCCACTCGCCATTGCGACTTGCATTGCCCTGACCGTGTGGGCTCCCGCGTCGGCCGCCGTCTCGCCCCGGCTCGCAGTGGTGCCGTCGTCGCGTGGATTGATGCCTGCGCTCCCCGGCGCCCACGTTCCTCCATTGAACCTGATGCGCCCGCGGGTGATAGCCGGCAACACCTCGACTCCCACGATTCCGTTGTACGAACTGGCAAGCTCATACACGAACGTGAAGACCGTGAACGGCGTGCCCTGGAGCGAGCTCATCGACGCTACTAAGAACACCTCGACCTCCGCCGCCTCGGTTGGTGTAATTCTCGCCAGACACAACCCCGGGTTCTCCCAGTTCGCAGAGAACTACTGGAATTTCAACAAGCTCGTGACCTCCGACTTCACCGTCACTGGCGCTGGGAATGCGACCGTGACCCTGAAGGCGGCCCAGATTGGCCCATTTGGAAGCCTCTCCGGTACGTTCACTCCGAGTGCTAGCCACGCTATGAAGTGCAGCTCGGGCAGCGGGACCGTGTACTCAGGCGTGCTCCAGCTCACGTCGCAACACTTCGTCACGAGCAACACCAAAGAGGCCTCCACCCTGGGCACCGTGTCGGCGAGTGTCACCTTTCCCAACAATTCCTCGACCAACACCAGTACGCTGACGGTAGACCATAGTTGCGTTCCGGCCGTCAGTTATCCAAACTACTGTTTGCTGGGCAACATCTGGTCCAATCCCTACGGCAGCATAATGCCCAACAAGAGCTTTTTAGGCGAGGCGCTCACCACAGAGTCACCCACTCCGACCACCTTCGCCGACGTTGAGGCCTTCCGCGACGTTACGATCACGGGCCTTCCGGCTGGCGCCGGGTTCGGGGGCGGCACCGCGACCCTCATGCGCTTTGACACCGACGTAGATCCCAGTTTTACCAACCAGACTTGGATTGGAGGCACCGCGAGTCCGTACCCCATGACTGAGAAGATGATCGCACCCAGCAGCGATGCCTACTTCCAGGGCAGTGCCACGATGACATCCAAGACCTCGACCAGCTTCGACTTTGGCTCGTGCAAAGCGGGCAGCGCGAAAAAGACGCAGCACTACCGCTACACCACCGGCACCTACTCATGGAGCAACGGTTCGAAACCTTTGACCGCCGATAGCGCGGTGGGTGGAAACTTCACCTATCCGAACATGTCCGGCGTCGCCAACGGTGATATCGAGCGTTACTCGTACTCGTAGATAGTCAGACAAGCGACCCGGATTAGGGCCGGCGTCGCCGCAGGGGTCACGACGGAGCCCCGCCGGATAACCGGCGGGGCTCTTCTGTGGGTCTGGGTGTTGCTTTAGTGCTCGGGGCGTTAACTTGCCGCGCTCGCTGCTCGGTCATCCCGATCGATGAGGAGCAGCGCAGCAGCAGCGGCCATCCAGATCATCGCTAGACCCACACCGACAAACAGAGTCAGGGTTCCGTGCGGCGCGCCGCCCGACATGACTCCAAGTGCGCCGGCGCCGCCCGCCGCGAGTGAGCAGAGGGCCCGCCGTCGCTGTCTGTCCTGCCAGAACCGGCTCGCGAGCACGAAACAAATGATGATCAGGGAAAGGAATGCCAAGCTGCCGAAGATCATATGCAGAGCCCCATGCCAGCTCGACACGGCAGAGGCGGAGGACGGTGTGCCAGGTGGGAATCCGCTCGAAGGATCGGGATGGAATATCCCGCCGCCGACGAGCCCGACTCCGTAGACGGTCAGAAGAATGGGGACCCAGCGCTTTCCGGTTCCATCACGCAGCGCCCGGTGCATTCCTACAGCGCCGGCAACACTCAAAGCGCCGGTGAGGATGAAGCTGCCGCTCTGAATCCACCCCAGCGAGCCGAGCGTCAAGAGACTCACGGCGTCGCGAGTAATGTCGAAGCCCGGTCTGGTCAAGACCTGAACCAGAGCGACGATGACGAAGAGCGGCCCCGCAAGGGTGAGACACGCTAAGAGGCGTTTGGCCGTCGCTGCTGACTCCGTTGTGATCGGTCGGTCTGCTTGGACTATGGCGATCGAGCTGCGTGTCTCGGCAATCTGCTGAATCACGACGATATTCTCCTGATCTAGGGATAGTGTAGTTACAACTAGGTACTACACCGTATAGTACCACACGTAGAACTGCACCGTTTAGTACCATTTGAAGGAGCGCACGTCAGCCGATGCCAAGGAGGATCTATGGACTCGGTCGACCATGGCAGATCGGCGCGGAAGCGGCGCGCAATTATGGAAGCCGCCACGGCGCTGTTTCTCGACAAGGGGTATGACGGTACCAGCGTCGACGAGATCGCCGCCGTGGCGGAGGTCTCGAAGCGAACGGTGTATCAACACTTCGCCGACAAGGAAGGCCTGTTCACCGAGATCATCATGGCCACAACGGCGCAGGTTGACGAAGTCGTTCGGCTGGTGGCCGGTACCCTCGATGCCACCCTTGACCTGGATGCGGACCTCCGTAAGCTCGCTCGAGCGTTTCTCGCCGCCCTGACGGAGCCCGGGCTCCTTCAGCTCCGCCGGCTGGTCATAGCAGACGCATCTCGGTTTCCCGATCTGGGTCGTGCTTGGTATGAGCAGGGCTTCGAGCGGGTTCTGGCGACGCTGGCCACGAGTTTTCGGGTCCTGGCGGAGAAGGGAAGCCTTCAGCTCGACGACCCACTGCTGGCCGCGAATCACTTCGTCGGCATGCTGCTGTGGATCCCCGTAAACCGCGCCATGTTCACCGGCATCCACGGCATAAAAAAGGCCGAGCTGCAGCGGTACGCCGATGCGGCCGCACGGGCCTTTCTCGCTGCCTACCGCCCCCGATGAGGAAGGTCTCAGACTGCTTACGATCGCAAGATGGCTGCAATCGACTCGAACGAGGCTGCCTCCCGTCGCGTTTTGCACGAGCGAAAAGACCTCTCGACCTCAGGTCAGCCACCAGAAAGAGCGGGCGGCATGCCCTGCGGTTAGAGTGTGACTGTCTGTGACACCGATCCCGCCCGGTCGCCCTGAGCCGTGACGAGGAGCTGACGGCCTGACTCTCCCCGCACGATCCATTCGACACGGCATCGATTATCTGTCGGCGACCCGCCCAACCCGCCCACAACCAACTTGTTGCTCCGTCCCTCCAGCTGGCCGACCTCGGTTCGCTGCCTGCCCTGGACCAGCGCGACATGCTCATCCGGCGGCCCCAGCTCCACCACGACCGGCTTGACTGCATTCCTCTCCTGGCCCCTCTTTGACGTGTACGTAGGCAGATAACCGGCGTTTTCGAGCAGGAGGCTGATCTTGCTGTGCTGGGCGTCCAGCCTCGTTGCTTCCAGAGTGAGGATGCGGAGGTGCGCGGCCGCAGAGGCCATGGCCAGGACAAAGGCGTTTACCTTCGCCAGCTCCGCCTCCAGGAATTTCGCCGGCGGGTTGCTCCACAGGAACAGATCGTCCCAGCCGCCGATCTCAATCCGCCCAAGCTGGGGATGGTCAACCTCGTGCCAGGGCACGAATCCTTCGCCCTCGACATTGTCGTCGACCCACTTCAGGATCTTGAGATCGTCCTCGACCGGATGGTCGCGGTACCACTCGATGAACTTCCGGTCCTTGATGCCTGCTTGCGCCAGAATGTCCCACACTTCCACGGTCCAGGCGAAGACGCCTAGATGGTCGTAACACCAATCGTCGAAGGCCCCGTAGGTGAGGCGTTTGGGATGATAGCGGAACTCGTGGTACGTGGAAACGTTTGGATAGCCGGTGATCTCGGTGCCTCTCCGCCCAAGCCGTTGGAATACCCACAGATCCTCGGGCGGCATTTGGTCGTCCGGCCTGGTGCTGTATGGACGGAGCAAGACGCCACCAAAGGTGTGGCAGGTAACGGCGACGTTGATGTTGGGATGGTCGGCGACAAAGGCGGTGGCCAGTCTCGTTTCCGGTTCGGACAGCGGATATGGTCCGGCGCCCCGCTGATCGCCCTCAGGCGCCCATTCAAAGGGGAAGTTGCGGTTGAAGTCGAGCCCCTCCAAGGGAGGCGCGATCGGAATCAATCCCGGCTCGTAGTTGTGAATGGAGCCCTCGGGGAGCAGCCGGTAGTACTCGCCGCCCTCCTCGTCAAGCCCCCGTTTCACCATCAACCGGTCGTCGTCGGGCGAAATCTTCCAGTCGCCTGATGGGTCAGAAAGCCGCATCGAAAGAATCCTGCCGTCGCCGTCAATGTCCTCCTCATGAAGCCCGTCGCGTTTCTCCGCGTACGGATAGGGCCGAGTGCCGCTGCGGATCCGATGCGCGGGTTGGAGGAAAGCCTGGTGCGCCCCATCCGGATTGAGGCGCGGCGCCACATAGAAGCACATGGTGTCGAGCAGGCGAGTGATCTGGCCATCATGGCCATAGCACGTCAGCAGATGGTTGATGGTGTAGAGGCAGGCCATGGCGCCCGTCACCTCGGTGGCATGAAGGTTTCCATCCATCCACTGGGCCGGCTTGGTCCGATCCTCGCCTGTGGCCCGATTGGTCAGCGTCATCAACCAGATCGGCCGGTCCTCGTGACTTCGTCCGAGCTCCGACATCGTGCAGAGCTGGGGGTAGGCGGCCGCCAGAGAGCGCAGCTGGGCCTCGAGCGTCTCGTTATCGGAGTAGGCGTTGAATTGAATGTCCATACCTTCGAGACTACAGAGGGTGCCATAAACTCGGACGTGCTTGACGGCCGATGACTGGATATCGCATGAGCTCGAACACGATGAAGACCAGCCGAGAGACTGCCCGGCGGTTTCTGGTGACACGCCACCTCCTGGCTCCGGCGCGTTCGTTGACGGGCGGGATCGACGGCGTGTTGGAAGTCTTTCGGCGCTTGGGTTCGGTGCAGTTTGACCCACTCGCAGTCGCCGGGCGGAATCACGATCTCGTCCTTCACGCTCGGGTGTCCGGATATGATCCGGCCTGGTGTGAGGAGTTGCTCTACAGCCGGCGGGCGCTGTTCGAGACGCAGAACAAGGGTCTGTCGCTACTGCCCATCGACGAGCTGCCCTGGTACCGGGTGTCGTGGACACAGAGCCGCCACGCCGCAGGAGTGCTAACAGACAATGCCGAGCTGGCGGATCAGGTGCTGAAGCGCATCCGGAGCGAGGGGCCACTGAGTGCTCTCGACTTTGAGAGCGGCCGCACGGTCAACTGGTTCGGGGGCTCGATGAGCCTGGCAAGCGCGGTGCTCGATGCTTTCGCCACCACGGGAGTTTTGGGCCTGGCACGAAGAGAAGGTAACCGTCGCTACTACGACCTGGCAGAGCGGTTGTTTCCGCGCCGGCTGCTGACGGTCGAGGTTCCCAAACACGAACAGTTCCGGCACAAGCTGCTCTCGCGCTTTCGGGCGCACGGGCTGCTCGGAGTGTCCAGCCCGGCCATGATCGGGATCGGGCCGGCGAAGCCTGATCCCCAACGTCCGGACCGGCCATCGAGGACGGAGCTACGAGAGGAGCTGATCGCGAGGGGGGAGATCGTGCCGGTCGAAATCGAAGGCGTGCGCGGCACTCGCTTCGTTCTCCGAGATGAGGTCGAGCTGCTGAGGGCGCCGCCGGATCCACCTCCGTCGGTCTCGTTTCTTCCCCCACTTGACCCGCTCTGCTGGGACCCCGACTTCCTACAGAAGCTTTGGGACTTCCAGTACGTGTGGGAAGTCTACATCCCTGAGGCCAAGCGCCGCTGGGGGTACTACGTGCTTCCGGTCCTATTCCGCGATCGATTGGTGGGGCGGATTGAGCCACGGATTGAACGGCGCAAGGATCGGGTTCGGGTGCTCGGCCTCAACTGGGAGCAGGGTTTTGACCCGGCGATCGAGGAGGGGTTCGTGGAGGCCATGCGCGAGGCGCTCGTCGCCTACCTCCGTTTCGGGAAGGTCACGCAGCTTGAATGGGGGCCGAACCTGGTCAAGGAAAGGAACCTCTTCCAGTGTGCGGCGTGACCCAGAAACCGCGGTATACAGGGACGTCTCAGACACCTCGAGCTTGCCGGGGATTGTCATCCCGCTTCAACAGAGCTGTTCTTCCCAATATTGAGGCCTTGGAGCCGGAGAGCTTGAGCGTCGGAAGGAGTTCGGCCGCCCACTTTCGTGTCTTCTTTGTCACTCAGTGTCTTCAGAAAGAGAGGCGCCGGCGAAGGTCAATGGCCGCCAGCGATCCGGACTACGCAGCTTCCTTGTCGTCCGGATCGTGGAGTGAGAGAGCGGCGGGGTCCAGAAAGACGGGGACCCAGTCCTGACGGAAAGTATCGGCCTGGCCTCCTGAGACAGCGGCCGCACGTTCCAGAGCTGTGGCGAGATCAGGCATGATACGGCCCCGCTCACTGTCCAGGATCGCGCACCGGTCATCTGCAGGCCTCGAGTTGCCCGGATTGACGAGGTGCCAGATGCCGGGTTCACGATCGATCAGGAGGTCGAGAGCGCTATTGACCAGGTCGGGCAGGTATGTCCAGCATCCCGATCCTCCAGCACTGCTTTGAGATCCGCTCGACGGCGAGGGGGTGTTGTCGGGGTCAAGTCCGGGGCCAAACAGCCGGCCGTGCCGCACGACGAGTGCCTCCGGGAACCGATGCCGTAGCCGCCGCTCGATATCAACCAGCCGGCGCCCCGGTGCCGAGTCTGAGTTTGTACGGTCGTGCTCGAGATACGACCTGCCCTTACAACCCTTGAACACGTCCGAGCTGGAGAAGGCCAACAAGGACAGTTGGTGACCCGGGTTCCAATCAGCGATCCCATCAAGCCCGGCGAAGGTTGCGGGGCCGCTCCCCCAGGCCAGAGATAACGGAGCCAGGGCAATCACAATGCCCCATGCCCGGCCCAGTTTGGGATTCGTGCGCAACGCTTCGCCGAGGTCGACACCACCGGGTACGCCGCAACCGTGAAGGCCTCGCAGCCGGCAGGCTTCGACTACCGCCATCCCCAGCTCGCTCTCGCTACCCCATATCACGAGAGGTCTGTGGCCCAGCCCCTTGCTCTTCGGGGCGGCTTGAACGCCCACCCGACCGAGGCGAAGAGCGGGAGGTTCAGGGCTCTCCCTACCAATGGAGATCGGCGGGACATCGAAGCGGTCGTCACTTCTCCACCATCCCGGGTGGTCAAGCCACGGATCCGTGAGCTGCTTACCGTCCGCCAAGGCCCGAACGGTGGTCGCGACGGCTGTCTTCCTAGGCGCAGACGAGCGGAGGTCGAAGGCGCCGGGTTCGTAGTAGCCTCTGGGAGCCGTCACCAGCTGATCCCAGTCGTAGCTCCCCAGCACCGCCCAGGTGGTAACCGCTTTGACGGGAACCCCGCGGAACTTCGCTGCCACGGCGGCGTTCCATACCTCCGCGAACCAGCGGACCTGCTCCTCTCTAAAGCCGCTGTTGTGGCACTCCGTTACAGCGACCGGGACGCCGTAGCGCTCCCAGGCCTCGCCCAGAAGCACCTCCGCCCCGTACAAGCCGTCAGCGCAGACTCGAGCCGTGAGGGTATCGACATACTGGTCTTGCCCGTTTCCTCCGTGACGAATCGAAGGGTACAGCTCCAACCGGTGGTCGAGAAACCGCTCGCTGCTGGGGTAGTAGTTGATGCCGATGACATCCGGAGTGCAGGGATGCGCCGCGAGCCAGTCGAGCTGGTCCCGGTCGGCGCCATCCTCGATCATCTGGCCCCATAGCGAGTGCGTGTCGGTCAGTCTGCCAGAGACGAGGTCCCACCCAAGCCACCGCCGTTCGTTCTCGTACTCACGCTGACGGGCGAGAATTGGAGCGCTTGAAACCTTGCCTAGGTCGTCGGTCTGGATGAGCTGGGCGGCAGGATTGACCCCTCGAATCGCCGCCATGGAGCGCACGATAGCCTCACACTGGTTCAGCAGGGCGGCGAGCCATGAGGTCGTGTCGCTCATGTGCGGATACCAGTGGCCGTAAAGGCAGCTGAAGCGCGAGGTCGTCAGCGGCTCGTTGACGGGGGTGTACGCATCGACCCAGGGATAGCGGTCAGCGACGCGGAGCGCGAACTCAGCCAGACCAGCGGCGAAACGAGGGTCTAACAAGCCGGTATGACGTGGGCCGCTTCCATGGTGAACGAGCCCCACGATGGGACGAATGCCGAGACCCCGTAGACGGCCCAAACGTTCATCCGCAAACCGCCAATCGAACCTGCCGCTTGCGGGATCGAGCGTCCGCTCCCACAGAATCGGGTACCTCACCGCCCTCACCCCGAGGGCCGTGAGGAGATCTAGGTCCTCAGGCCGGTTCTCATGTCCGCTGATGACCGTTTGATCCAGATACTGGTTGCGGATGCGATTGACCGTACATTCGAAGCCCGCCCAGATCTCCGGAGGCTGCGTGGACGTTGCTGTCATGCTCCTCATCCCTCACTCTGCAGAGGTTGCGGAAGGTCTTGAGCGCCTGAGCCACAACCTGGTCCATGTTGTAGTACTTGTACGTGGCTAGCCGGCCTACAAACGTCACTCCTTCCGTCGATTCGGCGAGCACCTTGTACCGCCGGTAGAGCACGCCGTTCTCTTCCGTGGGAATCGGATAGTACGGGTCACCCTCCGCTCGTGGATACTCGTAGACCAGGCTGGTCTTCGAGTGCTGCTGACCGGTCAGATACTTGAACTCGGTCACCCGCGTGTATTGGTGCTGGTTGGGGTAGTTGATGACGGGCCCCGGTTGGGCTACCTCGCGGTTCTGGGTCTCGAACCTGAATTCGAGAGATCGGTAGGGCAGCTTGCCGTAGCGGTAGTCGAAGAACTCGTCGATCGGTCCGGTGTAGATCAGGTGCCGGTACGGGATGGCGCCCTCGATCTCTCGGTAATCACAGTTCAGCAGAATCTTGATGTTGGGATGGTCGAGCATGCGCTCGAACATCTTCGTGTAGCCATGGAGCGGCATGGCCTGATATGTGTCGGTGAAATATCGGCCGTCGCGGTTCGTGCGTGCCGGAACACGGGCGGCGACCCCCGCATCCAGCTCAGAGGGGTCGAGCCCCCACTGCTTTCTCGTATAGCCGCGGAAGAATTTCTCGTACAGCTCACGCCCGATCTTGCTCACGACCGCATCTTCTGATGTTCGGACCTCGGCTCGCGGTTCCCTGACGGACTCGAAGAACTTCTCCACCCCGAAGCAGTCGAGACTGAGACCGTAGAGGCGATTGACCGTCTCGAGGTTGATAGGCATGGGAACGAGCTGCCCGTCCACCCGCGCCAGCACCCAGTGCTCGTACGGTCGCCACTCCGTGAACTGGCCCAGATACTCGAAGACCTCCAGCGAGTTGGTGTGAAAGATGTGCGGACCGTAACGGTGAATCAAGATGCCGTCGTCGTCGTAGCAGTCGAAGGCATTCCCGCCGACATGGGGACGGCGATCGAGGATCAGCACCTTCCTCCTCGCTTGGCTGGCGAGGCGCTCAGCCAGGGTGGCGCCGGCGAATCCGGCTCCGACGACGAGATAGTCGAACACTAGGCGGCTTCCTCCGGCAGCTCGACCGCCGGCGGGGTCTCGGCCGCTGCCGACTGACCAGCTCTGTTGGCCTCGATAGCCTCTCCGATCAGCATCTCCATCGCAGAGGAGGTTCGATCCCACGAGGAGTGGGATAGGAATGCGTCCACCTCGGACAGCCGGGCGCTTGAAGGTTCCGCGAGTGCCCTTTCGACCGCTCGGATGAACTCCTCAGGCGTGCCGGCAGTCGCCACCAGGGACCGTCTGCCGTATACGTGTTCCACGTCGCGAATGGGCGTGCTGACGACGGGTCGTCCCGCCGCCAGATACTCGGGCGTCTTGGTGGGAGATATGAACCTGGTCGACTCGTCGAGCGCAAACGGCAAGATCGCCACGTCCCAGCCGGCGAGATAGGCCGGTAACGTCCCATACGACTTCTGTCCCAGGTAGTGAATGTTTCGGCTGCGGGGGAGTGTCAGCGGATCGATCTTGAAGTCGAAGATCGGGCCGACGAGGATGATGTGCCAATCGGACCGCTCTCGCGCAACCGTCGCTACGAGATCAATGTCCAGCCGCTCGTCGATCACCCCATAGAAGCCGAGTCGCGGATGCGGAATGGAGCTCTGATCCGGCGGCTCAGTCGTAATCGACCGCGCCTTTCTGAAGTGCTCGAGATCGACACAGCTGGGAAACTCGACGACGTGCTCGTGAAGCCGTCGCTTGGCCTCGAAAAGTGACGGACCACCCGCAAACACGAGATTCGCATGGCGCAGTAGCTCTCGCTCCCACTCGACCATTCCTGCCGGCGCATTGGCGAACGCGGAGAGCTCATCCATGCAGTCGTAGACGGTCGCCAGCGGCCGCAGGGTTCGGGCGAAGGGAAGAGCCATCGGCGTGTAGAACCACAAAATGTACGTCGAGACCGATTCCGCCAGCAAATGCTCCTGCAGGAGCCAGGAAACGATCGCGGGCTGTTGGGTGCCCCTCATGCTCTGGGGCAGTACGGGCACGAGAACATTCACCTTTCCCCGCTTCCTCACGTCCAAACGGGGTGTTCCATCCGAGTACTCGGCCTCCTCGACGAAGTAGACGCGATGGTGACGGGAGAAGCGGCTGAGCAAGTGCTGTGGCCGCTGGTACACGAAGTCCCACCGAAGATGGGAGAAACAGACAATATCGTACGTCACGCGATCTCCTCCCGGGCATTTGCCTTTGCCGGCAGGAAGTCTTCGCGTAATGACTCCGCCGCTTGTTAAGGCATCGAACCGACCGCCTGCACTACGACAGCCGTCGGTTCAGTACCTCTAAGCACATCTCATGCCAGATGGCCAAGAGGTATCCGCCGGATCACCGCATTGTCAAGGATTACACAGAGTGCCGCCGTGTTGACCAGCAGGCATGCCTGCTCAGGCTCTCGTTGGTGTACGAGAGTCATACCGCGAGTTCAGCCGTCACTTCGCCGCCCGGCCTCTGCTGTCGAGCTTCTCGCCGCCTCTACTACGCGGGGCGCTATATCATCTGACGTAACGGCACGAGATGACGGCGAAGCAACGGGCCAAAGGGCGGCTTTCGGGGGGTTCGGCAGGTATGCCGGTCCGGCCGGGCTGATCCTGGCCAGTCTGGCGGATGGCCCAAAGCATGGGTACGCTTACTCGGGACATAGAAGAGTTCTCCGGCCTGCGGCTGGGTCCGGGCACACTGTACGAGGCGCTCCTACGGCTCGAGGGCCAAGGCCTGATCCAGGCGCCGCAGCTCTGCGGGCACATCTGGAGCAGCAAGCGACAGTGGCCAGAGTCGGACTTGACCGTCTCGAGCGATCGCGAGCCACCTCGTAGCCACGCCGACAATTGATGCGCTCGAAGGTCGGGCCCAGCGGCAGTTGAGGTGGTCGGAGATCATGGCGACGGCGCTATGGGGCCGAGTTCCCGGCACCTCTAAAGCCCGACATCCGCGAGTTACGTGGGCAACGGCTCGAGCTGAGATTCGATCTCGTTGCGCCGCGGCTCCAGGAACGGGGGCAGAGATAGCCGCTCGCCCAAATGCTCCACGTCTTCATCGCCCGTAAAACCGGGACCATCGGTGGCAATCTCGTAGAGCACTCCGCCGGGCTCGCGAAAGTAGATAGAGCGGAAGTAGTAGCGATCGATCACCGGCGTAACGGCCACGCCAAACCGCTGCAGCCGGTCATGCCATTCCCGATGCCGCTCGTCGTCGGCAGCCCGAAAGGCAACATGATGGACACCGCCGATTCCCTGGCGGGCGGCAGGAAGGTCAGGCCGCACCTCGAGATGCACCTCGGTACCCAGCCCGCCTGGACCGACCTGAAAGATCGAGGCCTGGCGAGACTCGTTGTCGAGGAACCGGTACTCACCGGCGCGAGTGAATCCCAGCGCATGCTCCAGAAATTGCGCGCTCGGCTCGAGTGACTCCACCACAAGTGTGACCGCCGCCAGGCCGCGGATCGCCATGTCCGCCGGTACGGGACTCTCCCGCCAGGCCCCCACGCCTTCCTGACCGGAGCCCGCGATCAGCTCCAGCCGCTGACCCTCCCGATCCTCGAACGGCAGCACGGAACGATTGCCACGTCGCTCGATGCCGGTGTGGTGGACTCCTTCGGCTTCCAGGCGGCCGCGCCACCACTCCAAAGCCCCGTTCTCCGGCACCACGAAACCGACCGCCGAGACCTCGCCGGCGCCGGGCATGTTGCGGCCCACGTTGGGCCAATCGAAGAATGTGATCTCGGTTCCAGGATTCCCGACGTCGTCTCCGTAGAAGAGATGG
>Ga0070739_10003116_pt1 | contig 21072 bp, 19 predicted proteins | sample Coa_R1_7_FD_66445 | JGI IMG/M metagenome (GOLD analysis project Ga0070739, IMG submission 66445) | Surface soil microbial communities from Centralia Pennsylvania, which are recovering from an underground coalmine fire - Coalmine... | ecosystem: Environmental > Terrestrial > Soil > Unclassified ... | reverse complement strand
TTTCCCTCCACCGTCGGCCCGCCGTTCAGGTCCGTTCGTGCCCCAGCCGACCACTCAGTGGTCGACCGCGCCACCGGGGCCCCAGCCACCGAAGCTGCCGGCCCAGACCGCCGCCGCCGTGCCGCTGTTGTTGATCGTCAGCACCACTAGCTTGTCGCCCTGGGCGATGCTCGGCGGCGTGGCCGCACCGTCGCCGCGCGGGTGGACGCCGCGGATGCTCGTCTGAGCGTCCAGGGTGAATGTGCGGGACGAGCCGTCGTTGGCCGTCATCGTCAGGCTGGTCGCGCTCACCGCCGTCGCCGTGCCCGGCGTGAGCGTGACGGCGAGCGGCTGGCCGTCCTTGTCGGTCAGGCTGACCTGGACGCCCTTGAAGTGGTCGAAGCGCTCCGCGGCCGGCACGTCGCGCAGCCCCGCGAGCTGCGCCGGCAGGGCGAACCCGCCCCACGGGCCTGCTCCGGCGGCCCACGGCCCCGCGTGCGCCCACGGTCCGACGCCGCCAGCCCAGGGGCCATGGGCCAGCACGCTGGTCACTAGCAAACCGCCCGCGACGAGGAGCACCGCCGTCAGTCCTAGCGACGTCAGCGCCACCGCAATCGGAAACCGCCATCGTTGCATCGTGCTTCTCCCTCCTGAGACCGAGAACTGCGAGAGCGGCTGCTTGCCTGGTCCGCTCCCCACGCTTACAGTCTCGCCGCCAGGCGTCGCCGCGCCGTCCCGGCTTTGTCGCAGCTCTGTCGCAGAACGGCCGCGGCGGGTCGATGCCGTGGTGTCCGGCCGTGGCGCCAGGGTATAGAACTGGTGGGAACGCGGGAGTGAGGCCGATGACGGACGTTCTCTTGGTCGAAGACGAGCCGGAGCTGCGGCGTTTGCTGCGGCGCGAGCTGGAAGCCGCGGGCTACCAGGTGCGTCACGCGGCCGATGGCCTCGCCGCCATGCGGCTGTTCGCGGCCGTCCCGACGGACCTGCTGATCCTAGACTGGATGCTGCCGGGGCTCGACGGCCTGGAGGTGCTGCGCCGCGTGCGCCAGACCTCGTCGGTCCCGGTGCTGATGCTCACCGCCCGCGCCGAGGAGGTGGATCGCGTCGTGGGCCTGGAGGTGGGCGCCGACGACTACCTCGCCAAGCCCTTCGGCATGCGCGAGCTGATCGCGCGGGTGCGGGCGCTGCTGCGCCGCCACGCTCGCCTGACGGAGATGCTCGCGGCCGATCGCGCCGCGGCCAGCGACACGCTGCGGCTCGGACCGCTCACGCTCGATCCAGCCGCCCGCCTCGCCCGGCGGGACGGCGCGCCGCTGGAGCTGACCCGGACGGAATTCGACCTGCTGCACCTGCTGCTTCGCAACCGCGGCCGCGCCTTCAGCCGGGCTTACCTGCACGATGCCGTGTGGGGCGAGCCGGCCGTCGAGGGCGACCGGTCGGTCGACAACGCCGTCCTCCGCCTGCGCAAGAAGCTGGGGGCGCTCGGCGAGACGATCGAGACGGTCTGGGGCGTGGGCTACCGGCTGGCGGCTGGACCGAGCGACCAGCCGTGAGCCGGCGGGCAGTGGCGAGCCGGAGGCCGCGAGGCGGGGCGGCCAGAGCAGAGTGCCGCGTCGGGCAGCGGCAGTCGGGCTCTCGCGCGGCAGGGGCCAGGCGATGACGGGCGCGCTCGGGCGGCTTCGCTGGCAGCTAACGCTCTCGCACCTGGTGGCGACGGCGTTCACCCTCGTCTGCCTGATTGGCGCGGCCGTACTCTTCGCCACGCTTATGGCCGGCTTGCACGATAGCCCACGCCGGGAGCCGGCCCAGGACGCGCAGGCCATGGCCCGCGCGATCGAGGGGCTAGCGGCGGACGGCGACACGGCGCTGCTGAACAGCGTGCTCGCCGCGCTCGTGGACGGCCGCCTGCGCCTGGCCGCCGGCTGGCCGTACGGACCCGAGGCGGCCCGCCGCGCCGACTGGCTGGGCCCGTCCCTACGGCACCTGGCCTACGTCGTGCTCGTCGGCGCGGATGGGCAGGTGCTCGCCAGCTCGGACCCCAGTGGCGCCGCCTTCGCCCCGCCCGAGCGCGACGCCTGGACCACCCTGGCCGCCGAGGCCGAGCGCGGTTCGCGCGACGCCGAGAACCTCGTCGTGCTCCGCCCGGGCCAGCAGCCCGCGGCGCTGGCCGCCTCCCCGCTCGTCGACGCGGGCGGCCGCTCGCTGGGGGCCGTCGTCGTCGCCGAAGCCGTGCTGCCCTCCGCCGGTGTGTTCGGCCTGTGGCGCTCGCTGCTGTTCTTCGGCGCGGCCACCACGGCGATCCTGGCCGCCGCGTCGGGCTTCGCGTTCGTCTCGGCCAGCGTGCTCGCCTACTTCCTGGCGCGGCGGCTGGTCCGGCGGCTCGAGCGCCTCGGCCGGGCGGCGGAGGCGCTAGCGGCCGGCGACCTGACCTGCCGCGTCGACGAGGGGCCGGCCGACGAGGTCGGCCTGCTCGCGCGGCGGTTCAACGCCATGGCCGCCGACCTCGAGCGATCGCTGCGCGAGCTGCAGGCCGAGCGCGACCGCGTGGCCGCGCTCCTCGACGCCCAGCGGCAGCTCGTCGCCGGCGTGTCCCACGAACTGCGCACGCCCGTGGCGACCCTGCGCGGCTACCTCGAGGCGGCGCTCGGGCGCGACCCCGCTCGTTCCAGCACGCTGCGCGCGGACCTGGAGACGATGGAGCAGGAGGTCGCGCGACTGCAGCGCCTGATCGAGGACCTGTTCACGCTGTCGCGCGCGGCCGTCGGCCGCCTGGCGCTGCGGCTCGAGCCGACCGACGCGGGCGCGGTGGTGCGCCGGCTCGTGGAGACGACGGCGCCGCTGGCCTGGGGGCAGCGGCGGGTCCAGGTGCTCGCCGAGGTGCCGGCGGAGCTGCCGCTCGCCCGGGCGGACGCGCAGCGACTCGAGCAGATCGTGAGCAACCTGCTGGGCAACGCCGTGCGGCACACGCCGCCTGGCGGGCTGGTGGCCGCCGCGGTCACGGCGGCGCCGGACACCATCGACGTGGCGATCCGCGATACGGGCGAGGGCATCCTGCCCGAGGACCTGCCGCACATCTTCGAGCGCTTCTACCGCGGCCGGCAGGACGACGGCCGCGCCGGCGCGGGCCTGGGCCTCGCGCTGACGAAGGAGCTCACCGAGGCGATGGGCGGCACAGTGGAAGCTGCGAGCACGCCCGGCGAGGGCAGTTGCTTCGTCGTGCACCTATCGCGCTGGGGGCCGTGCCAACCCCGGTAGAGCAGGGTCCACAATGTTACCGATGACGAGGGACTAGTTTGGCAGCTTGTCGAAGAAGCCGCTCTGCCGCATCTTGTCGACGAACTGATAGTCGACGATGTCGTCCACGGTCGCCGTGCGCGCCGCGGGATTCTCCTCGTTGTCCAGCAGCGCCTGGACCGCTTCACGGCTGGGAGATAGGTCCACCTGGAAAATCGGCTGATAGACCTCGACGGTCTTGCTCAGGGCGGTCGGGGCCTGGATCTGGCTGTACTGCTTCACTACCTGGGCCGCGAACTCGGGATCGCTCTTGAACCGCGCCGTGCCCTGCGCCACCGCCTTGAGGACGCGCTCGACCACCTCAGGGCGGTTAGCAATGGTGCTCTTGGTGGCCCCATAGGTCCCCGTGGCGTAGGGGATGTGCATCGCCGTGATGTCCACGATCTTGAGAAAGCCGAGATGCTCGGCCTTGAACAGCGCGGGCACACTGATGCTCGCCGCGTCCACCGAGCCTTCCTGCAGCGCCGCCAGAGACTCGGCGTTGCCGCCCGTGCCCCGGAAGCTCACGTCCTCGTCCGGCCTGAGCCCGAGCTTCTCCAGCGCGACCCGCGCGGCCGTGTCGCTGATCGCCTTGAGCCGGGAGACGCCTATCGTCTTCCCTCGCAGCCCTTCCACGGACTTGATTGACGGGTCGGCGACGATCGCGTCCTCGAAGAAGTCCAGGGAGGAGCCAACGATCATCGTCTCCAGGCCCTGCAGATTGCCGAGCATGAGCGAGGTGCCACCCGCGGCGGCGACGTCGACATCGCCGTTATGGAGAGCCGCGAGCAGGGTGGCACCGGGGTCGACCCGGTTCATGTCGCCCACGTCTAGGCCCTGCTCCTTGAAGTAGCCGGCCGCTTCGGCCACCCAGACCGGGGCCTGCGAGGCCGCGATGGTGGTGTAGGCGACCTTCGCGGGGATGAGCTGCGGCGGCGCGGTGGCGGCCGGAGCAGCCGGGGCGGCGCCGCCGGGATTAGTCGCGGCTGCGTTTGCCGGCTGGGCGGGTGCCGAGCCACCCGAGCCTCGGCCACAGGCGAGGAGCACGAACGCCACAACCGCGAGGCTTGCCGTCAGCCGCACCGAGCGCGAGGAGTACCTGCCCATCGAAACCTCCTGGCTGCGCCCTGCTACCCCGAGCCTGGGCGGGCGCCAAACGGAGCGGCGCCGCTGCACCCGTGGACCTCGCCGAACGCCGGGTGAAGAGATCCTGGGGCGAGGCTTGCCGCGCCCGGCCTGCTCGCGGTCGCTGCGTCCATACCCGCAGTGTCATCTTCAGCCGCGGAAATGAGCCGCGGATGAGCGACAGATGAGCATTCGATGAGCAGCGCCGCTCATGCGGCACTCACCTTGGGTGCGCGCCGTAGTCCGGTTCCTCAGCCAGCGATGCGCACCACTGCCGCGAGGGCTTCAGTGGTGATAGCGCCTGCCCTGAGCACGCGCGCCGGGTCGCTGGTCAGGTCGAGGACGGTCGAGTCCTGGCCGCCGGGGGAGGGGCCGGCGTCGACCAGGACGGCGTAGCCCGCGGGGAGCTGGGCGAGGACATCGGCGGCGGTGGTGCAGCTCGGCTGGCCGGAGCGGTTGGCGCTGGTCGTAGCCAGCGGGGCGCCGAGGGCCGCGATGAGCGCGAGAGGCACCGGGTGGTCGGGCATGCGAACGGCCAGGGTGCCGTCGCCGGCCAGGGTCGGCAGGACGAGGGTGAGGCCGCCGGGCCAGAAGCGCGCCATCAGGCGCTCGGCGAGCGGGGAGACCCGGACGACCGTCGCGGCCTGGGCGGCGCCAGTCACCAGCAGCGGCAGCGCCTTCTCCGCCGGGCGCTCCTTCACCGCGTAGACCCGCGCGATGGCGGCCGGGAAGTCGGGGTGCGCCGCCAGGCCGTAGACGGTGTCCGTCGGCAGCACCACCAGCTCGCCGGCGCGCAGCGCCTCGACCGCGGGCGCGAGCACGCGGGCCTGGCCAGCGGTGTCGGCGGGCCAGGCCAGGACACGAGGCCGCGGGGAGCGTTCTGCGCTGCTCACGGCTGCTGCACCCTGAGGACGCGGTCGCGGCCAGCGAGGTCCGGCACGACAGCGACGTCGGCGGTCGGCAGGGACGCGCCGGCCGCGGCGCGCAGGGCGGCGCCCTGCTCCTCGTCCATCTCCAGCAGGAGCAAGCCGCCAGGCGCCAGGCGCGCAGCGGCCTGGGCGAGCAGGCGGCGGTTGAGCGCCAGGCCGTCCGGGCCGCCATCCAAGGCGGCCCGCGGCTCGTGGCGGGCCACCTCGGACATCAGGCCGTCGATGGTCGCGCTCGGGATGTAGGGCAGGTTGGCCACGATCAGGCGCAGCGGCCCGCCGATCCCCGCCAGCAAGTCGGCCTGGAGCAGGTGGACGCGCGCCGCCACGCCCTGCCGCTCGGCGTTCTGACCAGCAACCCGCAGCGCCGCCAGCGAGCGGTCCACGGCCAGCACGCGCAGCGCCGGCACCGCCGCCGCCAGCGTCACGGCGATGACCCCACTGCCGGTGCCGACGTCGACGACCCAGGCTGTGGGAGGATCGGCAGAGATAGAGTCGGCCTGAAGGCCGGACCAGGATACTCCCGGTTGGGCCCGCCCTTCAGGGCAGCGGGGCGACATCCCTGCGGCCTCCCCCAGGTGGGGCGTGCCGCGCAGGTAGTCCAGCGCCAGCTCGACTAGCAGCTCCGTCTCGGGGCGCGGCACGAGGACGGCGGGCGTGACGAGGAACTCGCGCCCGTAGAACTCGCGCTGGCCGAGGAGGTAGGCCAGCGGCTCCCGCGCCGCGCGCCGGGCGACGAGCGCGCCGAGCGCGGCGGCCTGGGCGGCGTCGAGCGGGCGCTCGGGATGCGCCAGCAGCTCGGCTTTGCTCGCGCCGAAGACGTGGCCGAGCAGCAGCAGCGCGTCGAGGCGCGGTGAGGGGACGGCAGCGCACCGCAGCGTCGCGGTGGCGGCGGCGAGCGCGCCGCCAACCGTCACGTCGGCCAGTGTGCTGCCGACCGTCGCCAGGGGTGCGACCACGGGGGGGGCGCCGGTCATCTTACGCGGCTCCCGCTCCCACTTCCTGGCCTTCGGCCAGGGCCAGCGCGTCGACCAGCGGGTCCAGGTCGCCGGCCAACACGCGATCGAGGTTGTGCAGCGTCAGGCCGATGCGGTGGTCGGTGACACGGTTCTGCGGGAAGTTGTAGGTGCGGATCTTCTCCGCCCGCTCGCCCGTCCCCACCTGGGCGCGGCGGGTCTCCGCCAGCTCGGCCTGCGCCTTCTGCTGCTCCAGGTCGTACAGGCGCGCGCGCAGGACCTGCATCGCGCGGTTCTTGTTCTTGAGCTGCGACTTCTCGTCCTGGCAGGTCACGACCAGGCCGGTCGGCAGGTGGGTGATCCGCACCGCCGAGTCGGTCGTGTTCACGCTCTGCCCGCCGTGGCCGCTGGAGCGGTAGACGTCGACGCGCAGGTCGGCCTCGTTAATCTCGACCTCGACCTCGTCCACCACCGGTAGCACGGCCACCGTCGCCGTTGAGGTGTGGATGCGGCCTTGCGCCTCCGTCGCCGGCACGCGCTGGACGCGGTGCACGCCGCTCTCATACTTCAGGCGGCTGTAGGCGCCGCGCCCGTCGATCTCGAACACCACCTCGCGGTAGCCGCCGAGGTCGGTCTCGCTGGTATTCAGCACCTCGACCTTCCAGCGCTTGCTCTCGGCGTAGCGCAGGTACATCTGGAACAGGTCCTCGGCAAACAGGCCGGCTTCGGTGCCGCCCGTGCCGGCGCGGATCTCCACGATCACGTCGCGGCTATCGTTCGGGTCGCGCGGCCGCAGCAAGTCGGTGAGCCGCGCCAGCAGCGCCTCGCGGCGCGGCGTGAGGCCGTCGACCTCCTCGCGGGCCAGGGCGCGCAGGTCGGCGTCGTCGGACGCCAGCAGCTCCTGCGCCTCGGCGAGCTGCGCCTCGACGCCCTGGAGCTGCTGGTAGGCCGTCACGGGCGCCTCCAGCTCGGCCTGCTCGCGGCCCAGGGCCCGCATGCGGTTACGGTCGCCGAGGACCGCCGGGTCGCTCATCTCGTCGGTCAGCGCGGCGTAGCGCCGCGCCATCTCGTCGAGGCGCTGGCGCAGCGCCTCCTCAGTCATCGCCACGGGAATCGCCTCCCACGCGGTCGGCCAGCCAGGCCGCGGCGTCCGCCAGCGGCACGCGCTCCTGGTCGCCGCCGGCCATTGGCTTGACCGTGACCTGGCCGACGGCCAGCTCGTCGTCCCCGACGATCACCGTCCAGGCTACGCCCGCCGTGTTCGCCTGGCGGAGCTGCGCCTTCATGCCGCGGCTTCCTACCGCGACTACCGTCGGGACGCCGCGACGGCGCAGCGCGTCAGCCAGCCGCGCCGCCTCCTGGCGCGCGGCCTCACCGACGTGGGCGACGAACACCCGCGGCGCGACCGCCGGCGGCACCTCGACGTGCTGCTGCTTCAAGTTTAGGATAATCCGTTCGATGCCCGTGGCGAAGCCGATCGCCGGCGTAGGCCGACCGCCCAGCTCCTCGGCCAGCCCGTCGTAGCGGCCGCCGCCCCCCAGCGCGGACTGCGCGCCGGCCTCGGCCGGCCAGACCTCGAACACGGTCTTGGTGTAGTAGTCCAGGCCGCGCACCAGCCGCGGGTTGATCGTCGCGCCGATGCCCAGGTCGGCCAGGTAGCGCTGGACGGCGGCGAAGTGGGCGGCGCACTCGGCGCAGAGGCTGTCGAGCAGGCGCGGCGCGCCGGCGATGGCCGGCTGGCAAGTGGGCACCTTGCAGTCGAGCAGGCGCAACGGGTTCGTCTCCAGCCGCCGCCGGCAGTCGCCGCAGAGGTCGTTAACCAGCGGGCGATAGTAGGCGCGGAGGGCGTCCAGGTAGGCCGGCCGGCACTGGGCGTCGCCGATGCTGTTCAGCTCGAGGGTCAGGTCGCGCAGGCCGAGGCCCTCGTAGAACCGCCAGAGCAGCGTGATCATCTCGGCGTCGACCAGCGGGTCGATCTCGCCGATCGCCTCGCAGTCCCACTGGTGGAACTCGCGGTAGCGCCCGCGCTGGGGGCGGTCGTAGCGGAAGCAGCTCACGAAGGTGTGGACCTTTACCGGCTGCGGCCTGCTGACCAGACCGTGCTCGAGGTAGGCGCGGACGACCGACGCCGTGGCCTCCGGCCGCAGCGTGAGATGGCCGCCGCCCTTGTCCTCGAAGCTGTACATCTCCTTCTCGACGATGTCCGTGCCGCCGCCGACGCCCCGCAGGAACAGCCCGGTATCCTCGAAGGTCGGCGTGCGGATCTCGCCGTAGCCATACAGGCCCGCGAAGCGGCGCGCGGTGCGCTCGACGTAGGTCCAGTAGGCGGCCTCCTCCGGGAGGACATCCTGGGTGCCGCGGGGCGCCTGGTACACGTTCCTTCTGTTCCTCTCTGCGCTCGCGCGGCGCAACAGCGGCGCTGGGAGCGCGCCGCGGACCAGTGGCCGCCGGATCGGTCCCGGCGACGGCGGCGATCGCGCCGCGGCTCTGAAGAGGGAGCCGCCCGAGTCCGGGCGGCGAAATCCGCCGCCGCTTCCCGCGGACAGCGCTTCGCGCAAGGGCCGCGCGGCAGCGGGAGACGGCGCACGGGGAGCCGACGCGAGACGGCCAGCAAAACACGAACGCGCCCTCGCGGGCGCGGCCCAGGCCGATTATAACATTTCGACGCTGCCCGTTCGGAGCCGCCGTGCGCTTTGCCGTGCGCGCCCACCCCCGCGCTGCCCGCGCACGCCTGACGCTCGCCGCCAATGGCACGCTCGAGGCCTGGGTCACGGCGCCCGCGGTCGAAGGGCGCGCCAACGCAGCCCTGCTCGCCCTCCTCGCCGAGCGCCTCGGCCTGCGTCCGCACCAGGTTGCCCTCATTCGCGGCGAGCGCGGGCGACAGAAAGTGGTCGAGCTGCCGCTCGACGCCGCGGCCGTGCGGCGAGCGCTGGAGCGCGACGCCCGCTAGTGGATTATGGACAGTGCTGGCTCGGTGTGGGTAACGGCCCACACCCAGCAATCCGCTATTGGCAGCGCACGCCCTCCCGTGAACCAGGAACGGCCGGCCCCAGGTGGGGCCGGCCGTTCTGCATCGCGGGCCAGGAAGCTGCGACGCCTACTCGGCGAGATCGGGCTCCGGGACATCGGGCACCGGCACGCCCACCGGAGCCGGGACCGGCACTGGTGCGGGCACCGGCTCCGCCACCGGCGCGGGCACCGGGACGCCGACCGGCGCGGGCTCCGGCACCGGCGCGGGCACCGGCTCCGCCACCGGCGCGGGCACCGGCACGCCGACGGGCACCGGGTTAGGCACGGCGACGGGCGCCGGCACGTTGACGGGCACCGCCACCGGATTGGGAACAGGCGCCGGGACGTTCACCGGGACGGGCACGGGGTTGGGAACGGCAACGGGCGCCGGCACGGCCTCGGGGACGGGCACGGGCACCGGCGCCGGCACGGGCGCGGGCACCGGCACGTTCACCGGCACCGGGACCGGGTTGGCGACCGGCGCGGGCACGTTCACGGGCACCGCCACCGGGTTCGGCACCGGCACGGGCGCGGCCACGGGCTCCGCGACGGGGACGGGCACCGGGACCGGCGCGGGCACGGCCTCGGGCACCGGGACCGCGACGGGGACCGGCGCGGGCACCGGCTTCGCGACCGGGACGGGCACGTCGACCGGCTGCGCAACGTAGCGCGTGACCTGGACGGGCACGTCGACCTCGACCGGCCGGGCCACGTAGCGCGGGATGTCCAGCGGGACCTCGACCGGGCGAGCGACGCGGATGGGCACCTCGACCGTGTACGGGCGGGCCACCGCGACCGGTACCGGCACCTCGACCGGGACGGGCACCGGCTGCGCCACGGGGACCGGCACCGGATTGGCGACGGCGACCGGCACGTTCACCGGGATCGCGATGGGGTTGGCGACCGGCGCGGGCACATCCACCGGCACCGCCACCGGGTTCGGCACCGGGACCGGCGCCGGGACCGGCGCGGCCACCGGCACGGGCACCGGCGCGGGGACCGGATTCGCCACCGGCTGCGGCACGTTCACCGGTACGGCGATGGGATTGGCGACGGGTACGGGCTCCGGGACCGGCGCGGCTACCGGCACGCCAACAGGCACCGGATTGGGCACCGGGGCGGCGTAGGGCACGCTCACGGGGACGGCGACCGGGTTGGCGACCGGCGCCGGGACGTTTACCGGCACGGCCACCGGGTTCGCCACCGGCACGGGGAACGTGGCGGAGCCCCAGCAAGGATAGCCGACGCCATACGGACCGAACCAGCCCGGCGAGCAGAGCTGGGACGGATCGGTGGCGATCTGGTCCTCCTCCGCCCACGCGCCGGACGCTACGGGTAACGCCAAGCCGAGTCCAAGACCAGCGAGAAGCGCCAGGATCACTGGGCTACGCGGCATGTTCCCCTCCCTCCGGAACGCGCTTGGATCGCTTGCGGTCCCTCGGTCACGGCACGCCCCTCTGGGCAAGAAGTGTACCAGCCGGCTACAGGCCGCGGCTAGAGCGGTACGCTGGCCGCGATACGTCCGGCTGTCGGCACGCACACTAGAAGCCCCGCGGGAGCGCGGACAACAAGAGACTCTGGATCACCTGCAACAGGATGATCGCGACGATCGGCGTTATGTCGATCATCCCGATCATCGGGATCACGCGTCGCAACGGCGCCAGGATCGGCTCGGTCAGGTCGTACAGGATCCGCACCAGCGGATGGCTCGGGCCCAGATTGAACCAGGACAGCAACGCCCGCGCGATAATCGCGAAGATGAGCGCCTGGAACAGCAGATCGACGAAGTTCCGCAGCATGTCGCTCACGCGGCCCATCCGCCGCCTGGCATCCGGGCGACTGGGGGCACTCCCTCGTCCCCTGGCCCGCGCGCGCGCGCCGCTGGGCCGCCCGACCGCTGCACCACCCGCCTCCTCAGTGCCGTTCCCCGAAGATCGCGCGCCCGATCCGGACGATCGTCGCTCCCTCCTCGATGGCGATCTCGAAGTCGTCGGTCATCCCCATCGAGAGGTGCTGCCAGGAGAGCGTCGGGTACGCCCGCGCCAGGTCGTCGCGCAGCGCCCGCAGCCGGCGGTACACCGCTCGCGTCTCCGCTTCGTCCAGGCCGAGCGCCGGCACCGTCATCAGCCCTACGACGTCGAGGGCGGGCTCGCGCGCCACGGCTTCGACCACGGCCGGCACCGCTTCCGGTGCCAGGCCGGTCCGGTCGGGTGCTCCAGTGTAGTCCACCTCCACCAGGACCGCTAGGCGCTTGTCCTGGGCGGCGGCCTGGCGGGCCAGCACGCCTCCCAGCCGCTCGCTGTCGAGCGACTGGATTATACCGAAAAGCCGAACGGCCGTCTTGGCCTTGTTGCGCTGAAGGTGGCCGATGAGGTGCCAGCGCACGTCGGGCACGCGCAGCGCCGGCTCGGCCAGCTTGGCCTCCGCCTCCTGCACGTAGTTCTCGCCGAAGTCGCGCAGCCCGGCCGCGATCGCCTCGGCGATCCGCGCCGGCGCGACGGTCTTGCTGGCTCCGACGAGCGTGACCTCCTCCGGACGCCGGCCGGCCCGCGCCGCCGCCGCGGCGATCCGCTCCCGTACGCGCTCCAGCCGCGCCGCGATCGGCTCTTCGGCCGCCATCACCGCACCCCCGCGACCACCGCGAACCGGCCGGCGGGCAGCCCCTGCACGCGGTGGGAGAAGAACGTGTCGCTGTGGCAGGCGGTGCAGCACCGCGCGCTCAGGACGCGCTCCGGCGCGAGGCCCGCGGCCACGAGCTGCTGGCGATTGGCCTCGGCCAGGTCGAGGTGCCGCCGCGTCCCGCGGCCCGGCCGCACGGCCGCCGCGGGCGCCGGGAGCGTCGCCGCGACCGCCGCGATCACCTCGTCGCCCACCTCGTAGCAGCAGCCGCCGATCGCGGGCCCGATGCCTGCCCACAGGTCGGCCGGCTCGCTGCCGGCGCTGTCGACTAGCGCCTGCACCGCGACCGTGGCCACCCGCTGCGCGGTGCCCCGCCAGCCGGCGTGGGCCACGGCCACCCAGCGCCGGCGCGGGTCCCAAAGCAGCAGCGGCGTGCAGTCCGCGAACTTGAGAAGCAGCCGGCTGCCCGGCCGGCTGCAGAGGAGGATGTCTAGCGGCTCACGCTCGATGTCGGCCGGCGTCGTCTCGGCGTCCACGACGCGCCAGGCGGCCCCGTGGACTTGGCGGCAAGTGTAGACCTGCTCGGGCGGCGCGCCCAGCGCGCGAGCCAGCCGCGCCCGGTTCTCCAGGACGCGCGCCCGCTCGTCGCCGACCATCAGGCTGACGTTCAGCGCGGCGTACGGTCCCTCGCTGACCCCGCCGGCCCGCGTGGAGATGCCGTGGACGAGCCCCGGCAGCTCCGCCAGGCCGGCGAGCTGGAGATACGGCACGCCTTCCGCGGAGTACTGAGTACGGAGTGCTGAGTGCTGAGTGCTGAGCGCGGATGGCGGAGGGCTAACCGCCGGTGGGTGACGGCTGACGGCCGAGGGCCCCGGCCGGCTACTGAAGTCCTCGTCCATCACTCAGTGCTCTGTAGTTTCCACTCAGTACTCGCCTTACCGGCGGTCGCGCAGGTGCTTGCGCAGGAAGCTGGGCACCTCGAGGTCCTCGTTGACCAGCGGGCTGGCCGTGGGCAGAGCGTCGAGGATCTCGCGCTCGCGGGCCACGCGGTCGATCGCCGGCGAGCGCAGCCGGTCGCTGATCAACGGCGACTGCTTCGCCGCCTGCCGGCCGCCGTCGAAGCCGGTGGCGATGACGGTGAGCTTGACCTCGTCCTGCATGCGCGGGTCGACGACCGCGCCGAAGATGATGTTTGCCTCCGGGTCGGCTGCCTGGCGGATCAGCTCGGCCGCTTCGTTGATCTCGTTCAGGGTCAGGTCGGGGCTGCCGGTGATGTTGAGCAGCACGCCGCGGGCGCCGTCCATCGAGACGTCGAGGAGGGGGCTGGAAATCGCCATCTTCGCCGCATCGGCCGCGCGGGTCTCGCCCGTGCCGCGGCCGATGGCCATCAGCGCCGAGCCGGCCTCGGACATCACCGTCTTCACGTCGGCGAAGTCGAGGTTGATCAGGCCCGGCTCGGTGATCAGCTCGGAGATGCCCTGGATGCCCTGGCGCAGCACGTCGTCAACGATCATGAAGGCGGCCTCGATGGAGGTCCGCTTCTCCACCACCTGCAGCAGCCGCTCGTTGGGGATCGTGATCAGCGTGTTGACCTTCTCCTTCAGCCGCGCCAGGCCCTGCTCCGCGGACTGGCGGCGGCGCGCCCCCTCGAAGTTGAACGGCTTGGTCACCACGCCGACGGTGAGCGCGCCGCACTGCTGGGCGATCTCGGCCACGACCGGCGAGGCGCCGGTACCGGTGCCGCCGCCCATGCCGGCGGCGATGAACACCATGTCGGCCTGGCTGCAGAGGTGGAACAGCTCCTCGGCGCTCTCCTCCGCCGCGCGCTCGCCCACGCTCGGGTTGCCGCCCGCGCCGAGGCCGCGGGTGAGCTTCTCGCCGAGGCCGATGCGGATCGGCGCCTCCGACCGGTGGAGGGCCTGAAGATCGGTATTGACCGCCGCGAACTCGATGCCGCGGACCCCCGCCTGAATCATGCGGTTGACCGCGTTGCTGCCGCCCCCGCCCACGCCGACGACCAGGATGCGCGCCGTGCCTTGCTGCTGCCGCTCGAATTCGCCGCCAATCGACACTACGTCCTCCAACCGACGGGTACGCTGCTATTCAGCGCGCTGAGCACCTGGCCCGTCTCCGCTCAGCACTGCTCACGGCAACAGGCCCCGTAGCCACTGTCCGAGCGCGCCCAGCGCGCTGCCCACCAGTTTGCCGTGGGCGCTCGCCTCGGGCTCGTCCAACTGTACGCTGCCCCAACGCAGGAGCCCGACCGCCGAGGCGTAGGCCGGCGTCCCCAGCGAATCGACCAGCCCTGTGATCCCCTGCGGCACGCCGACGCGCACGGCGCCGGGAAAGACCACCGCCGCCAGCTCGCGGATGCCACGGAGCTGGGCCGTGCCGCCGGTCAGCACGACGCCGGCCGGCAGGCTCGTGTCGTAGCCGGCGCGGCGCAGCTCACTGTAAACCAGCTCGAAGGTCTCGGCGAGGCGCGCCTCCAGGATCTCGCTCACCATCCGCTCGGACACCTTACCATGCGGCTGGTCGCCCCGCGCCGTCCCGTTTGTCGGTGCCTCGTCGTCCACGGCGCTCGCCAACGCGCTACCGTAGCGCAGCTTGATGTCCTCGGCGACGTTGAACGGCACGCGCAGGCCGATGGCGATGTCGTTGGTCAGGTGGTGGCCGCCCACGGGCAGCACCAGGGCGTGGCTGATGCTGCCGTCGACGAACACGGCGGCGTTCGTCGTGCCCCCGCCGATGTCGATGAGCAGGACGCCAAGGTCCTTCTCCGCCTCGGTGAGGGCGGCCTCGCCAGCGGCCAGGCCCTGCAGCACCAGCGCGTCGACCCCGACCCCCACCCGCTCGACGCAGCGCAGCAGGTTGTGCACGGAGGTCAGGGCGCCGGTGACGATGTTCGCCTCCACCTCCAGGCGGTGGCCGAGCATACCGACCGGGTTGCGCACCCCCTCCTGGCCGTCGACCACAAAGTAGCGCGGGATCATGTGGATGATCTCGCGGTCGGGCGGGATGTTCATGATCCGCGCGGCGTCGAGGACGCGGTTGACGTCCTCCTGGGTGATGACCTTGTCGTGGCGGCGCACGGGCACCACGCCGTGGCTGTTCTCAGAGGCGACGTGGCCGCCGGCGATGCTGACGTAGGCGCCGACGAGCTTGAAGCCCGACTGCTGCTCGGCCTTGCGGACCGAGGCGGCGATCGCCTCGACCGCCTCCTCGACGCTGACGACGATGCCCTTGCGCAGCCCGCGGGCCGGGGTCACGCCGACGCCGATGACCTCGACGCGCCCGTCGGCGAGGACCTCGCCGATGAGCGTGACCATCTTGGTGGTCCCGACGTCGATGCCTACGACGATGTGTTCGGCCATCCCCCGCCTCAGCCCGTTGGTGCCGCCCGCGTCGGGTCCGCGGCGCCCCTGGCCCGCTCGCCACCGTCGCCGCTCGCCTGGCTCCCGCCTCGCTCGCGCCGCCTGTCGTCGCGCTCGTCGCCGTGCCGGAGTATATCGCGCCCGCTCGCGGGGCGCCCAGGCGCCGCCAAGTCTCAAACCTCTAAAGGAAGCCCGTTACCGGTAGTAAGGCCGGCCCGGAAAGCGCACGTCGACGAGCTGCACCCGTGCCCCGGTGCGCTCGATCTCCGCAGCCAGCGCCTGCAGCGTCGCCACCTTCAGGCCAAGGTCCTGGGCGTCGCCGAACCGGACCCGCCAGCCCGGCGGCGTCGCCACCGAGATCCCCGTGTCCGCCGCATAGTCGAAGGCGCCGCTCGTCGGCTGCCACTCGGCCGGCAGCAGCCCGCTCAAGGCCACCGCCGCCTGCACCGCCTCGGCGGGCACCGTGTCGCCGATCTGCAGCGTCCCGCTCCGCGCCTCGCGCACCTGTGGTAGGCGCTCGCCGCGCTGGGCGGCGCCGATGACCCGCCCGTCGGCGTCGACCAGGAAGTTGAAGCTGCCCACCTGCCACTGCGCCACCGGCTTGCGCTCGGTCACCTGGATACTGACCCGCCGCGGGAAGATCGGGTGCACGCTGACCTGCTCGACCGCGGGCAATAGGCGGATGCGCTGGGCCGTCTGGCGGCTGTTCACCCATAGGATCTGGACGCCGCTCACCGCCGCGGCGTCGAGGATCTCCTGGGTGCTCACCAGGTTGTTCCCCTCGACGGTCACCTCGCCGACGTAGAAGTAGCTCGAGGTGGTGACCTGGTACAGGAGGAATAGCGTCCCGGCCAGCACGAGCAGCGCGCCGAGCTTGGCCAGGCACCACCACCAGAAGGCGCCGGAGGTCAGGCTCTCCCCCAGGCGCTGGAGCGGACCCGGCCCGCGCTCGACCGGCGGCCGCGCGCGCGGCCGCGCGCCGCTGCGGACGCGCACGGCGGAGGGGCGTGGCCGCGAACGCACCTCCATCTACTGGCCCCCCGCGCTTGCCCCGCCCACGCCGACGGGCGCCGGCCCGTTCAGCGCCGCCAGCTCCTCGGGCCGCCAGCGCCCCACGAGCTGGACCTCGGGCACGAGCCACACGCCCGTCTGGGCGTACACGGCGTCCTGGACGCGGCGCATCAGCGCGTAGACGTCGCGGGCGCTGGCGCCCCGCTCGTTGACGATGAAGTTGGCGTGGAGCGGCGAGACGACCGCCCCGCCGACACGCGCGCCCTTCAGCCCGGCCGCCTCGATCAGGCGGCCCGCGGCATCGCCCGGCGGGTTGGCGAACATCGACCCCGCGCTGAAGCCGGCCGGCTGCGTCCGCTGGCGGCGCTCGCGTACCTGGCGCATCTCGGCCTCGAGCGTCGGCGCGTCGCCCGGCTGCAGGCGCAGCTCCGCCTCGAGCACGACCAGGTCCAGCTCGCGGCGCTTCAGGCGCGTGGTGCGGTAGGCCATCGCCAGGTCGTCGGGCCCGAGGTAGACGGTCTGCCCGGTCGCGTCGACCAGCAGCGTCCGCTCCAGCACCTCGGCCATCGAGCCGCCGAAGGCGCCGGCGTTGTTCACCACCGCGGCGCCGACGGTACCGGGCACGTTGCTGGCCCAGACCAGGCCGGCCAGCCCCCGCCGCGCGCTCTGGCGAGCCACGGAGGCGAGCTGGCAGCCCGCCGAAGCGATCAGCGTCACCCGCGTCGGATCGGCAGGATCGACGGCGTAGCAGGTGCTATTCACGAGCTGCTTCACGACCAGCCCCGCGATCCCCTCGTCGGCCACCAGCAGGTTGCTCGCTCCCCCGATCACGCGGCAGGGCACGCCGAGGGCGTGCGCCGCGCGCAGCGCCTCCACGACTTGCTCGGTCCGCGTCGCCGGCAGGAACAGGTCGGCCGGCCCGCCGATCCGGTACGACGTGTGGGGCGCTAGCCGCTCGCCGACACGGACGCGCGGGCCAAGGCGCGCGCGCAGCGCCTCGAGCGCCGCCGGCGGAGCGAGTGGCGAGCGGTGAGCGGTGAGTGGTGAGTGGTTGTCGGTCATGCGCGTGCCCTTAGCCGGCCCAGGAGCAGCGGCCCGAGGCGGTCGACGTCGCCGGCGCCCATGGTCAGGACCAGCGCGCCGGCCGGCACGCGGGCGGCCAGGTAGTCGGCGGCGTCCTCCAGCGCTGGGACGTAGGTCGCCGGCGGGCCGATGATGCGCGCCGCCAGGTCGGCACCCGAGACGGCGAGCGGCTCGCGCTCGCGGCCGACCGGCTCGTAGATCGCCGTGACGACGACGGCGTCCGCGGCGCCGAAGGCGGCGGCGAACTGGTCCAGCAGGCGCGCGGTGCGGTTGCGGGTGTGCGGCTGGAAGACTACCCACAGCGGCCCCGCGTCCCCGCTCGCGGTCCGCGCGGCGCGGGCGGCCTCCAGCGTCACGCGCACCGCCGTCGGATGGTGGGCGTAGTCGTCGACGACCCTCACGCCCGCCGCCGTACCGACCGGTTGGAAGCGCCGCCGCGTGCCACGGAAATCGGCCAGCGCGGCCGCGGCGTCTGCCAGCGGCACCCCCTCCTCGGCCGCGACGGCCAGCGCCGCCAGGGCGTTGGCCACGTTGTGGCGGCCGAGCAACGGCAGGCGCACCGGCGCCTGCTCGCCGCACGGGCCCACGGCGAGGAACGCCATCCCGTCCGCCAGCGGCCGCACGTCATCGGCCTGCCAGTCGGCCCCGGCCAGGCCATAGGTCAGGCGCCGCGCCGGCGTCGGCAGCGCCGCGGCCTGGGCATCGTCGGCACAGACGAGCAGCAGTCCGTCGGTGGGCAGGCGCGCCGTGAAGGCTGCGAAGGCGCCGCGGATCTCGGCCAGGTCGCGGTAGTAGTCGAGGTGGTCCGGCTCGACGCTGGTGACGACCGCCAGGCGCGGCGCGAGGCGCAGGAAGCGGCGGTCGTACTCGTCGGCCTCGACGACGACGTGCGGGCCGCGCCCGAGCCGCACGCTGGCGCCGTAGTTGGCCATCTCCGAGCCGGCCAGGATCGTGGGGTCGCGGCCGGCGCGGTCGAGCAGGAACCCTACTAGCGCCGTCGTCGTCGTCTTGCCGTGCGTGCCGGCCACGGCGACGCCGCGGCCGGCCGCGACGAGCAGGCCGAGGACCTCGGCGTGGGAGAGGACCGGCAGGCCGCGGGTCCGCGCCGCGGCGAGTTCCGGATTGTCCGTGGCGACGGCCGCCGAGGTGATTACCAGGTCGACCGCGCCGACCTGCTCGGCGCGGTGGCCGACGTACACCCGCGCGCCGGCCGCCTCCAGCGCCGCGGTGGCCGCGCTCGCCCGCGCGTCGGAGCCGCTGACGCGCTTGCCCTGCTGTTGGAGCAGGCGGGCCAGGCCGCTCATGCCGGCGCCACCGATGCCGACGAAGTGCACGTGCCGCGCCGCGGCCAGGTCGACGGGGGCCGCGGCAGGTGGGCCCAGGGGCTGAGCGCCGGCCGGCGCCGCGGCAGATGCAGCAGGAGGCTGAGAGGGGACCATCCCCGCCACCTAGCGCGACCGGCGCCGTGCGCCGGACCAGGAGGCCGCTTCCGGCGAGGAGGTAGCCCGCGCCAGCGGCGACGCCGCGCGCCCGCCGCGTACAGCAGGGCGGCGCCGCGGCAGGCCCCAGCGCGGCGCGCGGGCCGCGGTCGCTCCCCGCTCGCGGCCCCGCTCGCGCGCCGGCTCGGGCGGCGGGACCAGGTCGCGGTGGCGGGAGACGCTAAGCAGCAGGCCCACGGCGGCGAGACTGATGATCAGCGACGAGCCGCCGAAGCTCAGGAAGGGCAGCGGGATGCCCGTAAAGGGGACGGCGTTGGTGACGACCATCATGTTCAGCAACGCCTGCCAGACCAGCAGGCTGGTCACGCCGACGGCCAGGAGCTGGCCGAACGCGTCGCGGCTCCGCAAGGCGAGCGTCAGCCCCCGCCAGGCCAGCACGCCGAACAGGACCAGCACCAGCACCGTCCCGAGCAGGCCGAGCTCCTCGCCGACGATGCCGTAGATCGCGTCGGTGTGGGCGTTGGGCACGAAGTAGGCCTTGGCCCGCCCGGCGCCGAGCCCCAGGCCAGTGAGACCGCCCGAGCCGAGGGCGATCAGCGTCTGGACGGTGTGCCAGCCGATGCCCTGCGGATCGGCCCAGGGGTCCATCCAGCCCTGCAGGCGGCCGCTGCGGTAGTCGGCGGCCATCGCCAGCCAGACCAGCCCCACGCCGCCGACCACCGCCACGCTGCCGACGTGGAGCACGTTGGCGCCAGCCACCCAGAACACGGTGGCCGAGGCCAGCACGACCACCAGCGTGGTGCCCATGTCGGGCTCCTTCATGATCAGCGCGGCGACCAGGCCGACGAACAGCAGGAAGGGCAGCGAGCCCGAGGTGAGCCGCGCCGCGGGCCGCTCGCGGCCGGACAGCCAGGCCGCCAGGAACAAGACCACGGCGAGCTTCGCGAACTCGCTGGGCTGCAGGCCCGGCAGCAGGCCGCCCGTCTGGAGCCAGCGGCGAGCGCCGTAGGTCTCGACGCCGAGCCCCGGCAGGAGCACGACCACCAGCAGGACCACGGCCAGCACGATCGCCGGCCAGGCCCAGCGCCGCCAGCGGTGGTAGTCCACGCCGGCCAGGAAGCCCATCAGGATCAGGCCGACGGTGACAAAGATCAGGTGGCGGGTGAGGAAGTAGTTCTCGTCGCCGAAGTCGTTGTGGGCGACGATAAAGCTGGCGCTGTAGACCATCACGATCCCGATGACCAACAGGCCGAGGACGGACACCAGCAGCAGCAGGTCGGGCGGGTAGCGTCGCGCTTCGGTCACGGCCCGCACTCCCGGGAGCGCAGCGCCCGCACCGCGGCGCGGAAGCGCGCCCCGCGCTCTTCGAAGTTCTGGAACTGATCATAGCTGGTGCAGCCGGGCGAGAGCAGCACCACGTCGCCGGGCTGAGCCAGCTCGCCGGCCAGCGCCACCGCCGCGTCGAGTGTCTCGACGCGGTGCTGCGGCACGCCACGCGCGCCGTGAGTGCGAGCCGCGTCGGCGATCAGCCCGGCGGCCTCGCCGAGGAGGATCAGGTGGCGCACGCGCTGGCCGACAACCGCCGCCCAGCGGTCCCAGGGTAGGTGCTTATCGCGGCCGCCGGCGAGTAGCACGATCGGCACGTCGAAGCTCTCCAGGGCGGCGATGCTCCGCTCGGGCGAGGTGGCGATCGAGTCGTTCACGTACTGCACGCCGCGCACCTCGCCGACGACCTCCAGGCGGTGGGGCACGCCGGCGAAGGCGCCGAAGGCCGCCTCCACGGCGGCGGGGCCGATGCCGGCGGCCGCGGCGATGGCGCCGGCGCAGAGGGCGTTGGCCAGGTTGTGCCGCCCGCGCAGGCGCAGCGCGCCCCGCGGCGCCAGGCGCGTCTCGGCTCCGTCGCGGCGCAGGACCAGCCAGTCGCCGTCGAGGTAGGCGCCCTCGAAGTCCGGGGGGGCCGCGCTCAGGCGGAAGCCCAGGCGGCGGCCGCGTCCCGGCGCGCGGGCGAGCCAGGGATCATCGGCGTTGAGCACGGCCCAGTCGGATGGCTGCTGGTGGGCGACGATCTGGAACTTCGCCGCGGCGTAGGCTTCCATGCTCGGGTGGCGGTCGAGGTGGTTCGGCGTGATGTTCGTGATCGCCGCCAGGTGCGGGCTGCGGCGGAGCGGCTCGAGCTGGAAGCTGCTCAGCTCGAGGACGACCCAGGCGTCTGGCCCGATCTCATCCAGCCGCCCGAGCAGCGGCACCCCGATGTTCCCACCTACGAAGACGCGGCGGC
>Ga0070739_10003112_pt1 | contig 21088 bp, 14 predicted proteins | sample Coa_R1_7_FD_66445 | JGI IMG/M metagenome (GOLD analysis project Ga0070739, IMG submission 66445) | Surface soil microbial communities from Centralia Pennsylvania, which are recovering from an underground coalmine fire - Coalmine... | ecosystem: Environmental > Terrestrial > Soil > Unclassified ... | reverse complement strand
AACGAGTTCTACGCACCGTCGGCCCGGGCAGTCGACGGCTACCTCGACGCCGACCAGATCGGTCCTGCCGCCGAGCCGCTGCTGCCCGGGGTGGGCCGCGACTTCTTCGAGGACTCCCTCGAGCTCGACGCGAACCTGTTCTGGACGCCCGACATGCTGACGCGGTTCAGGGCTCTGCGCGGCTATGACCTCGCGAAATACCTACCCCTCCTGTTCATCCAGGGCGAGGACAACTATCCGGTCCCGGAGCCGACTCCGAACCCCGACTTCGACCTCTCGAACGGTCTCGGCGACCGCGTCCGCCACGACTTCTACCAGACGCTCCAGGACCTCTACGAGACCCAGCACATCGACGTCTTCGAGCAGTGGGCACGCTCGCACGGGATGAGCTACCGCACCCAGGCCGCCTACGGGGCGCCGCTCGACAACACCGCCTCGGCGCGCGCCGTCGTCAGCGCCGGCGGAGTCGCCGACGACGAGTCGCTCAACGCGGGCGATCCGATCCCGCTCGCCGATCCCCAGTGGCACTTCGCCTTCGACCACTACCGGAGCGTCGTGGCGGGCGCGCAGCAGGCGGGCGGCAGGGAGATCAACAGCGAGCTGGGCGCCGAGTTCTTCCGGGACAGCGAGGTGGGGCTGCCCGACTACAAGGCGCTGATGGACAAGGAGTGGGCGGCCGGGATCACCCGGCCGATCGTCCACGGCTTCGACTACCAGAACCCCGGCGCCGCCTGGCCCGGCGCCGACGACTTCGGCGGGATCGTCGGGATGAGCTGGAACGAGAACACGATGCCCCAGTTCTCGATGTGGCGGCCTCTGGCCGACTACTGGGCGCGCGGCAACATGGTCCTCCAGGCCGGGCAGCCCCGGATCGACGTGGCGATCCTCCGCGACGGCTATCTCACCACCGCCGCCACCTATCCGGCGCTTGCGACAGATGAGCTGAACAATCAGGTCAGTCCGTCGCTGCCGATCGACGCGCTCCACGACAACGAAGGCCGGCCGATTCTCGACGACACGCTCGGCGGCCATGTCAGCGGCGCCCGGCCCCAGCCGCTGTTCGACACCGAGCCACTCGAGCATGCCGGCTACACCATCCAGTACATCGACCCCGCCGGCCTGCTCGACCCGCGGGCCAGCGGCCGCGGGGTCCTGTACCCCCAGGGCCCGGCGTACCGGGTGCTGGTCGTCGACCAGAGCTCCCTCTCTGCGGCGGCGGCCCGTGCCATCGCCTCCGAGGCCCGGCGCGGTCTGCACGTCGTGTTCGTGGGGCAGCCGCCGCGGGCGGGCACGAGCGCGCTCTCGCCCGACAGCGAGGACCAGCAGGTGAGGGCGGCGATCGCACAGGCGCTCGGCCAGCCGACGGTCACCCGCGTTGCCGCGCAGTCTGACCTTCTGGGCGCGTTGCGGAGGCTCCGAATCGCCCCGGGCGCGGCCTGGTCGAGCCCCCTGCCGATCTACTCGCAGCACCGCACGTCGCGGCGCGACGACCTCTTCTACATCTGGAACGCAGACAGCGTGCCCCACACGTTCACCGCTTCGCTGGCCAGCACCGGCGCGCCCTACGTCCTCAACCTGTGGACCGGCGCCGTCACGCCGCTGGGGGAGTACGCCGTTCACGGCAGGCGCACGTCGGTGCCGTTGACGCTCCAGCCTGACCAGACGGCCGTGATCGGCTTCGACCACCGCAGGCGCTCGCCGCTGCACGCGGTGTCGGTCAGCAGCCCGAATGCCACGGTCGTGAACGACCACGGCCGGCTCGAGCTCGAAAGCACCCGTCCCGGCAGGATCACCGTTCGCCTCAGCACCGGGGCACGCCGAACGCTCCGCATCGCGGCTCCGCCGGCCCCGATGATCCCCGCCGCGTGGCACCTGCACGTGGACGCCACCGGCCCGAGCGGGACGACGCGATACGACCTCACGCTGTCCGCCCTCGAAGACTGGCGCGACATCAGCCAGCTCAAGGGCGAGTCCGGCACCGGCACCTATACGACGACCCTGAGCGTCTCCAGGCGTTTGCGCTCACCCCGGATCGGAGCGCTCCTCAAGCTCGGCCAGGCTGCCGGCGCGATCCAGGTCTACCTGAACGGGCGCCGCGTTGCTCCCGACATCAGCTCCGACCAGCCGTTCGACGTGACGGGACTCCTGCACGCGGGGGCGAACACGCTGAAGGTGGTGCTGAGCACCACCCTCAAGAACAAGATCGTCTCCGAGAACGAGTCGGGGAACGTGTCCGCCGGAACGGCCACCTACGTGCCGCAGCCGGCCACGCAGGCTTACGGCCTGCTCGGGCCCGTGGAGCTCCAGCCCTACGCGCGCGCCACGCTGGCCCGGACGCACCCGGCGCGTAAGCGCGTGGTCAGGAAGCACCTGGCCCGGAAGCGCGTGAACCGGGAGCGCGGGGACGGGGACCGCGACGACCGGCCTTGACAAGTCGACGCTGGTCGGTTTTGATCTAGTCCGATCGTTCCTGGCAGGGGCGATCTGGCCTTATCCAGGGGTCAGAGGCAAGGAAAACGGGAGACTGCATTGGCGGTTGGGCCGAGACGGAGGATCACGCGGCGCCGCGCGCTGGGCGAGGCCGGCGGTGCGCTGCTGGCCGGCTCCCTGCTCTCTGCCGTCGCGCGCGCCGCCGAGGCTGCCGGTGCGTGGCCGATCCCAGGAGGGCCGCTCGCCGAGCCCGGCGCTTTCCGGAAGCCGCCGATCGCGTTCCGCCCGCGCTGGCGGTGGTGGTGGGGCGAGCCGTACCAGGCCCAGGAGTTCCAGGACGAGATAGCGGCGTTCGCCGCCGCCGGCTTCGGCGCGGCCGAGATCTCGTTCACCAACACGATCGCCGGGCAGGCCGTGGCCGAAACGTCCGGCCAGGGCGCGATCGCCGCCTGGGGCACCCCAGACCAGCGCCAGATGCTGACCGTCTCGCTGCAGGCGGCCAGGCAGCACGGCATCAAGATCGACCAGACGCTCGGCTACGGGTGGCCCGTCCGCACGCCGAGCACGGGCGCCGGCTCGCACTACGCCCAGCAGGAGCTGATGTACGGGCAGACGGCGATCAGCGGCCCGGCCTCCTACAGCGGCATGGTGCCGTTCCCGATCGGCGACTCGGAGAACACCAAGCTGGCCCACCTGGTCGCCGTCACGGCGGCGCGGGTGGTCAAGCAGGGACCCGGCGTGAGCGCAGCCGGCACGCCGCCGTCGGCTTCGACGATCCTCGACCCGGCCTCGCCGACCGACCTCACCCATCTGGCCGCGCCGGCGACGACCGCGACGCCGTCGGCCGCTCCGAACGCGGCGGTGATCTCCTGGGAGGTGCCGGCCGGTGACTGGCTGATCTTCGGCCTGTGGCAGCGAACGAGCGGCGAGGACACCGCGTACGGGACGACCGCAACGCTGCCCGGTCCGCTGTATGCAGGCACCCCGATGGACTACTTCGACCCGGCCGCGGCGACGGCAGCCCTCGCCGACATCGACGCCGATCAGATCGGCGAGAGCAACTTCGCGCTGCTCCCCGGGACGAACCAGTTCTACTTCGAGGACTCGCTCGAGAACACGTGGATCGAGCTGCCGTGGACGGGCAACCTGCTCGAGGAGTTCAAGGCTCGCCGGGGCTATGACCTGGCGAAGCTCCTTCCGCTCACCTTCGTGCAGGGCAAGTACCACTACTGGGTGCCGCCCGTGATGCCGGTCGCCGACTTCGACTTCCCCGACGGCTCCGGTTCGCGCATCCGCCGCGATTTCGACCACACGGTCACCGAGCTGTACATCGACTACCACCTGCTCCCCTTCCAGAAATGGGCGAAGGGGCACGGTGGACGCTTCCGCAGCCAGGTCGCGTACGGGCTCGCGCTCGACGTGACGCGCAGCGCCCGCGCGATCACGAGCGCCGGCGGGCTGGCGGAGGACGAGACGCTCAACGCCGGCGACGACGCGCCACTCACCTACAAGGAGAAGAACTGGCGCTTCGCATACGACCACTATCGGTCGCTCGTCTCGGGCGCCCACCAGACGGGGGAGACGATGGTCACCGACGAGCTCGGCGCCGTCCTCACCGCGGATGTCAAGCAGATGTTCCTCACCTATTACCTGGACCTGATGGACAAGCAGTGGTCGGCGGGCATCACCCGGCCGATCGTCCACGGCTACTCGTACTCGCCGCCCGAGTCGCCCTGGCCGGGCCGCGACCAGTGGGCCGGCGTCGTCGCCGAGAGCTGGAACTTCCGCACCTTCCCGGAGTGGCGCAACTGGCATCGCCTCGCCGACTACTGGAGCCGCGGCGCGATGGTGCTCGAGCAGGGCCGCCCCATTTGGGACCTCGTCATCTACCGCGACGGATTCGTCACCACCCAGGCCGGTCCGCCCCCGGGCACCGACAAGCCGTTCTTCGACGGACAGCCGCTGGAGTACGCCGGCTACCGCTACGGCTACATCGATCCCGACGGCCTCGCCGATCCCCGGGCACATGGGCGCCGCGTCCTGTATCCCGACTCCGCGTCGTACCGAGCCCTCGTCATCGACGAGCGCGCGCTGCCCGGAAGGGTCGCGGAGGCGATCGTGCGCGCCGCGCGCGGCGGCCTGGCGGTCGTCTTCGTCGCGCCGCTCCCGACCGCGGGCGCCGGGTACGCCTCGCCGGCCGACGAAGACCTTCAGGTCCGGAGCGCCGTGCGCGAGCTCTCGCAGCTCCCCAGCGTCCGCGTCGTGCCCGGCCAGCGCGACGTCCTCGCAGCGCTTCGCTCGCTCGAGGTCGAACCCGATGCGCGCTGGTCGCGCCCGGTGCCCGTCTACAGCCAGCACCGCCGCAACCGGAGCACCGACTACTTCTACGTCTGGAACGCCGACGACCGCGCGCACCGGTTCAGCGGGTCGTTCGCCAGCGAGGGCACTCCGTTCCTGCTCGACCTCTGGTCGGGTGCGATCTCGCCCGCGGCCGAGTACGCGCGGTCCGGCGGCCGCACGGAGATCCCGCTCGACCTGGCCGCGCGCGAAGCGCGCGTGCTCGCCTTCAGGACCGGCTCGCGACGCCGCACGCACATCCTCGGCGGCCGGCCCACGCCCGGCCGCGAGGCGGTCTACGCGGGCCGGCGACTCGAGCTGCACAGCGAACGGCGCGCCGCCCACACGAGCCGGGCGAGGCTCAGCACCGGCCGGATCGTCGAGGCCCATTTCGGGGACCTGCCCGCGCCGATCGAACCTGTCCGCTGGACGCTCCACGTCGAGGAGATGGGCCCGAATGGGGTCACGCCGCACGAGCTGACGCTCACCAAGCTCGACGACTGGCGCAACCTCAGCGAGATCGCGGGCGTCTCCGGGGTCGGGACGTACACGACGACGCTCACCGTCCCACGTTCGTGGATCGGCCCGCGTCGCGGCGCGAAGCTCGACCTCGGGACCGCTCATGGTTCGATCCAGGCCCACCTGAACGGCCGGTTGGTCGCGCCGGACATTCGCCAGACGCGCCCCTTCGACGTGACCGGCCTGCTGCGGCCTGGCGCCAACCAGCTGACCGTGGTGCTCGCCACGACCCTCGCCAACGAGCTCCTCTACCAGGAGGAGCACGGTGACGCGGCGGCGGCCGCGAGCGGCACGCCGGCGACCGTCGCGACGCAGGCCTATGGCCTGCTCGGTCCCGTGCGGCTCGTCCCGTTCTCCCGGGTGCGCATATAGATGGTTGATCCCACGACCCCCGCGATGATCTGCCCGCGTCTGGCGGCGCCGGATCGCCACGCACGTCGGGGGCCCGTGGCTCTGCCACTGTCCCCCCTCCGCGCGCGCCGCCCGACATCCACCAGCCACGGACATCTCCACACGCGGGCCGTGGGATCAACCATCTCGATGGTCAGAGCCGCTGCCCTCGCCGCTGTGGCGAGCCTCCTGCTCGCCCAAGCCCCTGGCGCACTCGGCGCAGCCGCCACGACGAACCCCTACGTCATCGACGTCGCCGCCGATCCCGGCACCGGCCTCGGCGAGCCCGAAGTCCGCGTCGACCCGCTCGACCCGAACGCGGTCCTGATCGGCGAGAACAACACCGGCGTGTCGGTCAGCACCGACGGCGGCCTCACCTTCACCCAGCGCGCGCTGTCGAACCCGGGCGACAACGTGCTCGCCGTGGAGCCGGACGGGTCGTTTGTCTACTCGGCACTCGACGGCCAGGTGCACGTCTCGACCGATGCCGGCGCCACCTGGGCGACGGTTGGCAACTGGGTCGGCGCCGTCGCGGCCCAGACCGATCTCGCGGCGTCGATCCCCGGTGGCACGGTCGCGGTGCGCCAGGCGGGGTGCGACACCCCGGAGCCCGATGGCCCCGACGCGATCGCGCCGTCGCCGGACGCTCCCGGACCGCAGGTGATCGGCTGCGATCGCCCGTGGCTTGCCGCCGATCCCCAGACCGGCGAGCTGTACGTGTCGTTCACCGACCACGACGACGCGAGCGGCGGCGGCCTCTCCGTGCCCTGGGAGCTGAGCGACCTCGGCTGTCGCGACACGGTGCTCGTCAACCCGGTCTTCCAGTGCGGGCGCCAGTACGTCGCCCATTCGACCGACCGTGGCGCCACGTGGTCGAGCTTCGTCCCGATGGACACCGCCCGATATCCCGCCTCGGGAACCGGCGGCTTCTCGAGCGGCCCCCTCTCCACGCACGGGGTCCTGGCGAGCGCCTACAGCGCCACGGGTCCCCACTGCACGCCCTGCGTCGTTTTCGAGACGAGCACGGATGCCGGCCGGCACTGGACCCAGCACACCACGCCGGCCGTCGTCCTTCCCGCGACGCTGACCACGTTCGACGCATCGCTCCTCTTCCAGCCCTACCTCGCCGCCGACCCGAGCCGTCCCGGCCGCTACGCGATCATGGTCCTCGACGCCCAGCAGAACGCGCTGCTCGTCTACGTCACCGACGACGACGGGACGCACTGGACCGGCCCGGTCCGTCTCGCCACGCCGCAGTCCCAGACGCTCTATCTGCCGGCCATCGCCTACGGCCCGACGGGGGCTCTCGGGGTGATGTGGCGCGCCGGCTACGCGGATGGGACCTACGCCGCCTGGGCGGCGGTGAGCCCGAGCGGCAATGGCAGCTTCGCGCCGGCCGTGCAGTTGAGCAGCCAGCCTTCGCCGGGTCCCGCCTACCAGCTCGCCGGCGACGACGCCTCGAGCGTCGCGCTTGGCGCCCGCTACCTGTACGCCGCGTGGGGCGACCGGCGCGGAGGATCACTGGGAATCCACTTCGGCCGCTACGACTTCATGGCCGATCCGAACGTGCAGCTCTGCCTGCAATCGCCCGACGGGCAATGTCCAGGATGAAATCGAGGGAGACACCAAGGATGACGATCAAACCGCTGGGTCGCGCCGCGCTCCAGATCGCCGCGGCGGGCGCTACAACGCTGGTCGCCCTGCTCGCCACCGCCTCGGCGCACGCCGCCTACGCGCCGCCGTCGGCTCAGTACGGCGTCTCGGAGGTGGTGAACTTCCCGTTCACCACCTCCGACGGCACGACGCTCACCGGCAGCGTCTACTACCCAGCGGATCTGAAGACCGGGGCCCGCGCCCCCGGCCGCTTCCCGGTGCTGGTCGACATGACCCCCTACGGCATGTGGGACGGCAACGCGACGTTCGCCCTCGATGGACTCACCAAGGCCCCGAATGGCCCCTTCGACGGCTCCGACGACGCGATCCTGCGCTACTTCGCCTCGCACGGCTACATCGGGGTCGAGCTCGACGCGCGCGGCACCGGCCGCTCCGGCGGCACCTACAACATCTGGGATCCTCAGCAGGCGCGCGACGAGGTGCAGCTGATCGACTACGTCGCCCACCATCTCGCTGGCTCGAACGGCGTCGTCGGCCTGACCGGTATGTCCTATCGCGGCATGAACCAGTGGATGGTCGCCGGCCTCTTGAAGCGCGGTACGCCGGTCAAGGCGATCGCGCCGGCGTCGTCGGGCGCTTACGCCTTCAACCGTCCCTTCTTCATGGGCGGCTTCCCCGGCGACTTCTGGCCGGCCTATCAGGGGCTCGAGACGGTCAGTGAGGTGCCTCCGGCCGACCAGGTCGCGGCGGGCGGCATCGATCCCGTCACGCTCGCGAGGGTGGCCGCCAACCGTGCAAGCGACGCTGCCTACCACGCGCAGGCGCTGAGCAATGTCGCTTCGGGTGGGTACATGGCCCACGACGACGGGTGGTGGCAGGAGCGAGACCCGATCTACGACGTGAGGGCGATCGTCCGCCGGGGCATCCCCGCGCTCATCACCAGCGGCCCGAACGACTTCTTCGCGAGCGACTCGCTGCAGATGTACGCCGCGCTCCAGGACGCCGCGCATCGGCGCTCGGTCTGGGCGCCCATGGACCCGCGCCAGTCGCCCGACCCGCGCTACCAGATCGTGTGGAGCAACAGCTACTCCGATGGGGACTATCCCTACTACCTGGGCTACGAGCTGCAGTGGTACGACCACTGGCTCAAGCACGCCGACAACGGCGTCGGCTCCGGAGAGGACACGCTGCGCGTGCAGTCGACCGGCGGCCAGAACCCCTGGCTCGTGATCCCGAACGGCGCGTACCCGATGACCCGCTCCTACACGCCGTACTACCTCACCTCCCAGAGCACGCTGACGTCGGGGAAGCCCGCCGCCGCCACAGGCACGCTCAGCTGGGCGCCCAATCAGAGCCTCACGTTCACCTCGGCGCCGTTCGCCAAGGGCGCGACGCTTGCCGGACCGGTCGAGGCCACGATCTACGCGGCGTCGAGCTCGGCGGACGTCGAACTCGTCGCGACCCTGAACGACGTCGCTCCGGACGGGACGGCGACGACGGTCACGCCGGCCGTCGAGGTGGACGGAGCGCTCGACGGGAGCGAGCGGGCGGTCGTCGTCAAACGAAGCTGGACAGACGACGCCGGTCGCCTGATCCTGCCCTTCCATCCGTTCACCTCGGCGTCGGTCAGCCCGGTTCCCGCCGGCAAGGTCGAGCGCTACGACATCGAGATGCTGCCCCGCGTCTGGAGCCTCCAGCCCGGACACAGCCTCCAGCTCGTGATCGCCAGCCAGAGCCCGATCCTCCAGCCGACGGGACCCCAGCTCGCGTCGCTGGCGGGAGGGTCCTATACGCTCAGCTACGGCGGGCCGGCCGCGTCCTATCTGAACCTCCCGCTGCTGGCACCGGACGCGTTCGCGACGACATCCGATCCCGCGACCGCCGGCATCGGAGGCTGATCCGATCCAAGCGCGACCGGCAACCGACTGAGTGACACAGCACCGGGCCAGCGAGAGCGCCGAGACCGATCAGTACGAGGTCGCGTTCCGCCTGCGCGAGGTCGTCGCCCACTCCCAGCTCGGCGAGACGGTCGGCACCGATGGTCTCGCGCGCCACCGCGCCGTCCTGGCCTGCCGGGACGCGATCGAGGGCATCTTCGAGCGTCTCGTCGACCGGCGCGCCCCGCCGCCCGACGGCATCGCCCGAGCCGCCGTGCTGGCCGATCAGCTCGAGTTCGGGCACACCGATGCGGGCACCCTCCTCGACCTCCTCTGGTGGGTGGCGGACGCGCTCCGGCTGTGCCCGCCGCACGACTGGGCGTGCCCGGTGGTCAACAAGCTCGAGCCCGAGCTCACGACGTGGACCTGCCGGCGCTGCGGCGCGCTCGTCAACCGCTGACCCCGCGGACCAGCTAGCGCAGGCTCGTCGCGTCGAGGTCCTCGCAGAGCTCCGCGACCGACTCGTACACGGCCACCGCGCCCGCCTCCTTCAGCTCCTCGGAGGCGAACCCGCCGGTCAGCACCGCCACGGTCGGCACGCCCGCCCGCTTCGCAGCCTTGACGTCCCAGGGCGTGTCGCCGACCAGGACCGCCTCGTCGGGGGAGCCGCCCGCCTTCTCGAGAGCCGCGTGCACGAGGTCCGGGTCGGGCTTGGTCGCCTCGACGTCGGCCGAGGTCGTCCAGCCGTCGGCCAGCTCACGCGCGTCGAGCAGCTCGAGGTAGTGATCGACCTCGTCCTCCTTCGCGGAGCTGGCGAAGATCACGCGGTGGCCGCGGCGCCCGAGCTCCGCGATCAGCTCGCGCGAGCCGTCCATCGTCTCGACCTCCCCGATCAGCTCCGAGTAGTAGCCCTTCTCGGACTTGCGGATCGCGTCGCCCTTCTCCCGTTCGGTCTTCTCGTCGGTCAACGCTTCGACCATCTGGTCGCCGCCCATCCCCGTGTGGCGGTGGATGCGCCAGATCGGCAGCACGATCCCGTGCTCGCGGAACGCGCGGTACCAGGCGAGGCTGTGCTGGTAGTTGGTGTCGACGAGCGTGCCGTCGATGTCGAGGATCGCGATCACCGCCCACCGCTACCCCGCCGGCCGGCGTTCCACGCGGCGCGTCGCCCGCCACTGCTCGGCCCGGATCGCCCACCGCTCGTGGTCGCGCCAGCGTCCACCGATCTTCAGGTAGCGCTCGGAGAAGCCCTCGCGGACGAAACCGGCGCGCCGCACGAGCGCGAGCGATGGCTTGTTGCCGGGCTGGATGTTGGCCTCGATCCGGTGCAGCCCGAGCTCGCCGAATGCGCGCACGAGCACGAGCTGGAGCCCCTCCGTCATGTACCCGTGGCCGGCGTGGGCAGCCACCGCGCCGTAGCCGACGTAGGCGCTCTGAAGCGTCCCGCGCACGATCTCGCCCAGGTTGAAGAAACCGACGAGCGCGTCATCGGCTCGGCGCCGGACCAGCATCGGCTCGTATCGCGGATCGCGGACGCGGTCGAGCAGCACCTCGAAGGCCTGGGGCGTCGTCGGAGCGGTCAGCCACGGTGAGTGGAAGCGGCGGCTGGCGCGCATCGCGGTCAGGAACTCGATCTGGTCGGCCGGCGTCGGCGGACGCAGCCGCACGCGCGCGTTAGCCATGACCGCCCAGCCTATTCCTCCCGTGGCCAGACGGTGATGAGCTCCTTCGGCACCGTCACGTGACAGCGCGCGCCGGGCGTCAGCCAGCGTCCGTCGGTCGCCCGGGCCGTCAGCTCGAGCCCGCCGTCCAGCCTCACGGCCACCTCGCACCAGGAGCCGAGGTCGAGCACCTCGGTGGCCAGGGCCGGATGCGAATCGCCCGGGGCAGCCTGTGGAGCGTGGAGGCCGACATGCTGCGCGCGCACGCACCACGAGACCGGCGCGCCGGCGCGGTGCTCGCCATCGGCGACCGCCAGCTCGACGCCATCGCTGAGCAGCGTGCGGGCCGAGGTGATCCGGCCCGTGCGCAGGTTGTCGATCGAGAGCAGCCTCGCGACCTGTGGCGAGCTCGGCCGCCCGAACACCTGGGCTCGGGGGCCTGCCTGCAGCCCCCTTCCCCCGGCGAGCACCACGACCTCGTCGGCGAGGAGCGCCGCCTCCTCGGGATCATGCGTGACGACCACGGTCGTGATCGGCAGCTCGCGCTGCAGCGCCCGCAGGTCACGCCGCAGCTCGTCGCGAACCGGCGCGTCGAGCGAGGACAGGGGCTCGTCGAGCAGCAGCAGCCGGGGGCGGCGCGACAACGCCCGCACGAGCGCCACCCGCTGGCGCTGCCCGCCCGAAAGCTGACGCGGGAGCCGTCCGCGAAGCTCGCTCAGCCCGAGCCGCTCGAGCCACGCCGCGGCCAGCCCCGGATCGGCGCCGACCCCGAACGTCACCTGCCGCCACACGTCGAGGTGCGGGAACAGCGCCGCTTCCTGCGGCACCCACCCGATCTCCCGCTCCTCCGGCGGTTGACCGCCGAGCTCCAGGCCCCCGAGCCGCACCGGGCCCACGCGAGGGCCCTGGAGTCCCGCCAGACAGCGGAGCGTGAGCGACTTGCCGGCGCCCGAGGGGCCGAGGATCGCGAGGTGAGGCGTCTCGCCTCGACTGTCGAGCCTCAGCTCGAAGCTTCCGGCCCGTGCCGAGAGCTCGAACTCGAGCAGCTCGCCGCCTCCCCGACGCGGCTCGTCGGCGCGCGCGCGGACCAGCTCGGGCATCTCGGCCCGTCGCGCGGTCAGACGCCGCCACAGCCAGCGCTCGGGGCTGAACTGCGCGAGCGTCAGGACGACGGCGGCGGCGAGCAATGCCGCCGCCGTCGGGGCCAGCGCATCCGGCAGCCCGCTCGAGCTGAACTGCACGAACGTGAACACCGGCAGCGAGTAGGGGTGGTAGGCGAGGATCACGGTGGCCCCGAATTCCCCGAACGCGCGCAGCCAGGCCAGGAGCAGCCCGGCGCGAATGCCTGGTGCCGCGATCGGCAGGCTGACCCGCCAGAAGCGCGAGACGCTGCCGTGGCCGAGCGTGGCGGCGACGTCGAGCAGGTCCTGATCGACGGTCGCGAACGCAGAGCGGGCCGCGATGATCAGGAACGGCGAGGCGACGAACGTCTGCGCGATCACGATCGCCGCGGTGGTGTCGGTGAGACTTCCCCCGAACAGGCGCCCGAGCAGCGTGTAGGGGCCGACGACCTGGACGAGCAGGATCCCGCTCATAAGCGGCGGCAGTGCAAGCGGGAGCTGGACGATCACGCCGACCGCCTGCCAGGTGCGGGTGGTGCGGTGGGCGAGCAGCCACCCGAGCGGGATCCCGAGCAGCCCGATGATCGCGGTCGAGATCGTCGCGGTCAGCAGCGAGATCTCGAGCGCCGAGCCGAGGCCGGGCACGCTCGTCGGGTGCCGAGCCCCGGACAGGTGGACGAGCAGCACGACGATCGGCGCGAGCAGGTACACGACCAGCAGCCCGCCGAGCAGCGGCAAGGTCCACGACCGCGGCCGGCGGTTCACGGCCGGCGCAGGCCGGCTGCCCGCAGGAGCGCCTGACCTCTGGGGCCGAGCAGGAAGCGCACGAAGGCGCCGGCGGCGGCGCGATCGGGCGCGCGGTTGAGGACCGCGATCGTGTACGTGGCGCGCTCGTCGATCGGAGCGAGCGAGACCGTCGGGATCTGCGCCGCGCCGGCTTCGACCGTATAGAAGAAACCGGCGTCGAGCTGGCCCGATTCGAGGCGCCCGACGAGGTCCTCTTCGGGGAACACATCCGCCTGCGCGCCGGCCAGCCGTCGCAGAGCGGGAATCCGGTGGGCCGCCGCGGCCCGCTCGAGAGCCGTCACGGTCAGGGCGCCCTTCGGGTCGAGCTCCGGATCGGTGAAGCCGAGCCGGAACCCGGGCCGGGTCACGACCCGGTACCACGGCTCGGATCGCAGCGCATGCGCGAAGCGGCTGCCGGGGTCGTAGCCGAGCACGAGCGCGGTCGTGGCGAACGGCGAGAACGACGACACCCAGTTGCCGTAGGCTCGGCCCTCGAGCGTGGCGTTGAGCTCCGGCGCCGCGCTGATGAACACGTCGCCCGTCCGGACCCGGCTTCGGATCTCGCCGGCCAGCTCCTTCGAGCCGCCCGGGTACCCCTCGAACGCGTAGCCCGTCGCGCGGCGAAACGCGGGCGCGATCCGCGTGTTCATCACCGTCTGGAGCGACCCGGCGTAGAGGACGCGCACCGTGCCCGCCCCGCCCGCTCCGCCGCAGCCGCTCAGCCAGAGCGCGGCCGCGAGCGCCAGAACCGCGAGAACGCCGACCCGGTACCAATGCATATGCATTGCATAGGTATCAGATCAGCGAAGTCCCAGAGAGGCGACGACCGGAATCGAACCGGTGTAGACGGCTTTGCAGGCCGCTGCGTAGCCACTCCGCCACGTCGCCGCGAGCCGTAAGGGTAGCGGCGCGTCAGGTGGTCAGCCGGACGGCGTTGCCGCTCGGATCGCGGACGATGAACGCGTCGTCGTCGGCCTCGACGGGCAGGCCCGCGTCCTGTGCCCGGCCGCGCGCGGCCGCGAGGTCCGCGGCGTCGGGCACGCGCACGTCGAACGAGCGCAGGCCGACCGATCCCGGGGGTGGGGGGCCGGCGCCGCGGCTGTTCCACGTGTTCAGCCCGACGTGGTGGTGGTAGCCGCCCGCCGAGACGAACAGCGCGCCCGGGTAGCTGCGGACGACTACGTCGAAGCCGAGCACGGCGCTGTAGAAGGCCTCGATCTGCGCGAGCTCGGAGACCTGCAGATGCACGTGCCCGACCTTCGTGCCCGCCACCATCCCGCCGTCCTCCTCGAAGGCCCCGGACGACGGCCGGCCGGGCAACTCGCTGAGGATGTCGTTCAGGTCGAGCGGGAGCGTCGCCATCCGCAGCTCCCCGCCGTCGTCCCTGGCCCATTCCTCGCGCGGCCGGTCGCGGTAGATCTCGATCCCGTTGCCATCCGGGTCGTCCAGGTAGAGCGCCTCGCTGACCAGATGGTCGGACGCCCCCGTGAGCGGCCAGCGCGTCTGACCGAGGCGGAGCAGCGCCCGGGCCAGGTCGCCCCGTGACGGGACGAGGACGGCGAAGTGGAAGAGGCCGGTCAGACGCCGGTCGCGCGGGACCGCATCCGGGTCGCCATGCAGCTCGAGGAGCGCGGCCCCGTCCGCCGGGCCGAGCCGCAGCACCGCGCCCTCCATGGACAGCGCGCGGAGGCCGAGCACGCGCTCGTAGAACGACCGTGAGCGCTCGAGGTCGGCGACGGTCAGCCGCACGACGCCGATCTCGGTCCCCGGCGCGATCGTGCTCATCTGTGGCGCCTTCGATGCCGCCCGCGATGTCGTGCCGGCAGGCGGCGGCCCCAGCGAGCGATCAAGCTCCGGTAGGCCGCGAACGCCGGCTTGCGGACATAGGTGTCGGTGAGCAGACCATCGTTGGTGAAGGTCGCCGCGAGCACCGGCAGCGAACCGGTCGGCGCCGAGCCCGAGTCACGCAGGTTGAACCAGCGATAGTCGGTCACGCCGAACGTCCCCGAGTAGTCGCGCACCGCCTGCACGAGCTGGGTGAGCGCGCTGGCCTGGGCGGCGTAGCTCTCGCTCGTCCCGGTCGCGACGCCGTTCTCGGTGATCCAGATCGGGGTTCGGGAGCCGATCCCCGCCATCGGCATCAGGCAGTTCCTGACGACGCCCAGCGCCTGTGCCGTCGCCGTGCGGTACGAGCTGCCGGCCATCGTCGGCGGAAAGAAGCTGCCCGGGTAGAAGTCGACGCCGACGAAGCCGAGCGCCCTGCGGAATGCGCTGCCGCCCTTGGACCGCAGATACTGGAACAGCGCCGCGTCGGATTGCGGGTTCCAGCGGTACGCGTACGTGAAGCCGAACTGCAGCTGGCGAAAGCCGCGCTTGACCGCCTCCGCGTGAGCCGCCTCGATCCCGTCGATCAGCGCGTCGCGGGCATTCTCGTACGCGCCGTCGGAGGTGTTGGGCGAGAAGTCGAGGTTGACCTCGTTGGTGATCGTCATGTCGAGGACGTGGCGGTCGCGCCCGAACACGTCGACCACGTGCCGGACATACGCCACCCACGCCGCGATGTTCCCGTTCTCGGCCGAGGTCGGGTGGTAGCGGACCTGGAGCTCGCTGTCGACGCCGGCCTTCGCATACCTCGAGACGAGCGCGCGGAACTGGTCGATCCCGGACTGGCCATCCGACCAGAAGAGCCGGTTCAGCCGCGCAACGAGCACCACGTGCGCGGGCCGCAGTGCGCGCACCGCGGCGACGTCCCTGCCGAGATCGTCCGGCGTCGCCGGGAGCTGGGCGCCGCCCGCGGTGCCGGCCAAGCCGGGATCGATCCCGAACCGCAGCGGCGCTCCTGCGCGCGGCGCTGCGTTGCTGTAGGTCGCCGTGCAGTACGGGTCGGCGGCGGCCGCGGCGCCCGGCGCCAGAGCGGCGATCACCACGACCGCGAGACCTGACGCCGGCCACCACCTCATCGACGGGACTCTACGCCGCCACCGCCAGCGACTCGTGAGCCTCGCGCAGCCCGAGCAGGACCTCGTCGAGGCGCGCGAGCGTCTCGGGGTCCGCGACAGCACCGTCGTCGCCCAGCTTCTCGGCGACGCGTGCGACCGGCAGGTCGGAGCCGATCACCCGCGCTCCGGCGATCGCGAGCGCCCTGCGCAGGTGGTCCTGGGCCCACAGCGCGCCGTAGTCGGTCACGCTCGCGCCGATCACCGCCACGGGCTTTCCGTACAGCGCCGCGCTCGCGCCGTGGGGTCGCGAGGCCCAGTCGACGAGCTGCTTGAGCTGACCGGGCAGCGTCCCGTTGTACTCGGGGGTCGAGATCAGGAGCGCGTCCGCCTCGGCGATCCGGCGTCGCAGCTCACCGACCGGGGCCGGCGGGAGGTCCGTGTCGCGGTCCTCGTTGTAGGGCGGCAACGACTCGAGCCCCTCGTAGAGCTCGACCGTGACGCCCTCCGGCGCGCGCCGCGCCGCCGCGCGCAGGAGCGACGTGTTGTGCGACCCCGCGCGCAGGCTCCCGCTGATCGCCAGGATCCGCATCGGTCAGGACTCCTTGACCGCCGAGACGCTCACGATCAGCGTCACGTCGTTGGCGACGAGGAGGTTGCCGTTGGGAAGCGTCTGGTTCCACTTCAGGTCGAACTCGCGACGGTCGACCGTCCCCTCGACCTCGAACCCGATCCGCTGATTGCCCCACGGGTCCTCGCCGTTCTCGGCAACCGCGCCGGTCAGCACGATCGGCCTGGTGATGCCCTTGATCTCTATCTCCCCGTTCAGCTCGATGTGGCCGTCGCCCGCGAGCTCTGCGCCGGTCGTCCGGAACGTGATCTGCGGATGCTGCTGGACGTCGAAGAACTCAGGCGACTGGAGGTGGCCGTCGCGGTTCTCCTCGCCGGTGTCGACCGAGGCGACCTCGACGGTCCCGGCCAGGGTCAGTCCCTGCTCATCGGCTTGCACCGTGCCGGCGAACTGCTTGAAGGTCCCGCGGACGGTCGCGATCCCCATGTGACGCACCGCGAAGCCGACGTTCGAGTGGGTCGGGTCGACGCTGTAGGTGCCAGTGGGGATCTCGTTTGGGGTGAGCGTGGCAGTGGTTGACATCGCTGCTCCTTTTTGAAAGAGAGGAAGATTGGTTGAGCCAACAACCACTCTACCACGATCTGATTGAGGACGCAACTACATCCCGACGGGGTGCGCGGGCGGGCGGCCGACCCGGGGCGATCGCGCGGGCGCTACTCGACCGTGCAGGGGCCTTCGCGGTGCGCCCCGGGGAGGCGACCGAGGAAGGCGGCGAGCTGCTCGAGCTCTTCAGCGGAGAAGTGCGCGCAGAACAGACGCTGGATGCTCGCGATGTGGGTGCAGCCGGCGCTCCTCAGCTTCTCGTAGCCCCCGTCGGTCAGGCGCGCGTACGAGACGCGAGCGTCGCTCGGACAGGACACGCGCTCCACGAGCCCGGCTCCGACGAGCCCGTCGACGAGCCTCGTGATGCCGCTTCGCGTGAGCATCGTCCGCTCGGCGAGGGCTGACATCGGCAGCCGCCGGTCGGGATCCTGGGCGAGGTACAGGAGGACCTCGTAGTCGCGCGTGGTCATCCCGTGCTCGGCGATCAGCGAAGCGTCGAGCTCGCGGATGATCGAGGCGTGGCTCTGCAGATAGCCGCGCCAGGCCTCGAGCGCCGCGCCTTCCAGGCCCGTTGAAACGGTGGTCTCCACTCAGAATGAGTGTAGTTGACGGATCAACGGCAAAACTCGATTTCGTCGACGTCGGCGGGTTGACACTCGTCGCCCATCTGCTTATCCGAGGCTCGCGCGCGGGTATCGTCCGGGACGGTGCGGAGCCTCTCCGGCAAGCGAGCGATCATCGGCTCCCTGGTGGCCACGGTGATCGCCGCGTTCGCCGTCGTCGTGATCGCGCACGTGACCGGGGCAGACGCGATCGGACATGCCTTCGAGCACGTCGACGCGCCATGGATCGGCCTAGTCGCGGGCGCCGAGCTGATCACCTACCCGGCCTACATGGCCGCGTACCGGTCGATCGCCAGCATGCATGGCCACGCGCCGCTTGCGCTGCCGGTCGTCGCGCGCCTGGTCGTCGCCGGCTTCGGGCCGTTCTCGCTCGGTGGCGGCTTCGGGATCGACCGGCGGGCCCTCCAGGCGGTGGACCAGGACGAGCGCAGCGCGAGAGTCAGGGTCATGGCGCTGGGGACGGTCGAGTGGGCGGTGCTCGCTCCGATCGCCTGCGTGATCTCGATCGTGTTCCTCGCCGAGGGGGCGAACGTGATGCCGTCGCTCCTGTGGCCATGGGCGCTGGCCGTGCCGGCCGGCTTCGGGTTCGCGCTCTGGGCGAGCGCGCGCGCCGACCGCCTGTCGCGGATTCGCGGCCGTCGCCGGGACGGTCTGGCCCGGGCCCTCGAAGGGGTCGGCGTCCTGCACGGGATGATCCGAGATCCCCGCCGCTATGCCGGTGCCTGGCTCGGCACGACGCTCTACTGGGCCGCGGACATCTGCGCCTTTTACGGGGCGCTGCGCGTGTTCGGGATGAACCCCAACGCGGGCAAGGTGATCATCGCCTACGGCACTGGATACGCGGCAACCCGGCGATCGCTGCCGCTCGGCGGCGCCGGCGTCACCGAGGCGCTGATGACCTACGCCCTCTACTGGGTGCGCCAGCCGCTGGCCCCCGCGCTCGCCGCGGTGCTCATCTACCGCGTGTTCAACTTCCTGCTCGTGGCGGCCCCCGCGGTGATCGCCCAGCGCCAGCTCGAGCCGCTGCTCGCCGCCGCGGCCGAGCGCCGCCGTCCCCGCCGCGCGACGCGCTGAGGCCACGCCCCCTGGCGCATTAGGATCGGACGGTCATGGACGAGCTGCTCGAGCGCGACGCGGAGCTCGAGGCGCTGCGTCGGGTCGCCGAGCGGCTGCCCGCTGGCCGCGGCGGGTTCGTGTTCGTCGCGGGGGAGGCCGGGATCGGCAAGACCTCGCTGCTGCGCGCTCTTCGCGGTGACCTGCCTGATGGCGTCGCGTTTCACCTCGGCGCCTGCGAGCCGCTCTCGGTTCCGGTCCCGCTCGCGCCGCTGCGGGAGCTCTCCGAGGCGGCGGCGGGCGCTGACCTCGCCGAGCTCGACAGCACCGACCGGATCGTGCTGGCCCGGGCTCTGCTCGACGCCCTGGGCCACAGCGCCCCCGTGGTGGCGGTCGTCGAGGACGCGCACTGGGCCGATCCGACGACACTCGACGTGCTGAGGCTGATGCCGCGGCGCGTCGAGGAGCGGCCGATCGCGTTCGTCGTCACCTACCGCGACGACGAGCTCGCGGCCAACCCGCCGCTCCAGAGCCTGCTCGGCGACCTCGCCACCAACCCGGTCGTCAGCCGGCTGTCGCTGCGGCCGCTCTCAGATCAGGCGGTTCGAACTCTGGCCGCGCCGGCGGTCGCCGATCCGGAACGCGTCGTCCGCCTGACCGGCGGCAACCCGTTTCTCGTCACGGAGATGGTGGCGGCCGGCGACCGGCTCCCCGAGACGGTGCGCGACGCCGTGCTGGCAAGGGTCGGCCGCCTCGAGCCGCCCGCCCGCGCGGTCGTCGAGGCGGCTGCCGTGGCGGGGACGAAGGTCGATCCCCGCGTGCTCGATCACGTGGCCCCGGGCAGCCGGGAGGGGCTCGAGCAGGCGCTCGCCCGCGGCGTCCTGATCACCGCTGGCCCGGTCCTCGGCTTCCGCCACGAGTTGATCCGCGACGCCGTCGAGGCGACGATTCCCGCGACGACTCGCCGCGAGCTTCACGCCCGCGTGGTCGCCGCGCTCGCCTCCTCCTCCGAGGGCCAGCTCGATCACGCGCGCCTCGCCCACCACGCCGAGCTGGCCGGCCTGCTCGCGGAGGCCGCGCGTCACGCCAGCGCCGCCGCCGAGGAGGCCCAGCGACTCGGCGCCCTGCGCGAGGTCGCGCTCCAGAGCCGGCGCGCGCTGCGCCTCGGCGACGCGCTCAGCGAGGCGCAGCGGTTCGAGCTGCTGGTGGCGCTCGCGCTGGCCGAGAACTTCACGAGCGTCCGCCTCGAGGATGCGCTCGAGACCGCTGATGAGGCCGTGCGCCTCGCCGTGTCGCTCGCCGACCCCGTCCGCGAGGGCCGCGCGCAGATGGCTCGCGCCGCGGCCCTCTGGTCGCTCGACCGGGTGACCGACGCCCGCCGGGCCGCCGAGCGCGCCGTCGAGGTCCTCGACGCGACCGACGACGTCGAGCTTCTCGCGCGCGCGTACGCGACGCTGAGCCGTATGGAGGCGACGGCGTTCGATCCCGAGGCGGCGCTCTCCATCGGTGGCCGGGCGCTGGCGCTGGCCGAGCGGGCGAACCTCGACGAGGTCCGGATCGACCTCGAGATCAGCATCGGCCTGGCTCGCGGCCACCAAGGCGACCCGTACGGGCTGCGAATCCTCGAGCGCGCCTCGGCCGCCGCCCGCCGCGCGGCGCTGACGATCCCGACCGTCCGCAGCTACGTGAACATGACCTACGTCGCCGCGCTCCAACGCGACCACGCGTTCCTCGACGCAAAGGCCGCCGAGGCGGTCGAGCTGTTCGCCGAGCTCGGCACGACCTATCCGGCCTATGGCGTCGAGCTCTACCGGGCGCGCAGCCTCCTCGACCGCGGCCGCTGGGAGGAGGCGGAGGCGATCGCCGCCCGCGACCGCGACTGGGTCGCCGAGACCGCGGTCGCGCTCTCGATCCTCGGGCTGATCGCCGCGCGGCGCGGCGAGGCGAGCGCCGCCGAACGGATCGAGCGAGCGTGGGCGGCGCTGCGCGAGGTTCCAGAAAGCTCGCGCCACGGCACCGTGCGGACGGCGCTCGTCGAGTCGGCCTGGCTGCGCGGCGACGCCGCGGAGATGCGCGCGCAGCTCGCCGACGCCAGGGACGCGCCCGAGCCGTGGCGCTACGCGCGCACGGGAGGCGACCTCGCCGTGTGGGCTGCCCGCTGCGGGATCGCGATCGAGCCGCCGCCCGGCGCCCCCGACGCGGTCGCGCTTGAGCTGGCGGGAGACTGGCGCGGCGCGATCGCCGCCTGGCGCGAGCTCGAGGCGCCCTACGAGGCCGCTCTGGCTGCGCTCCCGGGCGACGAGCGCGCGGCCCGGGAGGCGATGGCGACGCTGCGCCGCCTGAACGCCGACGTCAGCGCGCGCGCGTTCGTGCGGGCCCGCAGCGCGTTCGGGGGGAAGCTGCCGCGCGGGCCGCGGCGCACCACGCTCTCGCACCCCGCGGGCCTCACGCGGCGCGAGCAGGAGGTGCTCGAGGCGCTCGCGACCGGCGCCACCAACGCGGCGATCGCCGCCGCGCTGCACCTCTCCGAGCGGACCGTCGCCCATCACGTCTCGGCGGTGCTCGGC
>Ga0070739_10003111_pt1 | contig 21095 bp, 20 predicted proteins | sample Coa_R1_7_FD_66445 | JGI IMG/M metagenome (GOLD analysis project Ga0070739, IMG submission 66445) | Surface soil microbial communities from Centralia Pennsylvania, which are recovering from an underground coalmine fire - Coalmine... | ecosystem: Environmental > Terrestrial > Soil > Unclassified ... | reverse complement strand
TTTGTCAGTTGATGGCGCGCTTCGGTGCACGCATCTTCGGCGAACGCATCCACTTTGCGATTGAAGACAGCCGCTGCGGACATGTTGCGTCTCAATACTTCGAAACCATCATCGCCATGTGGCAGGTAGCTCGTCTTGGTCTGCATCAAAAGCCTCGGGAGGGCCTCGCGTGAAGTCGTCTGCCATTATGAAACGATGCCTTTCAATAGAGGTGGAACCTGTTCCAGAGCAGGCTGAAGACGAACGCAACGACGAAGCCAACGATCGACGTGACGATTACGAGCAGTGCGGCGATGGAAAGGCTGAATGGCTGAACCACATAGATTGGCTGGATGAAGTGCATCCATAGCACAAAGTTGATCAGATGTTGTGCCCAACCGAAGCCGACGAGTACCGACCACAGGAGATGCCATGCGCCAACGACAGCGCCGAGGGTCACGCCCGCCTTGATAGGATGGATTTCTTTCATGCCACGTCCCTGTTCGCTACAGACGACAATTCAATTTTGTCGATGCCGCCGGAGCCGAGTTGGCTGATCAGCAAAAATTTTTTTAATTTTGGACGACATCTGCCGGCCTAACCTTGACCCAAATCAATGCCAGCACACTGACGCTTCCGTTTCATTACAAAAAGCCTCTGAGAGGGCTTCGTATGAAAAGAGGAGACGACATGAGCCTGAAATCACTCATCCCTGTTGGCGGCGACCCGACGGTCGCACGTCGGGACTTTGCAGACATGTTCACCTCACTGCAACGCGAGATCGATCGATTGTTCGAGGACTTCACCACGCGCTGGTCGGCGCCTGCAATTCAGCGGTCACCCGGCGAGCTTGTCCCACACGTGGACGTCACCGAAACCGACAAGGAAATCGAGATTACGGCCGAGCTGCCTGGCCTCGAGGACAAGGACGTTCAGGTGGACGTCGCCGATAATGTCCTCATCATCAAAGGCGAGAAGAAAGCCGAAAAAGACGAGAAGGACCGGAACTACCGAGTTTACGAGCGCAGCTATGGTTCATTTTACCGCGCGCTGGAGTTGCCCTCGGGCGTCGATGTGGACGCGATCAAGGCCAGCCTTTCGAACGGTGTGCTCAGGGTCACAGTGCCGAAGCCAGCGTCGACCAAGGTCAAGAAGGTGGAAGTGAAGACTGGCGTGTGATGGCCGGAAACGATGCGCGTTCCATCGTGTCAGGGAACGCGCGTTGTAACGGCGAACGCCTTGGGAGCGTGTGGAGCCTGCTTCCAGCATGCACCCGGAATTGAAATGGAGAGGTCCTCGATGAGCGTACCAAACGCTTTAAAGCGAATCCGCCTGCATCTCGCTCGCTCCAAGGAGTTTCCGGTCGGATCGGCTCGGCATGGCTACGAGCTGGTGGCACCGCTGGACCGCAACGGGCACATCGACGTGCAGCTGTGGAAGCAGCACCGGGATCACTGCCGCGTCAGGCGATTTTGGGACGGCGAGGAGGACCGTGTGGGCTATCTGGTACACAAACCCGGCGGCAGCGAGCATGCGCGCTGGATGTTCGATTATGATCCCAGTCGAAGTGATGACGACGAGGCAGGCTATCGCTTTGGAGCCCATGCGTTCGTGCCTGATGAGTACCTTACGCTGCGCGACCGCAATGGCGAGCACACATTCAAGGTGGTTTCCGTCGAGAATGCCCGAGAAGGCTGAGCCCCGGTCGTAGGATTGTTGCGGCCAGCGAGCCATCAGTATCGGATCAACTATGCTCTTCCACATGGCGCGAGCGACGCCTCCGAGCGCACCCTTGCGGAAGCGCGGGTGGCCACACGTGCCTGTAACGAGGAGATCGAGTCCAGCCTATGTCACTTCTTTGAGAATAACGTTCGCGACCTCGCTTTCGGGAGCGACAACCGGCTTGAGATCGAGGCGGAGCCTGTGGCGAGCGAGGTGCTTGGCAAGCCTGGCACGCCGCAACTCCGCATGAACTGAAATCTAATCTGACATGACGGCGGAGCGGAGGATCATCCGCGCCAAGGTTGGGCTGCTGGAGCTGGCCAAGCAGCTCGGCAATGTGACCCAGGCCTGCCGGGTGATGGGTTACAGCCGCGACAGCTTTGAACGCTTCTAGACACTCTACGACAAGGGCGGCGAGCCGGCGCTGCAGGAGCTGACGCACGAGAAGCCGCTGGCCAACTGCACGCCGGCGGAGGTCGAGGCAGTCATCTTCGATCATCGCTGGAGCAACGCGCCTCCGGCCAAATCCGCATTGCCAACGAGGTGCGCTAGCTGGATCGCCCGATTTTGCTGGCCGGCGTGCGCTGCATGTGGCTGCGCCACGACCTGGAAACCATGAAGAAGCGGCTCAAGGCGTTGGAGGCGAAAAGCGCCCAGGAGGGCCTGGTGCTGACCGAGGCGCAGGTGGTGGCGCTGGAGAGGGCCAAGGCCGACAAAGAGGCGCACGGCGAGTTCGAAAGCGAGCATCCCGGCTACTGCGGCGCTAAAGGACACGTTCTACGTCGGCACGCTCAAGGGCGTCGGGCGGATCGACCAGCAGACCTTCATCGACACCTGCACGAAGGTGGCCTTCGCCAAGCTCTACGACCGCAAGATGCCGATCACGGCGGCCGATCTCATCAACGACCGGGTGCTGCCGTTCTTCGGCAGCATGAGGTCAAGCTCTTGCGCATGCTGATCGACCGCGGCAGCGAATACTGCGGCAACCCGGAGCGGCACGAGTACGAGCTCTATCTCGCGGTCGAGGACATCGACCACAGCCGCACCAGGACCAGGAGTCCGCAGACCAACGGCGTCTGCGAGCGCTTCCACACGACCGCGCTCAACGAGTTCTATCGGGTGGCGTTCCGCAAGAAGGTATACCGCTCGCTCGACGAGCTGCAGGCCGACCTTGACGCCTGGCTCGCCGAATACAATGAACCCCGTCCGCATCACAGGGCCGCCGGTGCTTCGGCAAGACCCCGATGCAGACCTTCCTCGACGCCATGCCTATCGCGAAGGACAAGATGATCGCAGCCTGATCGACGTCGGGCAACAAGGCCAGGCCGCTCGACAGGCACCGACTATCAGATAGAGCTGCGGCTAATAGAACTTTGTGCGTGTCTCGATCGCAACAGGCCGCTCGCTTGGAGCGACGGTTCCCGACCGAGCGCGGAGTGCATTGAGAATGGCCGCGACATCAATCGCCTCCTGAAACAGAGCGCCCGCGACCGGCGGAAGCAGGCCAAGCGTTGCTGCAATCATCCCTGCCACCGACAAACCAATCCCAATCAACGTGCTTTGCACGGCAATTGCCCGCGAACGTTGCGCGATCCGAATAGCGGAGAGCACCCGATCAAGCCGATCCACCATCAGGACGACATCCGCGGCTTCCGCGGAGGCAGCAGCGCCATTTGCGCCCATGGCCACCCCGACGTCGGCGGCCGCGAGCGCGGGCGCGTCATTCACGCCGTCACCGATCATCATGACTGGCCCATTCTTTCGTTCCGCGAGCACGGTCAACACTTTCTGATCCGGCGTAAGCTCCGCCCGCACGAGGTCGATGGACAACCCGGCGCTTACATGCCGGGCCACCTCCCATCGATCACCCGTGGCCAGGACAATACGCTCGACGCCATGTTGCCGCACACGTTCCAACAACTCTTCGGTGCCTGTCCTGATTTCATCCGCAACCGTCATAACGCCCGCCATGCGTCCACGGATTGCGACGCCTACGAGCAACGATCCGGGAATGGCCGATCCGGATGTCGTTTCAGCCATAGCTTCGGCCACTCTTGCTCGCACGAAGTGCAGTCCTCCGACGATAACCTCATCACCATCGACATTGCCGGTTATGCCCTCCCCAGCGATCTCATTGACGCCCCTCGGCACGGACAACCGTTGTCCGCGAGCATGTGCTTCTTCCACCAACGCCCTGGCGACGACATGTTTTGAGGCTTGATCGAGCGAAGCCGCAATCCGCAGCACTTCGTCTTCGGTGTAATTGCCAAACACGCGGACAGCCGTAAGTCGTGCGCGGCCGTGCGTCAGGGTCCCGGTCTTGTCAATCACCAGAATCCGCACGTGCGCGAGCGTCTCAATGACTTTGGCGCCCTTGATCAAGATCCCAATTTTTGCCGCCTGGGAAAGTCCCGAAACGAACGCGACGGGCACCGCAAGGATAAGAGGACACGGTGTGGCCACGACCAACACCGCCACGGCGCGGACTGGATTTCCGCTGAAGACCCACGCGGCGGCGGCCAAAGTCACCGCGATGGCGAGAAAAAGCATCGCATAGCGGTCGGCAAGCCGCGACATTGGAGCTCGCGATTGCTGAGCCTCCGTGACCAACCGAATGATCCCTGCATACGTGCTCTCCGCCGCCCCGCGAGCAGCTTTGAGATCGAACGCATCGCCGGCATTGGTCGAGCCGCTCATGACCATATCGCCGTGTCTAACCCTTATCGGCATCGCCTCGCCGGTGAGAGCCGAGGTATCCAGCCACGCTAGGCCATTGACTACTACGCCGTCGACCGGCACGACATCGCCTTGCCGCACAAGGATGTGGTCTCCGGGCACGAGCTGGTCGATCGGTACTTCACGGAGGCCGCCATTTCGGTAGCACATGACGCTGCGCGGCACCCGCGAGAGCAACGCGGTCATTTCGCGTCGGGCGCGGTTCTCCGCGTAAGTTTCAAGCATTTGACCGCCGGTATACATCAGGGCGACGATCGCCGCCGCGAGCGTCTCGCCCAAGGCAAGCGCTGCGGCCAGCGACAGCCCGGCCACGATGTCCAAGCCCACGTCTCCGAGCGAAAGACGGGTCACAATCTCGACGAGCAATGCCGCCAGGATCAGCACAGACACGGCGCTCCAAAGCAGGGAAGCCCAAGGACTGAGGCCAATCCAATTCAGGATCAAACCGGCGAAAAGACCAAGGGCCGCGACGACAGCCAAGCTTGGTCGCAACCGCCGCAGGAGATCATTCATGTCAGCGCCTTCGAGTCGACCATCGAGATCAAGAGGTTGCCGTAATCGGGTAAATCTCTCCCGATGAGCTTTGAGTTAGGTCAAAAAGGCGCATCTTCTTTATGGCATGATAATTCTACTATGCTCAAAAAGGACTTGGCATGATCAGCGATATTGCCGTGCATTTGCCGCTTGATCCGTCGCATGTCCCGCTGGACTATGCTGTTTCCGTCGCCACTCTTTTCGATGCTCACCTTTCCGGTATCGTACTCGTCGATGAATTTCCCGCCTGGGCGCCGGCTGATGGGGGTATCCCGGGGCTAATTGACAAATGGTCCGCCGAGCAGCAGGCAAAAGCGTCAAAGGTCATCCAAACTTTCGACAACTTTGCTCGCGCGAACGGGCTCCGCCACGATTCGCATGTTCTCGGCGCCGGGGCTGGCGACGTTGCCGACCGGTTCGCCTACATCGCGCGAAGCAATGACATCGTCGTCATCGCTCAGGCTTCAAGGGATGACGACGCTTTCCGCAATCTCCTGATTGAGGCTGCGATTTTCCAATCTGGGCGACCGGTCCTGATTATTCCTTTTGTTCAAAAAAGTGGGATTAAGCTTGAGCGTGTCATGGTGTGCTGGGACGGCAGTCGAAATGCCGCCCGCGCCATTGGCGACGCCATGCCGTTCCTTGAGCGCGCACAGCAGGTGAGCGTTATTGCAATCGAAACCAAGGAACTCCCACGAGAACTGAGCTCGAGCAGAATATCCGCACATCTCGCAAGGCACCGAATTAATGTCGAGATGAAAACCATTCCAGCGCGTGAAATTGACGCTGCCAACATCATTCTCAACGAGGCTGCCGACAGCGGAGCCACGTTAATCGTTATGGGCGGCTACGGCCATACGCGCTTTCGCGAGCTCGTATTGGGCGGTGTGACGCGCAGCATGCTGCGGAGCATGACCGTGCCGGTATTGATGGCACACTAACGCCGGCCGCAGCAGAAGGCTCGGCAAAAGCGAACTTGCTCCTGTCACCTATGCGGGCGTGAAAATGGAGCGGTCGATTGGATACGACACCAGTAGGTCACGAGACCCGTTGACCGCGGCTTATCGCTCGCTCGTTCTTTGGTCCGCGGCCGTCGCAGCAATCCTCGGCGGCACATTTGCTCGGGTGCGACCCTTTGGCTCAATGCGATCAGAGCCGACGCGCGGCCTGTAATAGGCTACCGAAAAAGTCTGTTCCCCCGAACCTAACGAAAATTCGCGCGGAACAAGGCTGTCTCGGACCGACAACCTGGTTCTCGTTTCCAACAACCTGCCGACGAGAATAAATCCGCGCGGATAACTCGTCGTCGCATAGGCCCCGAGCTTCCAGCGATGCGACTTCGGTATTTTGCCGAACGTGGCAGAGGAGTCGCCGCCGTGATTTCTACGTGGTTCCATTGCATGGCGCCAGCATTATCGATTTTGTGCCCAGACACAGCGTCGTGGTGGCGCTTCTTGTACATATCGGAATTGTCTCTTCGTCGTGCAGTGGCGGTTGGCGGCGTCCGAGATGCGATTTTCTCGATTGATACGTATTTGACCGCTTCAATGTTGTCATCGACGACATAAACGACGTCGTGGACCTGATCGGAATTGGCCGATGCGTTTGTTGACGCGGCCCGGTTTCCGACCGAGGTGCGACGTCTGGTGTCCGCCGACGCTCGGGTGAATATCCGCAGGGGCGACAATGCGTTCTCTTGTCTCACCCCGATGCCGCCATCGAGCATTTTCGAATGCATCGTCGAGCTCGGCCGTGCGCGCATGTTAGCCACCCCTGCGGACCTACGGGCCCGCGGGCCGCCTATGCTTGACGCGAACGATGCAGAACAAATTCTCCATCGCTCCGACCCATCCCACGACGTAGACGTGGGGTCGCGTTTTCGTCATTGGTTCGATTTCGACGGTAGACCTGCCAGGAGCGCAGTATCTTCAGGCCGTTTGTGGCTGTTCAAAAGGGAAGCAAATTGCCGAAAGTCGTTTCGTCGCGCTCGGGCGAATGAACAACCTCAATGCGGTGCGTGATGCGATCCTTCCCCTCGCGACGCGTGACGACGAATTGATACATCCGGGCCAGCCCATGTCGGTGGCCGACCGAGCGGCAGCACCAACGGCAATCTATCGCGAAAATGATCGAGCTGCGTGCCGCCTAAGTCTCCTTCTCTGGGCGAGAACGGCAACGGACGCGCCGGAGCGTGTCGCCCGCCCATTCAATGACGACCCCGGTCTTCGGGAGACACCGAAGCGGCCTTCGCGGCGGTTTAATCGGGCACGTCGACGCGCCGAGTTTCGAAGGAAAGCATTCGTACGGTGTTCATGCGTTGCCGCTTTGCCGCCGTTTGTACGCAACGACCTCCCCGGACATGCGCAGGACATCTTTCGCGCTGCACTTCAATGCCGCGTGTGCAAGATATGCGCAGCATATTCGGGGTGAGGAAATCGTACATCGCATGGCTGGTGCGGAGATCGAGCACCGTTGCGCCAGAGCGGACCAGCGACAGGCCCGCCGAGAACCTGTCTCGTGTAATTGGGAAATTTAAGGCGAGCATTCGCTGCACTGTGGACAGTCAACTAACTGCAAGTCGAACGCTATAAGTGCTCGGATCGGATGCATCCGCTGCCAGTTCGAAGCCGAGCTCCTTGCACATCGTTAGCATTGTTGTGTTCTCCGCAAGAATCTGGCCATGCACCGTCCGAAGACCTTCGGCCCGAGCGTAATCCAGCATCATCTGCATCAGGAGCCAGCCCAAACCGCGTCCCTTGTAATCCGAACGGACCAGAATGGCGTATTCGGCCGTTTCGTAATTAGAATCGGCATGAAGGCGGCAGACCCCGAGCAGATCGCCTGACCGTTTGTCAATCGCAATGAATGCCATCGCCCGAGAATAATCGATCTGCGTAAAGCGTGCCAATCGCCGATGATCAAGAGTTCTGATCGGCGCGAAGAAGCGCAAACGCAGATCATCCGCCGTCACGTTTGCGAAAAAGTGCTCATACAAACGCTCATCTTCCGGTCGAATAGGACGAATGAAAATCGGCGTACCGTCCTTTAGTGTCGAGTGCTTTTCCCATTCCTTCGGATAGGGTCTGATCGTGAACCGCGGATGCCCCCGCCGTCCGCGGCCTGACGCTTCGGGCGGCGCAATCGATACACGCGCATCCAGCGCCATGACGCCGTTCTCATCCGCCAGCAGGGGGTTGATGTCGATCTCCCGTATTTCCGGCAGGTCTGCTGCAAGCTGAGCGAGCTTTACGAGCGTCAGAGCGAGCGCCCCCTGATCGACCGCAGGCGTGTTGCGGTATCCTTTGAGGATGCGCGAAACGCGCGTCCGTCCGATCAATTCGTGAGCCAGATCGAGGTCGAGCGGTGGTAGCGCGAGCGCCTTGTCGTCAATTGTTTCGACTGCGGTGCCCCCGCTGCCGAACACTACGATCGGGCCGAATATGGGATCATCGGCGATACCGACGATCAACTCGTATGCTTTCGGGCGTAGGATCATCGGGTGGATCGTCACTCCGTCGATCACGGCCTCCGGTTTGAGCGTTCGCGCCCGGGCCATAATGTCGGCGGCCGCATCTCGCACGCCGTCCTCACTGGTCAGGTTAAGCCGCACGCCTCCCACGTCGGATTTGTGCATGATGTCGTGAGAGAAAATCTTCACCGCGACGGTCTTGCCGGCCGCCAGCAACGGCCGCGCGCGTGCCGCGGCCTCTTCGGGGCTGCACGCCGATACAACCGGCGTAATCGGAATTGCATAGGCGTCGAACAGACGCGCGATTTCGAGGGGACCAAGCCACCTCCGTCCCGCTCGAATCGCCTCCTCGACAATCCTGCGTGCCGCCAGCACATCGGGTGCGAAGCGCTCCGGAATGCTCGACGGCGTCCGCATCAATGCTTCTTGGCATTCGTGGTATCGGACAAGGTGCATGAAGCCGTCCACGGCGTCAGCCTCGTTGGAGAAAAACGGAATGTCGGCAGAATGAAAGACACGCGAAGCCGGACAACTGTCGCCAATCCAGGCGGCAAATACCGGCTTATGTCGGGTGGATGCGGTGCGATGACGTTGCGCGGTGGACACGACGGCTTGCGCTGCTTCCACAGGAGACGCGAGAGACGTCGGCACGTTTATGACAAGGACCGCATCGTTTGCCTCGTCTTCGAGCAGCGCGTTCAATGCCACATCATAGCGTGAGGCATCTGCGTCCCCGGCGATATCGACGGGATTGGCACGCGACCAAACGGGCGGCAACGCCTGATCCAGTCGTTTGAACGTCCCCTCGGACAGACTGGCAAGCGTGCCCCCGCAATCGACGAGCCGATCGACTGCAAGTACGCCGATACCGCCTCCGTTTGTGAGAATGGCAAGCCGTCGTCCGGCAAATGGTGTGACGCGGGCGATCGCCTCCGCGGCTGCAAACAACTCGTCCAAGTCGCGGACACGTAAGAGCCCCGCCCTGCGGAACGCCGCCTCATAGACCGCATCACTGCCGGCGAGCGCCCCAGTATGAGTGGCTGCCGCTTTCGCTCCTAGCGCATGGCGGCCTGCCTTAACCACAACCACCGGCTTGGTGCGAGCCGCAGCGCGCGCCGCGGACACGAATTTGCGCGCATCGTTGATCGATTCCATATACAGCAGAACAGATCGAGTGCGAGCATCGAGCGCGAAATAATCGAGAACGTCGCCAAGGTCGACGTCGACTTGGTCACCCAATGACACAATCGCGGAAAACCCGACGTTCCGCTGCGCTCCCCATTGCGCAAGACCGGCCGCAATCGCGCCTGATTGAGAAATCAGGGCGACATCCCCGGCCGGCGGCAATTGCACCGCGAAGCTCGCGTTCAACTTCGCATACGGCGACAGAATGCCGAGGCAGTTGGGCCCCACGAGCCGCAACCCGAAACTGCGGGCATTTCGTCGAGTCGCCTCGGCAAGCGAACCGGGGCCATGGCCAAGACCGGATGTCACAACGATGGCAACGGCGCATCCCTTCGCGCCCGCCTCTAATACGATTTCTGGAACGACGGTGGCTGGCGCCACAATTACGATCATATCGGGTGGCGATGAAAGGTCTTTCACACGCGCTACCGTGCGTACGCCGTCGATCTCCCTGTAGTGCGGGTTGATGACTTGAATGGATCCCGGAAATCCGCCCTCGCGCAGATTACGCAGAATGCTGCGCCCGACCGATTTCTCGCGATGGCTTCCGCCAATGAGTGCGATCGAGCGCGGCGCAAGCAGGCGATCGAGACGATACGTGCTCATATCATTAGTTGCTTCATTGGCCGCATAAGAGCTTCGCAGATCAAACCATATATGTCGGACGCATCAACCTCGCTGTTTGATCTTACTCAAAGCAGTCCAGCCCTGCTCGTTGAAAACTACCTATTCCAGCCAGAGGAGGATCGCGAATGGCTGATAGGCCGACGAAAGTGTCAGCGAAGAAAATGGAACAGAAGCCAGCGGAACGCACGCGCTCTGCACAGCTCTGGTCTCCCTGGGAGGAGCCGCACCGGGAAATCGACCGACTTCTTGGTAGCGTCAGTCGTGGGGTCTGGATGCCTCCCGTCCGACGCTCAATCTTTGACATTGAGCCTGTCTGGCGGGGCGGACCCGAAATGCCGGTTGCCAGGCCTTTCGTCGATATCGTGGAGACGGACAAAGCCTATGAGCTGTGCGCCGAACTGCCCGGCCTCGACGAGAAAAACATCGAGGTGACCCTGACGAACTGCGCTCTGACCATCAGAGGCGAAGAAAAGGAAAAAGAAGCGGAGGACAAAAGCTACCACCTGCAGGAGCGCCGTTTCGGGTCTTTCGAGCGCTCCTTCGGGCTCCCGGAGGACGTCGACGAGGATAAGATCCAGGCTCGCTACAAAAATGGCGTGCTTACGGTAACTCTTCCTCGGAAAGCAGAGACATTCAAACCAGCGAAGAAAATTGACGTGAAAGCTGCCGCGTGAACTCGTGTGAGCACGCGGTCCGGGCGCCGCGAGCGTCCGGATCGGTGCGTTGGCAATCGTAGCGTACCGGGGGATCGCCGCCTGTGCGCATGCGCCTGTGGATCTTTTCGGCCAATGCGAAACAATGAGGACCGGGCGGCCATTCAGTCGAAAGTAATCGGCCAAGCTTATTGGCGTATGCCCGCTGACGAGCTCTTCAAGCTTTTAAGCGCCACGCCGCGCGGGCTCAGCGCAAATGAAGCCGCGACGCGCTTGCGCGAATACGGATTGAATAGCGTCTCGGTCGGCCGCCGACGGTCCGTTCTTGCGCGGATCATCAAAAGATTCGCGAATCCGCTAGTGGCGATCCTCTTTGCCGCCGCGGCCATTTCCGGTTGGACAGGCGACACTGCGAGCTTCTTCATCATTGCTGCCGTTATTATGCTTTCCGTATCGCTGGATGTCATCCAGGAATATCGGGCTGAAAACGCGGCGGATGCGCTGAAGCGCTCGGTGGCGGTACGAGCCGACATTCTGCGCGATGGCGCGATTGTCGCTCTGCCCGTCGAGGACGTCGTTCCGGGCGATATCGTGCGGTTGCGTGCGGGCGATCTCGTCCCGGCCGACGGCATTCTGCTCGACGGTCGGGCCGTGCACACGAACGAAGCTTTGATGACCGGCGAGCCTTATCCAATCGAGAAGCGGCCCGGCCGTTGCGACGCCGAAAATCCGGCCGATGCATTCAACGCGCTCTTTGCTGGCACCTCGCTGGTCAACGGCGAAGCCATGATGCTCGTTGTGGCGACCGGACCAGCCACACGCTTTGGGGGCATCACCGCAGCGCTCGCGGGGACGGAGCCGTCCAGCGCCTTCGAGCGCGGCATTCACGCGCTCGCTTTACTGATTCTCCGCCTCACCGTCTTCCTGGTATTGTTCGTGCTCCTGGTCAATGTGGGGTTCGGCCGGCCGGCAATCGAGTCTTTCTTGTTTGCCGTGGCGCTTGCGGTCGGCCTCACCCCCGAATTGTTGCCCATGATCACAACGGTGACGCTCTCGCGCGGCGCCCTGCGCATGGCGCAGAAGCAGGTTATCGTGAAGCGGCTCGCCGCGATCCACGATCTTGGCGCCATGGACGTCCTGTGCACCGACAAGACTGGCACGCTCACCGAAGCCAAGATTTCCCTCGCAGGTCACCGGGATTGCGCCGACCGGGAGTCCGAACAGGTGCTGACATTGGCGGCGGTCAACAGCATCTTCGGAGCCGGCATCCGAAGTCCATTGGACCAGGCGATTGTCACACACTGCTCGGATCGGGATCTCACATCATGGCGCAAAGTGGATGAGCTGCCGTTCGATTTCGATCGGCGCTGCGCCTCCGTGTTGGTGGAATATGCGGGTAAACGAATTTTGATTCTGAAAGGCGCCCCCGAAACGGTGATAGCCAGGGCCGATCGTGTCGGGACCGGCGACGGACCTGCCCGCCCTTTGGACGGAGCAACGCGCCGCGTGCTCGATCACAGGCAAGAGGAGTATGCCGCGAGCGGGCTTCGCGCGCTCGCGATCGCTTGGAAGGAGATGGACCCGAGCACTACAATCTTGCGATCCGAAGACGAGGCGGGATTGGTCCTTGCAGGCTTTTGCCTATTTGTCGATCCGCCGAAGGCGAGCGCCGCTCCCGCAATTGCACGCCTTGCGGCAGCCGGAGTGCGGGTCAAGGTAATCTCGGGCGATCATCCCGCCGTCGTTCGGCACGTGATCGAATCGTTGAATATTGCGGGGCCCACGCTGCTTACCGGGGAAGACATCGCGCGCTTGACGGATTCGGCTTTGGTTGTGCGGGCTCAATCGACCGATGTGTTCGCTCGGGTGTCGCCGGACCAAAAAACGCGGCTTGTTCGAGCGCTTCAGGCAGGCGGTCATACCGTCGGCTTTTTAGGAGATGGTGTGAACGATGCGCCGGCCATACAGGCCGCCGACGTAGGCTTGTCGGTCGAGGGAGCGACTGATGTTGCCCGCAGCGCCGCTGACATTATTCTATTGTCAGCCAACCTCGGTGTCGTTGCCGACGGCGTGCAGGAAGGGCGTCGGACCTTCGTAAATATACTGAAATACGTGCGCATGGGGACGAGCTCGAACTTCGGCAATATGCTGTCGATGGCGCTCGCCTCGCTGATCCTGCCGTTCTTGCCGTTATTGCCGGTGCAAATCCTGCTCAACAATCTGCTCTACGACTTTTCGGAGGTCGGGATTCCGTTCGACCGGGTCGACCACGACGATGTCGCGCACCCGCGTGCCTGGGATATGGCGGCGGTGCTGCGGTTCACCGTAATTATGGGTTCGCTTTCGTCGTTATTCGATTTGGCAGCATTTTTTGTGTTGCTGAAGCTATTCCATGCTGACGCGGGCCAATTCCGGACCGCGTGGTTTCTGGAATCAATGCTCACGCAGATCCTGGTGATCTTCATAATCAGGACCTACGGTCCGTTCTGGAAGAGCCTCGCTCATCCGGTGCTCGTCGCGAGTTCGTTAGCCGGGCTCTTAGCAGCCATTGTCGTAGTCGCCAGCCCGTTGAGTGCCGCCTTCGCCTTTGCGACCGTCCAGCCCGAAGTGGTCCTCGCAATAGTTGCTCTTGTCGCAGGCTATCTGTTTGCCGCCGAAGCGCTGAAGCGGCGCGCATTTTCCGCGCCACGGCGGTTCGCACGAACATAGGTTTGACGTTCTGAGGCGCGCGCGAGCTCCAGGTTTCGCTGAGGTGATCTCGCTTACTGCCCGCGGACTGGGACCGCCAATCGGTTCTGCGGGGGCTCGGACACGACGTATGTCGAGGAAATCTATATGCCGACCACTCCATACATCGAAAAGCATTTCACCGCGACCGAAACGGTGCGGGACATCGTCATCGGCGTGGCCGATCGGCTGACGGTACCATTCGCATTGGCGGCTGGCCTAGCCGCTGCAGTCTCCTCGACTGCTGTCATTGTGACAGCGGGCTTAGCCGAAATCGTTGCGGGCGCTATCGCTATGGGTCTGGGGGCTATCTGGCCGCGAGCACCGATGCCGAACATTATGCTGCTGGGCGTCCTCGCGAAGACTGGGAAATCGACAATCTGCACCAGAGAGGGTAGAGGAGGTCGCAGAGATCCTCCGCGGCTACGGCCTGCAAGGCGAGCGGCTCGCTTCAGCCGTGGCGGCCATCACCGCCGATCGGCAACGCTGGCTCAACTTCATGATGCGCTTTGAATTGGGCCTGGAAGAGCCGGATCCCAAGCGCGCTCCAGTCAGCGCCGGCACAATCGCCGCGGCGTATCTGGGTCGGAGGCCTCATTCCGCTGGCGCCTTATATGATGCTGCCGCTCATCGCCGAAGTATTCATGTACTCCGTCGTGTTCAGGGGACTGGCGCTTCTGGTCTTCGGCGGCATCAAGGGCCACTCCACCGGAATCAACCGATTCAAATCGGCGGTGCAGGCGCTCCTGGTCGGCGACCTCGCCGCCGTCGGAGCGTACATGCTCGCGCATGCCTTCGGCTGAGTCTCCGGTGCTGAGGCCCTCTCGTTCCCAAACGTCTCGATTTCCCGCCCCTGGGTACCAAATTGTGTGCAGAAGCGGCTTGGCAAGCCCGTTCAGCTGGCCCTACCTGTCGCTAAAGGTCGTCAGCGACGCCTCGAATAGCACAATAGGGTCGGGCTAAAGTGGAGAATGTTGGTTTCCAGTTCCTCTCCCTCCGCCAGCACTCCGTTTCGGGATTCTCTCCGGCGCCCGTGCTGTCGCCACTTCTGTGCAGGAAACGGGCGGGCTTGCGGCACGACGTCCGCACCTTGCGAGGCGCGCGCCGACCAAAATTTGCGCGATTGCCGTTCTCTGCAGGGCATTTTTCTCCAACCGATCCGCACTTGGGCCCGGATGGTACGATTGCGCAAAGTGCGGGCAGGTAAGGTCTATTTGATCGTGGGAGGCACGTTGGTTCGGAACTGCTTCGCTTAAGCGATTCGATCCATTCGGCGATTGAACACTAAATGCGGTACGAGCTTGGAAACGATTGTGCTTTGAGCGACGATTCCCTCGTCGGACCACCCGCAACGCTGGCCTGACAGCTCGATTCAATCTGCCGACAATCACGACAGATCCGCCGTTGTTACGCCCCTCATCGGGACGCGATAAACCTTAGCTGGGAGACTTAATGACGTCACTGGGCACGTCCGCCAGATTCGTCCGGATTTGGCGGTGTCGCAGCACGCGCGAGAAGGCCGACGCCTATGAGCGCTATTTGCTTGCCAAGGGTATCGATCCGTTGATCGGAAAGGGCGCGCTCGCCTTTCACATGCGGCGCGATGACGGAGAAGGTCGAGATTCACTACGCCGGGCAAATGACTCTTGCGAGCCGCCGGTTCATCATGAGGGGCCCTGCTATTGGCCCCCCCACGGGATCACCCTCGGTGTACCGAGCTCACGCGGTAGAGCACGGGCGAGACGCTCTTGGCGAGTGCTGCAAATTGTTTCATCTGCGCCTGTGCCTCCGGGCTCTTGAGCATGCGGTCGAAGTCCTCCTTCGATTCCCATTGGGCGTAGTTGGCCACGCGTGTGCCGTCGAGGCTCTGGTGGATGCTCACCGAGACGAAGCCCCGCATCGTGCGCATGACCTTGTCCGTTCCCTCGGCGAGCAGCTTAACGAGTTTGGTCTGATTGTCAGTAGCGACCTCGTAGATGTTGATGAGGGTTACCCCCTTGGCTTCGGGATCGATGGTCGCAATCGGCTTGGTTCTGGTCATGATGTCCTCCAACAACGCTCGTTTCGGCGTCCCGCAAACCCAGCGCTGGACGTCCGATGTCTTGACGAGTTGAGCGGACGATGTGTGACAAAGTCCGAAGGCAGGCTTGGTTGGGGCATGCCGCAAGCCGCCCGCTGGACCAGTTACTTTGGTCGATGCGCCTCCTCGCGTTTCGCCAAGAGAAGAGGTTAGTTGATCTTTCGCTGGTTTCGCGTCCCATCAACGCCGGGCCGTTGGGCCCGTCGCCGAGCCGACGCACGCCGAGAACGTCTCCTCCCCATACTTCTCGCCGCAATTCCCGCAACGACCTCTTCGACAATCTCCTGCAGCTCGATAGGAGTCGCGCCGTCGTGGGCCTGGATCGACATGCCTTGCATGACGGCAAACACATGTCTGGCGAGCCCACGTATCTCATCGGGGGCGCCAAACGGCGCAATCGCGTGCGCAACTTTCTCGCGCATCGCCTCCCGCCGGGCTGCGGCATGGCGGGCGAGGGCGGTATGCGCAGCGTGACACGTGAGCATACCGTTCGAGATCATGCACCCGCGTTCTCGGTCGGGGTGGGTCAGCACTTTGATTGCCCCTTCGAGCAAGAGCCGAACGGCCTGCGCGAGCGTCGGCGCCGCGCCAATTCTGGAGATGTCGGGCGCATCGAGCGTCTGCTCGTAGTGGGCGAGCGCTTCCCGATAAAGCCCGGCCTTGCTGCCGAATGCCGCATAAAGGCTCGGGGGAGCGATGCCGATCGCCTTCGTGAGTTCGTCGACGGAGACGCCCTCATAACCGTGGCGCCAGAACAGGCGCATGGCGATCTCGACCGCCTTGTCCCGATCGAAGCTCCACGGCCGTCCGCGTGATCTCACCTCCCGTTTCATAGCGATGACTACACAACACCTTGACCGGCGCGGTCAAGTTTATTAGTGAACACTATACAAAATCCGAGGCACCCTTATGAGCAACAAAAGGCCATGGTGATGAAAGCGATCGTTCTCGATGACGAGCCGGGGTTGGAGAACCTGCGCATTGTCGAGCGGCCGCGGCCTCAACCGCAGCGTCAGCAAGTGCTGATCCGCGTCAAGGCCACCGCCTTGAATTATCGGGACCTTGAGATCGTCCGCGGCACCTATCACACGCGCTTCAAGCTTCCCCTCGTTCTGTTGTCGGACGGTGTAGGCGAGGTTGTGGCCGTTGGCCACGAGGTGACCCGCGTGAAGGTCGGTGACCGTGTCTGCAGCACGTTCTGGCAACGTTGGGTCGCGGGCGGATTCGAGATGGCCGAACCGGGCTACCAGCGGGGTGGGCCACTCGATGGGTTACTGGCAGAATATGCCTGCCTCGACGAGCAGGCAGTCGTGCACGCGCCGCCCCATTTGACAGATGTTGAGGCGGCAACTCTACCATGCGCGGCCGTCACCGCCTGGCAGGCTCTCGTGACGGAAGGACATGTGAAGCCGGGCGACACGGTTCTCACCTTGGGGACGGGAGGCGTCTCGCTCTTTGCGCTTCAATTTGGTTTGCTTGCCGGGGCCCGCGTGATCATCACGTCGAGCAGTGACGAGAAGATCGCTCGCGCGAAGGCGCTCGGCGCCTTTGCCGGTCTCAATTACCGCCGCCATCCAAATTGGGCCGACGAGGTCCTTCGACTGACCGACGGACGAGGGGTCGATCACGTCATCGAAGTGGGCGGGCCGCAGAGCGTCGCTCAGGCGCTCAGGGCCGTGCGTCCGGGCGGACAGATCAACATTATCGGCTATCTCGGCGGCACGGAGGGCAGTGTCAATCCCCTCGACATCTTTCGCCGCCAGGCGACGGTGCGAGGAATTCCGGTAGGCTCGCGCGCCTCCTTCGAGGCGATGAACCGGGCCATTGCCGCGGCCGAACTGCGACCCATCATCGATCGCTGCTTTGCCTGGACCGAGGTTGCAGCCGCGTTGCAGTACCTCGCAAGCGGTGCACACTTCGGAAAGGTTGTTCTCCGGCACTGAGCCCACTCGGAGCCGCCGCCGGCGCAATGACGCAACGGTGCCTGTCACACTTTTCCCTCTTGGCTCGTCTTATGGCTGACCAGGAAGGAAGGGCGAACAACCATGGCCGGGATCGAAAAGGGCAGTTCCGAAGGCGCTGAACAGGCGGCCGCTGCGGCGGCCGCCTTCGAACCGCTGCGGCCCCAACTCCTGCGGATCGCCTACCGCATGCTCGGCTCGGTGGCCGATGCGGAGGACGTGGTACAAGAAGCCTTCGTCCGCTGGCTAAAGGCTGCCGGCGGACAGGTGCGTAAGCCCCGCGAGTTTCTGCGGCAAATCGTAACGCACCTGTGCCTCGATCACCTCAAATCCGCACGTACGAAGCGCGAGACCTATGTCGGTTTCTGGCTTCCGGAGCCCGTCCTCGAGTCGGAGGACGAGTCGGTCGGTGACATCACACTGCCGCTCATGCTCGCGCTCGAACGACTTTCGCCGCTCGAACGCGCGGCCTTCATCCTCCATGACGCCTTCGGCCTCACCTTCGAGGAGATCGCGCGCATCATCGGAAGGACGACGGCGGCCTGCCGGCAACTGGCCTTGCGGGCACGCCGGCATGTGCGGGCGAAGCGCCCCCGCTTTCCTTTGCCGAAGGAACGCGGGCTCGAGATCGCCGCGGCGTTCTTTACGGCATCCCGCAGCGGCGATCTTGACAGGCTGAGCGCCCTGCTCGCGGCAGATGTTGCCGTCTACGTGGATGGCGGCGGCAAGACGACGGCGCCGCTCATGCCCGTCGTCGGACGGGACAATGTGCTTGCGCTGTTTGCACAGCTTGCTTCGACCTTTGCCGAAGCCATGTCGCGTCTCGTCCGCTACGGTACGGTCAACGGCCTGCCCGGCTTCGTAACGATCGAGCGCGACAACGTCCTCCAGGCGACCGCTCTGGCGCTCGACGGAGGACGAATCGCGGCGATCTACGTCGTGCGCAATCCCGAGAAGACGAGGCACCTGCATCGTCTCGCCGCGATGTAACGCGCGTTGCCACCGGGAAACTGCCTCTCATCTCAAGGTCGATCAGGACAGCAACTGCAAGATAGGAGCCGTCATGCCGCGAATGCTCACGGTCGCGATCGTCTACCACAGCGATTACGGACATACTGCACGTCTTGCCGAAGCCGTGCGGGAGGGCGCGGAGGAGGTGTCGCGCACTCAAACGCTCTTACTCGATGTCGAAACCGCGCAGCGCTGCTGGGATGATCTCGCCGCCGCCGCGGCCATCGTGTTCGGTGCGCCGACCTTCATGGGCAACGTGTCGGCGCGCTTCAAGGCGTTCCAGGATGCGACCTCGAAGGCGGTGATGGCGAAAGGCTATCTGTGGAAGGACAAGGTTGCCGCGGGCTTTACCAATTCGGGTTGCCGTTCCGGCGACAAGCTTGCCACGCTTGTCGCGCTCGCGCTGTTTGCCGCCCAGCACGGCATGCATTGGGTCAATCTCGCCCTTCCGCCCGGCCACAACTCCTCGCAAGGGTCAGAGGCCGAGTTGAACCGCCTCGGGTTCTGGCTCGGTGTCGGCGCCCAGTCGAATGTCGACGAAGGTCCGGCAGTTGCCCCTCCGCCGTCCGATCTTGCGACCGCGCGTTACCTTGGCCGTCGTGTCGCCGAGGTGGCGCATCAACTCGCGCGTGGACATGCGGCCGCCGAGACAACCGCACGAACGGATACAGGGGCATGAGCCGTTGTACGGTGACAGGTGCGCTGGCGACGTCCCCAGCTTCGCCGGCGCCATCGGCTTGAGCCGACGAAGCCGATCGAAATTCGACAAAGCAATGGCATGGCCGAAGCCTTACTCGGCACCGTCAAGCACGGCTACCTGTCGTGTCAATCCATGCCCCGATGCACATACATTATGCAGCAATCGGCCGTCGTGAGCCGCTCATCGGAAGGAGAGTCATCCGCACAAGGCAAACGAATATTGTTCTCCCCCGGCGGATTCATCGCAGTCCAGAAACATTTCCGACCGCGACTGCTCAGCAGCTTTTGGCGGAACAAGGGTTCGAGACATTGACCACCGCGCGGGTTGCCGAACGCGCTACCAGCGGCTTCCCAACAAGCGGGCGCGGGTGGCTGCCGTTGTGGCTCACTACGGCGACAAATTCGCTTCGTCTTTCATCCAAGCGGTGGCCGCACAGGAGCATGCCACGCTGTCAGCAAGCATCGACGCTATGATTTCAGGTCGGGTTCTTTTCCCATCCGCATGAGCCCGAAACTTGCGGATGCAGCGGCGCTGGTCGAGCCCATCCTCGAAACGGTCGTGCATAGCGTAGTCGCACAATATCCCGTCAGCATCGGCGGGCAGAGATTGATCAGCGAGTGCCGCAGGCTCATCTCGGCTTATCTCGAGGGCTCGTGCACTCCACGACAATCACCCAACGTCGGAATTGTCTTCGTCGATCAAACGGCGGAGCGTCTGTAGGCCGGCGTGTAGAGCGTCACGCGGCGGCGCTGACAGAGCAATTCGCACGGCGTTAGTCTAGGTGCATGATCCGCGCTTACAGCAAAGGCGCTTCCCGGACAAATCGCGATCCCGCGCCTATAAGCTGATGCCACGAAGGTTTCGGCCCGCCATGCGCCGGGTAGTTCCAACCAGATATGAGAGGCACGCGGATCGCCGGAAAGTTTGAGGTCGGACATAACGGCACGCGCCACAGCCTGCCGCGCGGCGGCATCGCCCCGCTTGAGCTTGTTCGGGTTGACCGCGATCTTTATCGCCGTTCTCTACGCATACGAAATTATCCAGTGGGCCAACGCGACCTATCTTCTCTATCTCGCATGGGCGCGGTCAAACCTGGTGTCCGATCAGTCTTGTCGCCTCGCGTTTCGCCCGCTTGTTATTGAATCCGCGCGTGCGCAACGGTTACTTCGGTGCGGCTTCGCCTCAGTCTTTACTGGTCGTCGCATCCAACTGGCTGTCAGTGAGAGGTGACGTGTCCTGTGGACTCTTGGGCGACGTCGAACCATGGCGTGGGGGGCTGAGCGGTGACCATCCTTGTCACCGGCAGTGCTGGACACCTCGGCGAGGCGCTGATGCGCAGTTTGAGCGCGGAAGGTGTCGCGGCACGAGGTCAAATAGTTCCGCGCGGAAGCTCGCTGCCCGGCAGCCGCCTCGATACCGCCAGGCGGCAAACGCGGAAGGCGCATGGCAATCGATCCGATTATCAGCGTTCAGCGTCCGTCGCAGATCCGCCCTTTCTTATTCCCGGCAGCCGGCGATCTGATCAGCGAGGACTCGATCAGCAGCCCAGCCCTTGCGATGCTTGAACGCTCCGGCGCGATCAGCCTATTGGGCTCGACAGGAGGCGCCGCGCAGGCCGGCAGAACGGTGATGAGCCGGCCGGCCTGCGCGGCGCCGCATCGTGAGCCGTCTCATTCAAAATAGCCCGGCTGGCTAATGTCCTCGATGAGGC
>Ga0070739_10003107_pt1 | contig 21114 bp, 20 predicted proteins | sample Coa_R1_7_FD_66445 | JGI IMG/M metagenome (GOLD analysis project Ga0070739, IMG submission 66445) | Surface soil microbial communities from Centralia Pennsylvania, which are recovering from an underground coalmine fire - Coalmine... | ecosystem: Environmental > Terrestrial > Soil > Unclassified ... | reverse complement strand
AGCGAGCGTCTGGAACTCGTGGAAGAACGTCTCGCCGTAGGCGGAGAAGGGGCCGCCGTGGATGTAGACGATGAGCGGGTAGCGGCGGCCGGGTTGCCGGTTCGCGGGCTCCATTAGCCAGCCCTCGACCTCGGAGCCGTCAGCGCCGGGGAAGCGCAGCTCCCGCGGCGCGACCAGGTCTTGGGCGAAATCCTTGTTGTGGCAGGTGACGGGCTCGATGGTCCCGTCGCGGACCACGCCGACCTCGGCCGGCTGTGTCGCGCGGGAGACGGTGCAGACGATCGTCCCATTGGCAATAGAGAAGTCCATGACGTGCTGCCGGCCGGTCGTAACCGGATGGGTGCCCTCGTCCCAGCGATAGAGATTCGTCATCCCGCAGGTGGACGCGAGGAAGTAGATGCCGTCCTCGCGCCAGACCGGGTTACCGGGGCCGGCAATGCTCCAGTCTCCGGCCAGTGTGTCGCCCACTGCCAGGTCGGTGCCCGCCAGGAGATTGCGCAGATTCCCGCCGGCGCGATCGGCCGTCCAGAGCTGAGTATAAGGAAAGGGGCGCTCGTCTGCGGTCGCGGCATGGCCCACGAAGGCCAGGCGGCTGCCGTCCGGGCTGAAGGTTGGGGATGTCCATTCGCCCTCCCCATCCGTGACGCGGCGCGGCTCGCCCCCCTCCCGTGGAATCAGCCAGATATCGGAAGCCATTCGGAGATCCCATTCCGGATTGCGATCGGCGGCAAAGGCCAGGTGACGGCCGTCGGGCGACCAGATCGGCTCGGCGTGATCGAAGTCACCGGAGGTGAGCTGCCGCGTCTCGCCACCGAGATCGGCGATGGAAATCTGCAGCCGGCGGTGATCGACCGGGCCGGTGCCGTCTTGCTTGTAGCGGGCGCGCTCGATGACGCGAATCCGCGGCTTATCCTCGTCGATCTCGACGGTTGCGACCGGATGCGAGAAGGCAATCGAGGAGCCGTCGGGGGACCAGACGGGTGTACCGGCGCCGAGGGGAAGATCGGTCAGGCGCGTTGCCTCGCCGCCGCTGACCGGCATTAGAAAGATCTGGTTCTTGTCCTCGCGGCGGAGAAAGGCGAGACGGGAACCGTCCGGCGACCAGCGCGGAGCGGTGTCCTTGCCGCCGGCGGTGAACTGGCGCGAGGCGGTACCGTCCCAAAGGTAGATATTGCTGATGTACTCGTCGCTCTCGCGGTCGAGGTTCTTGACCACGTAGGCGATGCGTTTGCCGCCGGGAGCAACCTGGGCATCGCCGACCAGGCGGAGGCGGAAAAGGTCGTCGGGGTTCATAAGGTCTCCTCGTACTAGCCATCATGCCATGACGTCCGTCGGACGATGCTCACTTTCGGCATGTGCTGTGAGCAACCTGAGATACTTAGGGGACACCGTGTGAAGAGGGTGATCAAATCAATGTCTTTACATCTTGACAGTAGCCAGCGTTTTCCACATGTCGAATATCGCCGGACTGCAACGGGCCACGAGGCCAGGATCCGCGGTACACGAATGGCCGTATGGCAATTCGTCGAGATGGCCAGGGAATTTAATGGCGACGCTGCTTTGATGGCGAGGCACCTCGATTTCGATGCAAGTCTGGTCGCCGAGGCGCTCTGGTACGCCGCGGAGCACCCTGATGAGATTCGCCAGAGCCCGATCGATGAAGATGAAGCCGCGACGCTTGCGCGGCTGCGACAGATGCTGCCCGATCTTGAAGTCCGTCATTCACACCCAGACGAGTGACGGATGACGCGCTGCAGCTTCTCCTTGACAATCACTTTCCTTCGGTAGTTGCCCGGGAGATTCATCGCCAGCGGCCAGCATGCAACATAACTATGATGCGGGACTGGCACGAAGGGCGTTATGTCGATGCCCCTGACGAGGATATCCTCCAAGCTGCCGCATTCGAAAGCCTGACGCTGGTGACGCGCGATGTGTCCACGATTCCAGCTATTCTCGAAGCCCGGTCGGAGGCGGGTCGCGGCCACGGCCGTGTAATCTTCGTCCCCACACGCAGCTTCCCGCACCGAGATATCGGGCGTCTCGTGAAAGCCCTGATCCGGTTGTGGGACGAAGAACTAAACAGGAACTGGCGAAATCGGCAGAGGTTTTTGACTCCGTAAGTGGCACGCGACCTGGAGTACGATGACGTAGGGCGGGTGGCGCTGGAGGGGTGACTCCGTAGGCGGACAGAGACGGAGCTACAGTCCCTACGAGAACCGCTTCGGGGAGTCGGAAAATCTATATACAGGATATGGCGGTGAGTAACCGCCCGGGAGGCGAAGATGGCCAGCGTGGCACGCGAGGATGTGGCGGAAGAGGCGATTCCACCGGTCAAACCGGAGTGGGCGACGGAACGCTACGATGCCCTGATCCGTGAAGCGCTGGGCGAGGACGCGCTGCAGCACAACACGCCGATTGCCGGCGACCTGACGGGAACCGAATTGCTTCGCGCCTACACGGTGGGCCGCGTCAGTCGCGATCTCGATCAACGCGAGCGCACCCTTCAGGCACAAGGCAAGGCGTGGTTTTCGATCGCCGGGGCGGGAAAAGAGGTTATCGGCTGGGCGTTTGCCCGCTATCTTACCCGTCATGACGCCAAGCTGCCGTATTATCGCGATCGCACCCTGATGCTCTGCAGTGGCGTGACACCCGAGGAGATGCTGCTGGCGACGGTCGGCGCCGGAACGGATACGGCATCCGGTGGACGGCAGATGCCGAGCCACTGGAGTCACCGTGACCTGGGCGTCATCTCCCAGAGCAGCGCCGTGGGCTCCCAGGCGATCCCGGCGACCGGCGTCGCGGAGGGAATCGTCCTCGGAACCAAGCTGGGCATTCCTCTCAACGAGCCCTGGCAGGCCGACTCGGTCGTCCTGGTAACGCTCGGAGACGGCACAACCGCCGAGGGTGAGGTCGAGGAAGGGATACGGGAGGCGGTGCGCACGCACGCGCCGGTCATCTTCCTCATCGAGGACGATAAGTATGCGATATCGGTGCCGGTTTCATGGTCGGCGCCGGGCGGCGACATCGCCGGGCTGTACCGGCACTACGAAGAGCACGGGATGCTGGTGATGCAGTGCGATGGGACCGATCCGGTGGACTCCGACGCGACGGCGCTCCGCGCGGTAGAGTACACTCGCGCCCGGAAGGGGCCGGTTGTGGTCCACGCGCTGGTGACACGGCCGATGTCGCACTCCTCGACCGACACGCAGGACCAGTACCGAACGCCGGAGGACCTCGAGGAGGAGCGGCGGCGCGATCCGCTGACGCGCCTGGCCACGCTGCTGAAAGAGAACGGCATCGCCGACGATGTGGCGCTGGCGAAGATCGACGAAGCGGTGACAACCCTGGTGCGTGATGCGGCGAGCCAGGCAACCGAGGCGCCGCGGCCGAACGCGGCGACGATTACCGACCACGTCACCGCCTGCGACCTGCAGGAACGCAAGCCGGAGCCGCAGCCGGAGCAAGGCGAGCCCGTCGAGCTGCGCTACGCGCTGAATCGGGCGCTCCACAAGGCGATGGAGGAGAATCCGCGGATCGTCGTCTTCGGCGAGGATGTGGCCGACGCCCCCTCACGCGATCTCCCCGGAAAGGGCGGCGTCTTCCATGTGACGCGCGGATTGCAGTTCGCCTATCCCGACCGCGTCTGGAACAGCGCGCTGGCCGAAGCGACGATCCTCGGGACGGCGCTGGGCCAGTCCCTCGCCGGGCTACTTCCGGTGGTCGAGATCCAGTTCCGGGACTACATCCATCCCGGGTGGCAGCAACTGGTGGACGAGATCGCGACGATCCGCTGGCGTTCATACGGACAGTGGGCAGCGCCGATGGTCGTGCGCATGGCCTATGGCGGCTATCTCGGCGGAGCCGGCGCGCTCTGGCACAGCGAGTCGAGCGTGGGGATGCTGGCCACCAACCCCGGGCTGCGGATCTTCGTGCCCTCGAACGCGACCGATGCGGCGGGAATGGTGCGCACCGCCGTCGAAAGCGGCGAGGATGTGTTGATCCTGGAGCCGAAGGCGCTGTACGCGCGCAAGGCGCCGTACCCGGGCGACGCGTACCGCGTTCCGCTAGGGGTGGCCAAGACCAAGCGGACGGGTACCGACATCACGATCGTGGCCTGGGGTAATCTGGTGCCGCGGTCAATGGAGGCGGCGGAAAGGCTGGCCGCGGACGCGATCGAGGCGGAGGTCATCGACCTGCGGACCGTCGATGCCGGCTGGGATGCACCGGCGGTTCTGGCATCGGTCGATCGGACCGGATCGCTACTCGTAGCGGAAGAGGACCGCCAGACCGGTGGTTTCGGAGCGACGGTTGCGGCCCGTGTAGCGCGCGAGCTGCCGGGCGTCCTGGTGTCGCGGGTCACGGCGAAGGACTGCCGCGTCGCCTACGGCCCGGAGGGCGAGCGCGCCGTTTTGCCGCAGGTGGACGACATCGTGAACGAAGCGCGGCGGCTGGTCGAGGGCTGACCGTTCTTTGACTCCCCGCGCGCGGGACGCCTATAATCCCGCGTCTACTGCCTCGAGCCGGCAGGCTCGGGGCATTTCTTTTGCCCTCCAGGAGACAGTGTGAATCTTTCCCCGCGACAGATGCTTCTACCCGCCGCCGTTCTGGCCGTTGCTCTGGCCGGCTGCGGGTCCGCCACGAACAACGCCGCGCCGCCAACTACACCTACCGCAAGCACCAGTACCTCGCTGACGCCGCAACCCTCGCCGACCCCGGCGCCGACGCCGGTCGTCACCGGAGGTGATGTGGCGCTGATCGTCAACGGGCACAAGATCCCCATGTCGCACTATCGCCTGCTGCTCAACCTTGCGGCGAAACAGGTGGCCGCGAGTCCCGCCGGCGCGCGGGCGGGGCTGCTTCAAGCTGCGTCGCAGACGCGCCAGCAGCTCATCGCCGAGGAGGTGCTACGGGAATGGGCTTCGGCACACGGTATCGTCGTGACCAACGCCGACATTCAGCAGCAGGAAGCGAAGGACGAGAAAGCGGCGGGGAGCGCCGCGCTCTTCAAACAGCGGCTGGCCGCCGCCGGACTGACGATGGCGCAGTATCACATTCTGGTGCAGCCGTCTCTCCTGGGTCAGAAGGTCGCTGCCCGGAAGTTCCCGCTCAAAATCGCGCCGCAGCCGGTGGCAAATGTTCGCCACATCCTGATCGCGACGGCACTGCAGGGCAAGGTGTACCACACCAACGCGAAAGCTAAGGCGCTGGCCGAGCAGCTCCTGTCACAGATTAAGCGCGGCGCCGACTTCGCGACGCTGGCCAAGAAGTACTCGAACGACCCCGGCAGCGCGAGGAACGGCGGAAACCTGGGACAGGTGCGGCCGGGCGAAATGGTGCCGTCGTTCAATAAGGCAGTCTTCAGCATTCCGCTGCACCACCCGACAATCGTGCACAGCATCTACGGCTACCACATCGTCGAGGTTCTCTCGCGCGGGACAGCACCGGAATCGAAGGCGCAGGCGCAGCAGACGCAGCAGGGCGAGTTCGGAGCCTGGCTCCAGGCTCAGATGAAGAAGGCGAAGGTCAAGACGCTGGCGCGCGTGAAGAGTTAGGCGCGACGGAGGCGGGCACAGCCGGAGCCGGGGGGCACGGCGCGGGACCCGCCCCCTACTCTTCTATGGCTTCCTCGGTTTCGATTACCCACTCGACGTCGTCTTCGTCCACTCCGGCAACCGTGCGGCATTTCGGACAGTGCCAGATGGTGGAGTACGCGGCAAGGTACTCGGCGCCTTCAGCCTCGGCGAAGGTCGTCCAGGAATCCGTGACGTCGTTCATGCCGGCGCCACAGTGGGGGCACTTCATGGGCGGTCCTTCTCAGTGGGAGCGAGTTAACCTGGTCAGGACATTGTAAGCTAACGTCAAGTTATGACTTTCGGCCCGCCGGAGCGGTGACTATCTGCGCTTGGCGATGGGTGGTCAGGTCGCTATCGTGGGCCGGAAGGACAGGCGCATGGCAACGCGAGCGGCTTTGTATCCCCGGGCCGCGGGGCGGCATGTCGAGGCAATCGGACAGGATATCTGGTTCCTGGGTCCGTCGCCGGATGGTAAGCAGGTCTGGAAACGATCGTTCCCGGCGCGAGATCGGGACGCCGAGTTTCACGTGACGGTGACCTGGGACGCGGCTGCCGGGACCGCGCAGGTGGTGTATGCCACAGCAATCGTCGAGGGCGGCGTGCCGACGCTGCCGAGGCGCATCCGGCGGGACACGCGATCGTTTGTTCGGCGGTTACAAGCCGGCCGCACGTGATGGCGGAGGGGGTGGGATTCGAACCCACGAGACCCTCTCGGGCCTACCCGCTTTCGAGGCGGGCGCACTAAACCGAGCTATGCGACCCCTCCCCGCACCGCAAAGTGTATCACAGCATCGGGGCCGGTAGGGGCTCTCCGGACGGGGTCGCCGTAGCTTTTTTGACGAATGTCTCGATCGAGGTCACAACCTCTTCCACCGACAGGTTGGTCGTGTCGATAACCAGGTCAAACGGCGTGAAATCGTCCGGCTTGATGCCGTAGAGGGCGAGGTAGCGGCGATTGTCGCTGGCCTCGCGGCGCAGGAGATTGTCGGCGGAGCGAGGATGATGCTCGCGGGCCTGGACGCGACGCAGCCGCTCCTCGAGATCGCAAGTGAGCCAGATTCGAACGGCGGGGACGTCACGCGGGAAGATCCAGCCGATCGTGCGGCTCTCGATCAGGACGTTGTCGTCGTGCCCCTCGGCAATGAGGCGGCGATCGATCTCGCGCTCGCGTTCCGGATCGCGTTCCAGCGATTCGGCGAGCTCCTCCAGCTCGATGCCGCTTTCCCTGGCAAGATTCCGAAAAATCTGACCGCCGTAGACGTAGCGGAGCCCGAGATCCTGGGCGATACGTCGTGCGGCGGTCGTGCTTCCTGTCCCCGACAGCCCGCTTAGAAGAATCCTCAAGTGCACCCCCGAGCTTTTTTCCATTAAGTCAGATGGACGCTTGATGGGTCAATGCGAAATAGGCGGGATGGTCCAGCGACGATATTGTATGTGTATGACGCACGTCACCCAACACCACGATCCGATACAAGCTTCCCAGAGTCAAACTCGGATCGAGTACGTCATGCTGTGCGACTCGGCGCAGACAAGTCAGGATGGAAAGCTCTATGTGTTGGGTGGCGGGTGGTCGCAGATCGCGCGCATCGTACCGCCGGAAGGCAGCAAAGCGGCGGCTCCTCCAACGCAATTTGCAGTCGCTGCGTCGTTCCTGGTCGATTGGAACGATGCTAATCGTCCAATTGGTATCCGTGTCGCAATCGAACCGGATGACGAGGGATCGCCGATCTATGAGGCACAAGCTCAAATCACCGCGAGCCGGCCGTCTCAGATCGCAGCCGGCGACCCTCTGCGGGTCGTCATCGCCATCCCAATTCTCATGAATTTTCCCAAGCAGGGCAGGTATCGCGTGCGAGCTCGGATGGAGGGCGTGTCAGAGGATGTCGTCGTTCGATTTCGCGTTTCGAATATGCAGATGATGGTCCCAACGGGCAACCCCAATTGAGAGTGACCATGCATCCATTGATCGTTTTTCGCGACACGGCTGTGGGACCGCAGGCAAGCGTGGGCGGCACGCGCCTGTTGGTTTGGCACGTGATGATGGTGGCACGTGATCTTGATATGGATCCGGCGACGGTGGCGGAGCACCTCGACGTACCTCTGGCGGAGATACGAGCAGCATTCAAATACGCGGAGGACCACCCGGAAGAGATCTGGGGTGCTGTGGAAGCCAACGACGCGGTAACGGTCGACGACCTACGGAGGCTGTTGCCCGGGTTGCGGGTTATCACCGTTCCGGGCGAGTAGCGTCCGCTTGCAACTGGAGACTCACATCGGCTGGCGCGGCCTGATCAGGGAATAAGGCGTGCGGCCAGGATCCCGGCGCTGAGCAGGCTACCCGTCGCAAGGTGCAAGAGGACGTTCGACTGGAGGTAGGGCATGATGTCGTACGGCCGGTCGTAGGTGCGCGCCAGGCCGCGCACGACCTGAACGGCCAGCGGAATGGTCAATAAGGCAAACAGGACCGGCCAGGGGGCGATCCCGGCAACGACAACCGCGACCAGCGAGGCGTAGGCGATGCCCGCGGCGACGGCGTAGGCGGCGACGACCTGCTTCGGAGCCAGGCGCACGACCAGGGTGCGCTTCCCGGCCAGCGCGTCGGCCAGGCGATCCGGAATCTCGTTGGCGTACAGGATCAGCATGACCAGGATCGCCACCGGGATCGACAGGAGTCCGGGCAGCAAAGCGTAATGGCCGGTCTGGACATAGTAAGCGCCGAGAACCATGATCGGGCCGAAGCCGAGCGCGACCGCGAGCTCACCGAGACCGCGGTGCACCAATTGCAGCGGCGGCGCGGTGTAGAACCAGGACACGAACAAGCCCGCGACGCCCAGCCAGAGAAGGCCGGGGCCGGTGAGCGCGACCAGGGCCAGGCCGCAGACGATGGCAATCGCGTAGAACGCCAGCGAGAGCATCAGCATCTGACGCTGCGACACCAGGCCGTACTGGATGACGCGCGAGCCGCCGCTGAACATGGTTGGGGTCATATTCTGACCGTCGGCCCCGGAGCGCGCGTCGAAGTAGTCGTTAGCCACATTGAGGCCGAGGTGAACGGCGATGGCGCCGATCAGGGTGAGGAGAACCAAGCCGAGATTGAAGTGGTGCTGGTAGGCGGCGACGCAGACACCGAGGGCCACCGGAACCAGCGTCGCGGTCAGGAACGGCGCCCGTGTCGCGACGAACAGTTTCCAGCCGGCGGACATCTCGGGTGTTACGCGCTTGCCGCGCTCGGCACTCAGTTGCGCAAGGTAGCGATTGGCCTGCCGCACGGCCCGCTCGCAGAGCTCGGGAAACGGAAGGGTATTCTCGTCCCACCCGCGTGCCTTTCGTGGCACGAACCGCCAGGTCTCTCCCTTCGTCAGCGTGCCGGTCAGCTCCAGATAGCGTCGCTGGTCGTAGCCGACGCCCGGATACGGCCGGATGCTGCTGAACAGCAACTGTGCCTCGCCATCCGGCGGCTCCTCGGGTCCCGCGCTCACCGCAGCGAGCTCGACTGAATCGATCCCGGCCTGGAAGGACGTCGCGACGGACATCGGGTACCCGTCGGACCCGGTATAGACCAGAACCGCGTGCTTCCACTGGGGTAGGAGCGCCAGCGCTTCCTGGGGATTCACGACGCCGTCTCCAGCTCGAACACGTCCGGCCGGCGCGCCGTGTCACCGTCCCGCCAGCGAATCACGCGCCGCGGCTCGATCTCGATGACCGATCGCTCCCAGAAGAGAGGAAGCGCGAACCGAAAACGCAGAAGCTTGCGCACCACCGGCTCCTTCTCGACCCAGAGATCGAACGTCCGGCGATACCAGTCGCGGTGGAGATCACCGTCGAGAACCCGCGCGTCGCCCTGGATCGTCGCGCGCAGGAAAGGCTCGCGCGGGATGCCGACCGGATCGGAGAGGGACACGGAGACTTTGGGATTGGCTTTGATTCGCTCGAGCTTGCGCGAGAAGAGGATGCTCGACGTCATGAGGATGCGCGAGCCGTCCCAGAGCGGGATGAGCGGATCGGTGTGCAAGCGGCCGCGGTTGTCGATCACCGTCAACTCGCAGACCAGCGCCTTGTCGAGCAGGTCGGCCACATCGTCCGGCATCGCACCCATCGGATCGCCTCCTTCACGCACTTGACGCTCAATCATACGGCGTTTAGACGACAACCGCCGTTACCCATCGCGCTACCCCGGCATATACTGCTCTTATGGACACGAATCATGGACACGAAGAGCGCCGGGTTCCGGCAGGCGAATTCAAGCAGAAGTGCCTGGCCTTGCTAGATCGGGTGGCCGAAACCGGCATGCCAATTGTGGTGACCAAGAGGGGCCGTCCGGTGGCTCGCGTCGTGCCGATCGACGAGCCCGATCGCTCGATATGGGGCAGCGTGCACGTGCTGACCGATGACGAAGAGGAGTTGTTCTCTACTGGGGAGACCTGGGAGACTGAGCCGCCCAGATGATTCTCCTCGACACCCACACCCTGATCTGGTGGGTCGGAGACCGAGCGCGCCTTTCCGAAGCTGCAGCTATGGCAATCGAAGGGCAGCGACCAGCGCTGGTGAGCCCGATCTCGTTCTGGGAGATCGCCGTCCTGGTTGAGCGGGGCAGGATTTCGGTAGACAATGACCTGTCGCGCTGGTGCCGCGACCTTATCGCATCGGACGCGGCCCGCGTGGCGACGCTGACTCCATCGGCAGCTATTTCTGCTGCTCGATTGCAGCAGTTCCATGGCGATCCGGCGGATCGTCTGATCTATGCGACGGCACGGGAGGTAGGTATGCCGCTCGTGAGCAAGGACCGGAAGATCAGAGAGTACGCAAGGCAACACGGTGACGTCAAGGTAATTTGGTAGCGCTCTTCGCGGGCCAAGAGCGGTGATGCGGCTGTGGTGACTGGGTACTCAGAATTGTCGCCATGAGATTAGGCTCCGACGAGCGGTTCTCGCAGCCGTAGGATGCCGCCCATCACTAAATCTGCTAACTGCACCGTGCTGGGTCCACCATATGCAGTAGGATCAACCAGGTCGGGAGAGCGGACCCGTTACCAGGTCCGCTCTCGGTCGGTCGAGGGTCTGTCGCACCGCTTGCACGACGGCAGACACAGCACGGGGGCAGGTCGGCATAGGAGATGTGCCACCTGCCCTCGATCCTTTGGAAAAAGAATGCTGACGGGCGCTTGCACGTCCATCGGCATCTGCTTCAGTTACCTGCTCGGATCGAGCTTGCGCTCGCCCTGCAGGAGCTCCGTCTCGGTTACCCGATCCGTCGCATCCGCTGAAGCTCTCAGAGTTCGCCTTACGGCTACCTCCGTACCCAACCGTTACCAGTTGGTAATAGCCAGCATAGACCCCTCCTACCCCTGATGCAACCCCTAATTTCGGCTTATCCACCATCCCGTTGGATAGGTTCGACAGAGCCTCGACCGGCGAGTCGCTTCCCGATGCCCGGTTCGAGCTGTTTCCCCATGTTGTGCACCGTCTTCCACGAATTTTGGAGCAGGTGCCGCAGTTATGTTCACTTGAGTGAGCCGCTCCTTTGGACTGACGGGAATGACTTGGGAGCGAGGGCGGACAGAGACGGAGCTACAGTCCCTACCGAAGCGTAATCCGGGGCATTTGACCCTTGATTTCAAGAAGCGCTGGTGCGTTACTGACAAGACCTTGTCGACGAGCGGTGCGTCCGTTTGCAAGACACTGGACGGCGTAAGTGAAAGGTGCGAAACGAACCCAATTACAAATCATTCAGCAACCCTTCCGGACGAAACGAACCCAATTCGCCCCGCAGGTGTTCCGCATTACTACTCCGTCGACCAACAAATACCCCCTCTCCCGTGCACGGGCGAGGAGGTTGGGGGTGAGGGGATGTCATCTAAGGTGAAATTATGGAGACGGACCTCAAAGGTAGAGTAGCGGTTGTCACCGGCGGCTCGCGTGGTATTGGGGCCGAATCGGCTCGGCGACTGGCGGCAGCCGGAGCGGCAGTCGTCGTGTCGGGGCGCGATCGCGAGGAGATCGAAAAGGTGACGGGCTCGATCGAGCGTGCCGGCGGCCGGGCAATCGCTGTGACGGCGGATGTGACCAGGTCCGAGGATCTGGAGCGATTGCGGTCGGAGACCGAGGCGGCGCTCGGAGCGCCAGATATCCTGCTGGCGTTTGCGGGTAGCGGCAGCGAGTTACGTCCGCTGATCGATACGACGGAAGCGGAGTGGCGGCGCGTGGTCGAAACCAACCTCACGGCCACCTTCCTGACGCTGCGGACGTTCGTGCCGGGGATGATGGAACGTGGGCGCGGCGCGGTAGTGTCGATGTCGTCGACGGCGGGGCGGCAACCGGGCGGCGCCTCGCTTCCCTACAGCGCGGCGAAAGCCGGCATCATCATGCTCACGCGGCAACTCGCGCTGGAGGCAGCGCCGCGCGGGGTGCGGATCAACTGCCTGGCCCCCTCGATGATCGTCACCGAGCGAATCGAACGCCTGGTACCGGCCGAGCAGCGAGCGCGGATCGCCGAACAGTTTCCGCTGCGCCGGTTGGGGACGCCCAGCGATGTTGCCGAGGCGGTGCTCTTCCTGGTCTCCGATCGTTCGGACTGGATTACCGGTGCGACGCTTGATATCACGGGGGGACGCGTGACGGCGTGAACAGAGGGGTCATCCCGTCTTGCTTACGTCGTTATTCCCGCCGCGTAGTCGATCACGCTGAAGAGCTCGTAGAAGCCGGGCACATTGACGCCCAGGACCGATACCGTTTTCGTCCCCTCTTGTGTCGTGATGGTGATGGACATACGTGAAGCATCGGGTAGCGGTTTCTTGCTGACGATCCGGCTCCGCATCGAGAAAAATCCCTCCGCCTCGGCCAGTTTCAGGAGCCCCTTGAGGGCGTTTGCGGTGAGAACCAGGTGCCGGTCTCGCAGCCGCACCCGGCCGCTCGCCGGGTGCATCAGCTTGAGTTGCCCGTTGGCGTAGATCGTGAGGACGAACGGGCCGTTTCCGGAGAAACCGCCCCGCACACTCATGACGAACGCCGCCGCGCTGGGACTGTCGGGCAGGTGGTGCGAACCGACCATGACCGATCGCGGGGCCGCGTTCGCGGGCACGGTGAGAGAAAGAAACGCGGCAAGCGCCGCCAGAGCCAGATACCAGATTGGGCCTTGTCGCATTCATGTACCTCCGGATTCTGTGGCGAGTTTTAGGGAGGAGGAGCGGCAATTCGCCGCCCCTCCTCCCTTCTTTTCTTCTAGAGTGCCTTCCAGGATGCTGCGGGGCCAGGTCTACGCGGTTGTGGCGGCCCCGAGTGGTCGCCAGCCTTTGCCCGAGTGATAGGGCCGGCCGGCACTCGGGCCGGCCACTACCGGGGTCCGCATCACCTCTGAAATGTGCTCTGCATGATCAACTTAGCTTTGGCAGTAGGTGGCGACGATCGTGCCGGTCCCGGTCGACCCGGGATTGGGACCGTAGCCGGCGCTTGTCTTGACCACGACAATCATCTTGATGTCTCCGGAGACGGTCGAGCCCGACTTGGCGACTCCGGTCGACACGACCACGCCCATGTAGGACGGGATGGACGATGCGGGCGGGGGCGACGGGCTGTTGCCGGGCGAGGTAGTCCACGTCCCACCGCAAGCGGGTGGCTGGGTGCTGAGCGTGGCGTCGAAGCCCTTGAACGACGGCGACGCCGCTCCGGCGGTGAGGCTGTTCAGCGATGACCAGTTGTTCCCCCACCAGGTAACCGTTGTCGTCGCCGTTGCGGCGGCGACAGTCTTGTCCCCGAGGTCGAAGCTTCCCTGATTAAGGAATGCGAAGACGATCGCCGTCTTGCTGTCCGAGGAGCCGAGGTAATCGGTGTCACCGGCGAAATTGGCGTTGACTGCCTGCGGCCCCTGCGGCACCGTGATCGAGCTCAACGTGCACGAAGCCACGCCGCTGGCATCGGTCACCGGCATCGGGCTGCAGTGCTGCGCGCCCGTACCGCTTCCGACCGAAAGATCGACCGGCTTACCGGCAACCGGTTGTGACGGATCGCCATCGGCGAGCAGCCGCGCCGACAGGTGCGCCGTGTTGCTCCCCTGCGCGATGACGGTATCGCCGGTGTAGGTGAGCGTCGTGTCCTCCTTGTTGACGGTGATGCTCATCGATACCTGTGTCGGCGAGGAGTGGTGGAAATCGGTTACGTCGAACGTCACCGGGTAGGTGCCGGGGTCGGCCGTGACGTTGCCGCTCACCGTTCCGGTCACCGGTGAGTGGGAGTTCGTTGTGCCGAACGTCAGGCCGGCCGGGAGCGGCGTCGCGGCGTCGACGGTCAGCGACAGGGTGTCGTTGGCATTGCCGTCGTGTCCGGTGACGGTGAAGGTCAGAGCATCCGAGTAGTCGAGGGTCTGATTGGCGACCGGAGCGAGCGTCGGCGCGGCATTGAAGATCGAGGTCGACGCCGTCGCGGTCTGATCGGGCAGCGCGGCGCCAACCTGGTCCTGCGACGTGAGCTTGGCGTTTGCCGTCTCCGTCGTCCCATCCAGCAGCGCCGAAACCGGGCTAGCGTGGAAGGTAAAGCTGCCGGAGCCCTGGACTCCAACCGCGCCGACGTTATAGGTCACGACATGGCCGCTCGAGGTGACGGCCGGCGAGCCGCTGCCGGAGGTGTACGCCAGATCCGCTGGCAGGATGATCTGAATGGTGGTGCTGTACAGGCCGTCGGTGTTGCTCGAATTGCTGTACGAGACGGTGTAGGCGACGTCGTCGACCGTGTTCCCCTCGATCTGCGCCGTCGCGGTCAGACCCACGTGCGGCGAGCCGGGCAGAACTTTGGTTGTCGGCGAGTAGCTCGGAGCGCAGCCGCTCGTTCCGAAGTCACCACTTCCCTGGTCCGCGCCGATGAGATTGCTCCACTCCCACTGGATCCGGTACTTGTGGCCGTTGGCGATGTAGTTGGTCCCGTCGGCGTTCGTGTCCGCGCTGCCGAAGTAGAAGTTGCACTGGTCGCCGTTCTCGTGCGCGTTGTCGCCGTTGTACCAGCCGTTACCGTACGGGTTGGTATTGGACTCCATCTGCTCGTGCTCGCTGGTATCGGCTGCCGTGTCGAGATTGGAGCCGTTGGGGCCGGTGCCCGTGCTGCAGTTAGAGGCGGTTCGATCCGAGATGAAGGCGTATACCTCGTTGCCGGTCGAATTATGCCAGGCGCAAAACAGCGGGCCGCCCGGTCCGGTCACGGTGAACGTGCACTCCGAGTTGTCGCCAAAGCACTCCTGGATGTCGAGCGGTGTGTACACGAAGTACTCGATGTTTTTGCTGGCGCCCGGATCGCCGCCGAAGCAGTTGCTCCGCGCCCAGGTCACGGCCGCCCGGATGTCGACGTCATGCAGCGCCTTGCTCGTATCGGTGGTTCCCGCTGTGGTCCCGGCCGGGAAGGCGGTGGTATCGACGCAGGTGCCGCTGGGGTCGCCGAGGGCGCAGGCCTGATCGATCGGCTCTCCGGGCTGGGAGTACTGGGTGTCGACGCCGTCCAGCGCCGTGCCGCAGATGTCGGTGAAGTACTGTTTGACGAAGTTCTCGTACGTGGTGTCATCGGCCGCGGTCGCGGCGGAGGTGTAATGGTACCCGCTGGGAAGCCAGAAAATCGGGTAATTGGTCGGGTTCTCCATGAGGTGCCCGCTGTGGTAGGTCAGATTCGCCGTGGTGTACGCGGCATTGGCGGTTGCCGCCGGTACTCCGGCGCGGAGAGCGGCAGCTGCGGCCAGGATGACCGCCAGAACCACCACTCCAGGTCTTCGAAGGTGCGATCGTCGTCGCTTCATATCACGTCCTCTTAATTGCGTTCGATGCTGGAAGGAGAGCGTCTCCTTCCTTCTGCCTGCGCGAGTGGATTCCGTATTCAGGATTGCGGGGGGGCTCGGGGAGCTCGCGCGGTCAGAACGCTTGCGGAGATGTGAACGGTCGACGGCAACGTGGACGGCCTGCTGAGGTCCAGCCGGACCACAGCCAGCCGCGGTGTCGCGCTCGCCGCAAGCCCGGAGTGTCCTCCGACCCGACGCGGGACGTGATGAAGGACCGCATACCCGGTTCCCCGCTGTGTCGCCGTGGTCGTCGGACCGGGCGCGTACACCGCGAGGAGCAAGCTCGCGAAGAAGAGTATGAGTACCCAGCGCGCCCATCGGGCGAGCGAGGCGGGAGCCGGCATGCATCCCTCCTGTAGCGCTATCTTATCAACCTTGTCAAGGGATCTCCCCACAAATTTCAGCGGCTATTTTCGTCGGGACACGTGTTGTAAAGGGGAGAGGCGAACGTACGCAATACGCCCCTACGACCGGTTAAGCCTGCAGGACGCATATCTGCCGCTTGACGTGGTCGCCGGTTCAGGGGTATTGGTATGTGGTGTAACCGGCGGATGTCGCGCTGGCAGTCCCGTCAAGGAGGTCCATACGGACGTACCGCACAGCTCTCCCCCCGGCGGTATGGGCGGCCGTCGGCGATTCGGGTGGCCGTGGGCCGCTATCGGGCGGGGCGCCTGGTTCGCCGTCGCTCTCGTTTTGCTGGTGTACTTTGCCGCCAATATTCCGGCCTTCTTCCGGCTTGCCCATACGGCGTGCATGTCCGAGAACGCCAGCAACTGCCTGACCGGTCAACTGACGCGGGCGTACGTTCTCGGTTTGGAAGCGATTCACATCCCGCCGAGTGTGGGAGAGGCTCTGGGTGCGGGCCTGACGTTCGCGGTCTCGGCCCTATTCTGGGGTTTCGGATTCCTCGTCTTCTGGCGCACTGGCCGGCAGTGGATCGGCTACCTGACCTCACTCATCTCCATCATGCTCGGTGCAATCGGCCTCTTTGCGATCGCCCCCAACAGCGCTCTACCCGCGCCTTTCTACGTCCTCTCCTACGCGGTCTATATCGCTCTCCCTCCCAGTTTTGTCCTCTTCATGTTCATCTTCCCGAACGGCCGCTTCGCGCCCCGCTGGACCATCGGCCTCTTTGCCGCGGCTGCGATCGCCATGGTCCTTTCGTCGGTTCCGCCTAACGCCCTTAGCAACGTCATCAACGGCCTCGGCCTCACCGGCCTGGCCTTCATCAGTCCGATCCTTGTCCAGGTTTACCGCTACCTGCGCGTCTATGACGTCGTGGAGCGGCAACAAACCAAGTGGTTCGTGTTCGGGATGGTCATCTTTCTCGTTCTGGTATTGGCATCCGGAGTCGCAACGGTACTCGGCCCGGTATCAGTATGGAATCAGGTTTTCAACGGACCGATGTGGCTCCTGATCTGGACGATCCTGCTGCTCAGCGTCACCATTCCCATCCTGCGCTATCGAATCTGGGATATCGACCTGCTGATCAATCGCACCCTGGTCTACGGCACCGTGACCGCCACTCTTGTCGGGACGTATATCGGGCTCATCCTGTTACTGCAAGCGGCGGTGCGCCTCGTGTCCGGAGATCTTTCCCAGCAGCCGCTCGTCATCGCTATTTCCACTCTGACGATCGCCGCGCTCATCCAACCCGTCCGGCGGTATCTGCAGACCGCAATCGACCACCGTTTCTATCGAAGCCGCTACGACGCGGCCAAAGTCGTCGCCGCGTTTGGCGCCGCGCTGCCGCGGGAAGTCGATCTAGATGATCTGCGTGGCCATCTCATGGATGTAGTTCACGAAACGGTGCAGCCACGATTCGTTTCCTTGTGGTTGCGCCCCAACGAAAGCGGGGGATCGAGCCCAGCCGAAAGCTCCCCGCCACTCCCAACCGGCGCCGAAGCGGTATCTTGAACCGAACCACAACGACACAACACGTCCGTACCCTATGGCCACCTGTCGACGGCTGCTGGATTCACCGCCCCTACAGATATTCGCGCTTGCCCTGGCGCTGCGCCTGCTGGTGGCGGTGCTCACCGCGAACCTCTACGATCCCGACGAGTTCGTCTACCTGACGCTCGCCCGGGCGGTTGCTCACGGGGCCGTTCCGTACCGCGACTTCGTGTTCTTTCATCCGCCAGGATTCCTGATCATCCTGCGGGCGCTGAATCCACTGATCACCCTCTGGTGGCCCAGCGCGCGGATTGCCGGGATGCTGGTGGACAGCCTGACGGCGGTAGTGGTCTGGCGGCTGGGTCGCCAGCTCTATGGCCGGAAGGAGGCGCTCGCGGCAGGGCTCATCTACGCTGCCAACCCGGTGGCGATGATTACCAGCGTGCGCGTCCTGCAGGAGCCGTACGTGACGTTTGCCGGTGTCGCGGCACTGACGCTGCTGCTGGCCCGACGGTCAGTCTGGTCCGCAGCCGGGGCCGGTATCCTGGTCGGCATCGCGGTCTGGATCAAGTACCCGGCGTTGATCTTTCTGGGAGCCGGCATGCTGGCGAACCCGCGGCGGGTTCTACCGCTGGTCGCGGCGGCAGCGGCAACAATCGCCCTCCTCTTCGCGCCCGAGGCGGCACTGTTCCACCGGTTCTGGTCCGATACGGTTCTCTGGCAGCTCTCACGCCCGGCCGGCGCCTTTAGTGACCGGCTGCGGATCACAGTGTCGTTCCTCGTCCTGGCCAATCCGCTGGTTCTTTTCGCCTGGCGCGAGCGCCGGTGGTTTCTCTGGTTCGGATACGCGGCCGGCGCTGTTTTCCTGCTGGCCTCGCACACCTACTACCACTACTTCTTATTGAGCGTGCCTTTCGCGGCGCTGCTCGGCGCGCCGGTCGCGGTTCGGGTGCTGCGGGTCATACGGAATCGGTATTGGGTTGACCGTCTGCGGGCGGCGAGCGCGGGGCTGGCGATTGCAAATCGCCACTACGATACCCAGTGGGGTGTCGGTACCCGGTGGAGCGCCGGTGACAGCGGACTGACCGAACGTGGATTGCGTATCAGCCGGCGCGAGATTGCTGCAGCGGCGCTGGCTCTGGCCACTCTCTGGGGCGCGGGCGTTGGGCTTGCCGGGCCCGGCACGACGCTGGTTAGCAGCGCCGCGCTATCGACGGTCGCGCCGGTGGCGCGGTACCTCGATCGTCTGTCGCACCCCGGCCAGGCCATCCTGGGCGATCGCTTCGAATATGCCTTCCTGGCGGGGCGCGTTCCGTACGACGACTACTACTGGAACCTGGTGCGCAGCATCCGGCCTCGACACCTGGAGGCCGATCTCGACGCACGGGCCGTCGTGCGCACCGGGGGCGAATGGCAATCGTTTCCGCCGGGTCTGGTGCACTATCTAAGCCGGCATTACCCGCATTTTCACGTCGGGACGGCCACGGTGTGGGATGTTGCCCGGCGCCGCGATCATGAGGGATGAAACAGTATTGACGTGCGCCAGACTTCACGCTAGACTCGGCACGTACAGACCGATATCCGCCACTGAGGAGTGATTGCTATGCGGACGTTGCGTGTCGGAGCGACCAGCGCGCTTTTGATTGGAATCGCCCTGATTGGCGCCTTCGGACCATCGACGGCGTCGGCCGCGATTCCGGTCTCACATCTAAGCCACAGCATGATCTCCGGCGTTCAGCCGCACCTCGCCGACGATCTACCGGCGCCGGCGTACGATATCGAAGCGTACGACAACTATTGCACGGGCGGTGGCAGCGCGTGCGCCCCAGCGGGTCACGGGCCGGTGGACTGCCTGGAAGCAATAGTTTCCTGCCCGGGCTATCACCTGGCTGAGACCGAAATCTACGGCCCGGATACGGGCGCAACGTTCGGCACGCCCTACGAAGTTTACGCGGAGTGCGATAGCAGTACGCCGGCGGGAGTAGCCACTGCGTACCTCGACGTCGATTCGCCGGCCGGCGTTGCGGCCTACGGCAGCGGCGGCCTGTTTGGTGGCGCGGATCCTGGCGTCATCAGCGGAAAAGCGACGCTCCTGGACTGGGCGCAGTTCAACCCGACCAGTGACCCGAACTACCCGGAAGGTAACCCGGCCCAGGTCAGCTCCGCGGCCGTTTCGATCTACGATCCCGTTACCGGGGAGATAGCCACGATTAGCGGTGTGCAAAACACGAACAACATCACCGATTCGCCGAACTCGGGCGGTTTGCGCATTACGCTTTCCGGTACCATCCACCTCCAACCGTACGGCGGCTCCCCTACGACCTATCCGGGCACGATCAGCTGCACAGCAGGCGGTTCCCACGCCGGCGACCTGTACTACGGTACCGGCAGTACGGAGAATCCCCCGTACGCCGAGGGCGAGATGGAGACCAATCTGACGTCCGACACCAGTTCAGGCGGATAGCGGTCCCTTACCAGCGTGCGCAGCTCCCGCGTTCGGACAGGAGCGCAACCATCTCGCCGAAGCTCCGCGCGCTCGTCCCGCGCGATCCCGCCCACCGAATCAGACCGCCGACGATCCGCTTGAAGCGCCGGCATCGGGCACCCCATCGATCGTGATCGTTGCGCGGGTGCCGGGGGGTTATTCAAGATCAGAAACTATTGATATCAGTTGTTAATCGCAATACAATGATCGGAAGAAAGGTGCCAGGGAGGAAGTATTGACGATTGGACGGGCGATCATCGTGGCGATTCTCGGAGGTTGTCTGTGCCTGGGAACATGCCGGCCAGGCCTGGCCGCCGGCGGACCACCCGGCTCAGAACATCCGTTCAGACCGGAAAGTACGGGCGCCGCGACGATCCACACGAACACTCCCGCTCTCTATTACGACGTCGAATCGTCTAACTCGTACTGTGACGGCCGCGGCAGCTACTGTCACGTTGGCGCTCCTCAGTACGTCACGTCCGGCTACCACTATGGGGAGGTTGACGTGTACGGGGCCAACCCCAACCAGTCCTTTGGCGTTCCAGCGAATGTCTATGTCGACTGCGACCGGGCATTCGAACAGGACGGCACGCTCTACTACCAGTTTGCGTATGCCCTGGCGTACGACGACGGTCCGGGCAACTCATCGGGCACGCTGCTCGGTTTTGCCGGTGTCCTCAGTTCGGATGCGAGCGAGGAGAATACCGCTGCCAGGAGCATCGCCGTTGTCGGGGCGACCGGCCCGACGAGCATGAACTACGACAGCAATCCACCAAACGGCTATGACAGCGGCACGGCCTTTGGCGTTCAGATAACCGACAACAGCCAGGATCTGCCAGCGAGCGGCGGACTCAGGATCACCGTGACCGGCACGATCTACAACCAGCACTACGATACCACCAGTCAGGAATGGATCACTGACTCACCCACCACCGGTACTCTTTCCTGCTTCACCGGCGGGCAGGACGCGAACGCGGTCGGCGATGCCTACGCGGAAGGTGAGATGGAGACCAGCAGCTCGAATCCGTAGACGGGCCGACCACGGTCGTTGGTTCTTCGCGATAGTCTAGAGCAGTGGACACAAACGATCGGCCTGTCGTCGATCTGACGGCGCTGGCGGAGGCGGCAAGCGGCCACGCGATTCTCTGGACCTGCCGGACCGACGATCTCAACCTGAACGTGCTGACCGTCGATGCCGGCACGATCCTGCCCGAGCACGTCAATACGGAGGTAGATGTGCTGCTGCTCGGCGTTGCGGGCGAGGGAATCGTGACGGTAGATGGGGAAGCGCGGCTGGTCTCCACTGGGCAGTTGACGGTCATCCCAAAGGGGATGCGTCGCGCGGTGCGGAGC
>Ga0070739_10003102_pt1 | contig 21124 bp, 19 predicted proteins | sample Coa_R1_7_FD_66445 | JGI IMG/M metagenome (GOLD analysis project Ga0070739, IMG submission 66445) | Surface soil microbial communities from Centralia Pennsylvania, which are recovering from an underground coalmine fire - Coalmine... | ecosystem: Environmental > Terrestrial > Soil > Unclassified ... | reverse complement strand
CGGCTTCGGCTGGCTGATGGGCAAGTTCGGAACCGCGACCGACAACCTCGTCGAGGCGGAGGTCGTGACGGCGGACGGGAGGGTGCTGCGCGCGAGCGAGAACGAGAACACCGACCTCTTCTGGGCGATCCGCGGCGGAGGCGGCAACTTCGGCGTCGTCACCGAGTTCGTCTACCGCCTCCACCCCGTCGGGCCGATCGTCACCGGCGGGTTCTGCTTCTGGCCGCTCGAGCTGGGCCTCGAGGTGTTCCGGGTCTTCCGCGACGTGTCGGAGACGCTGTCGGACGACTGCAGCCTCGTCTCGGCGCTCGCCTCGATCCCGGCGCCCCCGTACGCGCCGGTCGCCGGGATCATCGCCTGCCACATCGGCGGCGAGGAGGAGGCGGAGCGCGAGCTCGCGCCGATCCGTGCGCTGGCGGGAAAGGTGGTCGACGCGCTCGTTCGGAAGCCGTACGAGGACGTGAACGCGCAGTACGACTTCGGCTTCCCCGACGGCGCGCTCAACTACTGGAAGTCGAGCTTCCTGACCGGGCTGCCGGACGAGGCGATCGAGGTCATGGTCGACGCGTACTCGCGTGCGCCGTCGTGGATGGACGTGATCCTGCTCGAGGACCTGCACGGCGCCATCTCGCGCGTTCCGGTCGACGCGATGGCGATCCCGCATCGCGAGCCGGGCTTCAACCTGCTGATGCCGGCCGTGTGGACGGACCCGGCGGAGACGGAGGCGAACGTCGCGTGGGTACGCGAGACCTACGACGAGCTGCAGCCGTTCATCAAGCAGAGCCGGTACGTCAACTACCTCGACGACGACGAGGCCGAGCGGGGCCCGGATCCGGTGCGCGCCGCGTACGGCTCCAACTACGACCGCCTCGTCGAGATCAAGACGAGGTACGACCCGGACAACGTCTTCCATCTGAACTTCAACATCCCGCCGCGCCGCGGCTGAGCGGCGCGGCGCGCTCACCGTGTTGCACAGCGACGCCGACGGTTCGGTGGTCGTCGTCGGCGGGACGTCCGGGATCGGGCTGCGGATGGCGGAGCGGTACGCGGCGCGCGGGGTGGACGTCGTCATCACCGGCCGCGACGCGGAGCGGTCCGCCGGGATCGCCGCCGCCGTCGGCGGCAGCGTCCGCGGCATCGGTCTCGACCTCGCCGAGCCGGCCGCGATCGCGGAGCGGCTGGCGGACGTCGGCGCCGTCCGCGGTCTCGTCCTCGCCGCGATCGAGCGCGACCTGAATGCCGCCCGCGACTACGAGATCGCCCGCGCAGTCAGGCTCGTGACCCTGAAGCTCGTCGGTTACACCGAGGTCGTCCATGCGCTCGCCGACCGCCTGGGAGCGACCGCCGCGATCCTCGTCTTCGGCGGCCTCGCGATGATGCGGCCGTATCCCGGCTCGACCACCGTCAGCACGGTCAACGGCGGGGTCGTCGGCCTCGTCCACACACTCGCGGTCGAGCTCGCACCCGTCCGCGTCAACGGCCTCCACCCCGGCATCGTCGGCGACAGCCCCGAGTGGGCGGCCAAGGGCGGAGCGGTGCTCGCCCCGATCGTCGAGCGGACGCCGATCGGCCGCTTGGCGACGATGGACGAGGTCGCCGACGCCGGCGTCTTCCTGCTCGAGAACGGGGCCGTGAACGGCGTCAACTTGGCCGTCGACGGCGGCTGGCTGCTGCGGTGAGGGCCGCTTGGTGCGGCCGCTCCGTTCAACTATGCTAAACAGGCAGGCCGGCACGTCGTGAGGCGCCGCGCAGAGGAGGGCAACGTGCAGCAGTCCTGGACAGAAACGACGGCATCGACGTCCGCCCCGCCGCGGATCGCCTCGCGCGGGGCGACGATGGCGGTCGACTGGGAGCAGCGGGTCGACTTCCCCCGCCTCCGTGCCGACCGGCTCGCGAAGGCGAAGGCCGCGCTCGACGGATCCGAGCTCGGCGCGCTGTTGCTCTTCGATCCGAACAACATCCGCTACGTCACCAGCACCCACATCGGCGAGTGGGCTCGCGACAAGAACGCGCGCTTCGTGCTGCTCGTGCGCGGCGAGGACCCGATCCTCTGGGACTTCGGCTCCGCCGCGCGGCACCACCAGCTCTTCGCGCCGTGGCTGCCGCCGGAGAACTTCCGCGCGGGCGTGACGCCGATGCGCGGCGCGATGCCGGACGCGACCGGCATCCCCGACCGGCTCGCAGCGCGGATCGCGGGCGAGCTCGCGGAGCGCGGCCTCAGCGGGGAGCAGCTCGGCATCGACATGTCCGACCTCGTCACGATCGAGGCCCTGCAGCGGGCGGGCGTCCACGTCACGGACGGCGCCGTGACGATGCTGGAAGCGCGCAAGCTGAAGACGGCGGACGAGATCGCGTTGCTCGACCACGCGGCCGGGATCGTCGACGCGGTCTACGAGGAGATCTACCGGATGCTGCGGCCCGGCGTGCACGAGCACAAGATCGTCGCGCGCGCGCAGGAGCTCCTGTTCGAGATGGGCTCCGAGCAGGTCGAGGCGATCAACGCCGTCTCGGGCGACCGCTGCAACCCGCACCCGCACGTCTTCTCCGACCGCCTGCTGCGTCCGGGCGACCAGGCGTTCTTCGACATCATCCACTCGTTCATGGGCTACCGGACGTGCTACTACCGCACGTTCAACGTCGGGACGGTCTCGCGGTCGCAGCTCGACGCCTACCGGCAGTGCCGCGAGTGGCTCGACGCCGCGATCTCGCTCGTCCGGCCGGGCACGACGACCGACGAGATCGCCGCCGTCTGGCCGACCGCGCAGGCGCTCGGCTTCGAGAGCGAGGAAGCCTGCTTCGGGCTCCAGTTCGGGCACGGCCTCGGCGTCGGGCTGTACGAGTCGCCGATGATCTCGCGCGTCCACTCGCTCGAGAACCCGGTCGAGCTCGAAACGGGAATGGTGTTCGCGCTCGAGACGTACCGCGCCGCCACGGACGGCCGCTCGGCGGCGCGGATCGAAGAGGAGGTCGTCGTCACCGCGGACGGCTGCGAGGTCCTGACCCGCTTCCCGGCCGACGAGCTGCTCGTCGCCGGCAAGACGTACGTCCGCGGCGCCGACCTGCTCGCCGAGCAGGAAGGCGAGGCGGTCGCCGTCGACGGCGGTGCGCGCGTCCCCGAGCCCGCCGGCCTCGGCGTCGATCTCGGGACCGCGTGACGTGTACCACCTGATCCGCCGCGACGAGGTCCGCCTCGCGGCGGCGCAGCGAGAGCGCAGCGCCGAGTACGCGCGGGCGCCACTCGTCGGCGGCCGGACCGGGTCGGTGCACATGGGGCTCGCGCTCGTCGCGCTCGGCGAGGGCCACCTCGACACGCACGTCCACTCGTTCGAGGAGAGCTTCTACGTGCTCGAAGGCGACCCCGTCCTCTACCTCGACGGCCGCGGCGTCAGGCTGAAGCCCGGCGCCTGCGGCGTCGTTCCCGTCGGCGTCCCGCACGCCTGGCGCGGCGGCTCCGGCGAGGCGCGCTGGGTCGAGATGACGGCGCCACGCCCGCGCGACCCGCCGCAGCCGCCGGACACGTTCTGGCTCGGGCCGGCGCCCGACGGCGCGCCGGCACCGCTCGACCTCCGCGACCCGCGCAACCGCAACCTCTTCTACCTGTCCGAGTCCGACATGGACCTCGACGCGCTCAAGCGGGGCGCGAGGGTCGAAGCGCCGACGGTGTCCGCGAGCATGGCGACGGCGGCGCTCGCCTACAGCGGTATCACCGTGAAGATGATGGTCGACCAGCGTCTCGACGCGCAGCTGCACACGATGTTCATGGTCGCCTACCACCCCGGTGCCGTCGCCCACCCGCACGACCATCCGTTCGAGGAGTCGTACTACGTGCTCGCGGGCGAGGTCGACGTCGTCGCCGACGGCGAGCGACACACGCTCCACGCGGGCGACGCCTTCTGGACCGGCGTCGGCTGCGTGCACGCGTTCTACGAGACGCGCGGCGGCCGCGTCCGCTGGCTGGAGACCTCGGCCCCGCAGCCGCCGGCTCGCCACTCGTACCGGTTCGACCGCGACTGGGACTACCTCGCCGGCCGCCTCGAGGAGCAGCTGCTCGAAGGGATGGCCTCGTGAGTCAGGCGGCCGAGCTCGCAGGCGCGCGGCTCGAGGATCACGACCTCTACGTCGGGCTCTACCGGCGGATGGTCCTGATCCGAGGCTTCGAGGACCTGGTGCAGTCGCTCTTCCTCAAGGGCGACGTCTACGGCACGACCCACCTCTACTCGGGGCAGGAGGCCGTCGCGACCGGATTCGCGAGCGTGCTCGAGGAACGTGACCGCGCCTGCGCGACCTACCGCGGGCACGGGCACGCGCTCGCGCTCGGCGTCGACCCGCAGAAGCTGCTCGACGAGATGCTGGGCCGCGCGACCGGGATCAACGGCGGGCGCGCCGGCTCGATGAACGTCAACTCGCCGGCCGACCGGTTGATCGGGTGCTTCGGCATCGTCGGCGGCAGCATCGCGGCGGCGACGGGCGTCGCGCTGGCCCTGAGGCGCACGGGCGGCGTCGCTGTTGCCTACTTCGGCGACGGCGCGGTGAACCAGGGGTACTTCTTCGAGTGTCTCAACTTCTGCCAGGTGCTGAAGCTGCCCGTCGTCTTCGTCTGCGAGAACAACGGCTACGGGGAGTACACGCCGTTCGAGGTCGTGACCGCCGGGCCGATCCGTGCGCGGGCCGAGGCGATGCAGGCGCCCGCCGAGACCGTCGACGGCATGAGCGTCTGGGAGGTTCGCGCGGCCGCGGCGCGTGCGGTCGCGCACGCGCGCGCAGGCGCAGGGCCCGCGTTCGTGGAGGCGATCACGTACCGCTTCGTCGGCCACTCGCGGAGCGATCCCGGCCGCTACCGCCCCGAGGGCGAGCTCGACCGCTGGCGTCGGCGCGACCCGCTCGTCGTGCTGCGCGGGCGGCTCGAGTCGGAGGGCGTCGCCGGCGGGCGGCTCGACGAGGTCGAGCGCGGCGTCGCGCAGGAGCTCGAGGCGATGCGGGAGCGCGGCCTCGCGGCGCCGTGGCCCGAGCCCGCTCCGTCGCCGGAGTTCGCGCCGTGACCGAGCTGACGATGCCGAAGCTCTCCGACTCGATGGAGGAGGCGACGATCACGCGCTGGCTGAAGGAGCCCGGCGAGCAGTTCGCGCGCGGCGAGCCGCTGGCGGAGATCGACACCGACAAGGCGACGATCGTCTACGAGGCGGAGTTCGACGGCGTGCTCGGCTCGATCCTCGTGCCGGAGGGCGGAACGGCGCGGCTCGGCGAGCCGATCGCAACGATCGGCGCCGGCGCCGCCGCGACGTCGGCCGCGGCCGCCGGCATGGCTGCGAGCGTGCCCGCCGCACCCGTGACCGGCGGCACGCGGACGATCGACTTCCGGACGGCGATCCGCGAGGCCCTCGACGAGGAGCTCGAGCGCGACGATCGCGTCATCTTCTTCGGCGAGGACGTCGCGATCGCGGGCGGCGTGTTCGCGGTCACGCCGGGCCTGTACGAGAAGTACGGCGAGGAGCGCGTGTTCGACACGCCGATCTCGGAGCTCGCGCTCGCTGGCGCGGCGTTCGGCTCCGCGGTCAGCGGGCTGCGGCCGGTGATCGAGATCATGTTCGGCGACTTCCTCACACTCGCGATGGACAGCCTGGTCAACCAGGCCTCGAAGTACTGGTTCCTGACCCAGGAGCAGGTGCCGGTGCCGATCGTCATCCGCTCGGTCGTCGGCGCCGGCGGCCGCTTCGGCGCGATCCACTCCCAGATGCCGGCCTCCTGGCTGCTCGGGGTCCCGGGGATCAAGATCGCCTGCCCCGCCACGCCGGCCGATGCGAAGGGTCTCCTCAAGGCGGCGATCCGGGACGACAATCCCGTGCTCTTCTTCGAGCACAAGCGGCTCTACGCGCTCGAAGGCGACGTCGACGGCGAGGTCGTGCCGCTCGGGTCGGCGAAGCTCGTCCGCGAGGGCGGCGACCTGACGCTCGTGACGGCGATGAAGGGCGTGCACGACGCGCTTGCGGCGGCGGACGAGCTGGCCGGTGACGGCATCGACGTCGAGGTCGTCGACCTGCGGACGCTGCGCCCGCTCGATCGGGCGACGATCGCCGCCTCGGTCGAGAAGACGAGCCGCGTCGTCGTCGTCGAGGAGGGGCCGGTGACCGGCGGCTGGGCCGGCGAGGTGCTGGCCGTCGTCGTCGAGGAGGCGCTCGGCAGCGTCGACGACGCCTGGCGGATCGCGACGGCGGACGCGCCGATCCCCTACAGCCCGCCGCTCGAGGACGCGTTCCTGCCGGGGCCGGAGCGGATCGCCGGCGAGATCCGGGGCCGGCTCGCGTGAGCGGCGGACGTCGGCTGGCGGCTCCCGTACAGTGCGGGTCGACATGACCGAACCTGTCCTCTACGAGCGGCTGCCCGAAGCGACGCGGATCGGCGCCCGCCTGCGCGTGCAGCGCGAGCGGCTCGGCATCAGCCTGCGCGAGGTGGCGAGACGGATCGGCGTCTCGCCGAGCCTCGTCTCGCAGATCGAGCGCGACATGGTCAATCCCTCCGTCTCGACGCTGTACGCGCTCGTGACCGTGCTCGGGCTGACGATGAGCGACGTCTTCGACGACGCCGCGCGCTCGCGCGGCGGCCCGGCGACGGCGGACGCGAACGGCCCGGTCACCACGCCGGAGACGCGGCACATCATCAACCTGGCGGCGGGCGTGCGCTGGGAGCGCCTGACCTCGGCGAGCGACCCGCTCGTCGAGTTCCTGTACGTCGTCTACGAGGCGGGCGGCGAGTCCTGCCCGCCGGACTCGCTCATGCGGCACGGCGGCAAGGAATACGGATACGTGATCAGTGGCCGGCTCGGCGTCACGATCGGGTTCGACGACTACGAGCTCGGGCCGGGCTGCTCGATCTCGTTCGACTCGTCGTCGCCGCACCGACTGCGCGCGATCGGCAGTCGCCCGGTGCGCGCGATCTGGGCCGTCGTCGGCCGGCAGGGCGATCCGCGGGGCGCGCCCCGCGCCTAGCCCGACCGCTGCGAGGCACGCGATCAAGGTCGACGTCGCATACGGCTCCGGCTTCCTCGCCGTCGAGGTTCCCGACGGCACGACCGTCGTCACGCCGCAGCACCTCGACGCGGCGCCCGACCAGCACGCGTCCGTGGTCGATGCGCTGCGCGCGCCGATCGCCGGCCCGCCTGTGCGCGAGGTCGTGCGCCGCGGGCAGACGGTCGTGATCGCGGTCTGCGACGGAACGCGGCCGCAGCCGCGGGAAGTCGTCGTCCCGGCCGTGCTCGCAGAGCTCGAGGGGATCGTACGGCTCGAGGACGTGGTCGTGCTCGTCGCGACCGGGACGCACCGCGGCAACACGGCCGACGAGCTGCGGGCGATGCTCGGTGACGAGGTCGTGCGCTCGGTCGCGGTCGTCAATCACGACGCGCGCGACGACGCTTCGCTCGTCTGGATGGGCCGGTTCGGCGCCGACGTCCCCGTCTGGCTCAACCGCACCTGGGTCGAGGCCGACGTCCGGATCGTGACCGGCTTCACCGAGCCGCATTTCTTCGCCGGCTTCTCCGGCGGCCCGAAGCTGGTGGCGCCGGGCCTCGCCGGGCTCGAGACGACGCTCGTCCTGCACGACGCGGCGCGGATCGGCCATCCGAACGCGCGCTGGGGCATTACCGAGGGCAACCCGATCCACGACGACGTGCGCGCGATCGCCGCCGGCTGTGGCGGGATCGACTTCGGCGTCGACGTGGTGCTGACGGGCGACAAGCGGATCGCGCGCTCGTTCGCCGGCGAGGTCTTCGCCATGCACCGCGCGGCTTGCGCCGTCTCGAAGGCGGCGGCGATGCGTGCGGTTCCGCGGCGCTTCCCGGTCGTCCTGACGAGCAACGCCGGCTTCCCGCTCGACCAGAACCTCTACCAGTCGGTCAAGGGCATGTCGGCGGCGGCGCAGGTCGTGGAGCCGGGCGGGACGATCGTCTGCGCGGCCGAGTGCCGGGACGGCTTTCCCGATCACGGCTCGTTCCGGGCCGAGCTGACGGCGGCCGACTCGCCGCGGGCACTCCTCGAGGCGATCGCAGCGCGCAGCGCCACGGTTCCCGACCAGTGGCAGATCCAGATCCAGGCGGGGATCCAGGCGCGGTCGCGCGTCGTCATGCACACGTCGTTCCTCTCCGACGACGAGCTGCGCGCGGCGCACCTCGAGCAGACGCACGACGTCGAGGCGACGATCGCCGATGCGCTCGCGCGGTCCTCGGAGCCCGCCGTCTGCGTGTTGCCGTACGGTCCGCTGACCGTCCCGTACGTCGACTGATTCCGTGCGTCTCCTCGCCGCCCCGGACAAGTTCCGCGGGACGCTGACGGCCGCCGCCGCTGCCGAGGCGATCGCTGCCGGCGCTCGCGCTGCCGGCTGGACCGCAGCCGAGCTGCCGCTCGCAGACGGCGGCGAGGGAACGCTCGACGCGCTCGGCGGCGCCAATCGGAGCACGCTCGTGACGGGCCCGCTCGGGACGCCGGTCGAGGCGCCCTGGCGACTGGCGGACGGCGTGGCCGTGATCGAAGCCGCCCGCGCCTCCGGTCTCGCGCTCGCGGGCGGCAAGGAGGGCAACGATCCGGTGCGGGCGACGACGAGAGGGACGGGCGAGCTCGTCGCGGCCGCGCTCGCGGCGGGTGCGGAGCGGGTCGTCGTCGGCGTCGGCGGCTCGGCGACGACCGACGGCGGGCTCGGGGCGGTCGAGGTGCTGCGCGAGCACGCTCCCTTCGCCGTGCCCGTTCGCGTCTGCTGCGACGTCCAGACCCGGTTCGTCGACGCGGCCGCGGTCTACGGTCCGCAGAAGGGCGCGACGCCGCGGCAGGTCCGGGAGCTGACTGCGCGGCTGCGCGAGCTCGCCGCGCGCTACCGCGCCGAGCTCGGCGTCGACGTCGAGGCGCTGCCGGGCGCTGGCGCCGCCGGCGGGCTCGCCGGCGGCCTCGCGGCGCTCGGCGCCGAGCTCGCGCCCGGCTTCGAGCTCGTCGCCGAGGCGGTCGGGCTCGACGCGGCACTCGGCCGCGCCGACCTCGTCGTCAGCGGCGAAGGCTTCCTCGACGCGACGTCGTTCGCGGGCAAGGTCGTCGGCGGCGTCCTCCGCCGCGCCCGTCGCCGGGCCGTGCCGGTGCTCGTGGTCGCCGGCCACGGGGAGGCCTCGGCGCTGGCGCGCGTCCGCAGCGTCTCGCTCGTCGCGCGGTTCGGGCGCGAGCGCGCGTGGGCCGACGCCGCTCGCTGCGTCGCCGACGCGGTCCGGGAGGAGCTCAGCTCGGCGCGAGCAGGTTGAGCGAGCCGGAGCGGAACGGCTGCTCCGAGACCTCGGCGCGCGCGTAGCCGGCTGCGCGCACGGCGGCGACGATCGCCGCCCGCCCCTCCGCCGACAGTGCGCGCGCGAGCTCCGTCGCGCCGACCTCGACGAGGCCGAGCTCGCCGTGGTGCCGCACGCGCAGCACGCGGTAGCCGAGCGCCCGAACGCCCTGTTCGGCGCGGTCGACGAGCGCGAGCGTCGCCGGCTCGACCGGCGTTCCGTACGGGAGCCGCGAGGCGAGGCACGGCGACGCCGGCTTCTCGGCGCTGGGGACGTCGAGCTCCCGTGCCAGCGCCCGCACCTCCTCCTTGCCGACGCCCGCCTCCAGCAGCACGTGCCGGACGCCGTGCTCGGCCGCGGCGCGAAGCCCGGGCCGCCAGTCGCGGAGATCGTCCGCGTTGGCACCGGAGACGAGCGCGCGGAAGCCGCGGCTACGGGCGAGGAGCCACAGGCGCTCGTAGAGCTCCGACTTGCAGTGGTAGCAGCGGTCGCGCCCGTTTGCGACGTACCCCGCGCGCGCGAGTTCGTCGGTCCGGATCGTCTCGTGCGCGATTCCGACCGCGCGCGCGACCGCGCGTGCACCGTCGAGCTCGCCGGCCGCCAGCGCGGGGGAGACGGCGGTGACGGCGAGCGCGCGCGCGCCGAGGGCGCGCGCGGCGAGGCACGCGACGAGCGACGAGTCGACGCCGCCGGAGAAGGCGACGACGGCGCTGCCGAGCCCGGCGAGCCGCGCTTCGAGCTCGGCGACGCGGCTCACAACCCCTCCGCCGCCGCGAGCGCACCGACCCAGACCGACTTGACGGAGCGACCGGTCGCGCGTGCGACGGCGACGCAATCGTCGTGCTCGGGGGCGACGTTGACGATCCTGCCGTCGAGCCGGCCGACCTTGATCCGCACGGGGACGCCCGCGACGGTCACCGTCCGCTCTTCGCGTTCCAGCTCGATGCGGCGCATCGGCGCGATCCGGACGCCGAGCGTCGTCGTCTCGGCGAGCATCGCCTGCGCGACCGAGACCTCGCGCTCCGGCCGCGCGAGCGCGGCGAGCACGACGCCTGGCCGGCCCTTCTTCATCTGGGCCGGCGTCACCCAGACGTCGAGCGCGCCCGCCGCCTGGCAGCGCTCGACCGCGTCCGGCACGAGCTGCGGGTTCAGGTCGTCGAGATTCGTCTCGAGCAGGACGACGTCCGGCTCGATCGCCGTCGCCGACGCCTCGCCGACGAGCACGCGGAGCACGTTCGGGCGGTCGCGCAGGTCGCGGGTGCCGGCGCCGTAGCCGACGGCGTCGAGCGTCAGCGGCGGCAGCAGGCCCCAGCTCGCGGCAACGGTCGCGGCGACGGCGGCGCCGGTCGGGGTGACGAGCTCGTCCTCGGCGTCGACACCGGCGAGCGGCGCGCCGACGAGGAGCGCGAGCGCTGCCGGTGCCGGCACCGGCAGCACCCCGTGGGCAGCGCCGACGAGCCCGCGCGAGAACGGCAGCGGCGAGCAGACGACGCGCTCGACCCCGAGCTCGTCGAGCATCGTCATCGCGCCGCAGACGTCGACGAGCGTGTCGACGGCGCCGAGCTCGTGGAGCACGACCTCGTCGGGAGGGACGCCGTGGATGCGCGACTCGACCGCGGCGAGCCGTGCGAAGGCGTCGAGCGAGCGCGCGCGCGCACGGGCCGGGAGCGCCGAGCGCTCGATCCGCTCGCGGAGCTCGCCGTAGGCGGTGTGCGTCCGCGTCGCAGCCGCGGTGACGTCGACGTGCAGCGCGCCGATGCCGTGCCGGGAGACGCGCGTCACCTCGACGCGCGCGTCGACGCCGAGCAGCGCCGGCACTTCCGCGAGCCGCTCGGCGGGCGCGCCGCAGTCGAGGAGCGCGGCGAGGAGCATGTCGCCGGCGATCCCGCCGATGCAGTCGAGGTAGGCGATGCGGCTCACGCCGACTGCCTCGCGATCCGTGCCGCGACGGTGCCGGCGCCGATGCCGTCGTCGATGCCGACGACGGCCAGGCCCGTGGCGCAGGAGGCGAGCATCGCGTTGAGCGCCGTCCGCCCACCGTGCGCCGAGCCGTAGCCGGTGCTCGTCGGCAGCCCGACGACGGGGCACCCGACGAGGCCGCCGACGACGCTCGCGAGCGCGCCGTCCATGCCGGCGACGACGACGACGCAGTCGGCACGGGCGAGGTCGTCGAGCGCGGGCAGGAGGCGATGAATGCCGGCCACGCCCGCGTCCTCGTGGACGAGCACCGTCGTCCCGAGGAGCTCCGCCCGGATCCGCGCCTCGTGGAGGGCCGGTCCGTCGGATGTACCCGCCGACACCATCGTCACCACGCCCCGGCGCTGCGGTCGGACGCGCTCGACCCAGACCGCCCGTGCGAGCTCGTGCTCGGCAGCGTCGGGGGCGACCCCGCGCACCGCCGCACGGACGGCGGCGTCCGCCCGCGAGACGAGCACGCTGCCCGCGCCGGCAGCGAGCATCGTCGCCGCGATCTCCGCCACCTGCTGCGGCGACTTCCCCTCGGCGAGGACGACCTCCGGCGCGTCCTGCCGCAGCTCCCGGTGCACGTCGACCCGCGCGAACCCGAGCTCGCGGTACGGCAGCGTCGCCAGCTTCTCGAGGGCCGCGTCCGGCGCCGCCTCGCCGCGGCGGACCGCGTGGAGGAGCGCCTCGACGTCGTCCCGCATCCAGGCCATGCCTCATCGTAATTCGCGCGCCGCGTTTCCCTAGAATCCGCCGGAGCCTCGACCGGAGGGATCCCTGTGCGAGCCGTCGTCCTGAACGACTTCGAAACCGAGCCGATCGTCGCCGACCTGCCCACGCCGGAACCGGGCGCGAACGAGCTGAGGGTGCGGGTGCACGCATCCTCGGTCAACGGCTTCGACCTCTCGGTGCTGAACGGCGGCGTCAAGGCGTGGATGCCGTACGAGCTTCCGATCACGCTCGGCCGCGACTACGCCGGCGTCGTCGACCAGGTCGGCGAGGCGGTGACGCGTTACTCGGTCGGGGACGAGGTGTTCGGCTTCGTGCTCAAGGAAACGCTTCGCGACGGCACGTGGGCCGATTTCGTCGTCGTGCCGGAGGACATGCACGTCGGGCGCAAGCCCAAGGGCATCGGCTTCGACCAGGCCGGCGCCCTCCCCCTGGCCGGCGTCGCCGCGATGAAAGCCGTCGAGGGGATCGCGCCGTCAGAGGGCGACCGCGTGTTGATCGTCGGCGCGAGCGGCGGCGTCGGCGGCTTCGCGCTGCAGCTCGCGGTCGCGCACGGCGCGCGGGTCGTGGCGACCGCCGGCCCGGAGGACGAGGAGCGCCTGCGCGAGCTCGGCGCCGCCGAGACGATCGACTTCACGAACGAAGACGTCGTCGCCGTCGTCCGCGAGCGTTATCCGGACGGCGTCGACGCGCTGATCGACCTCGTCACGCCGGCCGCCCGCCTCGGTGCTCTCGCCGACCTCGTCCGCAGCGGCGGACGAGTCGCGACGACGACCGGGGCCGCGGACGCCGACGAGCTCGCGCAGCGGGAGATCGAGACGACGAACGTGTGGGCGAGCGCCGAGCCCGAGACGCTCGAGCGCCTCGCGCGGCACGCGGAGAACGGCGGTCTGAGGGTGACGTTCGAGGAGATCTTCCCGCTCGAGCGCGCGGCCGTGGCGATCGATGCGTTCACCCGCGGCACGCACGGCAAGATCGGGATCGCGGTCGCCGGCTGAGGTCAGCCGGCGGACGCCATGCGCGCGTCCTGCACTCGCGCCAGCTTCATCACGAGCGACACCGGCACCGTCCCGTTCAAGCCGGTCACGTCGACCGACGAGATCGCGCGTCCGTGCCGCCACATGTAGATCAGGAGCTCGTAGGCGAACAGGTGCCCGCGCACGAGCGCGCCGCCGGTGCCGGGCGCCGTGGGCGGAAGCTGCTGCAGCGTGCCGTGGCTGATCCGGAGCACGTCCCGCTGCCACGCGCGCAGGATCAAGTCCATGTGCGCCCCCTTGCGGAAGACGTCGGCCTGGCTGATCACTCCGCGGTCGACCTTCTTGCCGCGGAACGAGTGCTCGGCCCCGGCGAGCCAGCTGCGCGCCAGCTCCTGCCGGACGCTCGCGGAGTCGCCTGAGCTGACGTCGATGAGGCTGCGGCGGGCGCTGAACTTGACGGTGTACGCCGAGCCGAGGTCGCCGAGCGAGAGCAGGATCCGGTCGGCATGGACGGCCGGCGCCGACGCGCTCGCCCTCCCGACGACCAGGGCGCCGCACGCGAGCACGAGCGCGAGGCGGGGAAGGCGACGACCGCGCAAGAAGTCCATTCTAGAGCGCACTCGCCGCGGCGGCGGCGCGGCTCCGCACGCGCGGGAGTAGGCTCTCGCCATGGCCATCAGCTTCGGCGTCACCGTCCTGCCGGATCCGCCCTACACCCGCTTCCTCGAGCTGCTCGAGCTGGCCGAGCGCCGGGGATTCGAGTACGGCTGGACGTACGACTCGCACGTCCTCTGGCACGAGTCGATCCCGCTGCTGACGCTCGCCGCCGGGCGAACGGCCCGAATGAAGCTCGGCCACTTCGTCACCAACCCGGGCACGCGCGAGCCGACCGTGCTCGCCAGCGCGTATGCGACCATGCATGTCCTCTCGGAGGGACGGATGGTGATGGGCATCGGCCGCGGCGACTCCGCCAGGCGCGTGATCGGCCTGCAGCCGGTGAAGGTGGCGGAGTTCGAGCGCGCGTGTCGGATGATCAAGGACCTCATGAACGGTCGCGCCGTGCAGTGGAACGACAGGGAGCTCAAGCTCGAGTGGGCGCGCACCGAGCCGCAGATCCCCATCTACGTCGCGGGCTACGGGCCGAAGGCGCTCGGCGTCGCCGGGCGCGTCGGCGACGGGGTCATCATCCAGCTCGCCGATCCGGTCGTCGTCGAGTGGATCATGGCGACCGCACGCAAGGCAGCCGAGGAGGCGGGGCGTGATCCAGATGCCCTCGAATGCATCGTCGGCGCGCCGTCGAAGGTCTCCGACGACATCGCCAACTGTCGCGACGAGGTGCGCTGGTTCCCGGCGATGGTCTCGAACCACGTCATCGACCTGATCGAGAAGTACGGCTGGAGCTCGGACATCCCCTCGGAGCTGACCGACTACGTCAAGGTGCGCAAGTTCTACGACTACAAGGACCACTCGCGCGTCGGCGCCAAGCACGGCGAGTTCGTCGGCGACGAGATCTGCGATCGCTTCTGCGTGATCGGAACCGCCGAGCAGTGCACGAAGAAGCTGCGCGAGCTCGAGGCGGCCGGCGTCGGCCAGTTCAACATCTACCTGATGACGAACGGGCAGGAAGAGGTGCTGGAGGCCTACGGGCGGGAGATCATCCCGCAGCTCGCCGGCGTCGCCGCCTAGCGTTGCGCCAGGACGTCGTCCGCGGCGGCGAGCTCGAGCCCGGCCGTCCCGGGCGCCGGTTCGCGCGGCGCGAGCTCGACGTCGCGGCGTTCGGCATCGACTGGTTCGAGCTGCCGCCGAACGCGGTCGAGGCGAGCACGACGAGCGAGTCGGTGCTGGCGGTGTACGTGGGTCGTCGCCGGCGACGGGTTCTGGCGCGTCGGCGCCGAAGAGGTGCGCGCCGCGCACGGCACCGTCCTGCGCGTCGACGCCGAGACACGCGGAGCCCGGTCGCAGGCCGCGCCGGGCTGACGTTCGTCGCAGTCGCCGCCGGGCGCGGGAAGCCACGTGCGCGGGCTCGGCCAGCGCGGGTGCTCCTCGCGGCGCGCGCCCCTCTCCGAGGCCGCCGGCGGACCCCCACCCTGGGTGGGGACGCTCCCGCCGCCCACGGCGGAGACGCTACCGGCGCGCGCAGCTCGTGTCTGTCACCAGTCCGCAACATTTGCGAGCCGATTCCCCGCGACGGCAGTGGCTCGTCTCGCGAATTGCGGCTAGGCTCGTCTCGATGGCGACCTCGGGCGCAGCGGCGGACGCTCGCTCGGTCGAGCCGGTCGTGAGCGCCGCGGACGTCACCCGGCGCTACGGCGAGGGCGAGACCGCGGTCGACGCGTTGCGCGGCGTCTCGCTCGACGTCGTCCCCGGCGAGCTCGTCGGCGTGATGGGCCCGTCCGGCTCCGGCAAGTCGACGCTGATGCACATCCTCGCCGCGCTCGACAAGCCGACGAGCGGACGCGTCTCGATCGCCGGGCAGGACGTCGGGTCGCTGCCGGACAGCGAGGTGACGCTGCTCCGCCGCCGGCACATCGGCTTCGTCTTCCAGTTCTACAACCTGCTGCCGATGCTGACTGCCGAGGAGAACGTCGTCTTGCCGCTCTCGATCGCAGGCACCCGGCCCGACGAGGCGTTCCTCGACGAGCTCCTGCGTCGCGTCGGTCTCGCCGAGCGCCGCACGCACCGGCCGTCCGAGCTCTCCGGCGGCCAGCAGCAGCGCGTCGCGATCGCGCGCGCGCTCGTCTCGCGGCCGTCGGTGGTGCTCGCCGACGAGCCGACGGGCAACCTCGACTCGACCACCGGGCAGGAGATCCTCTCTCTCCTGCGCGCTGCCACCGAGGACTACGGTCAGACGACGGTGATGGTGACGCACGACGCGACCGCCGCCGCGATCGCGGATCGGATCCTCTTCCTCGCCGACGGCTTGATCGTCGACGAGCTGCGTCGCAGCGAGCCTGCGGAGATCCTCGCCGCGATGAATCGCATCTCGGTGTGACGAAGGTCGCCTTGAAGGGCCTGCTCGGGCGCAAGCTGCGCGCGACGCTGACCGCGCTCGCGATCGTCCTCGGCGTCGCGATGGTGAGCGGCACCTACGTTCTCACCGACACGATCAAGCACGGCTTCGACAGCATCTTCACCGCCGCGTACTCGAGCGCGGACGCAGTCGTCTCCGGCAAGACCGGGTTCGGCGGCAGCCAGGTGATCGCGCCGTCGTTCTCGGAGTCGCTCCTCCCGCGCGTGCGTGCGCTGCCGGAAGTCGACCACGCGGTCGGCGGAGTCTCGGACGACCAGGCGCACCTCGTCGGTCGCAACGGCAAGGCGATCTCGACGCACGGGGCGCCGAACCTCGGCTTCAGCGTCGATCCGGTGCACGACCGCGGGCTCAATCCGCTCGTGCTCGTGCGCGGCAGCTGGCCGAAGGGGCCGCGCCAGGTCGTGATCGACGCGGCGACGGCGAAGAGCAAGCACTACACGGTCGGCGACGAGATCGGTGTCTCCGCGCGCGGCCCGACGCGGCAGTACCGCATCTCCGGGATCGCCGAGCTCGGCGGCGTCGCCTCGATCGGCGGCGCGACGCTCTCGATCTTCGACCTGTCGACGGCGCAGAAGCTCTTCCGGAAGCAGGGGAAGTTCGACGAGATCTACGTGGCGGCGAAGCCCGGCGTCTCGAGCAGCCGGCTCGTAGCCGCGATCCGCCCGATTCTGCCGGCGACCGTGCAGGTACGAACCGGCCACGCCGAGGCGAAGCACCAGGCGCACGACACCGACCAGTTCGCGGGCGTCCTGCAGAAGTTCCTGCTCGCGTTCGGGCTGATCGCGCTGTTCGTCGGCGCCTTCGTGATCGTCAACACGCTCTCGATCACGATCGCGCAGCGGACGCGCGAGCTCGCGATGCTGCGGACGATCGGCGCGACACGCCGGCAGGTGCTCGGCTCGGTGCTGGCTGAGTCGCTGCTCGTCGGCGCGCTCGCGTCCGTCGCCGGCCTCTTCCTGGGCCTGGTACTCGCGCGGGGGCTCGACAGCCTCTTCAAGTCGTTCGGCATCGACCTGCCCCAGAACGGCACCGTCTTCGCGGCGCGAACCGTCGTCGTCGCGCTACTGCTCGGGATCATCGTCACGTTGCTCGCGTCGCTCTGGCCGGCGCTCCGTGCGACACGCGTGCCGCCGATCGCCGCGGTGCGTGAAGGTGCGTCGCTGCCGCCGTCGCGGCTCGCTCCGTTCGCGCCGCTCGCGGCGTTCGTCCTGGCCGCAGTCGGGCTCGCCGGAGTCGTCCTCGGCGGGTTCGGCGGCGCGGGTCTCGGCGGCACGCAGCGACTCGTCGCGCTCGGCGTCGGGGTGCTGCTCGTCTTCGTCGGCGTCGCCGTGATCGCGCCGCGGATCGTGAGACCGATCGCGGTCGCCGTCTCCCGCTACGCGGCGTGGATCGTGACGGCGCTGTCGGCGATCGTCTTCCCGATCACGGCTGCGCTCTGGGCGGTGCGTCGCTTCGTCTTCCGTCGCGATGCCGAGTTCCCCTCGCCGCGGCCCGACCGGAACGTGAACGAGCTCGCGAAGCGCAACGCCGTGCGGAGCCCCGGCCGGACGGCGGCGGCGGCCGCGGCGCTGATGATCGGCCTCGCGCTCGTCACCTTCGTCGCGGTGATCGCGGCCGGCCTGAAGTCGTCGTTCGAGAACGCCGTCAAGCAGGAGTTCGCGGGCGACTACGCGCTCACCTCCCAGAACGGCTTCACGCCGACCGACGTCTCGTCGGCCGAGGCTGTGCGCAAGCTGCCGCAGGCGACGGCGGTCGTCGGCGTCCGGGCAGGACTCGGCAAGGCGTTCGGGAAGCAGCACAGCGTCACCGCCCTCGATCCGCGCGCCTCGGAGGTGCTGCACCTGAAGTGGCAGCACGGTTCGCAGGCGTCGCTCGATCACCTCGGCGCCGACGGCGCCCTCGTCGACGCGGCCTACGCGAAGAACCACGACCTGACGCTCGGCTCGAAGCTCGCGCTGCTGACGCCGTACCACCGCACGATCGCGCTGCGGATCGAAGGGATCTTCTCGCCGCCGAAGGGTGGCTCGCCGCTCGGGACCGTCACGACCTCGTCGGCGACGTTCGACCGCTACTATCCGGCGCCGCAGAACGTCTACGTGCTGATCAAGATGCGCGGCGGCGTCACGCCCGGCAACACGACCCTGCTCGACCGCACGCTGAGATCCTTCCCGGACGCGAAGGTGCAGACCGAGAAGCAGTTCGAGCACAACCAGGAGCGCGGGATCAACGTGCTCCTGAACCTCCTGTTCGTGTTGCTCGGGTTCTCGATCGTGATCTCGCTGTTCGGGATCGTGAACACGCTCGTGCTGATGGTCTTCGAGCGCACCCGCGAGCTCGGGATGCTGCGCGCCGTCGGCATGACGCGACGACAGGTACGGCGGATGATCCGCCAAGAGTCGGTGCTGACGTCGCTGATCGGCGCCGTGCTCGGGATCCCGCTCGGCATCCTGCTCGCGCTCCTGATCGGGAAGGCGATCAAGTTCGCGGCGTTTGCGATCCCCTGGGGCTACCTGACCTCGTTCATTCTCGCCGCCGTGATCGCGGGCATCGTCGCGGCGATCTTCCCCGCGCGGCGCGCGTCGCGGCTCAACGTGCTGGCTGCGCTGCAGTACGAGTAGCCGCGCGCCGGAAGCCGACCGGCTCGGGGCTCGGGTCGAGCGGGCTTGTCTCGAGGCCCGGTCGCGCCTCGGGATCGTTGTAGCCGCCGGGCGCGACGTCGTTCGGGCCGTCAGGGGAGAAGAGCGAGGCGAGCAGCTGGATCTGGCCGCGGCCGGGGCCGAGCTCGAACTGACCGCCGCCGTAGAGCGCGATCCCCCGCTCCTCGCAGCGGTCGTAGAACTCGAACAGGCGCGCGAGGGTGCCGAAGCGCGACGGCTTGACGTTCAGGCAGCGCGGCGGGAACGGCAGCGCCTCGACGTCCGCCCACGAATGGATCGGCGCGTCCCACGTGACGCGGTCGCGGTGTGGCTGCAGCACGGCATCGGTCTCGGCCGTCAAGGCCGGGTCCTCGATCCACGCCTCCGGAAACGCCAGCGCGACGCGCTCGTACAGCTCCGCGTCCGGCGGGTTGTCGACCACCGTCCCGTGGTACTGGCCCTTGAGGTCGACCACGTCGACGACCCCGCGCGCGGCGAGCTCGGCGATGAAGTCGCCCGTCCAGTCGGACGTCGGGTCGAGCTTGAAGCGGAGCGTCGGGTAGAGCTCGAGCCACCGGTCGAGCGAGCTCGCCCGCGTCGAGGAGACGAACGTGACCGGCCGCGGCTCGCGCCCGAGCGCGTCCGCGAGCGACCGGCCCGCCTGCCGCAACGCGAGGTCGAGAGCAGCCGACTCGAACGCCCAGCGGCGGTAGTCGCGAAACGCGTGCTGCCCAGGCTCGCCCGCCGGGAACAGCTCGACCTGGTCGAGCCGCGCCGCCAGCGAGGCGAGCGTCCACTCGCCGGCGAGCTCCGGCCGCGGGAAGCGGTCGGTGTCGTGCTCGGCGGGCGCGTAGGTGACGTCCTCGCCGACGCCCTCGTCCCCGTCGCCGCGCAGGCGGACGACGGTCGTCCGGCGCGTGAACTCCGGCGAGATCGCGCGCGAGAGCTTCTCGGTCGCGAACGAGTCGACCTGGACGGGGAGGTCGCGAAGCGCGTCGTAGAGCACGATCCCTGACCCTAGCGATATCCGCGCCGCTTGCCGCCTGCGATAACGCGGACAACAGGCACTCTCGGCGCAGCGGCACGCCACGACCGATCTGGAGCTGATGCCGCATGGAGACGGGATTGCCGCCGATTCAGACGATTCGCGCGCGCGTGCTCGAGCTCGCGGTTCGCGAGGCCGACGTCAGACGGCGCGAAGCGCTGCTCAGGCGTGCCGGCCAGACCGACCCACTGCTGCGCGTCCCGCGCGACTACTTCGACTGCGGTGCATACGACGAAGAGGACGAGTGGTGGGCGATGCAGTTCGGGCCGCGGGGATCACTCACGATCTGACTCGACAGCCGACGCGAGGCGCGCGATCGCGTCGGTGAGGATCGCCCGCGAGGTGCCGAAGTTGAGCCGCGCGAAACCGCGGCCCTCCCTGCCGAACGCCGGACCGGGGCTGAGCGCGACGCGGCCACGCTCGAGGAACGCCTGCGACGGGTCGTCTCCGAGCCCGAGCGCACGGCAGTCGAGCCACGCGAGGTAGCCCGCGTCGGGTGGCAGGTACCGCACCTGCGGTAGCAGCGCCGCGAGCAGCTCGCCGACGATGCGGCGGTTGCCGTCCAGGTACGCGACGAGCTCGTCGAGCCACGGCTCGCCCTCCTCGAACGCCGCAATCGAAGCGAGCACGCCGAGATGGCCCGCGTGGTAGCGCAGCGTCTGGGCGAGCGGCGCCAGCTCGTCACGCAGGCCCGCCTCGGGCACGACGACCGCGCACTTGAGGCCGGCGAGGTTCCAGGCCTTGCTCGCGCTCGTGATCGTTACCGTGCGCGGCAGGCCGAGCGTCGCGAACGGCGTGAACGCCGTGCCGGGGAGCGTCAGCGGCGCGTGGATCTCGTCGGCGACGACGGCGACGCCGTGGCGCTCGGCGAGCGTCGCGAGCCGCTCGAGCTCGAGCCGCGAGAACACGCGGCCGGTCGGGTTGTGCGGGTTGCAGAGCAGGAGCGTCCGCGCGCCCGCGGCGAACGCGCGCTCGAGCCGGTCGAGGTCGAGCTCGCAGCCGCCCGCCGCCGTCGCCAGCGGTGCCTCGGCGACGGCGCGCCCGATCTCGCGGATCGTCGCGAAGAACGGCGGATAGACGGGCGGGGTGATGACGACGCCCTCGCCCGGCGCGGTCAGCAGGCGCAGCGCCTCGGCGATCCCGACGACGACGTCGGCGGCGAGCCAGGCGTTCGCGGGCTCGACCGGCCAGCCGAAGCGCCGGGCCGCGAAGCCCGCGAACGCCTGACCGAGCGTGTCCGGGTACGGATAGCCGCAGTCGTCGCGGTCGAGCGCCGCCTGGAGCGCGGCACGAACGGGCCCGGCGAGCGCGAAGTCCATCTCCGCGACCCACGCCGGCAGGACGTCCGCCGGGTAGGTCGCCCATTTCGCGCTCCGCCGGGCCCGCAGCTCGTCGAGCGAGAGGTCGTCGAAGGCCGCCGGCACGCCGGCTCACCCTACGCTGCGCGCGAGGCCT
>Ga0070739_10003101_pt1 | contig 21129 bp, 19 predicted proteins | sample Coa_R1_7_FD_66445 | JGI IMG/M metagenome (GOLD analysis project Ga0070739, IMG submission 66445) | Surface soil microbial communities from Centralia Pennsylvania, which are recovering from an underground coalmine fire - Coalmine... | ecosystem: Environmental > Terrestrial > Soil > Unclassified ... | reverse complement strand
TCGGCGGCGGGCTCTTCGGCGGCGGGCTCTTCGGCGGCCGGCTCTTCGGCGGCGGGCTCTTCGGCGGCGGCCTCAGGCTCCGCCACCGGCTCAGGCTCCGCCACCGGCTCAGCCTCCGCCACCGGCTCAGCCTCCGCCACCGGCTCGGCCTCCGCCGTCCCGCTCGCCAGAACGGGCGGGTCCATGCTCGCGATCTGGCCGAGCTGCAGCGCCAACCCGCCGATCAGCGCGTTCAGGGTGCGGACCAGCCCGCTCAGCGGCGAGGCGATCGTCCCGACCAGCTGGCCGTGCAGGACCTCGCGCGCGGGAAGCCGCGCGATCGACTGCACATCGGCCGCGCTGAGCACGGCGCCGTTCATCAGGCCGCCCTTGAAGTCGAGGATGCGGAGCGTGCGGTTGGTGTCGCTGAGCGCCTTGGCGGCCAGGGCGGCATCGCCGTCCACGAACGCGAGGGCGGTCGGTCCGACGAGCAGCGACTTCAGCTCGGAAGCCCCGGCCTGGTCGGCAGCGCGCTCGGTCAGCGAGTTCTTGACCACCCGCAGCCTCGCCCCCGAGTCGCGCAGCTTGCTGCGCAGCTCGGCGACCTGCGAGACCGTGATCCCGCGGTAATCGACCGCGAAGATCGCCTGTGCGGCGCTGATCTCCCCCGCGACCTCCTCGATGACGGCTGACTTCTCTTCTCGGTTCATTTCACTCCAAACAAAACGCCCGCTGACATGGCGGGCGTCGAGGGGCGGACGCGAATGGTCGCGCCGTCATCGAGGCTCCACCTGCTCCGGGCTTCCGCCGCCCTGAAGGCCAGCCGCCGGAGGTCTCGGGCTTCGCTCTTGCAGGGACAGCTTACGCGACCGCAGCCTCCGGGCGCGCGGAGTCGATCTCCTCGACGATGTCACGCACGCGCGAGGGATCCACCTTGATGCCGGGGCCCATCGTCGTCGCGAACGTCACCGAGCGGATGTAGCGGCCCTTGGCCGCCGAGGGCTTGGCCCTGATCAGCTCGTCGATCACCGCGGCGTAGTTCTCGAGCAGCCGCCGCTCCTCGAAGTCGCGCTTCCCGATCACCAGATGGACGATCGCGTGGCGGTCGGTGCGGTACTCGACCTTGCCCGCCTTGGACTCCTCGACGGCGCGGGCGACGTCCATCGTCACGGTCCCGACCTTCGGGTTGGGCATCTTCCCAGCGGGGCCGAGGATGCGACCGAGCCGGCCGACGACCGGCATCAGGTCGGGCGTCGCGATCGCCACGTCGAAGTCCTGGAAGCCGCCTTGGATCCGCTCTGCGAGGTCATCGGCGCCGACCACGTCGGCGCCCGCCTCCTCGGCCTCGCGGGCCTTGTCGCCCTGGGCGAAGACCGCCACCTTGACGTCCTTGCCGAGCCCGTGCGGGAGCGCGATCGTGCCGCGCAGCTGCTCGTCGGCGTGGCGGACGTTCAGCCCGGTGCGGACGTGAACCTCGACCGACTCGTTGAACTTCACGCCCGAGAGCTGCTTGACGAGCGCGATCGCCTCGGCGGGCGAGTACTCGCGCTCGCGGTCGTAGCGCTTGCGCGCCTCGAGGTAGGCCTTGCCATGGCTCATACGACGTCGACCCCCATCGACCGGGCGGTGCCGGCGACGATCTTCGCCGCCGCATCGATGTCGTTCGCGTTCAGGTCCTTCATCTTCTTCTCGGCGATCGCCCGCAGCTGATCCTGGGTGATCTGCGCGACCTTGTCGCGGTTGGGCTCGGCGGACCCCTTCTCGATCCCGAGCGCCTGCTTGATCAGGACCGCGGCCGGCGGGCTCTTCGTGATGAACGTGAACGAGCGATCCTCGTAGACCGTGATCACGACCGGGATGACCGTGCCCGCATCGCCCTGCGTCTGGGCGTTGAAGGCCTTGACGAACTCCATGATGTTGACGCCGTGCTGGCCCAGGGCGGGGCCGACCGGCGGCGCCGGGCTGGCCTGGCCGCCGACGGCCTGAAGCTTGATTTCGGTGAGGACCTTCTTCGCCATTCGCTCGCGTTCCTAGTTTCTGATCCTAGTCTTCCTCCGCGGGGCATCCCGCCCCGCGTCCTGACCCGAAGCTCGCCCTCACGGCTCGCTTAACCAGATATGACCGGATCAATCCGGTCATATCTTCTTGACCTGATCGAAGCCGACCTCGACCGGTGTCTCGCGGCCGAAGATCGAGACCAGCACCTTGAGCCGCTGGGCGTCCTCGTTGACCTCGCTGATCTCCCCGCTGAAGTCCGACAGCGGGCCCGAGATGACCTTGATCGACTCCCCGATCGAGAACTGGGCGCGGCTGCGCGGGCGCTCGGCCGTCTCCTGGTGAAGGAGGCGGTCGACCTCCGTCTGCGTCAATGGGACGGGCTCGTTGGAGGCGCCGACGAACCCTGTCACCCCGGGCGTGCCCTTGACCAGCGACCACGAGTCCTCGTTGAGGTCCATGTTGACCAGCACGTAGCCGGGCATCGTCCGCTTCTCGACCGTGATCTTCTGGTTGTCCTTCATCTCGGACACCGACTCGGTCGGCACGACGATCTGGCGCACGGCGCGCTGCTGCCCGAGCGACACGACCCGGTGCTCGAGGTTGTGCTTGACCTTGTTCTCGTGTCCGGAATAGGTGTTGACGACGTACCAGCGAAACATGGCTTGGGGCAGGCGAAGGTGATTTCTACTTCAGGATCAGGTTGACGATCTTCTGCGAGACGAGGTCCGACAACCCGAGGAAGACGCCGGCCACGATCACGAATCCGATCACGACTCCGGTGGCCTGAAAGACCTGGCGTCGGTCAGGCCACTGTACCCGTTGCAGCTCGCGCCAGCTTCCCTGGAGGAAGTTGACGAGCCGGGCGCCGATCGACTCCCGGGGGGCTCCGGGGGCCGCCGAGGAGCGACGGGCCGGCGCGAGTCCCGAGCCGTTGGCGTCCGCCTCCTCGATCGCCTCGAGCTCCTCGGCGTCAGGCGCATCGGTCAGCTCCGGGCGGCCGAGCGCGAGCTGCGCCTCGGCCAGCTCGGTCTCGCCGCTACCGACCGCTCGGCTTCCGGCCTCGCTTGAAAGGTCGGGCGGCGAGTCATCCGGCTGTGTCGCATGCGCGAGCGGCTCGGGCGCGCCCATTGGCTGCTCCAGCGCGCCCGGCGCAATCGGAGCGCCCGCGGTCCTCGGGTCGAGCGGGACTTCGAGCGGCTCGCCGGCCGTGGTGACGGCGCCGGCGCCACCGGCGGGGCGGCGGCCTCGCCGATCGCGGGATCGTTTCCGGTTGCGGGCCAACTGTCTACCTCGGAGCCCGGCTACCGGGTCTCGCGGTGCGCGGTGTGCCGCTTGCACCAGCGGCAGTACTTGCGCAGCTGCAACCGCTCGGGGTTGTTGCGCTTGCTCTTGTTCGTCTGGTAGTTCCGGCGCTTGCACTCCTCACAGGCGAGAGTGGCGGCGATCCGGACGTCTCCACGGGCCATCTGGTCTGTCCCCGTCGCTGGTGTTAACGATTAGGCGGGCGCGCAGGCGCACGCCGCCGGCGCTGAGAGGCCAGTGTAGCGCCAGGCGCTGGTTCGCCGGGCGGGCCCAGGCCCTCCCACTCAACCCCGGCGCTCCTACTCCACTCAACCCCGGCGCTCCTACTCCACTCAACCCTGGCGCTCCTACTCCACGCAGTCGCGGCGCCGCCGATCGGGCGGGAACGGCAAGTCCGCGATGACCGCGGTCTCGACGTAGTCGTCCTCGATCGCGCTGCCCGAGCCCGGAGCCAGCTCGGCGCCGGTCGCGCGCAGCGCGGCCCGTGGCCCGTCCCGCGTCACCCACGGCGCGATCGCCAGGAAGTCCGGCCGGTTCCCGGCGTAGGAGCGGAACTGGGCCTGGTCCTCGCCCGGGACGAAGCTCGCATCCCCGATGTAGTGACACCCCCGCCGCCGCCCGCGGAAGCCTCGCTGGGTGATCGCGGTCTGGCCGTCGAAGGGCAGGTCGGCCAGGTTGCCGACCATCATCGCGGTGACGTTGTAGTCGAAGGCGACGCTGCGGTCGCTGACCGTCCGGTACGTCGACGCCATCCAGGACAGCGGCTGCCACTGCTCGATCCCGTTGCCGTCGGGCCCGGTCCACCGCCCCGGGTTGGCTTCGTCCTGGATCACGAGGTTGGCCCCGAGCCGATTCAGGCACCGCATGTAGTACGCCGCCGTATCGCTGCAGGGATCGGTCCCGGCCGGCGGCGAGCCATACACGAACGCGGGCAGCGAGGTGGCGAAGCCGATCCGCGCGCGGGTGCCCGGCAGCCGATACGGCCTCAGGTTGGCCACGGCGGCTGGCCCGGTCGACGGACCGTTGACGAACCCGAGCTCGGCCTCCAAAGAGGTGAGCGGCACCTTCAGGTTCGAGGCGACGACGTTGCGCAGAACGTCCGGCCCGGTGCGCCGCACGTCCCGCGGGCCCCACATGAACACCTCGTTGTAGACGTCGGGCGAGGTGGCGACGTAGACGGAGGCCGGGCGCGGGTGCAGATCGGGGTCGGAGAAAGCCGCCAGGTCGGCCGCGGACGACGACTGGGCGAACGGCGTCACGTCGCCCGACCCGATCATGTAGAGGCGGTACCGCTTCGCGAGCGCCGAGAACGTGCCGAGGAACCCGCGCGCGATCGTGTCGGTCGCGGCGACGAACGCCTGGTCCACGCCGCCGAAGGCGCCGAGACGCGCGTGATAGACCGCGAGCGGCGCCGCATACGACGCCGTCACCGCCCCCAGCGCCGCCAACGCGGCGCACGGCTCGCCAAGCGAGGGGCACGAAGCTGCCCCCGGGTCCGCGAACAGCCGTCGCGCCTGCGCGCCGCGCGAGCCGATCCCGAGCGTCGCCAGCCCGATGTCCTCGTCGAACACGACGACGTTCGGTCGCCCGCGCGCCAGGTGCCCCAGCACGTAGCGGTGCAGCAGGCAGTCGATCGCGTCACGGAAGCTCGCGTAGCTGGCGACGTCGGGCGCGGCCTGGCGGTACTGGATCGCGAACACGCGCGGCGCGTGCGGGCGCGGGTCGAGGGCCAGCACCGGCCCCGGCTCGCGGGGCGATGCGAGCGCCGCGCACTCCGCCGCTGGTGGGCCTCCGCGAGCCGCCGCGGCGCCCGGCGCGAGCACCAGTGCGAGCGCCACGACCACGGCCAGCGCGCCACCCTTGATCACCCGTGGCAGCGTCGCAGATCGCCGCCCCGGCGACAATTCCCCGGTGCTCCGGCTCGCCGGCATCGTCATCTCGATCGGGCTCGCGGACTCCCTGAACCCGACCACGATCGCGCCCGCGCTGTATCTCGCCTCGGGGCAGCACCCGCGCCAGCACGTGATCCGCTTCACGCTCGGGGTGTTCCTCGTCTACCTGGTCGGCGGTGCCGTGATCGCGCTCGGCCCGGGCCAGCTGCTGCTGTCGCTGGTTCCCCACCCAGATGCGGAGGACAGGCAGGTGATCGAGATCGCCGTCGGGCTGGCCGTGCTCGGCGCCGGTGCGCTGCTGTGGCGCCACCGGGACCGGCTCAGCCGCGACCTCCCGCTGAAGGTGCCCACAGCTCGCGGGCACTCGAGCACCCTGCTCGGCGCGACGATCACGGCGGTCGAGCTGCCCACGGCGTTCCCGTACTTCGCGGCGATCGCGGCGATCGTCGGCTCGGGGGTGGGCATCATCAGGCAGCTCGTCCTGCTCCTGCTGTTCAACGTCTGCTTCGTGCTCCCGCTGCTCGGGATCGTCGCGACCCTGTGGCTCGCACCCGGCCACGCTCAGGAGAAGCTCGCGCGCGCGCGCGCCTTCCTCCTGCGCCACTGGCCGATCCTGCTCGCCGGCGCGGCGCTGCTCGTCGGGCTGTTCGTCGTGCTGCTCGGCCTGACCGGGTTCGTCGGCCGCGGGCACGGCCGCCTCGGCCGCTTCTTCCGCGGCGTGCACAACCTGATCCCGCACTGACCTCGCCACCCTCCGACCGCCGAGCCGCCGACGCGGCAGCCTGACCGCCGGCAATTGCCAATCCGGCGGTCAGGGCTCCAACCCCCTCGACGCCGGGCATATGCTTCGGGTCATGGCCGCGGCGACGGGCGCGATCACCACGTTCGACACGGCCGTCCTGCAACGCCAGCTCGACGGGCCCTATGCCGAGCTGCGCAACCGGATCCGCGAGATCCAGTGCCGCCCCGAGTTCGCGCCGGTAGTCGCGCTCCCGACCGCGGAGTATCGCGAGAAGGTGATGGACTGGATGCGATCGATCGCGGACGCGGGAATGGGCGTCCCCGGCTATCCGGTCGAGTACGGCGGGGAGGCCGAGCCGGGCGCCAACGTGGCGGCCTTCGAGACGATGGGACACGGCGACGTCTCGCTGCTGGTCAAGTTCGGGGTCCAGTTCGGGCTGTGGGGGGGCTCGGTCCACCATCTGGGTACCAAGCGCCACCACGAGCTCTACCTGCGCAAGATCGGCTCGCTCGAGATCCCCGGCGCGTTCGCGATGACCGAGGCGGGCCACGGGTCGAACGTCCAGCACCTCGAGACGACTGCGACCTACGACGCTCAGGCGCAGGAGTTCGAGCTCCACACGCCGACCGATGACGCCCGCAAGGAGTACATCGGGAACGCCGCGTGTCACGGCCTGATGGCGACGGTGTTCGCGCAGCTGATCGTCGGCGGCGAGTGTCGCGGCGTCCACGCGCTGGTCGTGCCGCTCCGCGACGCAGACGGACGACTCCACCCCGGCGTGCGGATCGAGGACGACGGCGAGAAGGTCGGCCTGAACGGCGTCGACAACGGGATGATCTGGTTCGACCACGTGCGGGTCCCGCGGGAGGCGCTCCTCAACAAGTTCGCGGACGTCTCCGAGGACGGCATCTACACGAGCCCGATCGAGAATGCGAACAAGCGCTTCTTCACGATGCTCGGGACGCTCGTCCAGGGCCGCGTGTGCGTGTCGGCGGCGTCGATCAGCGCCGCCAAGAACGCGCTCACGATCGCCGTGCGCTACGGGCTGCGCCGCCGCCAGTTCGGCCCCGAAACGGACCCGCCCACCCCCGAGGTGCCGCTGCTCGACTACCGCTCACACCAGCGCCGGCTGATGCCCGCGCTGGCCGCGACCTACGCCCTGCACTTCGCCCAGCAGGAGCTGTCGGCGCGCTTCCACGCCGTGTTCTCGAACGAGGACACGCCCGAGCGTGAGCGGCGCGAGCTCGAGTCGCTGGCCGCCGGGATGAAGGCGCGGGCGAGCTGGCACGCGATGCAGACGATCCAGACGTGCCGCGAGTGCTGCGGCGGCGCCGGCTACATGGCGGTCAACCGGCTCGGCGCGCTTCGCAACGACATCGACATCTTCACCACCTTCGAGGGCGACAACACGGTCCTGACGATGCTCGCCGCGCGCGGGCTGCTGACCGACTACGCGCATGAGTTCGGGCACCTCAACCCGACCGAGCTGGTCACGTTCGTCGCCGGCCAGGCGGTCGAGACGGTCGTCGAGCGGACCTTCGCCCGCAAGATCGTGCAGGTGATCTCCGATGCGATCCCGAGCGGCGACGAGGCCTACAACCTGTGCGACCGCGACCACCAGCTCGACCTGTTCCGCTGGCGCCAGGGCCACATCGTCGCCTCGGTCGCGCAGCGCTTCCGCCGTGGGCTGAGCGAGGGTCACGACCCGTTCGAGGTGTTCCGCGCGGTGCAGAACCACGCGATCGACGCCGCCGGCGCGTGGATCGACACGATCACGCTGGAGGCGTTCTGCCACGCGATCGAGTCCTGCCAGGACGAGGACGTCAGAGCCGCGCTGAACCTCGTCTGCGACCTCTACGCGCTGCACAACATCGAGACCGCGAAGGGGTTCTTCCAGGAGCACGGGCGGATGTCCTCACCGCGCACCAAGCAGGTGACCCGAGAGGTGAACCGGCTCTGTAACGAGGTGCGCGGCGTGGCCGAGCTGCTCGTCGACGCGTTCGGGATCCCCGACGCGGTGCTCGCGGCCCCTATCGGTCTGAAGGGTTAGCGGCGGCCTCCCTGGCGCCGCGCAGGAGCTTGCGCATCCCCGCCAGCCACCGGTCGGGTTGCGCCCCCTTCAACGCGAGGTACTCGCCCACCACCGGATGCGGCAGGATCAGGAAGCGTTCCTCGCGGATCGCCGCCACGACCGCCTCGGCCACTTCGGAAGGCTCGAGCACCCCACCGGCGAGCAGCGGCACCGAGCCGACCGGATCGTGCTCAAGCGCCTGGTCGAGCATCGGCGTGTTGACGGCCTGCGGGCACAGGCACGACACCCGCACGCCGGCATCGTGGTAGTTGATCGAGATCCATTCCGCGAACGCGACGGCGGCGTGCTTGGTCACCGAGTAGGCCGCCGCGCTCACCTGGGTGAGCAGCCCGGCCGCCGAGGCGGTCGAGAGCAGATACCCCTCGCCACGCTGCACCATGCCCGGCAGCAGCGCCCGCGCCGCCCACACGTGGGCCATCACGTTGACCTTCCAGGTCAGCTGCCACTCGTCGTCCGAACCCGACTCCGGCCCCCCGGGCGGCCCCGGGACGCCGGCGTTCGAGAAGAACACCTCGATCGGGCCGTGCGCGCGCTCGGCCGCCGACACCAATCCACCCACGCCATCCGCACTGCTCACGTCCGCGGCGATCGCGTACGCACCGAGCTCATCGGCCACCGCCTGCACAGCCTCGGCGTCGACGTCGGAGAGAACCAGCGCGCGCGGCTCCTCCTGCGCGAACCGGTACGCCAGCCCGCGCCCGATGCCGCTGCCCGCGCCGGTCAGGACGACGTGTCGATCTCGGAGCTCCATGCCGTTCGCCCGGGCACCCTACTCGGGACGGCCAGCACCGCGCTCCCTTGTCACAATCCGATGCCATGGCCAAGGTCACCGCAGTCGCCATCGCCACGATCGACGCCCGCCCCGAATGGGTGCTCGGCTTCCTCCGCGACTACGAGAAGCGCCCCAAGATCCTTACCGACAACTACACGAACTTCCGCACCGAACCCGGTGCCGACGGCCCGATCCTCGCCTACCACCTCGCCGCCGGTGGACGCGAGCGCGACTACCGCCTGCACGTATCCGAGACGCCGGACGGCCTCACCGAGCGCGACGAGAGCTCCTCGTTCGTCAACACCTGGACGGTGTCGGAGTTCGGGCCGACGCGTTCGGAGGTCAGGCTCGAGGGAAGCTGGGACGGCGCGAGCGGGATCGGAGGGTTCTTCGAGCGGATGTTCGCGCCGCTCGGGCTGCGCCGGATCTACGCCGAGGTGCTCGACCGGCTCGCCGCCGCCGCGCGGGAGTAGGCGACCGCGGCGTCGGTCGACCAGCCGCCGAGCAGCGTCGCGAAGTCCTCGGCGGGCATCGGTCGTCCGAACAGGAACCCCTGGCCGTAGTCGCAGCCGAGCGAGCGCAGCGCCGCCGCCTGGGCGGGGTGCTCGACGCCCTCGCCCACCACCTTCAGCCCGAGCCCGTGGCCGAGCGCGATCGTCGAGCGCACGATCACGTGGCTGCCGGAGTCGCCTGCCCGCAGCTCCTCGATGAACTGGCGGTCGATCTTCAGCACGTCGACGGGGAACTGGTGCAGGGCCGAAAGCGACGAGTAGCCGGTGCCGTAGTCGTCGAGGTGCAGCCCGACGCCCTTCGCGCAGACGTCGGCGACCAGCCGCTCGATCCGCTCGGGCTCGTGGATCAGCATGCTCTCGGTGATCTCGAGCCGCAGCACGCGGCCCGGCACGCCGGCCTCGGCGATCGCCGCCAGCACCTCGCCCGGCAGCGAGGGATCGTCGATCTGCCGCGCGGAGACGTTGACGCTGATGCACGTGTCCTCGTCGACGAGGCCCGCGCGCCGCCAGGAGCCCATCGCGCCCAGCGCGCCCCGCAGCACCTGGCCGCCCAGCTCGCCGATCAGCCCGGACTCCTCCGCGATCGGTATGAACACGTCCGGCGCCAGCTCCTTCCACGCGCTCGGCCATCTCGCGAGCGCTTCGACGAAGCAGATCCGCCCGTTGCGCAGGTCGACGATCGGCTGGTAGTGGATCTCGAGCAGCGACTGCTCGAGCACCAGCCGCAACTCGTTCTCGCGCGACATCCGCGCGACGGCCTGCTGGTGCATGCTCTGGTCGAACACCGAGCAGCGCCCTCGCCCGCGGCGCTTGGCGTCGTACATGGCGATGTCGGCGTTGCGCACGACATCCTCGGCGCGAGAGCCGGGCGTGGTCAGCGCGACGCCGACGCTCGCGGTGGCGAACATCTCCTGGTCGCCGACGCCGATCGGGCCGCTCAATGAGCCCTGGATGCGGTCGGCCACGAGCCTCGCCTCCGCGTCGTCACAGACCCCGTCGAGCAGCACGGTGAACTCGTCGCCGCCGAGCCGCGCGATCGTGTCGCCCGGCCGCAGCACGCCGGCGATCCGCTCCGCCACCGCGACGAGCAGCTGGTCGCCGACGACATGACTGAAGCTGTCGTTGACGAGCTTGAAGCGATCCATGTCGAGGAACAGCACCGCGCCCCTCGCGCCGGGATCGCGCAGCGAGCGCTGGAGCAGCTGTCCGAGGCGGTCCATGAACAGCGCGCGGTTGGGCAGCCCGGTGAGCGCGTCGTGCAGCGCGTCGTGCTGGAGCTGCTCCTCGGCGACGCGCTGCTCGGTGATGTCGGCCATCGAGCCGGCCATCCGGGACGGCTCGCCCGACTGGGCGCGAATCGCCAGACCGCGGTTGAGCACCCATCGCCAGGTGCCGTCGGCGTGTCGCATCCGGTGCTCGACCTGGAGGTACTTGGTCTGGCCTGAGAGGTGCTCCTCGACCGCGGTCTGGACGCGCGGCACGTCCTCCTCGTGCACGAGTGTCAGCCACCTCGCGAACGTCTCGTCGGCGAGGTTGTCGGGGAGGCCGAGGATCTCGTACCAGCGTGGCGAGTAGTAGATGCGCCCGGTCGGGATGTCCCAGTCCCAGATGCCGTCGTTGGCCGCCCGCACCGCGAGGGCGTAGCGCTCCTCGCTGTTGGCGAGGTCGTGCAGGGCCTGGTGGTGGGTGATCGCGTAGCGGATCGAGCGCTCGAGCCCGGCGGGCGTCAGCTCGGCCTTGACAAGGAAGTCGGTCACCCCGAGCGCGCTCGCCTCGAGGTCGACGGTCAGGTCCGACTGCCCGGTGAGGAGGATCACGGGCGCGCGCGAGCGCAGCGTGAACGCCTCGCGCACGAGGTCGAGCCCGGTGTGCTCGCCGAGGCGGTAGTCGATGATGTAGACCTCGTGGCGCCGTTCGCGGATCTGACGCAGGCCGGCCTCGTAGGTGGGCGCCCATTCGACCTCGAAGGCGACCCGCTCCTGTTCGGCCAGCATCCCTCGGGCGATCAGGAAGTCGTCTTCGTCGTCCTCGACGAGCAGAACCTGACAGGTTGTCGCCTTCGTCGCCATCGCCGGTCCCGGATGACCCCCTACTCGACCTGGCCGTTCGGCAGGTCGACGAGCTCGAACCAGTATCGGCCCCACTCCTTCATCACCTCGACGAGGCCGGCGAACGTGACCGGCTTCGTGATGAACGAGTTGGCGCCGAGGTCATAGGTGGTGAGCACGTCCTGCTCGTCCTTGGAGGTGGTGAGGACAACGATCGGGATGCGCCGCAGCGATTCGTCGGCCTTGATCTCGGCCAGCGCCTCGCGCCCGTTCTTCTTCGGCATGTTCAGGTCGAGCAGGATGATCCCCGGGCGTGGGACGTCGGCCTGGGGGTGGGCGTAGTCGCCCTCGCGGCGCAGATAGTCGATCAGGTCCTGCCCGTCGACGACGAAGCGCAGGGGGTTCGCCACCCGCGCCTCGCGCAGAGCGTCGCGGGCCAGTTCGCGGTCGTCCTCGTCGTCATCGGCCATCAGGATCGTGATCGGCTCGGGCGCACCGTTCTGCTCAGACATCGCTGCGTCCCGAAGTCGCATCCGCGATCGCGCCCACAAGCACGGCGTCACCTTGCCCACTCGAACCGCCGCCCGCCCCGGTCGGATGCAGCGGCAGCGTCACCGTGAACGTGGCGCCCTCGCCGGGAGCTCCCTCGGCCGCGATCGCGCCGCCGTGGCGCTCGACGATCTTCCGGCACAGGGCGAGGCCGATCCCCGTGCCCGCGTAGTCGCTGCGCCCGTGAAGTCGCTCGAACACGCGGAAGATCCGCGCCGCATAGCGCTGGTCGAACCCGATGCCGTTGTCACGCACGGTGATCCGGGCCTCCTCGCCCTCCACCGTCGAGTCCACCCACACCTCCGGCGTGCGATCCGCAGCGTGGAACTTGACCGCGTTCGAGAGCAGGTTCTGCATCAGCTGGCGCATCTGCAGGGGCTCCGCGCTGACCGTCGGGAGCGTCCCGACGTGCACCACCGCGTGGGCCTGCTCGACCACGTTTGACAAATCGATCAGCACGTCCTCCACGACCTGCCCCAGGTCGACCCCCGTGAACGCCTCGGCGTGCGTCGAGACGCGGCTGAACTTGAGCAGGTCCTCGATCAGCGTCTGCATCCGCGCCGCCGCGCCGTTCGCGCGCTCGAGGTAGTCGCGGCCCTTGTCGGACAGCGAGGCGCCCTCCATCCGAGTCAGCTCCTGCGTGAACGTGCGGACCTTGCGCAACGGCTCCTGAAGGTCGTGCGAGGCGATCGAGGCGAACTGGTCGAGCTCCTCGTTGGAGCGCGCCAGCTCCGCGGCTCGCTGGGCCAGCATCCGGTTGCTCGTCTCGAGCTCGCGGTTCACGGTCGCGAGCTGCGCGTACGCGGACCGCGTCTCCTCGCCGGCTCGCAGGACGCGCCAGACGAGCCCGAACGCGGCCAGCGCGACCAGCGCGAACGCGGCGAAGATCACCCAGGGCAGCCACTTGTTGAGCCCGGAGACGTTCGCGTACAGCGGTCCGTCGGGGGAGACGATCGCGATCCGCCAATCCGACCCGTTGAGCTTCACCTCGTCGTAGTAGCGACCGCCGGTGTCGCTGTCGAAGTTGCGCACGCCGCTGCCGGGATGGGGCCCCTGGAAGTGGCTCCCGGCCGGGACGTTCGAGCTCGAGGCGAGCACCACCCCGTTGCCGTCGAGCACGTAGTTGACCGCGCCCTTGACCCCCGGGATCTTCTTCAGGTCCGACATCAGGAACACGCCGAGCAGGCCGGGCGTGAAACCGCTGACCAGGACCCGCTCCCCGTATCGCGTCGGGAACGGCACCGAGAAGTTGATCACGCTCCCGACCGGGCCCACGTTGCCGAGGTGGTAGGTCTCGTGGCGGGCGGCCATCGCCTTCAGCTCGGCGCCGGTGGGCAGCTGCCGGGCGAGGCTCGGCGTCAGCCCGCGCGAGCCCGCGAGCAGCCTTCCCGAGGAATCGAGCACGGCCAGATAGGTGTCGGTCTGCTTCTGCGCGTTCAGGACCGAGCGGCGCACGACCTTGCCGCCGTACAGCTTCTGGTCGGTCCCGGTCTGCTGCGTGACGGTCGCGAACAACCCGTCGATCAGCGCACCGGCCAGCACCGCACGCTCGTGTACACGCGCGCGAACGTCGGCGGCGTTGCGCGCCTGTGTGTTGCTCAGTTCCACCGCAAAGGTGGTCAAAACCCCCAGCAGGACGACCACTCCGAGCAGCGCGCCCAGCATCTTCCTCGGCATCATTGCCATCACCCGACCTCCAGGTCCCTTCGGGTACGCGGGCCATCGTAGTGGCGAAAGGGCCCCGGCACAAGTTTTCCGGGGTAATGGCGAGGCGCTTGCGTCAGCCGGCGTGCACGACCCCCGCGGTCAGCCGGCGCGCAACCGCGCGGTCAGCCGGCATGCACGACCCGCCCGCACCCCGCGAGCGTGATCGTCAACGGCCCGTCGCTCGTCACCTTCAGGTTCACCTGGCAGTCGACGTGCGCGCGCGCGACGTCGATCGTCGCCGTGGCCAGGTTGGTCGCGGTGATGTCGATCTCGTCGGCCTTGGCCGCGCTCGGCACCGGCCCCCACGAGCGCGCCGTGCTGGCGTACTGGATCGGTCCCATGTACCCGCCGGTCAGCGCGCCGCTGCCGACGCTCACGGCGGACGGCTGCGGATCGCCGACGCCGAACCCGCGCGAGATCGCGTCGATCTCGGCCTCGCCGGTCTGGCCCGAGGCGCTCTTCGCCGCCGGATCGCGGAGCGTCAGGCCCGACAGCCAGTACGCGTGGTCGGCAGTCAACCCGTACTTGGCGACGCTCCGCTCGGCGTCGACGACATAGGTGACGTGCGCCGGGTTGAAGTCGACGGTCGCGCCTCCGAGGAACTTCGCCGCCGGCGCGTACTCGTCGTTGACGGCCAGCTCGAGATGGTCGGGGAACAGCGGCGAGCAGAGCGTGCTCGCGCACGGCCGGTAGACGTCCAGCTCGTAGCGATAGCCGTCGCCCGAGAGCGCGTTCGCGGTCGGCAGGTAGAGCGCCGGGTCGACCAGCTCGTCGCCGGCGTTGTTCCACATCAGCACCGGGACGTTGCGCAGCGAGGCGACCATGTCGTTGTCGTTGGAGGAGCCGACCGTCGGCTGGGCGCGCGCGAACAGATCCGGGAACTGCTCGCCGAGCGTGAACGTCCCGATCCCGCCCATCGAGTAGCCGGTGATGTCGGTGTAGGCCGGGTCGAGGCGGTAGGAGCGCGCCACCTTCGCCCAGACCTCGAACACGTCGGCCGCGCCGAGCCCCTCGTACGCCTGGTCGGGGCCGCGCGCCTCCGGCGTGATCACGATCGACGGGCGCGCCCGCAGCGCGAACTGCGACTGGTTGCGACTGGTCGCGTACTGGTTGTAGTTGGCCGACAGCGAGTGCAGCAGCAGCGTCATCCCCCACCCGCCGCGCGGCGTCGGTCCCCGCGGCACGTAGATGTTGTAGGGCTGCAATCGGTTCAGGTACTCGGGCGAGCACTGGCCGGTGTCCGGCGAGCCCTGGAGCCCGCACGTGTGCGAGAAGTCGAGCCCCTGCCCCGGCTCGAAGTGGCTCGCGAGGATCATGTCGATCGGCCCCGTCCGCGGCACCTGCGAGTTGTCGGTGACCCGGCGCGCGAGCTTCGCGAAGCTGACCTCGGCGTAGAACTGCGAGATGTTGCCGCTGGCCAGCGCCGCGCCCTGCTGACGGTCGCGCCACCAGGCCGGGTTCAGGACGGCGCCGGTGCTGTCCCTGACCGAGGGCCATGGCTCGTGCGTCCGGAAGGCGACGTTGAAAAATGCGCTCGGGTGGCCGTTCGTTCCCGCACCGCCCGGCTGGGTCGCGCTGGCGGTCGCTCCCGGCAGCAGATAGCGGCCACTCGAGGAGTCCCACAGCCCGACGCCCATCGCCATGCGCACCGTGCGCCGCCTCGGGTTCCAGTCGGCGTGCGGGATCTCGACCTGGATCTGGCGCCGGCGCATGTCGACGCGGACGGCGGGCGCCGGCCCCTTGACGGGCGCGCCGGTGGCCGCTCGCGTGAGCTGCGCGACGAGCCTCCCACGGGCTGGATGGACGGTCAGGAACAGGCTCGCCGGCGCGACCACGTTGGCGCCGTCGGGGAACGCGTAGGCGTGCGCGGGCGTCCCGCCGATCGCGACCGAGAACGCGATCAGCTGCGGGTTCTCGAGCGTGTTCAGCGTGACCCGCATCGCGGTCGCGCGGCGCAGCGGCTTGACGCGGAACTCGACGAGGTCGGCGGCGTTCCCCGAGTAGCCCGGGCCGGTCGGGTAGGTGTAGGTCCCGTCCGGCATCGAGAACAGGTCGCCGGCCTGCGCGTCCTGCGGATCGTTCGGGTCGGCGACGTCGTGCGCGCCGTGGTCGTCGTAGAGGAAGTCCTGGTAGAGGAACTCGCCTCGGCGATAGGCCTCGGCGCCGGAGATGAGGATCGGCCGGGCATGCCAGATGCCGGAGTTGGTGAGCTGCGGCGCGGTGGCCGGAGCCTCGTAGAGGATCGCCGGACCCGGACGCGGTGGCGGCCCTCCGTACAGCGACTGCGTGCGCGCGTGCGCACTCGCAGCGACGAGCGCGAGCAGGACCGTGACGATGCCCGCGACGCGCCTCACCCGCGGAACCCTAACGCGGGTCCGCGCCGGGCGCGACGGTCGCGTCGGCGGTGGCGACCGGCAATGTCGCCACCGCCGCTGACCCGGCGTGCCGGGCCGCGACATCGACGAGGATCCGCAGCATCGACCGGGCGGCGGGCGTGAGCGCGGGGGGAGCGGGCGTCGCGGCGACGACATGACGCGTCGGGCTCTCGGGCTCGAGCGATCTGACCGCGATCCCGGGGCGTGGCTGGGCGAGCGCGAGCCCCGGGATCAGCGCGACACCGACGCCGGCCGCCACGAGGCCCTGCACGGTCGCGTAGTCGTCGCTCTCGAAGGTCACGTGCGGCTCGAAGCCCGCGGTCACGCAGAGGCGCACGACGTGGCGCGCGCACGCGCTCGCCGCCGATGTCTGCACCCAGTCCTGTTCGGCGAGGTCGGACAGGGACGGGGCGGGATTGTGCGCGAGGGGGTGCTCGGCGGGCAGAGCCAGGTGCATCGGGTCGTCGAGCAGCGGCGTCACCGAAAGCGGTCCCTCGACGACGCGTCCGGCACCCGGGAACTCGAACAGCAGCGCCAGGTCGAACTCGCCGTCGCGCAGCCTCGGGGCGATCTCCTCGGGCTCGCCCTCTGACAGGGTCAGCTCGATGTGCGGATGCCGGCGCCGGAAGGTGGCGACGGCCTCCGGCATCAGCGTCGAGCCCGCCGACGGGAACGAGGCCACGCGCAGGCGACCCGCTCGCAGCCCGAGAAGCGCCGCCAGCTCGTCCTCGGCCGCCTGCACCTGGGCGAAGATCGCGTCGGCGTGCTCGAGCAGCGTCGCTCCCGCCGGCGTCGGCCTCACGCCGCGACGATCGCGGACGACGAGCGCCGTGCCGGTCTCGGCCTCGAGCCGGGCGATCGCCTGCGAGACCGCCGACTGGGTGTAGTCGAGCGTGTCCGCGGCGGCGGAGAACGATCCCCGCTGGACGACCGCCTGCAGGACCCGGAGGCGCGCCAGACTCAGCATAAGCATTACTGATCATATCGAGGATCACATTCACTTGTGCTGATACTGCGCGGGTGGAAGCCTTGGACCATGACTTCGACCGCGATCATCTCCTACGACGACACGCTCAACGACCAGGACGCGCTGGCGCTCGGTCGCGTCCTGCGCGAAGCGGGCGCGGAGCTGATCCTCGCCTACGTGCGGCACACCACGCGCTCCGAGCCCGACCGGGAGGAGCTCGAGGAGCACGACGCCGAGGCGCTGCTCGAGCGCGGAGCGCGCTGGCTCGACGACCTCGACGTCGATCGCCGGATCGTCGTGCACGCGTCGACCGGCGAGGGCCTCGCGGCGCTCGCCGACGAGACCGGCGCACGGCTGATCGTGTTCGGATCGGACTACCGCACCGCGGCCGGCCACGTGGCGCCGCAGATGTCGGCGCAGCGGCTGCTCGAAGGTGGTCGGTGCGGCGTCGCGATCGCACCGGCCGGATACGGCGCCGCCCGCGAGCACCGGATCGGGACGATCGGGCTGCTGGCGAGTCTCGACGACCACGCCGCGATCGACACGGCGCACGCGCTCGCGTCGCGCTTCGGGGCGAGCGTCACGGACACCACCGCAGGCGTCGACCTGCTGATCGTCGGCTCGCGCCCCGAGGCGGCCGAGGGCCAGGTGCTCGTGTCCTCCCGGGCGTGGAACGCGATCGAGGAGGCGACAGCGCCGGTGCTCGTCGTCGCCCGAGGCGTTCCGGCGGCCTTCATCGCGCCGCTGCCCGTGTCCTGAGCACGCTCGTCATATCCGACCTGCACGTCGGCGCGCGCCGGCGCGCCTGCGTGCTCGAACAGCCGGGGCCCCTCGAGCGACTGCTCGCCGAGGTGCAGCGGGCCGAGCGGGTCGTCCTCCTCGGCGACATCGTCGAGCTCGTCGAGTCACGCGCCGCGAACGCGCTGACGCGCGCGCGGCCGATCCTCGACGCGATCGGTCAGCGGCTGGGCCGCGACGGGGAGATCGTGCTCGTCCCCGGCAACCACGACCGATCGCTGATCCGCGGCTGGCTCCGGCACTCCGCGCACTCGCTCGAGCCCGCGACGGTGGTGCCGAAGGATGCGAGCCCGGTGCTCGAGCAGGTGGTCGGCTGGCTCGGCGGCAAGCGGGTCACGGTCAGCTATCCCGGCGTGTGGCTGGGCGAGCGGATCTGGGCGACGCACGGCCACTACCTCGACAGGCACCTGATCCCCGTCGCGAACTGGGGCCGCCTGCGTGGCCGCCGCGGCGCGCTCCCGGACGACACGGGACGAGCGGCCGACTACGAGCGGCTCGGAAGGGGGCCCGTCGGATCGCTGATCCGCTGGCTGCCAGGACCGGTCGCGGACGGGCTCGACGCGCTCGGCGCTTATGCGCGTGCGACGACGATGCCGGCGATCCAGCAGGGCGTGCTCGATCCGCGCTTTGCGCCCCTCACCTCGACGCTGCTCAGCCTCCAGATGCGCCGCCATGCGCTGCCCGCCCTGGCCCGGGTCGTGCGCCGGCTCCGGGTCGAGGCCGAGTGGGTCGTGTTCGGGCACGTGCACCGGCTCGGCCCGCTCGACGGCGACGACCCGGCGCAGTGGCAGGGTCCCGAGGACGGCCCGATGTTCGTCAACACGGGCTCGTGGATGTACGAGCCACGGCTCGTCCACCGCGCGGCCCCGCCCCATCCCTACTGGCCGGGCGGCGCCGTCGTCCTCGAGGAGGGGCGCCCGCCCCGGGCGGTCGGGCTGCTCGACGACCTCTCCTTCTGAGCGCCGATCTCGATCGGCCCCGACTGTCTAACGTTGGCCGGGCGATGCCGAAGCTCTGGCTCTACACCCAGGTCCTGATCGTGCTGTTCGTGCTCGCCGGCATGGTCATCGCGATCACGAAGCTGGCCTGATGTTCGCCTCGATCCTCGTCGGAACCGACGGGTCCCCGACCGCGCAGACCGCCGTGCGCCATGCGATCGACCTGGCCCGCGAGCTCGGCTCGCGCCTGCTGATCGTGAGCGCCTACGAGCCGGTGTCGGCCAACCTGCGGCTGCGCGAGGAGGGACTCGAGCTGCCGAAGGACATCCAGTGGATGATGAGCCCGCGCGAGGACGTGCTGGCGATGCTCGAGGAGGCGGCCGGCGAGGCGCGGTCGGTCGGCGTCACGGCCCTCGAGACCTTTGCCCGCCAGGGCGATGCCGCCGACGCGATCCTCGACGTCGCCGAGGAGCAGCGCTGCGATTTGATCGTCGTCGGCAACCGCGGCATGACGGGCGCGAAGCGGTTCCTGCTCGGCTCGGTGCCGAACAAGGTCTCCCACCACGCCCCCTGCTCGGTGCTGATCGTCAGGACGACGTAGTCGTCGTCACGGCGGTGGTGGTCGTTGTCGCGCTCGACGTGGCGGTGGCCGTGGTGGTGGTCGTCGTCGCGGCGGCCGTGGTCGTCGTCGTCGGTGTGGTGGTGGTCGTGGTGGTGGTCGTCGTCGATGTGCCCGCGGAGGTGGCCGCGCCGATGTCCAGCAGCCCGTAGCCGTAGTTCTGGTTCGGGACCGTTCCGCCGAGCGGTTGCGCGGTCTGCTCGAGGCGCGCGAGCAGCTGGTCGGGCGATGGATGAGGCCCGAGCACGCCACTGGCGATCACCATCGCCGCGGCCGCCGACACCTCGGGAGCCGCCATCGAGGTGCCCCACCAGCCGCCGGGCAGGCTGAACGAGTCCGGCCGCCGCGGGTTGTTGAACGTCATCTGGTAGACGCCCGGCAGGTTGCGCGCGGGATGGCAGCTGGGGTCGTTCAGGCCATACGCGTCGTCGCCACCGCCCGGCGCGACGAGGTCGAGCCCGGCGCCGATGTCGGAGTAATCGGCCAGGCAGCGGTCCTTCGTCGTCGCGCCGACCGAGATCACCGCCGGCGCCCGCGCCGGGTAGGCGATCTGATCGGCGCCATCGTTGCCGGCCGCCGCCACGACGACCACGCGATGGTCGTGGGCGTAGCGGATCGCCGAGATGATGTCCGGGATGTCGGCGCTCGTGACCCCGAGCAGGAACTCGAGGCTCAGGTTGATTACCTGCGCGTGGTGCTGGACCGCGTAGCGGATGCCCTGCGCGATCGAGCTCGAGTAGCCGTCGCCGCGAGCGTCGAGCACGCGGATCGGCATGATCCTCGCGCCGTAGGCGAGGCCGGTGAGCCCGATCCGGTTGTTCGTCGCCTCGGCGATGATGCCGGCGACGAACGTGCCGTGACCCTGCCTGTCGAGCGGGTAGCGGTCGGTGCACCGCCCGTGGACGATCCGCCCGGCCACCAGGTCGCAGGGAGCGACGAACCGGGTGCCGCGAAAGTCAGGGGAGCGGCGGAAGCGCCGCCAGCGGCGGTACGCGACGCCCGTGTCGAGCACGGCGATCGTCACCCCGCGCGCCCCCGGCCGGTGAGCGGCGAACAGGTTGGCCCACGCTTCGGGTGCGTTGACGCCGGCCGCGGACAGGAAGTTCCACTGCAGGCGCTGCCAGCCGCCGGCGCGGTGAGCGCGGCCCTGGTCGTTGGGGAACCATTCGCCGGCGGCGTGGGCGATGTAGTCGGGGACCGCATATACGACACCGGGGAGCCGCCGGATCTCGGCCGCGGCGGCAGTGACGCTCGAGCCGCGCCGCGACCTGACGTCGACGATCTCCTCGTCCGGCGTCGCGGCCTCAGCGCTGGCCGCGGTGGCGGCAAGCGGGGTCTGGCTGCGGATCTCGGCGAGCGCCGAGACGACCGGCGGGCGGTAGCCGACGATCACGCGCCCAGGCGCATACAGCCGTGCCGACGCGCCCGGCGCGTACAGCCGTGCTGACGCTGACGCGACCGCGGGCATGGCCGCGAGAGCTGCGGCCGTCACGGTGGCGGCGGCCACGACGAGGGCGTACGGGTTCTTGTTCATCTGCGACCGGCCGACCTGCGTGTGGGCCATTCCCCGCCCGCGTCGGCCTCCTTGCCTGGTTAAGACATCATCGGCGTCGAGAAGTTTCCCTCAATGCGAGGACGCCGACCACCCCGGACTTCAGCGCTCCTCGTGACGCGCCCCGTGACCTCGCCCTTCTTTCCCCGCGACGAGTACTTCATGCGGCTCGCGCTGCGCGAGGCCGAGCGGGCCCTCGACCACGACGACGTTCCGGTCGGCGCTGTCGTCGTACGGGAAGGCGAGGTGATCGGCGCAGGCCACAACGAGCGCGAGCTGCGCGCCGA
>Ga0070739_10003098_pt1 | contig 21143 bp, 15 predicted proteins | sample Coa_R1_7_FD_66445 | JGI IMG/M metagenome (GOLD analysis project Ga0070739, IMG submission 66445) | Surface soil microbial communities from Centralia Pennsylvania, which are recovering from an underground coalmine fire - Coalmine... | ecosystem: Environmental > Terrestrial > Soil > Unclassified ... | reverse complement strand
CGGCCGCTACACCTGCTTGCAATGCGCGCTAGCCGCCCAGGGCCGCGCGGAGCCAGGCGCGAGCGTAGGCCCATTTCTGCCGGGCCTGGTAAACCGTGATGCCGAGGACGGCGGCGATTCGTTCGTGGCCCAGTCCGGCGAAATGACGCAATTCGACGACGCGGGCCGCCAACGCATCCTCGGCGGCGAGTTGTCCCAGCGCTTCGTCGAGGGCGAGCAAATTGTCGTCGGCCGTCGGGGAGGGTGAATCGACGAGGGCGATGCGCTGCAAGCCGCCGCCGTGCTTGCGGCGCTTCCGCTGCCGGGCCTTCTCGACGAGGATGCGGCGCATGGCCTCCGCCGCCGCGGCGAAGAAATGACGCCGATTGTCCCAGGGCCGGTCTGGGTCGCCGCCAACCAGCCGCAGATACGCCTCATGGACCAGAGCCGTGGCGTCGAGTGTTTGCCCCGACTTCTCGTGGGCCAGTTTCTGCGCCGCCAGCCTCCGCAACTCGTCGTACACCAACGGCAAGAGCTGCTCGGCGGCGTGCGGGTCGCCTTCATCGATTGCGTTCAGGATTCGGGTGAGGTCGTTCATCAAAGACCTGTGGGGGCATGCCGCAGTACTGAGCAAATGGTTGCTTCGTGTCCCGTTTCTCTAGCAATTCTCGGCTTGTCAGTGCTATACTTAATCGCTTGGTGCTGTATTCCTTGGAAGTCGAATCATGCCAATCAGCTTTGAAGCCGTCTACGAAAACGGCGTGCTCAAACCAGTCCAACCCCTGCCGCTGAAAGAGCATGAGCGGGTACGGGTAACGGTTGAGACGCCGCCTCTGGACATCCTCCAGGCCGGAGGCATCCTCGGCTGGAAAGGGACGAGTGAGGAGCTGGCGCCGTTCGCTCTCGATCCCGAATACGAGTACCCTCCGGAGTCGGACGAGCCATGACGTTCCTCGACCTGGTTGTCGGCGACGAAGGGTTTCTCGATGCCAACATCTTCGTTTACTACTATGCCCCGGACCCCAGGTGGCACAGTTCGTGTAGCCAGTTGCTCCAACGTATCCAGAATCAAGAGATCGCGGGCCATACCTCCGCCGCCATCCTCAGTGAGATAGCTCACCGCCTCATGACCATCGAGGCTCGGACGCGCCACGGCTGGACGTCGGGCAAGGTTCTTCAACGCCTCAAGCAGAATCCGCCTATCGTACAGACGCTCACGAATAGTGAGGCTGCGGTTGCAAGCATCGTGGGATCGCGGGTCCATATCTTTCCCGTCGATTCCGGCTTGGTTGTGGCCGCCGCGGCCGTGAGCCGGCAAACCGGCCTGCTCACAAACGACGCTCTGACCGTGACCCTGATGCGGTCCAATGGTTTGAGCAAACTGGCCAGCAACGATCCCGATTTCGACCGCGTGCCGGGTATCACGCGCTATGCTCCAGTCTGATTGCGTTCGTCTCGGGCGCCCCTCGATTCGAGGCGATTTGCCAAGCCCCTCCGTCCCGGGCTACGGCTGCTTCGCATTGAGTTTCTTCAGCCGGCTACTTCTGAACTGGGAACATCGCAGGCTTGCCAGGCGTAGTCCAGTCGCGGAGGGATCGGACCTCATTCCAGAGTTTCCGCCATTGTTCACGCTCCTCGGCTGGCAGTTTGGCGAGCCACGGATCATCGCGCACTCCTGCCAGGTCCGCGTCTTGAAGCCACTCGTTCATCCTCTTGTGGACGACTTCACGGTCCCTGGCTCTCTCGGCAGTCAAATAATCGGTTCTTTTGGGAGGAAGGCAACAAACGGACAAAAGCGGGCCTCCCCCAAACGGCGAGCCAGCTAAACTCACCGAACGCGCAGCCAACACGGGGAGAGCCGTTGCATGCTCCCGCAAGAGCTTGAAACCAGAGGTGAGCCACTCCAGGGCGTGCTTGCGGATGGCCGGTCGTTCGGCCGGGGGAGGGGCGTCAAGACCCTGTCCGGTGCCCGCAAGGGCTGCCGCGCAGGCTGGGGTGTAATCCGAATGGTCGGCCGGGAGCATATTAGAGTTGAGAGGATCAAAGGTATAGCCAGCAACTCTGAGCCGGTATGCTTCAAGAGATCTGCCAACACGAATCAATCCCACCTGGATTTCATCTATAGTGGAAGCCAAAGTGCCATCTATCCAACCTGCCTCGAAGGACTCATCAACCGCCCCGCTGAAATCTGGTTTCGCTTCTGCCAGCCGTCGATAGACTTTCGCCGCTTCAACGTAGTCTCGCTTTTTTCTCAGCAGATCCATGAGAATCACAAAATACCCGAAGCGGTTGTTGTCCAACTCGACGGCCTTGTGGGCGAAGCTCACGGCTTCGGGATAATCGTCATTCCGGAGCATCAGTGCCAGTTGCCCATAAGCTCTTGCGAACTTTGGAGCGAGTTGGGTCGCTCGTCGAAACTCTGCCACAGCCTGGCCCCTATCTGCAACGCCAGAATGCCTCAAAGCGAGAGCCAAATAGTAGTGGGCCAAAGCATTGCTTGGCCGAAGCGCGACGGCGGTTCGACCCCAGCCAATGGCTTCGACCATCAGCTCTCGATCGCTGACAGAAAACTTGCTGCTGATAGTCAGAGACAGCGCGAATGAGTCGGGGTGCGTTGTCCAGGATGCCTTCAGGATGCGCAGGCGATCCTCACAAGCAGGGTGATTACCCAACCCGATCGCGTAAGCCGGCGCTAAACGCGAGCCATCGATCGTCTTGCTGATCTCCCGTATGCGGGCATCGTCGCCCTTTGCGATTAGGGTTCGCAACTTGGTGCGATCCGGCTCCGGATCGAGCAAATCGACAACATCGAGCAAACCTGGATATTGTGGATCGACGAAAAACCATTCCGCCATGCCGGAAGAAAGTCCGTCCGCGATCAAGGAGCGTTGGATCTTCTGAATAGATTGTTCCGGTGACTCTCGCCCCACGTCCAAGCCGTACTGATGGAATAGAGCCGGATAACGCTTCTTGGCTCGCGTGTTGTCCAGGCGCGTATCGGAACGCGAGATCATCCAGCGTTCCTCAAGGATGTCAGTCAGTTCGTGCACCGTACTTTGATCTTTTTCCAATCGCTCGTAACGAGCCTGGAGTTCGGCGGTCGTCTGATCGTCGATGTGCGGGCGAACTTGATCGAGCAAAGTGCCGGCCTCATCGATGCGACCTAACGTGAGTGAGTCCTCGATGCGGTCGAGCGTCGCCTTGAGGTCATCGTTTTTGCGCGCCGCGCTCAAGGATTGTTCGTGCCGCCGCTCCGCCGACTGACGGTCGGACCACCAGAGGCCGTAAAGGATCAGTCCGATCACAAGGAACAACATCCCTGACACCAGCCCTCCAGCCAGCACGCGTCCCTTGTTCCGCCGAACCAGCTTCCGTAGCTGATAGCTGGCACTCGGCGGCCGGGCTTCTACCACCTCGTCCGCCAAATAGCGCTCCACATCGCGCGCCAAGCCGATGGCACTCTCGTAGCGCCGGCTACGGTCTTTCTCCAACGCCTTCATCACGATCCAGTCGATCTCGCCGCGCAGCAAACGCGAGAGCTTTTCCGGCTCTATTTTGCGGGAGGCGGCGATCTTCGGCAGGTCGCCGGAGCTGCTCAGACGCACGCTTGGCCGCGGCGGCTCCACTTCCTTGATGAGCCGCAGCACCTCCGTGTACGCCGCCTCGCGTAGACGCTTGCGCTCCAGTGGCGTGGTGCCCGTCAGCAATTCGTAGAGCAGCACGCCCAGTGAGTACACATCGCTGCGCGTGTCCACGCCGAAGGCGTTCATCTCCGCCTGTTCGGGACTCATGTACTCCAGGGTGCCGACCACGGTGCCGAAAGCAGTGAACAGCGATTTTTCCGTCAGACGTTGTTCGATGGCCTTGGCCACGCCGAAATCGATCACTTTGGGCACCGGCTTGTCGTCGTGCATGGTCACGAGTACGTTGGACGGCTTGATGTCGCGGTGGATGATGCCCTTCTGGTGCGCGTGCTGAATGGCCTGGCAGATCGGCACGAACAGCTCCAACCGCTGCCGCGGCGTCAGCTGGCTATCGTCGCAGAACGTTGTGATCGGCACGCCGTAGACTAGCTCCATGACGAAGTAAGGGCGGCCGGACTCGGTGGTGCCGGCGTCAAGGACTTTGGCAATGTTGGGATGGTCCATCATGGCCAGGGCTTGCCGTTCCGCCTCGAAGCGAGCGATGACCTGGGCCGAGTCCATGCCCGGCTTGATGATCTTCAAGGCGAGCTTGCGGCGTACCGGCTGTTCCTGCTCGGCCATGTAGACGACGCCCATGCCGCCCTCGCCGATCTGCTGCAACAGCTTGTAGCGTCCGACGCGCATGCCGGGTCGTTCGGAGAGGACAAGCGGAGCATCGCGGTCGATCCATTGTCCGGCGGGCGCGTCGGTCGTGACAGGCTGTACGGCGGGTTGATCGAGAAAGCTGCCGGATCGATCATGAGCTTGCAGCAGCACTCCGACCCGTTGGCGCAGCTCGGCATCGTCGCCGCATTCGCAGGCCAGCAGGGCGGCGCGGGCGGCGGGGTCGGCGGCCTCAATGGCCGCCAAGAAAATGGACTGAATGCGTTGCGGATCGGCGGGCATGGGGATCTCCTCCTGGGCTTCCCATTATAATGCGCCCTTTTTGATCCAAGCTGTCGAAAAAAATGGAAAAAATCAGTTAGATCTTCCAGCGGTTCGTTGAAGCTGAATTGTTGACCAGCCCGAAGCGTAAGCGAGGGCGACCCTCGCTTACGCTTCGGGCTGGTGACGATACCTTTGAGCTGCAATGAACTACTGAGCGAACCGCTATGAAATCTCGAAAACCTCTTTGGGAACGCGAAACGTGAGAATAAGTGGGGATGGTCCGAAGTGATTATCTGCGGGGCGTGCATGTCACGGGGCTGGCGCGGCCGTGAGGGACGCGCCAGCCCCGCGAATGAACACGAACTTCAATTTCCACGCAACCACACGGCGAAGCGATCCCCATCGACGGCGAGATGCCAGCCGTTGCCGGGCGACCAACCGCGACGCCCGAGCTTCATCGCAACCTTGCCGTCAATGACCGCCGCGTACAAACCACGGGTGGCTTCCTTGATGTCCACATGGCTGCGCGAGTGCAGTCCGCAGTGCTTGCGCAGGTGGAGCAAGCGTTCGATGGTCTGATGCGTCGCTTGGCCCCAATCGAAAAAGTGCGGCCAAAAGACGCACGGCGTGCCGGGATGCGTCAAGATGTAGGCGTAACCCATCGCCACCGTCTCGCCGGGGAAATGCCGCGTGCCGTCGTTGTGGCAGCTGTGCTCGTAATCGCGGCGATATTCCGTATCGTGATTATCCAAGAAAGTCACCGAACGGCTGGGCCAGAAGCCCAGCACGCCGCCCGGCACGCATCGGCCATTGTGGTGTGTGCAGAGCCGGCCGTAATCGTCGCTGAGGCACGATTCATAGAGCAGATAGCGCGTCGGGAAGTCGAACGCCGTCGTCTTGCCGCCGGTCGCGTCGATCCAGCTCGTCACCTTCTGGCGGTCGCCGTCGTAGAACTCGCCGACGGAAAAGCCCGGCGAAGTGGCGTCGTTGTACTCGGCGATGAATTGGCCGGCGTAACCTTTGGTTAAATCGTAGCGCCAACCCTGGAAGCCGAGACTTTTCAGCTTGCGCAGATAATTCTTGATGGCGTTGCGGACATCCGGGTTGTGGTGGTCCAGATCGCGCCCGGCGGCGTGATGCTCGCCGGAATCGGGATGGCCGGTGCCCACGCCGGAGGAATCGTCGCGCGCGATGGCCGCCCGGTTGTCGGCAAACGGCGGATCGTCAAAGTCAGCGCCGCTGGTGTGGACGCCGACGCGGTGATTGATGACCACATCGGCCAATCCGCGCACCGGCTCCAGGGCGTGCAGAGCCGCACGCAGCTCCGCTTCGGTGCCGTAAGCTGTGTCCAGCTTGTTCCAGCGCCGGGGAATGTAGCCTTGCGGCGCCAAGGAGTCGGACGGCGGCGGGAACCAGACCCAGGTGAAGCCGGCCGCCTTGATTGCCGGCGCATTTTCTTCGAGGATGCGATACCAGCTCTTGTGAACCTTCGTCGCAGGATCACGTCCACCCTGGTGCGATTCCCAATGAAAACCTTGTAGGAGAATGTCTCGCCCGTTGCCGATGTATCGCCGCGCTTCCGCCACAGCCGGAACCTGGGGGAAGGAAACAACGGCAAGCCAAGGCATCTTGAGTTCTTGTTGCATAGCTCAGGTCCGCCCATTGAAATGTGGACGCGATCCGTCCCAAATTGACCGCGTTCCAGCCTTCTTCGGAATGCCTCAACCCAGGCCCGTTTCCTCCGAGCCTCTCCCTTGAAGAGGCGCCGTCTCCACGGCCCGAAGGTCTCCGCTAGCGGAAGCGGAAGACCTGTATGAGTAGTAGAGCAAGCGGCGCGCCAATGGAACTTTGGCCGATTAACTGAGGTGGGGCGATAGTTAATCTGCTATTTTTTGTGGAGAAATTGGCTCGCTCGCTCTCCCAGCCGTTCCGGCTCGCAAACTTTCTCCTTTCTTCGCGCTTTCACGCATCTTTTGAGAGGGAGTCTTCTGATCCATCGGAAAGGAGGAGGATGAGGATAAGAAAAAACTTGCGCATTTCGCCACTTTTGGTTCGCTCCGCCTCGCAGAAGCGTCGCAGCCGGATGCTTGTCCCCGGCGAGCGGGGGCGTAAGCCCCCTGATAGTTCGTATCAGGGGGCTTACGCCCCCGCTCGCCAACCTGCATTGATTCGGGTTATTGACCCAGAAGAGCACGAAGTCGTATGGCGGCCTCGACGAGAAGCTGGGGCGGATTGGGCCATTGTTCCAGGATCACAGCGCCGTGATAGGACCGGCGCTGCAAGCGCTCCACGAAGGTGCGAATGCCTGCATCGTCCTCGCGCGATGGACCTGTGAACAGCGTCAAATGACTATCACGGTCGCCGCGGTTCTCGTGAGCGTGGACGTGAATGATCGGCACAGTATCGGCCAGCAGATCGAGGTAATGAATGAAGTCGTTGTGAGTTTCGAGGCACAGATTTGCATGGCCGATGTCGAGGCACATACCGACGGTGCCGGCGGGAATGTCCGACAGCTCGGCCAGGCAAGAGAAAGTGTGGTTGAAATCGTCCGGCGTCGTCTGCGGCGTATTTTCGATGCTGATGCGCAGCTTCGCCGCCGCGGCGTGCCGCAGCACCGGCTCCAGCGCCTCCGCATAACCTTGCGGGCCATCATCCATGTAGAGATGCAAGTTGACCAGGTCTGCGCCGATGTCGCGGGCGAAATCGACGCTGCGGATCAAAAGCGGGATGCCGTCGGCGTCTAGGGGATTGGCTTGCCAGGGTGCGTGAACGGTGAACAGAATCTCGTGTGCAGTGCCGGCGTCGCGGATCCAGCGGCGAGTGTCGGCACGCATATCGGACTCGTCCCAGCCGGCGCTGGCGCCGTCGTCGCGTTCTTTCTTGTCGGCGAACCACTCAAACGCATCGAAACCGTTCTGCACCGCGAAGTGGAACGGCTCCAGCGGATCAGCGCACGAAATAGCGGTCTGGTTGCCGATGCGAATGTGAGGAGTCACGAGAACCTTTTCCTCTAGTGATTTTTCTTTTCACGCGGCGACGGTGCCATTTTCGCGCAATCCCACCTGCGGCCTCGTCTGAACGACGTGGAATCGGCCGCCGACGACAGCCCCCTCGATGTCCTGCGCCGAGCCGAGCAAGCGCTCCACTTCCAAACCGATGCGGGCGATGGAACGCAGCAATTCGTCGCGGAACTTCTCGTCCCATACAAGTTTTTCGCCGCGGTAGTCGAGCCGGCGATAGTGAGGCTCCTCTGCCAAAAAGCTATCATAAAGCCCCGCACCGGCAAAGCCCGGCAAGTCCTCCCCGTTAGAATCGGAGCGGAAGATCACGCCTTTGCCGTAGATGCCGATGCTCTTACTTGGATACGAAAGGATCTCCGGTTTCAGGTCGCTTTTGCGGCAAAGGAAGCTGAGCGCCCGGCCAGGGTAATTGCCGACCAGCGTCTCGCCCATGCCCAGAACGATCTCGGCAAAGATCTCCTCGCGTTCACCGGTGAGCGGATTGGCCGTGTGGATAACGAAAGCGTACTCGGCCGGCACGACTTCCTGAATAAGCACAGCCATGTGCAAGCTGTCGTGTGGGATGCCGCGCGCGCGGCGCGACAGGTAGGCGCGATCGTTCCACTTCGACGCCCAAACGCGGCGAATGGCTTGCCAGGTTTGCTCCCACGATGCCGGGGGCAATCCGGCGCGTTGCCAGTGCTCTTGCAGCGCCCCTTGCAGCTCCGGCGGCGCGGTCAATTGCAGCAGTTTCGCCCGCACTTGTGCCAGTTGCTCCGAAGGATTGTCTCCGGCAGCCGCAATCAATGCTTCGCACTCGTCACGCAGACGATGATTGCGCTCGTCAGCCAGCACACGCTCCAAGACGCCGTACGGCAGCGCGATCGATTTGGGCAAATGAATCCAGTCACTCAACCGGCCGCGGAGGCCGTTGAGGTTGGTGGATTTGCCTCCGACAAGGTCGGGCCTGAACTGGTTTTGGTCGATCACCCAGGAGGTAAACCCTGCCGTGTTTAGCCGCGAGCCGGAGGCGAGCCCGTAGGCTTCCGCGCTCGCCTCCGGCTCGCGGCTAAACACGCCTTCCTGATACTCGACATCGCCGCTGGGCGTGACAACGAGAGACAGCGATTTGCCGGCGAACGCCTTGAGCCGTTCATATTCCTCGGCGTCAAAGCAAGTAGCGAACAGGACACCGACATTGCGCGCACGCACGGCGACATGCGAAACCAGGTCCGGCGCATCGCAGGTAAGAACCGCCGTCGCGCCTTCCGGAATCTCTTCCTCGCCGCTTACTTCGTCGGCGATGACAACCGTCGGCTCGGTGAAGCGCTGGCTCTGTACATCGAGAAGACGCGGAATCGCCTGAACCTTGCCACCGCCGCGTGCAGCGCTGATGACCTGCCAACCGCCCAGCCCTGCTTGCTCGCGCAACTTGCTGTCAAGCGGTCGCAACAACAGCGATAGGGTAAAGGCGGGTCCGCCGCGGATTACTTCTTCGCTGAACAGCGGAATGGTCCACGACTCCGCATGGAATGCCGCGCCCAGCGCCTCCGCCTTGGGTTGGAGTCGTTGATAGATCGTACTGGTGTATTCCTGCACCCAGCGCGCCGCCCGATCCGTCACTGCACGAGCATGTAGCGCCCAATCGCGACCCTCATGCGGCAAAGCAAGCAGCGCGGACCAGTGATCGGCACAGATGGTCAACCCCGCTGAATCGACCGAAACACGGAGATTACGCAGCGCGGCCAGCACCATCTCCGCCAGCTCATCGCGCGAAAGCTGACTAACATTCTGTCGTTCGATTGCCGCTCGCAGGCACTCCTCCATCGCCAGATCGAGGAAGAGCAAATCGCGCAGCGCGGCATCATCGTGGATCGCAGCCATCGCCTTTGCCAAACCCTCACGGGCCGAGACGATGGCGCCCGTCAGTCCTCCGCCTTTTTTCTCTCCTGATTTTGGAGGAGATGCTGGGGAAGACTGTTTGCCCCGCAGGGCAAGAAGATCATCAAGCTGCTTATTCATCCCGCTATCGAGTCGTCCTCGCGCAGCGGCAACGGCGCTATCGAGATCCGTGCCCGAATGCACCGACTTGAGGATTTTCAGGAAGTTCTCGAACTCGCCGATGAGTGCATCCTTGCGATCCGCAAAAAACGTCGGGTCAGTCTTGATTGGGCGCTCGAAGCTTTGCAGCCGGGCGCGGGTGACACCGCCTTGCTCCAAGGTGCGGTAAAACACGTCGAGATCGCCATTGCTCCGCATAGAGTCGAGGTATGCCTGACAGATCACCACATCATCGGGAGTGGTGTTGTTGTGCAATTTTTGATGCCATTCTTCGATGAAGTGGCCGGCGGACTCCTTGATATCATTGCGGTGCATGATGTGGAGAATCTCATCGCGCACACGCTGCCCATCGCCGCCGCGGCCCAGCGTCGTGAGCATTTGCCGCGCCCAGAAACGACAACCGACCGGCGAGACCCCGGTCCCACCACGCCACACGTTCGCCAGCCGCATCGTCAACCGTTCCTGCGCATGGCTCAATTCGCGCGGCTTGGTGTTGTAGCGCCGCTGCCAATCGAGCTGACGGATCGCACTGTAGCGCAGCCAAACGAACAACAAGGCCAGGCCATCTTCGTTACTCCGCGCCTTGTCCAGCAGATCGTGACACAGATTGAAGCGATGCATCAACGTCCACGAGCTGGCCCCCATCTCGGCGCCAATGATTTGTTCCGCGAGATCGGCCAGTTGCGGCGCAGCGAGACGATGGTCGCGCTCGGATTCAAACAGCGGCACATATAGATCCTTGCCACCGCTCTTGAGCCAACCGTCGTTCGGTTGATGCAACACGAAGCATAAGCCGCGCGGCCTCGGTCCCTCCGCCGGCTTGGGGAAGAACAATTCCAGGTATTGAAGACCGTCTCGCTCCGTAAAAGGCGTGCGCGCCGCCTTGTCGTCGGCAAGCGTGGTCCCTTGCGGCCGATAAGATTCTGGCGGGGCTTGCCACTCGTGTCGGAAACGCCAGGCCAGTCCCCAGTGCAGCACTAATGGACCCGCGGCGTCGCAAACTAGCCGAACGCGCACGGCTTGCGGTGTCCGCTGCACGGCTGCACACAAGCGTTCGCCGCTATCGAGCGTGTACGTCTGCCGAAATGATTCGGCGAGCGGGGCGTGTGAACGCCCGGGTTGGCAATCACCGGGGCGTTCACACGCCCCGCTCGCCCATTCCGACAGCGCCTCTTCCGCCGAACGGCCGTTTGCGCGTGGCAGCGTCACCAGAAAGTCTCTGCCGCCATTCTTGATCCAGCGATTTTCCTTCGGCGAATAAACGACAAACGCCAGGCCGCGCCACGGGCTGGGTGAATCAAGGTGAATCGTTACTTCTTTTCGACCGTTGCCATCGAAGGGAGTCCGCAGGGCGCCGGCATCGGCAGGCGTCGTTCCGCACGGCCAGCTATTCTCCGGCGGACGGTCCCACGCGCCGCCGGGACGCCGGCTCAGACCCCAGTGCAAAATGGCGTCGGCGCAATGAGGAAGAGCGATGGTCAAGGACAGTCCATTGCCGTTGGCTGTCTGCGTGACGGACAACCCTTCGGCGAACTCTGCGAGCGTTTTCGTTTGGGTTGATTCAGCCATGACGCAGGATCCTCCCGACAGACGATTCCGTATCGGCCAAAGACGCAGCTGAAAGTGAGCAATTTCCGTGCCTATCGGCCCCGAGTTCTGATGCCTCGCATGGAACCACAAAGCCAAGAATGTTTTGACAGCAGATCACAACTGCTGCAAGAGTTTATCGTAGTCGGCGTGCGATCCAATCCAGAACCAAATGATCGTGTCTCCATCCAGAGCGCCGACGGCGCGATAGCCGATGCCAACACGAGCCGAGTAGATCGGTGGGTCTGGATGTACTTGTTTAAAGTGCAATCCGGGATGGGCGGGATTTCCCTGGAATAGTCGGTAAGCTTCTTGGGCTTGCCGGCGGACGTGTGCCGGCAACGCAGCCAATAATTCGCGGAATCGACGAGTGGTCCGCGAGTTCATAATTGCTCCGGGTCCAACTCCTCAGTCATCCCTGCACGATGTTCCGCGAGGGCTTCTGCCGCTAGACCAGCGAGTTTGTCGGCTGAACGAGCGATGGCGCGGTCGAAGTCGTCCTCTGCTGCCAACTCCGCAAGTAAGCGAGACGCCAGCAAGTCCTGTTCGGCGGGGGACAACTTTGACGCTTCAACAAACGCCTGTTGGAGCAATGTGGTCATCGCATCACCTCCGTCTCTTAATTGTAGCGTCCCCTACGATACCGCCAGAGGGAGTGATCAATCAAGACGAGGCAATTCGATTCAGGATCTCGATGCCGCGATCCAGAGTGCGTTCGTCGGCGGCGTAGCTGAGTCGAAAGTGAGTATCGCGACTGCTGAAAACGGTACCCGGAATGAGCAGCAGATTGTTGCGAATCGCTTCCGCGACAAACTCACTCCCCGAGCCGTGCGGCGCTTTCGGAAAAGCGTAGAACGCGCCTTCCGGCCGAACCAATTCGTAACGATCTTTCAATCCCTCGTAGATGCGATCGCGTTTGCGCCGAAAGTCGGCAACGATGTGCGAGGAATCGTAATCCCAGGCAGCAACGCCGGCGTGCTGCACCATGCTCGGCGCACAGACGAACGTGAATTGTTGCAGCTTAATCATCTCCTGGATCAGCCGCCGCGGACCGTGCGCGAAACCCAGACGCCAGCCGGTCATGCCATACGCCTTGCTGAAACCATCGAAAACCAGCACGTCTTCGTTGAATTCCGCCGGGCTGACAAACGGCTGATCGTAGCAGAAAACGCGATAAACTTCATCACTCATCAGCAACACGCCATGATCGGCGGCCAGCTTCGCCAGGTCGCGCAGCACCTCGCGCGGATGAACCCGGCCGGTCGGATTGGCGGGACTGTTAACGAGGATTGCCTTGGTGCGCGGCGTCAGGGCGGCGCGGACGCGATCCACATCAATCGCAAAATCGGGATAAGTGTCGATGAGTACGGTCCTGCCGCCGGCAAGCGTCACCAGATGCGGATACATGACGAAGTAAGGATCGAAGACTATCACCTCATCGCCGGGGTTAACGACACAGCACAACGCAACGGTCAATCCGCCGCTGGTACCGCTGGTGATGAACACCTCCCGATCGGCATGGCGATACCGGGCGTGAATGTCAGCCTGGATCTTGGCGCGCAACTCCGGAATACCCTGCGTGACGGTGTAGGCGTTGGCGCCGCTCTCGATGGCGGCATGGGCAGCGGCTTTGATCGGCTCCGGCACGTCGAAATCTGGTTGGCCGATGCTGAGATTGACGGGATCCTTGAGCGAGCGAGCCAATTCAAATACTTTGCGGATGCCCGAAGATTCAATATGCCCCATGCGTTCGGCGATCCAACGCTCGTGATCTTTCCGCCCTGCCATACTGTAGTTCTCCGAAAAAGGATGAGGATAATCCATCGAGCCGGCTATGGTTGCTTCTGCGGTGCCGTGATTAAATCTAGTCCATTCGCGCCTAGGTGATGATCGAGCAAATCGATTTGCCCATTTTGTTTGAGTCGCGCGAACAGCTTGCTGCGCTCTTCCTCCCAGATTTGTCGCAAGTAATAAGGATTGTCCTTGCGGCCAATTTCATACTGCCGTAATCGCTTGAGAAAGCGGTCTGCCTCTTGTCGGGCCAGCAACTTACAGCTGTGGACATACGCGGCGGTTTCCTTTTCGAGCCGATATTTCTCGGCTTCGGCCATGCGCAGATCGCGGGCCACGTTCTGTTCGGCGCTGTGGCGCAGGGTGGTGTTGCGCGTCTGGGCCAGGGCGACGCTGTCGAAGTCCGGCTTCACGTCGTCGGGCGGCGCGATCAGGGCCACGCGGGCATCGAGGATTTGCACGCCCAGGCGATATGGCTCGATCCACGCCTGCGTCTGTTCGCGCAGCACCGGACGCAACTCGTTTTTGCCGTTGAGCAGCACGTCATCCACCGTCCGGCCGGCGACCCATTGGGCCATGACGGACTCGACGGTACGAGTCAAGAGCGCATCGACACGGTCCGCCTGTAGCACGTACTCGGCTTCCTCGTTGGAGCGGACCTTGTACGTGAGGATCGCTTGCACGTTGACAAGGTTGTGATCGCCGGTCAGAAGCTGACCGGCCGGCATCGTTTCACCAGAGAAGTCGTCTTCCTGATAGCCAGCCGTCACGCTCTGCACACGATCGACGGCCACGCGATCAATGCGATCCATGCCCCACGGCAATTGAAACGCCAACCCCGGTTGTAATGCTTCTGGCAACAGCCGTCCGAAGCGACGCACCACGCCGCGCTCACCGGGCCGGATCTGCACCACGCCGGTCAGAGCATAACCCGCCAACAAAACCACTGCGATCAACCAAAGATACCGCATGGTAGCTCACCCTAATCAATTCACCACGGAAAGCACGGAAAAAATCAAAAAGAAAACAAGAAGGCCCAAACTCAAGGACTTTTTGTCACTTTCTTCTCTTCTTTTTTTCCGTCTTTTCCGTGTATTCCGTGGTGGTTATCTTTTTGTGGTGCCGGCGGATTGAACAACAAGTCGAACAGTTCGCGGTGCGTTGAAAGCAGCAATGTAGTTTTGTTGTCGCCGAGGATACGCTGGTATTCCTCCAATTTTTTGAGGAACGTAAAAAATTGCGGATCTTTTTTGTGCGCTTCGTTGAGGATGCGTTCCGCCTCGACATCGGCGGCGTTTTTCAGTGTCCGGGACTTCGCTTCCGCCTCCGCCTTGAGGATCTCGACGCGCCGCTTCCCTTCGCTTTCGATATTTTGCTTGAGCTGTTCGCCTTCACTTTCGTACTCGGCCTTCTTCTTGCTGCGTTCGCTCTTGATGCGTTCAAAGATCGCCTCGCGTACGGCGGGCGGATGATTGGAGCGCCGCAGCCGAATGTCCACCACTTCAATGCCGTATTCCGTCTCCGCCTGTTTTTCCAGAGACGCGGTACTGGCGCCGCCCTGGAGGAGACGTCGGCGAAGTTGTTCGCGAGCGGCGTCTACTTTTTCGGGATTGGTATTGATGAGATCATCGAGTTCCATGCGGCCAATTTCGGCCCCTAGTTCGCTGGTAATGCGTTGGCCGAGAATTGCCTGCGCGCCGGCGGGTGTGCCGACGCTGCGGATGAATTGGTCCACGCCCTTGGCATCGGCGATGCGCCAGCAGACGTAGGCATCAAGCGTAAGTGTGCGGTCAATGGTGTTGCGCTTGGGGTCGCGCGTCAGCAATTCCGCCCCTGGCAGGTCGAAATACTGCAAGCGGCGGTCGATGCGCTGCACCGACTGAATCGGCCAGGGCCATTTGAAGTGCAGACCGGCCTGTTCGTCGTTGCCGCCGTCAAACGTCTCCAGGTGCCGACCGAACTGCGTCAGGTAGACGTACTCGGTGCGGTCCACGGTGAAGACACACATGGGCACGAGGATCGCCGCCATTATCAAAATGACAGTTAGCAAGATTTTCCAGCGCATGGATGTATCTCGTAGGTATCAGGGTTCGCTGCGTGGGTCGGGTGGTTGTGATCGGGGAGCCGGCATCATGCCGGGCATGGGCAATCCAATCGGGCCGAATGGAACCAGCCAGAGGTTTCTTCGACCCGGCACCTTATCCGCGTCGATGATGATTTTTTCACGGTTGGCCAGGGCGGCGGACAACGAGTCCCAGTAGGCGCGGAAGTCCATCAACATCTGTTGCTGGGCCAGCGCCTCCTCGCGGTGATGCAGATACTCTGAGCCCACTTCGGCGGCGGATCGGCCCTTGCTCATTCCCTTCCAGGCATCGCGGAACAATCGCCATTCTTCTGCCAAATGCAGCCGGTGCCGCAGCTGATAGCGTCCCGTGAACGCCGCTTGACTGGCCTGGGCGAAGAGAACCTTCTTTTGCGCCTCCGCCTCGGCCTCGCGCACCTGCTTCAATCCCTCAGCCTCCTGCTGCCGTTCGTCGCGCAGCACTTTTTCTTCGCCCTGGTTGATTAGCAGATCGCGTTTCTCCATGGCGCGGGTGACATCGTGATACGCGGCGACCACATCTTGCGGCGGATGCAGGTCGTGCAGGTCGAGTCCTTCCAGCCGGACGCCGATACCCTTGTTGCCATAATCGCCGCAACGCTGACGCAAGCGTTCCAGCGCCTTGTCCTGAAAACGGCCGCGATCACTGGTCAGCAAATCGGCGAACGTCCGACCGGACACCGTCTCGCGCAGTACCGATTCGGCGGCGCTACGCAGGATGGCCTCCGGATCAGCGGCCTCGAAAAGATACGCTCGCGCATCGGCGATGGTGTAGCGGATGGTTCCCTGAAGCTCGATGAGGTTATTGTCACCGGTAATCATGACGGCTTCCTCCGGCATGCGGCGGATGCCCTCGTTGGCGTGCAGGCTGTTCCAGGCGCCGGCGCTCGGTCCTGACTTACCGGCGAAGGTACGGAAGCCGATTTCCACTGTGTGAATCCGCCGCGGCTGCACGCGCGTCACCGTGTCAATGGGCCACGGCCAGGACCAGTGAAGTCCGGGTTGGAGATCCTCCGGCAATGGCCGACCGAAGCGGCGCACCACACCGATTTCATCGGCAGAGATGGCGTTGAAACCGCTCAGCAGCCAGCCACCTAGAATCAGCAGGGCAAGCCCGACCAGCACCGGCTTCCACTGGTGCGACAGCCAGTGTAATCCCTCGTCGAGGTCGAGACGCTGTTCGAGCCAGTCATTGAGGCGGCGCAGACCGGCGGAAATCCCCTGGAAGAAGGGACTGGACGCCGTGCGCTCGAACCACAACAGACGTATGGCATTGAGCAACACGGCCAATGAGCCGAGCTGATGATAGACGACGGCGGCGACCGGCGATTGCTCGTACCACTTCGGCGGTGCCAACAACGGCCACAGCCAAGCAGTAACAAGAATGCCGACGGCGTTGACGCCGAACGCGAAGATCACGATGTTCTGCTGGATGATGCGAACCATTTCGCGCGACAGCCGCAGCAGCAGCGGCAAGTGTCGCAGTGGATCGCTCATGAACACGACATCGCCGGCCTCCGCGGCAATGTCCGCCCCAGTGCCGCCGATGGCCAATCCGACATCGGCGCGAGCCAGAGCAGGCGCATCGTTGATGCCGTCGCCGACCATGCCAACACGTTTGCCGGCCTGCTGCCAAGTTGCGATGAAATCGGCCTTTCCCGGCGGCAACATCTCCGCGCGTATCTCGGTCAATGCTAGCGATTCGGCTACGCTCTGGGCCGCAGCGGTACGGTCGCCCGTCAACAACGCGATGTTCGTGATTCCTAGCGTTCGCAATTCCGCCAGCACGCTCGCCGCTTCCGGCCGCAGCCGATCCCGCGCCGCCAGTGCTCCCAATACGCGGCCTTGCTTGGCCACAAAAAGGACAGTGTTTCCCGCGGCATCGAGACGTTCGAGGGCCGCCTGAGCTTGAGGCGGTAACGATACCCCCTGTTCCTCCAGCAGACGTTTATTACCGACAGCAATCGTCTCTAAATTCGCCGATTGCGCCGTGATGCCGATGCCCGGATGGGAGCGAAATTCAGTAATCGGTTCGGGGCTCAGTTGATGGCGGGCGGCCTCCTGAACGATGAGACGGGCCAGCAAATGCTCGCTGTGCTGCTCCGCAGTCGCCGCTGTGCGCAGCAACTCGTCCGCGGATACGCCATCCAATGGCACAATCTCACTCAGTTCCAGGCGTCCCTCGGTGAGTGTACCGGTTTTATCGAAGGCAAAAGCATTCACGGCGGCCAAGCGCTCCAGTGCCGAACCGCCCTTGATCAAGACGCCGGTCCCGGCGAGCCGGCCCAGCGCCGCGATGATCGCCGCCGGCGTCGCCAGGATCAGAGCGCACGGACAAGCCACGACTAACACCGACAGTGCCGGCAGCGTCACAAGCTGCTTGAAACTCAGGTTCGTCTCCGGCGGACGCATCCAACCGGTGCCGTAGCCGACCCAGCAGACGAGAAATGTTAGGGCCGACAATGCCAACACAGCGGGCAGAAAATAACGGGCCAATCGGTCAGCGGTTCGTTCCAGCGGCGCTTTGTCCTGAAGGGCACGCGCAGTCATTTCGATGACCTGTCCGACCACAGTATGTTCGGCGACGCGCCGCGCCTCCATCGTCAACGCGCCGAATTGATTGAGCGAACCGGCCAGCACTTCGTCGCCCGGGGCCTTGTCCACTGGCAAACTTTCGCCGGTCAAGGCGCTGACATCGACCGTCGAGCGTCCTTCCAGCACCACGCCATCGGCCGGCACCCGTCCCCCCGGCTTGACCACAACGCGATCACCCACCCGCAGTTCGCCGACCAGCACGCGCTCTTCCTGTCCCTCGCGCAGCCGCCAGCAACGGCGCGGACAAATCTCGGCAATGCGTCGGATGGCTCGCTGTGTGCGTTCAAAGGTGATGCTTTCCAGGCATTCGCCGAGCATGCCGATGAAGACGATCTCGGCGGCGACGAGATGCTCTCCCACAAGAATGGCAGCGACCGTGGCGATTGCTACGGCCAGGTCCGCACCGATGCGTCCTTCAAAAAGCGAATTGAGCGATCCATATAGGATGCGCGAGCCACCGATGATAGCTGCTAGGAGAGCAATGCGATAGCCATACGGCTCATTGGACCATGTTGGAAGCGACACGCCCCAAGTGGCAATCCAGTTGGCGGCGAGCGGCCAAAAATCGGCAGCGATGAGAATGCCAATCAGGCCGGTGAGTAAATACAGGCCAAGGCGGCTCTCTTGCTGAAAGGCGCGGTCGGCGTAGGAGATCTCGCGGTGCATCAGCGCAGCCCAGCGTGCGGCGTTGGAGTGAATGCTTCAGATTTGTTCAGGCTACGGTGCAACGCGAGCGCCGTCAAGCGGAGGCCGCACGTTGCACTTTCCTCACAGGTGTAAGACAGGATTGACAAGCGCCGGAGCAATTTCCTAGTAGTGAGGATACTGACAGACACCGCCTGGTTTTTGACAAGGAATGATCCGCGGACACTTGCATCCATGTTTGTTTCCAACATCGAAGGACTGCTTGTTCTCGATAAGCCGGCCGGCATGACTTCGCGCGCCGTGGTGGATCGCGTGCAACGCTGGTTTCCCAAGCGAACGCGCATCGGTCATGCCGGGACGCTCGATCCGCTGGCCACCGGCGTACTTGTTCTTTGCCTCGGTGGGTCCACGCGTCTTATCGAATACATCCAGCGGATGGAAAAGGTGTATCGCACCCGGCTTCTGCTTGGTGCCCGCAGCGACAGCGACGACACCGATGGAAACATCACGCCGGTCCCCGGCGCCGTCGCTGCCGATGCGGCCACGGTGGCGGCGTGTGTGGCAGGCTTCGTCGGCACGATTGAGCAGATTCCGCCCGCATACTCGGCGGTCAAGGTTTCCGGACAGCGTGCCTACGATCTCGCCCGGCGCGGTGAGGATGTATCGCTTTCGTCACACTCTGTACACATCTACTCCATCCAAATACTGAACTACGCTTATCCGCATTTGGAGTTAGAAGTACGCTGCGGTAAAGGCACTTATATCCGTTCTCTGGCCCGCGATGTCGGCGAGCGCCTAGGTTTCGGCGCTCTTGTCCAAGAGTTGCGACGCACACGGATCGGGCCGTTCACTAGCGAGGGAGCGTTGACACTGGACGCCGACCCTGAGACCGCTCGCGCCCGTTTGCTTCCAGCGGAAATGGCGGTTGCGGAACTTCCGCGAGTGGTGCTGCCGGACAGCGAACGCAAACGACTAGAGCAAGGCCAAGTGGTCGCCGTGGCCGAAAGCCCTGCGGGAATGGATAAAAGCAAGGAAGTAGCTGTCTTTGATGCAGCGGGGGGACTGGCAGCCGTGGCTATGTTCGATTCGCAGCGGCGAACGCTTCAGCCGGTCAAGGTGTTTCACTCGAAGAACCAATAAGTCAGTGGACGGTGTAACGATTTGAACATGACTTTATTCGCCGGCATTGGCGTGATTGTCCTGGCCATTGTCGTCATCGTCCGTGGCGTGGACGTACGGCTGGTTTTGCTGTTAACGGCGCTGGCGTTGGGCTGTCTTGCCGGCCATCCCGAAGTCATCGTGCAAAAAATCCTAACCACGATGGTCAACGAGCAGTTCGTTATCCCCATCGGATGCTGTCTCGGCTTCGTCTACGTGCTACGGCAAACCGGCTGCGATGAGCATCTCGTCCGTCTGCTAGTGCGGCCAATCCAACGCATACGGCCCTTGCTTATTCCCGGCACTGTCCTCATCGGCGCACTCGTGAATGTTCCTGTCATTAGCCAGACCAGCACCGCCGCGCTGGTAGGCACGGTCCTCGTGCCGCTACTGCGTGCGGCACAGATTTCGCCGGTAACTCTCGGTTCGGCCTTGCTGCTCGGCTCCTCAATCGGCGGCGAAATCCTCAATCCCGGCGCGCCGGAGGTGCGTACCGTCAGTCAGGCATCCGCAGCAGCGCTAACGCCCCATACCTGGGTTGCTCGCGCGCTGCCGCTTTTTCTCATCGAGCTAACTGTGACGACGACTGTGTTTTGGCTGCTCAGTCTGCGGGCCGAATCGCATCCGAGCTGCGACCGTAAGGGAGCGGAGGAGCAACCGCTCTCTAACGGTCGCGGCTCGGACAAAGACGCTTTTCGCATCAACCCGCTAAAGGCCGCGATACCGTTCGTGCCGATCACGTTGTTGTTTCTGACGGCACTGCCGGAGCCGTTTCGCTTGTTCCATGTGCCGGAGAAATGGCTGGTGGATGTGGAGCATTTCCAGGGTGATCCGTGGCAGCTGCGTTCGTCTTTCGATTGTCGTCTCATCGGGTCGGCCATGTTGATCGGCGTGGCGGCGGCAGCGCTGACGGATCGCAAACAGATCCATCGCACCGCTCTGTCTTTCTTCGAGGGCGTCGGCTTCGCCTACGCCCAGATTATTTCGCTGATTGTTGCTGCCAGTTGCTTCGGCGAGGGAATCAAGTTGATTGGTCTGGCAGAGTTGCTCGGCCAGACGCTGGAGAAGTGGTCGAGTTTGCTGGTTCCCGCCGCCATCGGTCTGCCGACGGCGTTCGCGCTCGTGTGCGGCTCCGGCATGGCAACGACGCAAAGTCTCTTCGGTTTTTTTGTGGAACCGGCCCGCTTTCTCCATTATGACCTGTTGCGACTGGGCGCACTGATTTCCTTCGCGTCCGCCGCCGGTCGCACCCTGTCGCCGGTAGCCGCGGTGACGCTAATGTGTGCCTCGCTGGCCGAAGTCAACCCGATGCAGTTGGTGCGGCGCCTCGTTATACCACCGCTTGCGGGCTTGCTGACCCTGTTGGCGATGGGGTTGCTTTTGACTTAGAGCGAGCTGACAAAACGGGATGAGCTGGACTGGATTGCTAAGGCAACACTTCGACAGGGATATCAGGGAAGGAAGACAGACGGCTATCGTTGGTCAGGAATCGATCACAACCGGACTCCACGGCTGCCGCCAGGTGCAGTGAATCGGCTAATTTGTAGTTATGAGTAGCCCGGATCAGGGCAGCTCGATCGAACACTGCTGTCGTGATGGGAACTACCTGCACGTCAGGACGGGTGCAGAAAGCGTCAAACAGCGTCAGTTTCACGA
>Ga0070739_10003089_pt1 | contig 21189 bp, 18 predicted proteins | sample Coa_R1_7_FD_66445 | JGI IMG/M metagenome (GOLD analysis project Ga0070739, IMG submission 66445) | Surface soil microbial communities from Centralia Pennsylvania, which are recovering from an underground coalmine fire - Coalmine... | ecosystem: Environmental > Terrestrial > Soil > Unclassified ... | reverse complement strand
TCATCTGCCCGGCGACGTGCCGGCGAGTTTCCAGCCGACCGGCCGCTACGCCCGCCAGACCAACTATATCTCGCCGCCGGGCGATTTCACCGGCGCGACGGCGATGCCGGTCGGCAATATCACCGGCGATTGGTATTTTCTCTGCGGCGTCGATGTCCTTGCGCCGGCCGACGCGGGCGCGGTTGTGGCGGTCGGCGATTCCCTGACCGACGCTAACATCTCGACGATGGACTCGCATTCGAGCTGGCCGTCGCAGCTCGCGCGCCGTCTGCAGGCGCGCGGCGGCGGCCGGCCGATGGCGGTCATGAACCAGGGCCTCGGCGGCAACCGCATCCTACACGACATCCGCGGCGACAGCGGCCTGCGCCGCTTCGACCGCGACGTGCTGGCCCAGCCGGGCGCGACGCACGTCATCGTGCTGCTCGGCACCAACGATCTGCGCAACCGCTGGGCCAAGCCGGAGGAGGAGGCCACGGCGGAGCAGATGATCGCCGGGCTGAAGCAGCTCGCGGTCCGCGCCCGCACCGCCGGCCTCAAGATTTTCGGCGGCACCTTGACCCCGTTCGAGAACGAGACCTTCCTCGCCGGCGCCTGGAACGAAAAGCGCGAGGCGGTGCGGCAGGCGGTCAACGACTGGATCCGCACCGCTGGCGCGTTCGACGCGGTCATCGACTTCGACGCGGCGGTGCGCGACCCGGAGCGGCCGACGAGCATGCTGCCGATCTACGATTGCGGCGACCACCTGCACCAGAGCGACCGCGGCTATCGCCACATGGGCGACATCATCGACCTGTCGCTGTTCGACTGAGCGCCGCCGCCGCCGAGGCGGGTCCCGGCCCGCCCCTCGCAATCCGGCGGCCCCCGGCTTGCCGCCCCCGGCAAATCGCGCTAAGAGCGGCGGCGACGCAGCAGACGGGGCATTGCAATGGCACGCAGGAAGATCGCGCTGATCGGGGCCGGGCAGATCGGCGGGACCTTGGCGCTGCTGGCCGGGCTCAAGCAGCTCGGCGACGTCGTGCTGTTCGACATCGTCGACGGCGTGCCGCAGGGCAAGGCGCTCGACATCATCCAGGGTTCCTCGATCGAGGGCTACGACGCCGCGATTTCCGGCACCAACGACTACGCCGGCATCGCCGGCGCCGATGTCGTCATCGTCACCGCCGGCATCCCGCGCAAGCCGGGCATGAGCCGCGACGATCTGATCGGCACCAACGCCAAGGTCGTGCAGAGCGTCGGCACGGCCATCAAGCAGCACTGCCCCGGCGCCTTCGTCATCACGATCACCAACCCGCTCGACGTCATGGTGGGGGTCATGCGCGAGGCCTGCGGCCTGCCGGCGCAGCGCGTCGTCGGCATGGCCGGCGTCCTCGACAGCGCCCGCTTCCGCTATTTCCTCGCCGCGGAGCTGGGGGTGTCGGTGGAGGACGTGACCGCCTTCGTGCTCGGCGGCCATGGCGATTCGATGGTTCCGCTGGTGCGGTATTCGACCGTCGCCGGCATCCCGCTCCCCGATATCGTCAAGATGGGCTGGACGACGCAGGCAAAGATCGACGCGATCGTCCAGCGCACCCGCGACGGCGGCGCCGAGATCGTCAACTTCCTGAAGACCGGTTCTGCGTTCTATGCCCCCGCCAGCGCCGCGATCGCAATGGCCGAGGCCTATCTGCTCGACAAGAAGCGGGTATTGCCCTGCGCCGCGTGGCTGACCGGCCAGTATGGGGTGCGCGATCTTTATGTCGGCGTGCCGGTCGTCATCGGCGCCGGCGGGGTCGAGCGCATCGTCGAGATCTCGCTCAATAGCGAGGAGAAGGCGGCCTTCGACAAGTCGGTCGCGGCGGTGCGCGGCCTCGTCGAGGTGGTGAACGGCATGCGCGCCTCCGGCGCGCTCGCATAGGCATCGCGGCCCTATTTGGCGCGAAAGTCAATATAAAGCGCGTTTTCCTTTTGCGAAATTAAAACGCAATAAAGTACTCAACCGAAACGTTGAAGTTGTGCGTCAATCCAATCTTATGGATTGAGCTGTATTTCTGACGGCAGCGAAGGGTGCTGCTGGATAGACCAAGCCGAGCCGAATAATCGGCCGCGGCGACCGCAGCCCCCGGCGGTACAGAATGTTCGAGGCACCAGAATGTGGAAACTTGTGTGGCTGCTGCCGGCGGCGCTGTTCGGCGCAACAATGCTGGCACGGATCATCTGACGCGACACCCTTTGGGTGCCGAGCAACCCTTCTTTCCCGTCATCGCGGGCCCTGAGCCGGCGATCTCAGCTTTCCTTTCGTCGTCCCGGCGCAGGCCGGGACCCAGCCGTCAGCTGCTCGATTATTGGGCGCGTGGATGCCGGCCTCCGCCGGCATGACGATAAACTGCGGGATCAGTAGTAGGGCTAACGCCGCGTCGCTTGGCTGAACCGCCGCTTCCGCGGGGATGACGACCAGCGTGCAGTCCAACCGGCTTTTGCTCGGCGCCGACCCTTAACCCGCCTCCAGTTTCGAGATATCGGTCACGGTGACCTCGACTGTGCGCGAGTTGTCGCCGCGCATGACGGTGAGGTCGACCTTGTGCCCGACGCCGACCTTCTCGAAGACCCCGGCGAGGTCGGAGAGGCTGTGGACCGGCTCGCCGTCGGCCTTGGTGATGACGTCGGCGATGTTGCCGCTGTTGGCGTCCATTCCGACGAGCCCGGCCTTGGCGGCCGGCGACCCCGGCACCGTCTTGACGATGACGACGCCGTCGATGCCGGCGTCGGCGGCGGCCTCCTCCGGGGCGGCGGCGATGCCGATTCCCGGCATCGGCACGCTGCCCTCGCGGATCAGCGACGGCGCGATGCGGTTGACGACATCGACCGGGATCGCGAAGCCGATCCCGGCGAAGGCGCCGGAACTCGACACGAGCGCGCTGTTGACGCCGATCAGCCGGCCGGCGTCGTCGAGCAGCGGCCCGCCGGAATTGCCCGGGTTGATCGGCGCGTCGGTCTGGATGACCCCCTCGATCTCGTAGGGGGTCGTCGTCGGCAGGCGGCGGTGCAGGGCGCTGATGATGCCGGAGGTCAGGGTCAGGTCGAGGCCGTAGGGGTTGCCGATCGCGAACGCCATCTGGCCGACTTGAAGGTTGGCGGATTTGCCGACCGCAATCGGGTGCAATAGCGAATGCGGCCGCTCCAGCTGCAAGACCGCGAGATCATAATTGGCGGCGGTGCCGACGACGCGGGCGCCGACGAATTCGCCCGAGGTCAGGCGCGCGCCGATGCGGTCGGTGCCGTTGATGACGTGGAAATTGGTGATGACGTGACCGGCGGCGTCCCACACGATGCCCGAGCCGGTCTGCAATACCGTGCCCTCGCGCGGCGCCAGGGCCGAGGCTTGCGGCCGCTGCACCGCGAAGACGTGCACGACGGAGGGCGAGGCGTTCTTGAACACCGCGATGGCGGTCTCCTCGGCGGCGCTGAGGTTGCCGCGCGGCGTCACGGCCCGCGGGCTGGTCGCGGAGGCCCACACCGCCACCGCATAGGGTTCGACGACCCAGGCGGTGGCGAGCACCAACGCCCAGAACAATGCGATCGTGACGATCCGAGCCACCATGCCGCATCCCTCGCCGCGGCGCCGAGCCGCCGCGTGTCCGGAGAACGGACAAGTTGCGTCCAGGGTTCGTTTTCCACGGCAGCGCCGGCGCAATCAAATCGGGGTGAAGCAGGCTTTCACGAGGCGGGCGGGCGGCTATCCTTCAGCGCGAAAAGAAGCGGGCAGCGGGAGGGAGGAATGGACAGTCTTGCCCCTGAAGCTGAGGTCGACGCGCGCTGGGCGGAATGGTCGCGGCGCGGCTTCGTCGTCACGTCCCTGTTCACCGGCTTCGCGCTGTCGATGCGGCCGGTCTCGGCGGAGACGATCACCACCGACGCCGCCGGTCTCGAAGCCGGCGAGGTCAAGGTCCCGGTCGCCGACGGTCAGGTCCCCGCCTATCGCGCGATGCCGGATAAGGGTGGGCCGTTCGCCACGGTGCTGGTCATCCACGAGATCTTCGGCGTGCACGAGCACATCAAGGATCTGTGCCGGCGCTTCGCCAAGCTCGGCTATTACGCGATCGCGCCGGAACTGTACGCGCGGCAGGGCAACCCGGCGGCGATCACCGAACAGCAGGAACTCGGCAAGCTCGCGGCCAGCGTGCCGACGAAACAGGTCATGTCGGACCTCGACGCAACCGTCGCCTACGCCCGGAGCACCGGCAAGGCGGACACGGCGAAGCTCGGGGTCACGGGTTTCTGCTGGGGCGGGTTCGCGACCTGGATGTACGCCGCCCACAACCCCGAGCTGAAGGCTGCCGTGGCCTGGTACGGACCCGACCGCAAGACGAGCGATCTCGTTCCGCAGAACCCGATCGACGTCATTGCCGAGCTCAAATGCCCGGTGCTGGCGCTCTACGGCGGCCAGGACCGGATTATCTCGAAAGAAGTCATCGATAAGCGGCAGGAGGCTTGCGTCAAGGACGGCAAGATTTGCGAGGTCAAGATCTATTCGGACGCACCGCACGGCTTCAACGCCGACTACCGCCCGAGCTACCGCCCCGACGACGCCAAGGACGGCTTGGCCCGCATGCTTGCCTGGTTCAAGAAACACGGCGTCGCCTGAACGATCGGATGCACGGCCGACCCGCGATGCTCTACGTCTCCGCCCGCGGTCTCCACACCCCCGGGGTGGAGAGTGCGGGCGTTGCGCCGCTGCGGCGGAGCGATTACATAGCGGCGGGGCCGGGAGCGGGGCGTGGCTCAGCCTGGTAGAGCGCCTGCTTTGGGAGCAGGATGTCGGAGGTTCGAATCCTCTCGCCCCGACCAACTCGGCTCGGGAAACTAACGTCGTTCACAGGGGCCTCGCGGTAACATGGCAGTCGCGCGCATCTTCCGGCCGGCCAAGAACGCGATGCAGTCGGGGGCAAGGCTGCGCAGCTGGACCCTCGAATACGAGCCGGCGACCCGGCGCGAGCCCGACCCCCTGATGGGGTGGTCGAGCGCCCGCGACACGCTCAACGAGGTGCGGCTCCGCTTCGACACGCTGGAGGAAGCGATCGCCTTCGCCCAGCGTCACGGCATCGAATACACGATCGCGGAGCCGCAACCGCGCTCGCCGAAAACCAAGAGCTACGCCGACAATTTCCGCTTCGACCGCATCCGCACGTAATTCCCCGATCTTGAGCTTTATAAGGCCCCGCTCGGCTATTCGGCATCGTCATGCCGGCGGCGGCCGGCATCCACCTGTCCGACAATCGAGCGCCTGCTAGGTGGGTCCCGGCCTGCGCCCGGGACGACAAGGGAGGCATGGTCCGAAAAAATCGTCATGACCGGGCTCGACCCGGCCATCTGCGCGGCGCTCCGAGTCGCCGGGCGATGACGAGGGTGGACGAGATTGAAACCGCGCCGGCTCGGGTTGCGGCCGATTGCGGTGCGGCGGCGGCGGTGCGATAACGCCTGCGTTGCGGCCCCGTAGCTCAGCTGGATAGAGCACTCGCCTTCTAAGCGAGTGGTCGCAGGTTCAAGTCCTGCCGGGGTCGCCAGATTTCCGCCCTACCTTTGGCGGTCGTGGCGGCGGAGGAGGGCGTCGCCGAGGAGGTTGCAGGCGATTACGGTCAGGAAGATCATCGCGCCGGGGTAGACCGCGAGCAGCGGCGAGGCGGCGATCAGTTCCTGGGCGTTGCTCAGCATGCTGCCCCAGCTCGCCAGCGGCGGCTGTACGCCGAGGCCGAGAAAGCTCAGCACCGACTCTAGCAGGATGATGTCGCCGACGCTGAGGCTTGTCGCGACGACCAGCGGCGCGGCGACGTTGGGCAGGATGTGCCGCCACAGAATGTGCGGACCCGCGGCGCCGAGGGCGACGGCGGCGCGCACGAAATCGCGATTTTTCGTCACGAGCGTCGCGCCGCGCACGAGCCGCGCCGCCGTCGTCCAGCTCACCAATACCGCCAGCGCGACGATGCGCACGAGGCTCACCTCGTCCGACTGGGCCAGTGCCGCCGGCACATGCAGCTTGTTGAGGTCGAGGGCGGCGAGAACGATCAGCAGCGGCAATAGCGGCAATGCGATGACCGCGTCGGCGAAACGCATCAAGAGCCGGTCGGTCCAGCCGCCGCGGTAGCCGGCGCCGAGGCCGATTGCGGTGCCGATCGCCGCCGCCGCCAGCGCCGCCGCCACCCCCACCGTCAGCGACACGCGCCCGCCTTCGAGCAGCCGCAGCAACAGGTCGCGGCCGAGCTCGTCGGTGCCGAGCGGGTGCGCCAGCGTCGGCGGCGCCAGCCGGTCGGCGAGATCGACGGCGGAGGGGTCGAGGCCGAAGGCGCCGCCGACCGCCGGCGCCGCGAACGACGCGACGGCGACGAGGATCAGCCAAGCGAGCGGCCACCGCGCCCGCGGCGTCACCGGTACGTCACCCGAGGGTCGAGCCAGGCATAGGCGAGGTCGGCCGCGAAATTGCCGAACAGCGTCGTCGCGGTCGCGAGCAGCAACGCCGCCAGCGCCAGATTGTAGTCGTTGCCCATGACGGCGTCGAAGACGAGCTTGCCCATGCCGGGATAGGCGAACATCGTCTCGGTGACGAGCGCCCCCGACACGAGGCCGCCGAACGACAGCGCCAGCACGGTCACGATCGGCACCAGCGCCGAGCGCAGCGCGTGGCATAAGACGACGCGTGCCTCGCCGGCGCCCTTGGCGCGGGCCGTGCGGATATGGTCCTGCGCCAGCGCCTCGCGCATCGCGGCGCGGACATAGCGGGTGTAGCCGCCGACCGAGGCAAGGGTCAGCGTCGCGACCGGCAGCACGAGATGCGCCGCACGGTCCGCCGGCCCGCCGCCGCCGACCTCCGCGACGCCGCCCGCCGGCAGCCAGCCGAGGCCGCCGGCGAACAGCAGGATCAGCAGCAATGCCAGCCAGAAGGTCGGCATCGACACGGCGGCAAAGGAGAACAGGTTGACGCCCGCATCGACGATCGAACCCGGCCGCCGCGCCGCGGCCGTCCCGAGCCCGAGCGCGAGCGTGAAGGCCAAGGCGAAGCTCGTTCCCATCAGCACGAGCGAATTGCCGAGCCGCGGCAGCAGCGCCGCCCCCACCGGCGCCGCGAAGAGGCGGGAATAGCCGAAATCTCCGGCAAGCGCCGATTGCGCCCAGGCGGCATAGCGCGCCGGCAGCGGCCGGTCGAGGCCGTAGGCGGCCTTCAGCCGCGCGGCGTCGGCGGCGGTCATGCGCGGGTCGGCCGACACCATCAGGTCGACGGGGTCTCCCGGCATCAGCCCGATCAGCCCGTAGATCAGGAACGACATGGCGGCGAGCACGACGGCGATCTCGCCGAGCCGGATGGCGGCAAAGCGGATCATGCCGGCCGCATCGCTAAGGCTGCGCCTTCCAGTCCGTCACCCACAAGGTCGTCGGCGCCTGGTTGCCGGTCGGCGTCACTCCGCTCAACCATTTCGGGAGAATGTATGCCTCGGAGCGGAAGAACAGCGGCAGCGACGGCAGCTCGGTCGCGTAAAGCCGCTGCGCAGCAGCCCACAGCGCCCGCCGCTTGTCCGGGTCGAGTTCGGTTTCGAGGGCATCGAGCAGCCGGTCCATCTCGGCGTTGCGGAAGCCGCCGACGTTCTGGCCGCTGTAGCCGTTGGCCTCGGTCGGGATCTCGTCGGAGTGAAGGATCGAGCGCGGCACGTTCTCGGGCGAGCTGATCCAGGCGTACATCGCCATGGTGAAACGGCGATGCGGCAGCGTCTCGCCGAACAGCACGCGGGCCGGCTCGTTCTTGAGGCGGACATCGACGCCGAGCTTGCGCCATTGGCTCTGCAAGACCTGCTCGACGAGTTCGCGCGAGCGGTTGCCGGCCGTCGTCATCAGGTCGAGCGTCAGCGGGCGGCCGCCCGCGTCGCGGCGCACGCCGCCGCCTTGCACCCGCCATCCGGCCTCGTCGAGCAGCGCCCCCGCCCGCTGCAAATCGTAGGAATAGTGCGGCACATCGTCGCTGTAACCGGCGTCGAGCGGGCTGACGAAGCTGGCCGCGACGGGCTGCTTGCCGGCGAAGAGCTGGCGGCTGATGGCCTCGCGGTCGAGGCCGTAGAGCAGCGCCTGGCGCACGCGGCGGTCGGCGAGGATCGCATCGTCGAGGTTGAGGTCGACGTGCTCGTACACGAGGCCGGGTTTGTAAAGGATGCGGTAGGCATCCCCGTGGCGCTTTTCGAACAGCAGCGCCTCGTCGGGCGGCAGGCCGAGCTCGCCGGCGATCATGTCGATCGTGCCGGACAGCAAATTCGCCTCCAGCGCCGCGGTATTCTCGATCGCCCGCACGATGATTCGGCGAAACGGCGGCGCCGGCCCCGCCCACTGCGCGTTCGGCTCCAGCACGATCTGCGACCCCACGGAAACTTGAACGATGCGATAGGGGCCGTTGTAAAGGCCGGGCTGCGTCGGATCGGTTTGGTAGCGGGTGCGCAGGCGGTATTGCGCGGGGTCCGCAAAGGCCGGCCGCTCGAGATGCGCCGGCAACAGCACGAAATCGTTTATCGCCGCATAGTCGAACGTCAATTTATTGACATGCAGCGTAAACGTCTTGTCGTCCTTTACGCTGATGCCGGTAATGCGGCGGTAAAGTTCGCCGTTGCTGACGGCGCTCGCGGGGTTGCGTCCGACTTCGTAAGTAAAGCGCACGTCTTCCGTCGTGACCGGCACGCCGTCGCCCCACTTGGCGTCGGGCCGGATCGTATAGGTGAGGTCGATCCCCTTCTTGCCGTCCGGCAGATCGACCGGAACCGCGCGGCCGTTCTCGATCGACGGCAAAGCGGTGCATAAAAGACACGCGAGCCGCCATTGCGCGTCGTAAACGGTAAACGGCCGCAGCGCGAGGCCGAGGACGTAGTTTTTCGCCGCCATCGCATCGATGTTGGGGTTCAGCGTCGCCGGGAACTGGGTGATTCCAATCGTGAGGCTGTCGCGGCCCGCGGCAGACGCCGGCAAAGCCGGCAGCGACGCGGCCAGCGTCAGCGCCAAAAAGGCGCAGGAGAGGCGGCGGCGCGAAACCGAAAACTCGCTTGCACCGTTTATGGACTGCATGTGAAGCTACCCACGCGCTTGAAACAAACTCTGCAAGATCATATTATTCGGCTCCGGCGGGGTCGGGCATGCGACACCAAGGGTTGCGTGTCCGTAAGAGCGAGATAACACGTCGTTGTTTCGATCTTGAGGCTCGTAAGGGCCGCCCGCGGGTAGAACGAGCCTTCCTGCGTAGGCCAATCCGGAACTGCCATAGAGGATAAATGGAATGAAGCATCTCTTGCATGGCGTTGCGATCGCTGCGGCCCTCGCGATCAGCGCCTCAGCCTGGGCTCAGCCCGCGCCCATGACGAGCCAACCTCCATCCGCTGCGCCGCCTCCCTCCGGTGCGCCGCCGTCCTCGGCGACGCAGCCGAAGCCGATGGCGCCGATGGCCGGCAAGCCGGCGCCGCAGATGCATCGGGCCCCGATGCGCTATCGCTACGTCTGCTGCTATCCGCGCCGCTGGCACCCGCCGGTGCACTACTGTTGCGCCTGGCACCCGCGCGGTCATTGGGTGTGGAAGAAGTACGTCGTCGTCTCCAAGCGCGTGGTGCGGCGTCGCGTTTGGGTCGCCTACGGCGGGTGCTGCGGCTGGCATCACCATCACTGGGGCTACTGGGGCTGGCACCACTGGGGCTGGTGGGGCTGGGAACACTCCCTGGCGAACGAGCTTAACCGCGCCGAGCTGGCGAGGCTTCATGGCGGCATGATGCCGGCGGCATCGCCGATGGTCCCGGCTGCGGGTCCGGTTCCGCCGCCGCCCCCGCCGCCAGGCATGGGCCCGCGGCCGAGCAGCGGCACCGCCATCCCGGCGCCGCCCCCGCCGCCGCCTCCGGGCGGGATGATGGCCCCGCCGCCGCCTCCGGGCGCCGCGCCGCCACCCCCGCCGCCGCCCCGCTAGCGCGGTAGGTGAAATCCGGGGACGGATATGGTAAATATCCGTCCCCGGATTGCTTTCTAAGGAAGGTAAGAATGAAGTATTTCCTCAATGGCGCGGCGATCGCCACCGCCCTCGCCATCGTCTCGCCGGCCTGGGCGCAGACCATGTCAAGCCCCTCCGGCGCTCCTTCGTCGGCGCCGCCGGCCAGCATGGGTTCTCCGATGAGCGCCCCCGCTCCCGGTGCGCCCAGCATGGGTGCGCCGTCCATGGGCGCGCCGCCGTCGCCCTCCTCACCGGGCGCGCCGCCCGCCGGAGCGAGCGCAATGGCGCCGCCGTCGCCAGGGGGGCAGATGCACCACCGGGTCATGCACCGCCGGGCCATGGGGCACCGCCCGATGCATCCCGGCATGCGCCGCGAGGCCAGTTCAGGCGGCGACGCCATCACGGAGCAGCTGAATCGCGAAGAGCTGGCCCGCATCCAGGGCGGCGGCGGCGCGGCGCCGCCTCCGATGGGCGGCCCCGAATCCGGCCCGCCGCCGGGGCCCGGCGCAATGGGGCCAAGGCCGAGCGGTCACTAAACCCTCGCGGGGTCATGAGAAAAAGGGAGGCGAAAGCCTCCCTTTTTTCTTTTCCGTTCAACTTTCCACAACATCCAAATTGTGCGGCATCGGCCATTGCAAAGCACCAGAAGTCAACACAAGGTGCATTTATCAGTATTTAAATCGATCTGCCGCAAACGCGTAACTTGATCTCGACGATCTTTGTTGCTGCGGCCGAGTTTGGCGGGCGCGGCGCGGCTTCAGGTTTCATTAAGCTGTGAACGCTACACGTAAATTAGGCCGCCGAGCGGCCGAGGCTCTTTTGATGGGACCCGCTTGGATCAAGTGCCGCAGACGCCCCCGCTGAACTGGATCAGGCGCTTTTGCGGCGATGTTCCGGCCGCGATCGCGCTGTTCGACCGCGCGCAGCGCTGCGTCGCGGCCAGCGCGGCGTGGGGCGACGCGTTGGGGAGCGGCGAGGGATTGCCGGCCGGGCAAGATCATCAGAAATCGGGGCGCTATCGCGACCTCAATCTCGACCAGCTGCTGCGCCGCGCCGCATCCGGCGAATGCGTCACCCTCGAAGGCGCGCGCGGAGAGGTCGGGCGCCGCTGGCGGATCAACGCGTCGCCCTGGCGCGACGAACGCGGCGAGATCATCGGGACCATTGCCGCAATCCAGGAATTCGACGGCGTCGCACCCGAAACGGCGTTGCCGCACATCCCGGATGCGCTGACCGGTCTCGCCGGGCGCCACGGCTTCACCCGACGCATCGCCGAAATCCTGAAGGAGCGTTCGGCGCGGCGACGCGGCATCGCGATGTTCGTGCTCGACCTCGACAATTTCAAGGCAGTCAACGACCTGCACGGCGCGCGCATCGGCGACCAGGTCCTCAAGATCGTCGCCGAACGCCTGGTCTCCGGCACCCGCTCGCGCCCGGAATTGACGGAAACGGCCGGATCCCGGCCGCGCGATGGCGATCTCGTCGCCCGCCTCGGCGGCGACGAGTTCGGCATCATTCTCGGCAATCCCGTGCCGACGCTCGCGGAGGCCGAAACCTTCGCGCGGCGGCTGCTGCAGCTGGTGCACAATCCGATCGTCAGCGGCGATCTGACGATTCGGATGACCGCGAGCATCGGCTTCGTCATCACCAGCCCGGCGCATCGGAACGAGGACGACGCCTTGCGCGACCTCGACATCGCGCTGCAGGAGGCCAAGGTCCGCGGCCCCAACAAGAGCATGGCCTGGGAGCCGGGGCTGACGAGCGCGGTGAGCCGCCGCCTGTTTCTGCTCGACCAGTTGCGCCGCGCCCTCGACGAGGGGCAGTTCGTGCTGCACTACCAGCCGATCCTGCGGCTCGCCGACGGGCGGCTCACCGGTGCCGAAGCCCTCTTGCGCTGGAACCATCCGAGCGACGGTCTCGTGTCTCCGGCGGCGTTTCTGCCGGTTCTCGAAGAGACCGGCCTCATCGTGCCGGTCGGCTGCTGGGTGATCCGCGAGGCGGTGCGCCAGATGCAGGTCTGGCAGACGCTTTACGGCCGGGACGTCGTCGATTGGATCAGCGTCAACGTTTCGGCGCGCCAGTTCAACGATCCGGCGCTATTGTTATCGACGCTCAGCGAAATCAACGACAGCGGCTTCCCGCTGGACCGGCTCAAGGTGGAGATCACCGAGTCGGCGATGATGCGCAACGTCGAGACGACGCGCATGGTCATCGCCGAATTGCAGGATCTCGGCATACGGGTGGCGATCGACGATTTCGGAACGGGCTATTCGTCGCTGAGCACCTTGCGCCAGTACGCCGTGGACACGATCAAGATCGACGCCGGCTTCATTTCGCGCCTCGACACCGCCGACGGCCGCGAACTGGTCATGGCGCTGCTGACGATCGCGCGGATCTACGGAGCCGAGATTGTCGCGGAAGGAATCGAAACGACGGTTCAGCGCGATATTCTGCGCGCCAGCGCCTGCGGGTTCGGGCAGGGCTATTTGTTTGCCCGCCCAATGGACGGCCGCTCGTTCGGCGCCTATGCGCTCACCCATCTCGTCGAGCGCGACGGCGCCTCCGGCGATCGCCTCGACGAACGCGAGGGCCGGCGGCGGGCGGCGGGCGGGTAGTACGGTATCGGATGGAACGGAGTTGCCTCGCCGCACAAGCCTGGCGATGACGAGAAAAGGCTCCAGATCAGACCGCCTTTAGTGCCTAATTCTGCAATTTCGCCGATCGCCAGCTTCCCTTTCGTCGTCCCGGCGCGGGCCGGGACCCACCCTGCAGCCGCTCGATTGTGGATTGGTGGATGCCCGCCTCCGCCGGCATGGCGATAACAACAGGCAAACGGACTCTCGCGAACTTCAGGATCAGGACGCTAGAGCAGTATCCGACGAAACGGAATTGCTCACCGCACAAGTCGTCGTCATGGCCGGGCTTGACCCGGCCATCTGCGGAGCCCCGAGATCGCCGGGTCACGCCCCGGCGATGACGAAGAAGAACGTTTGCAGGTCTAGACTAGGGCCGGGTTCCGCCGATCGGTTCAGGCGGCGGCCTTACGGTTGTGGGCGAGGCGGTCGTCGACGGTCGCGACGGTGCGGTCGACGATCGGGTGCTGCATGCCGAACTGCCGGCCGATCGTCTGCACGAGGCGGTCGGTGCGCTCGATGTTCGGCGCGCCGTTGAACAGGGCCCGCGCCGCCGACGACGGCCGCACCAGCCCGTTGGCCGCGGCGGCGTATTTCTCGAACGGCACGAGGTCGGCCGGGTCGGCGCCAAGCTTGACGCACACCTCCATGACCCAGTTGTAGACCGAGCGCGATGCCTCGAGGTCGGCGTGCACCGCGTCCTTGATGTCGATCGCCTTGTCGGGCAGCACGCAGCGGTAGTTGCCGGTCAGCAGCATCGCCCATTTCGCCAGCGGCACGAACACCGACTCGTGCACCTTGAGCTTTACCGGCAGGTCGATCGGACCGTCGCCGGGGTCGTAGCGGATGGCCTCCACGTCGGCCTGCAATTTGCGCAGGATCGCGGTGTCCTCGTCGGAGGCGAAGCGCGCCGATTTGAAATTGGTCGGCAGCGTCACCAGCAGGAAGTTGATCTTCTCTCCCGGCGGGCGGATCGCCTGCGGGTCCGGGCTGCACAGGGTCAGCTTGCCCGGCTCGAAATTCTCCCACACGCCGACGTCGGTATAGGATGCCCGCAGCGGTTCGATGGCGAGGCCGGGAATGCGCTTCATGTACGGGAGAGGCGGCATGTTCATGATCGACATGCACGGCACCTTCGCCCGCGCGACCGCATCCAGCAATTCACGCACGCCTGGCGAGCGGTACTGCGGCTCCTGCATCGCCAGCACGACGAGATCGTATTCGGCCGGGTTCACGTCGGCGGGGCCGGCGGCCGACAGGCTCCCCGGCAATTTCCGCGAGTCGAGATCGACCGGCTCCTTGCGGCCGCGCACCGGCATGCGCACGTGGGCGCCGTCCTTGTTGAACGCCTCGACCTCGGCGGGGAGGCATACGAGCTTTATCCGGTGGCCACCGAACAGCAGCTTCGTCGCGAGCAGCGATCCGTAGGACGCGCCCATCATCAGGATATTGTAGGCCATCGTTTCCTCCCAGCGGGCATGGCGGCGCAAACGCCTCGGCGGGCGACGATGCCGGACGCCGGCCGCTTCGGCAACCCCCGGCTTCGGCGCCGAATGTCTCAGCCGCCGGCGGCGAGGATCGCGGCGAGGCCTTCGCGGTAGGTCGGATAGCGCAGCCTCACGCCGAGCTCCCGCTTGATCAGCGCGTTCGAGACCCGCTTGTTGTCGTCGTAGAAACTGCGCGCCATCGGCGACAGCTCAGCCGCCTCGAACGGGATCGCCGGCGGCGGCGGCAGGCCCAGCAGTTCCGAGGCGTAGGCCACGACGGACTGCGGCGGCGCCGGTTCGTCGTCGCACACATTATAGACGGCGCCGGGCCGAGGCCGCGCCATCGACGCCGCCAGCACCGTCGCGAGGTCCTCGACATGAATGCGGGCAAAGACCTGGCCGGGCTTGTCGATGCGCTTCGCGGTACCATTGCGCAATGCGCCGAAGGGGCTGCGGCCCGGCCCGTAAATGCCGGCGAGGCGAAAGACGTGCACCGGCACGCCGCGCTCGCGCCACAGCGCCAGCCAACCGGCCTCGGCGGCAACGCGGCGGCGGCCGCGCTCGCCGCTCGGGCGCAGTTCGGAACGCTCATCGACCCAGCCGCCGCCGCGGTCTCCGTAGACGCCGGTCGTCGACAGATAGCCGAGCCAGCGCAGGCTCGGTGATGCCGCGAGGTCTTGCCCGTGAACGTCGAGCACCGGATCCCCCGCCGCGTCGGGCGGCACCGATACGAGGATGTGGTTCGCGCGCGAAAAGGCCTGCGCGTCGAGCCGATGCTCGCGGTCGAACGGAACGCAGCGACATGCCGACGGCACGTCGGCCACCGGGGCTCGCACGCTGCCGCCAATTTCCCAGCCGGCGCGGCCGAGCCGGCGCGCCAGGACCTGGGCGGTGTAACCGAGACCGAAGCAAAACAGGGAGGAAGGAACGCTCATCGCCATCAGATCGAATTAGGGGGATCGGCGAAGCCCGTGCTATGCCTCGCGCCGTGAAAATGGGCACGACAACCGCCGCGGCCATCGCCATTGTGCTCGCGACGACCCCGGGTGCGAAGGCGGCCGGGCCGGCCGCGTCGGCGCCGCCGCGCTCCGCCGAGGCCGACGCCGTCGCCTACGAGCAGTGCATGCAGCTCGCCCGCGACGACCCCGAGGCGGCGGCCAAGTTCGCGGCCAACTGGCACGAGCGCGGCAGCAAGCATCCCTCGGAACATTGCGCGGCGGTAGCGTTGATCGGCCTCAAGCAATATCCCGAGGCGGCGGCGCGGCTGGAAGCGCTGGCGCGGGATATGCTGCAATCGCCGGTTGCGCTGCGCGCCGGGGTGCTGGAGCAGGCCGGTCAGGCATGGATGCTCGCCGCCAATTACGGACGCGCCTACGAGGCGATCAGCATGGCGCTGAGCCTGCGCCCCGGCGACCCCGACCTGCTCGTCGACCGCGCCGCCGCCGCCGGCGAGGCGCACTGGTTCGACAAGGCGGTCGAGGATCTCGACCGGGTGCTGAAGGACCACCCGGACCGGGTGGATGCGCTGGTGTACCGGGCGGCGGCCTACCGCGCGCAGGGCCGCACGGAGGCGGCGCTGGCAGACCTCGACAAGGCGCTCGCGGCGGCGCCGGACACGCCGGCGGCGCTGCTCGAACGCGGCAACCTGCTCGCGCTCAAGGGCGACTTCGACGGCGCCCGACGCGATTGGTCGCGCGCCGCGGCGGCGGCCCCGACGAGCGCCGCCGCGGTGGCGGCGAAGAGCAATATCGAGCGCTTGACGCAGCGCCAGAAGCCGGCGGCCGCCCCTTCGGCGGCGCCGAACTAGGCCTCGCCGGCACTTCCCCAAGACGCCGAAAGCGAAGCAAAATCGCGGCCCCGTTTTCTCGTGACCCGAAGGGGAGGGCCCGCACATGCAGATCACGATCCCGCAGTTTCCCCACATGCCGGAAACGCTCAGCTACACCGCTCTGGGGGCGGCCGGGCTGAACGTCCTCATCGCCATCTTGATCGCCGTTACGGGCGATAAGGATCTGGTCGCTTCGCTGTTCGTGCTCGGCATCGCCGCCAGCATCTACTGGTTCATCTGCCGCCAGCTGGCGACGGTGGTCAGCGCCAAGCAGGCCGCGATCGCCGGCGCAATTCTGTTGGCGCTGTGCGCGCTCGCCGACTTCCTGACCGCGCACCCCTATCACGGGCTGCTGTTTCTGATCGCGGCGGCCTCGCTCACGGTCGTGTTCTTCCTGCTGATGGAGGGGACGATGCCGATCGAGCTGCGGCTCGGCGGCATCGTCGCCGTGGGCTCGTCCGCGCGTGCGGCGCACCTCGAAATGCTCGCCGAACTGCACCGCGCCGGCATCCTCTCGGCCGACGAGGTCGCCGCCAAGTCGCAGCTGGTCACGGTCTAAGCGGAACCAGCTCTCTTTCTCGTCATCGCCGGGCCTGACCCGGCGATCTCGGGACGCCCCGCAGGTGGCCGGGCCGAGCCCGGCCATGACGGTTTTCGCGCTGGGTGACTCAACCGGGACGGCGTTGAGGCGCCTTCGGGTTGCCGCGCTTGTCCCTCCCCCGCTGCGGGGGAGGGGCGGCGGGATAGGGCGCGGTTACAGCGAGTCGCGCAATTCCGGCACGATCCAGAAGGCGCGCTGGCCGCGGGCGACGCGTTCGCAGTTGTCGAAGGCGTTGCGCCAGCGCTTCGGGTGGTTGTCCCAGGTCGGGCCGGCGGCGTGCGGGCTGAAGATCGCGTTGCGCAAGGTGAACAGCTCGTGGTCGGGCTTGGGCGGCTCTTCGACCATGACGTCGAGACCGGCCGCCATGATGACCTCGTTGTGGAGGGCGTGGTACAGCGCCTTCTCGTCCACCACCGGGCCGCGGCAGGTGTTGATCAGGATCGCGGTCGGCTTCATCATCGCCAATTCGCGCTCGCCGATCAGATTGTGCGTCGATTTGTCGAGCGGCACGTGCAACGACACGATGTCCGACGTCTTCAGCAATTCCGGGAACAGCGCGAAGCGCACGCCGAGCGCGTCTTCCTGGTCCGTCGTCATGCGGTTGATGTCGTAATACTGGATGCGCATGTCGAACGCCTTGGCGCGCCGCGCGACCTTCTTGCCGATATTGCCGAGGCCGACGATGCCGAGCACTTTGTCTTCGAGTTCGTAAAGTTTGGTCGAGTTGAAGTCGTTGCCGCGCCAGCGCCCGGAGACGACGCCGTCATGCTGCCAGATCAGCCGGCGGGACACCGCCAGCATCAGCATCAGCGCGTGCTCGGCGACGGCGGTGGCGTTGGCGCCGCCGTTGTTGCAGATCGGCACCCCCGCGGCGCGCGCCGCTTCGAGGTCATACGTGTTGTAGCCGGCGCTCAGCGTCTGCACAAGCTTCAGCTTCGGCGCCTGCGCGTAGAATTCCGGCCCGTGCTTGAACTGGCCGGCGCCGATATAGAATTCGGCGTCCTTCAGCAGGTTCCAGAACTCCGGCCGGCCGTGCGGCGCCGTCACCAGCTCGTAGCCGGGCGGCAGCATGTCGTAGGCGATCTTCATCGTCTCATCGCCGTGGCTGTCGGGTGTCAGGATGCGGTGCGGCATGCGGCGTCTCCTTCAAGGCGCGGTTGTGTCCGGTGGCCGCATCGTAGCGGCAGCAAAGCGGCCGGCAAAAGCGCAAAAGCGGCGCGCGGCGCGGTTGCCGCTGCATAGCGGCTCCGCTAGGTTGCGCCTCGTTTGCCGCCGCCCAGCAAAGGTGTCCGCACATGGCCGATGAAATTCTCGCCTTCCGTTTCCAGAACCTGCACGAGTTCGTCAAGGTCGCGCGCCAGAACCTCGACCGCAACAACTGGGACTACCTGATCGGCGGTTCGGAGAGCGAGACTACCCTGGCGCGCAACCGCATGGCGCTCGACGCGATCGGCTTCCGTCCGCGCGTGCTGCGCGACGTGTCCAACGTCGATTGCACCCGCACCCTGTTCGGCAAAAAGCTGCGCCTGCCGGTGCTGTGCGCGCCGGTCGGCTCCTTGGAGAATTTCGAGCCGGGCGGCGGCGCCACTGTGGCGGCGGCGACGACCGAATTCGGCAACGGCATCATCCTGTCGTCGGTGTCGCATCCGGGCATGGAGAAAACGGCGCAAGCTGCGGGCGACGGCTTCAAGATCTTCCAGCTCTACGTGCGCGGCGACGCCGACTGGGTGGACGACCACGTCCGCCGCGCCACCGACCTCGGCTACGACGCCTTCGCGCTGACGATCGACACCGACAGCTACAGCCGGCGCGAGCGCGACATCGCCAAGCGCCACCAGCGCCGCCGCGTGCGGGTGGACGACGCCCGCATCTACCAGGCTCGGTTCAACTGGCGCGACATCGAGCGGATCAAGCGGAAGTTCGACATCCCGCTGATCCTCAAGGGCATCGCCACCGCCGAGGACGCCAAGATCGCGGTCGAGCACGGCGTCGATTGCGTCTATGTCTCGAACCATGGCGGCCGCCAGCTCGACCAGGGGATCGGCTCGATCGACGTATTGCCGGAGGTTGTCGAGGCGGTCGGCGGTCGCGCCAAGATCATGGTGGATGGCGGTATCTACCGCGGCACCGATGTCGTGAAGGCGCTGATTCTCGGCGCCGACGCGGTCGCCTGCGGACGGCTCTACGTCTACGGCCTCGCCGCCGCCGGCGGCCCCGGCGTCGTGCGGCTGTTCGAGATCCTCGAGGACGAGATCCGCATCTGCCTGTCGCTGCTCGGCGTCACCTCGTACGACGAACTCGACAAGTCCTATATCCGCCCGGCCCGCACCGTCGTGGCGCCGACCGTGCACAGCGTCTTCCCCCACCTCGACCTGCCGCGCGAAACGTATTGAGCGGGTGTGACCCGAGCCGCGAAACCCACCGTCGGAGCCGGTTCGGAGTTATTTCCCGAGGGCGGCGATGCGCTGCTCGACTTCCTTGCGCTCGGGAGCGTCAGCGGGCAGCTGATCGCGCAGCTTGCCCCACAGTTCGCGGGCCGTGCCGTTGTTGCCGGCCGCGGCCTCGGCGAGGCCGACATACCATAGCGCCTCGCGGTTGGCCGGGTCGGCCTTGAGCACGTCGCGCATCAGCGCCGTGACCTCGGCCGGCGGATTGGGCGCGGCGTCGCCATCCGCCGCGATGATGGCCTCGGCATAGGCGATCTTCAGCTGAACGTCGTCGGGCTTGAGCTTGACGGCGTGCGCGTAGGCCTCGCGCGCCTTGTCGGGGTGGTTCAGCACCATGTAGGAGCGGCCGAGCCGCACCCAGCCGTCGCCGTCCTCGGGATGCTCCTGCAGGCGCCCGGCGAGCCGCGCCACCATCGACTCGATCATCGCCTGACGTTCGGCCGGCGAGGCGCCGGCGGTGGCGCGCGCGGTTTCCGCCACCGTCGAGGGCGACGGCATCGCCGCTTCCGACGGGCTTGGAGGGGCGGCTGGAGGGGGCGCCCCCACCGGCGAGGCGGCCGGCGCCGCGGCGGGAGGCGGCGTTGCGGCGGCGACTTCGCGCGGCTCGCCCGCCGATGTTTTCAGCGTCTGCGGATCGACCCCGGCCGAGGCCGCGGCCTCGTTGATGCGGCGGCGCAACAGCGGCAACCACGCCGCGTTTGCCGGCGAGTCGGCTTCGAGATCGACCCAGTCCTGCAGCGCTTTCGTCGTGTTGCCGCGCTGCATCTCGGCGAGCGCGAGGTAATAGCGCGAGCGCGGCTTCGTCTCCGGGTCCTTGAGGCCGGTTTCGAACGCGTTTTGTGCCTCCGGGGTGACGATGCCGCCGGCCACCAGCACCAGCGCCTCCCCGTAGTCGCCGACGATGTCGGGCCGCTGCCCCGACAATTCGGCGGCGCGGCGGTAGGCGTCGGCCGCCTCCTTGTAATGGCCGAGGCTGACCTGCGAGCGCCCGAGCAGCTGCCAACCTTCGAGGTCGTTCGGCTGCTCGCGCAGATGCGCCGTCAGCCGATCGACCGCCTCGGCCATGTTGATGTGCGGCGCCCCCGGCGTATTGCCGGCCGCGGCCGTCGCCGTGCCGGCGGCGGCCTTGCGTTCGGCGAAGGGCTGGTCGGCGACGCCGGGCGCGCCCAGCGACCAGTACAGGAGCAGCGCCGCGAACGGCAGCATCGCGACGCAGCCGGCGGCGATGCCGACCGGCGCCGGCGACGGCCGGGCCTCTGGCCCCGACGGGGTCAGCGCCAGCATGCGGCGGGCGATCTCGGCGCGCGCCGCCTCGGCCTGGTCGCGCGCCAGGATGCCGCGCTCGACATCGCGCTCGACCTCCGCGAGCTGGTCGCGGTAGACCGCTAGGTTGTAGGCCTCGCGCGCCTCGGCGCGGCGCTGGCGCAGCAGCAGCGGCACGAGCAGCGCCGCGACAGCAACCGAGGTCATGCCGACCAGCGCGACGAGCAGGCCCATGTTCATGACGCGGCGCTCATGTTTGGGCTCCTTCGTCGAGCAGCTGCGCCAGGCGCTGCCGTTCCTCGGCGTCGAGCGGCGGCACCGCCGGCGCGGCGCGGCGGCGGCGCAGATATTGCCAGGCGCCGAACCCGCCGAGCGCGAGGATCAACAGCGGGCCGCCCCACAGCAACCAGGTATCTTCCTGGAATGGCGGCCGCAGCAGCACGTAGTCGCCGTAGCGGGCGCGGACGTAGGCGACGACCTGGTCGTCGCTGTCGCCGGCCTTGAGCCGGTCTCGGATCACGACCCGTAGATCGTGCGCGAGGTCGGCGTCGGAATCGTCGATCGACTGGTTGCGGCAGACGAGGCAGCGCAATTCCTTGCCGATGTCGCGGGCGCGCGCCTCCAGCGCCGGGTCCGGCAGCATCTCGTCCGGCCGCACCGCCCGCGCCGCGGTTGGTCCAAAGAGCGCCGTTGCAATGATGAATGCATAGAAGAGGTAGGAAGCGGCGGCAGCCCCCACCCCTGCCCTCCCCCGCTTGCGGGGGAGGGTGATGCCGCGCTCCCCCTCCCCCGCAGGCGGGGGAGGGTAGGGTGGGGGCTGCCGCCGCGATTCGGTCGTCATTTTTCGAGCTTGGCGACGAGGGGCAGGATTTTGCGTTCCACGTCGTCCTGGGTCAGCGGCCCGACGTGCTTGTAGCGGATGCGGCCGCTGCGATCGACGATGAAGGTCTCGGGCACGCC
>Ga0070739_10003087_pt1 | contig 21196 bp, 16 predicted proteins | sample Coa_R1_7_FD_66445 | JGI IMG/M metagenome (GOLD analysis project Ga0070739, IMG submission 66445) | Surface soil microbial communities from Centralia Pennsylvania, which are recovering from an underground coalmine fire - Coalmine... | ecosystem: Environmental > Terrestrial > Soil > Unclassified ... | reverse complement strand
TGAACGGTGTCGTGGCCGGCGAGCAACCGGGTCAGTGCCCAGACGATCGCCAGCCACACGATGAGCACTGCCAGCGCCACCAGCACCACGCGCCAGCTCGGCCGTCCTTTGCCACCACCGAGCGCATCTGGCAGAGCACCGGCACCGCTTGCCACTTTGCGCGGATCCTGCAACCGGGTAATAAGTGCGATCACCGTGATCGCCAGAGTCACCGTCAACAGCGCAATCACGATGACCATGCTGAGCGGGCTGCTCGGCGCCTGACCGCGCGCGCGTCCATGCTGAGGGATATATCCGCGCAACGACGCAGCGACGACCACCAACAGCACGATCACGGCGACCACGCGCCCCGTCGCCTTGTCACGCATTGGCACACCACTCAACCGGTTGCCTGACGCCGTTGCGGCATCGGCGTTGCCCCATACTTGCACGTCAGCTGTCCGCATCGCCAGCAAATAGCGGCAGTTGCCCGGCGGGGCCTTGGGCTGCAGCTATCCGCGCTCGGCCATCTCGGCGAGGCGATCCAGCGACGCCCGTAGCCTCTCCGGCGTCGTGCGCCGGGCGCGGGGAATGCGGTTGCGATCGGTCAGCCGTGTCCAGTCGTAGGTATGGGTAACCCGCGTGTGGGTTTTGTCGATGGGGTCCAGCTCCCATCGCCAGAGGTGTCCCGGTGGCCGCCGGCCCTCTTCGGCGGGCCGCCAGGCGATGCGTCGGCCCTCTTCGAACTCCACAACGCTGTTCTCGCGGATGCTGCCCAGGGTGAGCTTCGTGATGAAGACGTCTCCGACGTTCCGAACGCGCTGCCCGGGTGGAGCTTCGGCGAGGTTGTCATTGCCGTCCCACCGGGGCTGCTGGGACGGATCGGCGATCAACTCGAAAATCGTTTCCGCCGCCGCGGCGATCTCGCGGCTAGCGCTCACCACACGAGGCAGTTCGGCGTCATCGGCCATGGACTGATCCAAGCATTGCGGCTCGCACGCGCCGAGCGCAGGAGTCGGAATCGCGCACCGTAACTTGCCGTACCGATATATCGGCGTCTGGCGGTGCCGGGTTGGCCGAGGTTATCCACAGTTGCGCGTTCATTCACAACTTTTGTCGGGAGACGTTGCGGCCATCGGATTTGTCACCATTGCTCCATAGCTTCGAGGCATGGGTCCACGGGTCAGCGCCGCGCAGGCACGAGAGCGAATCACTGCCGCTCTCGACGCCATCGACGCTGCCCACAACGTTTTGCGTGACATGCCCTCGACGGTGGTGGGCAACAAATTCCGCGTCGACGTCGCCGAGCGGTTGGAGACCCAACATCGCGTCAACCGCGGCCTGATGTACCGGTTCTTCGGCGAGATCGCCGACCCGCCAGACGAGACCGCCGCTGTACCGGCGGTTCGCGACATGCTCTGGACGCGGCTGCGGATCACGCCGAAAGAAATCACCCGACGCTTCAAGCTCGCGGCACGGATCCGGCCTCGCCGCTCGCTGACCGGTGCCCCGGTACCGCCGGAGCTACCCGAGTTAGCGGCCGCGGTTGAGGCGGGCACCGTCGGCGAGGACCACATCCGCGCGGTGTGCCGAGCGGTCGACGAACTGCCCAGCTGCGTTTCGCCGTCGGATGCGGCAAATGCCGAGCGCACGCTGGTCCTGCATGCAACCAAACTCGACGCCGGCATCGTCGCCAAGTTGGGCCAACGCATCGCCGACTACCTCAACCCCGACGGTCACTTCGACGACAACGACCGTGCCCGCCGCCGCGGCCTGCGCTTGGGCCCGCAAGGGCCTGACGGGATGTCACAGCTGAGCGGGCTGATCGATCCCGAGACTCGGGCCTATTTCGAGGCCATCGAAGCGGCGGTGCGGCCCGGCCGCCACCGATCCGAAACCGATCCCGAGCAGCGCGATAACCGCACCCCCGCCCAGCGCTGCCACGACGCGCTGAAACTCGGGCTGGAAGCCGCAAACGCCTCCGGCAAGCTCGGTCTGCACCGCGGCCATCCCGTCACCGTGATCGTCACGACCACGCTGACGGAACTTCACCAGGCTGCCCAGGCCGTGGCTGACCCGTCGATCCAGATGCCAGCACCCGCACGCACCGGCGGTGGGTCTCGGTTGCCGATGCGCGATCTGATCCGTCTGGCCGCCAAGGCAATTCACTATCTTGCGGTGTTCGACAACCACACGGAGCGTCCGCTTTACCTAGGACGGCAAAGTCGGATCGCCACTGCCGACCAGCGGCTGATCTGCTATGCGCGCGATCGCGGCTGCACTCATCCCAACTGTCTGGAACCGGGCTATCACTGCGAGGTTCATCATTCGCCGGACTGGGCGCACGGCGGTCGGACCGACGCTGACAAGCTGTACTTCGGCTGCGGCTGCCACCACGGCATGGCAAGCCGCGGCGAGCGTCGCACGCAGGTCACGGCGAGTGGCCGACTCGGCTGGACCGACGGCAGCGGTCCACCCCAGATCAATCACGCCCACCATCCCGACGAACTTCTGCGGGGAGGCCCCGATCCGCCCGACGAAGAGGAAAAGTGAGCGGGCGCCTTAGCCTTTGGGCCGCCAGACCCCGAACCGATTACCGTGCGGGTCCTGCAGATGCGCGAACTCGAGGGGGCCGTTGTCGGTGAACGGCACGACCACCGTGGCGCCAAGCTGCGTGGCCTTGTCGATGGTGGCGTGCACGTCGTCGACTTGGACATAGAAGATGGCCCAGGAGCCGCCGCCCATGGTCGAGGTGTCCCACACCCCGCCCTTGTCGCCGTCGATCATGCGGTAGTCGCCGGAGTCGCCGATCTGCCAGTTGAACAACCCGTTGTAGAAAGCCGTCGTAGCGCCGACATCGGGTGTGCCGACCTCGAAATAGTTCACGACGTTGGCCATGGTGGGCGTCCCTTCGTCCGATTGGATTGGGTGAACGTCGTGAGTATTGCGCAGCGGTATGACAAGCAGCGTCAGCGCCAGGCGACAGTGTGCTGGTAAGGCCGGAAGCTGCCGTCGAGAACCTGCAGATGCCCGATCGTGCGCCCGGTCCGCGGCTGGCGCCGGTGACGATCGCGACGCGCCCGTCGAGTCGCCCCGTCACCGGACTGACCCGACTTTGACGCCGTGGACCACGATCGCGCTCGTTTGGTCCACCCACGCGTCGTCGAGCTCTTCGTCCGGGCGCAGCAGCAGTCGTAACAGCGTCGCTCCCCCGATCAACTCGATCAGCCGGTCCGGGTCGACATCGGGGTGCACCTCGCCACGCTCAACGCCGTCACGCAATCGTCGCCGCACCGCGGCGAACAGGTCGGCGAAGCGCGACATCACTCGGGCGTTGAGCTCGGCGTCGGCGGTCATGTCGGCGACCAACCCGGGCAACGCGGCCCGCACCACCGGGCTGGTGAACACGTCGCGGGTGGCGGCGATCATCGCCCGAACGTCAGCCGCCACATCGCCAGCCGGAGCGGCCAGCGCGGTGGGCGCCGCCGGGAACGCGGCCTCGTGCACCAGTTCGGCCTTGCTGGACCACCGGCGATACAGCGCTGTCTTGGTGGTTCCGGCGCGCTCGGCCACGGCCGCCAGCGTGAGGTTCGAATAGCCGATTTGGACAAGCAGTTCCGCGGTGGCCGCCAATATGGCAGCGTCGATGCGAGGATCCCGGGGGCGTCCCGCGCCAGGGGCCTTGTCAACAGTGGTCGGGTCTGCTTTCATAACGCTACCCACCGTATCGTAATTGCCTCGTCGAGGAGGCGTCTGTGCCAACTGAACCGGCTATCGACAACGTCAGCCGACTCCAACGTTCCAGCCGCGACATCACTAGGCTGCCGGCGGTGCTGTCGCGCTGGCTGTCGACCGTACTGCCCGGCGGCGTCACCCCGCAGGTCACCGTGGAAAGCGGCGTGGATGCGACGGGGATGTCGTCGGAGACCATCATCTTCACCGCGCGCTGGCACCAGGACGGACAGCGGATGGACCAGAAGCTGGTCGCGCGGGTGGCCCCGACCGCCGCGGACGTTCCGGTGTTCCCGTCGTATCGGCTGGACCACCAGTTCGACGTGATCCGAAACGTCGGTGAGCTCACCGACATCCCAGTGCCTTCCGTGCGCTGGCTCGAACCCACCGGCGACGTGCTCGGAACACCTTTCTTTGTGATGGATCACGTCGATGGTCAGGTGCCGCCCGACGTCATGCCCTACACGTTCGGCAACAACTGGTTCGCCGACGCTCCGGCCGAGCGCCAGCGCGAACTGCAGGACTCCACCGTCGCGGTGTTGGCCAAGCTGCACTCGATTCGCGACGCGGACAAGACGTTTGGATTCCTGTCCAGCGGGGCGGGGGCCGCGCTGCGCCGCCACTTCGACTGGGTGCGCTCCTGGTACGACTTCGCGGTCCCCGATATCGGGCGCTCGCCGCTGCTGGAACGCGCTTTCGACTGGCTGCAGGCGCACTGGCCCGACGAGGCGGCGGCCGGCGAGACGGTGCTGCTGTGGGGCGACGCCCGGATAGGCAATGTGCTGTATCGCGATTTCCGGCCGGTGGCGGTCCTGGACTGGGAGATGGTGACGCTGGGACCGCGTGAACTGGACGTGGCGTGGATGATCTTCGCGCACATGGTGTTCCAGGAGCTCGCCGCTCTGGCAGGGCTGACCGGTCTCCCAGAGGTGTTGCGGGAGGACGACGTTCGCGCCACCTATCGGCGGCTCACCGGCATCGAACTCGGCGACCTGCACTGGTTTTACGTGTATTCGGGCGTGATGTGGGCGTGTGTATTCATGCGCACAGGTGCGCGGCGAGTGCACTTCGGTGAGGTCGAGAAACCCCACGATGTCGAATCACTGTTCTACCACGCTTCGCTGCTGAAACGCCTAATGGGAGAGGGTAATTGATGCTCGGACCACTTGATGAGTTCCCGGTACATCAGCTTCCGCAGCCGATCGCGTGGGCGGGCTCGTCCGACCGCAACTTCTACGACCGCTCCTACCTCAACGCCCACGACCGAACCGGCAACATCTTCCTCATCACCGGAATCGGCTACTACCCCAACCTCGGCGCCAAGGACGCCTTCGTGCTGGTCCGCCGCGGGGACACCCAGACCGCTGTGCACCTCTCCGACGCCATCGACCAGGACCGGCTCAACCAGCATGTCGGCGCCTACCGGATCGAGGTGATCGAGCCGCTTCGGCAGCTGCGGGTGATTCTCGCGGAAACCGAAGGCATCGCGGTCGATTTGACATGGCGGGGCCTGTTCGACGTGGTCCAGGAACAGCCGCACGTGCTGCGCTCCGGTAACCGAATCACGCTCGACGCGCAACGGTTTGCCCAGCTGGGCAGTTGGAGCGGCCGGATTGCCGTGGACGGTGAGGAGATTACCGTCGACCCGGCGACGTGGATCGGCAGCCGCGACCGCTCGTGGGGCATCCGGCCAGTCGGCGAACCGGAACCGGCCGGCCGGCCCGCCGACCCGCCGTTCGAGGGCATGTGGTGGCTGTACATGCCGATGGCGTTCGACGACTTCGCCGTCGTGCTGATAATCCAGGAGGAGCCCAACGGGTTTCGCTCGCTCAACGACTGCACCCGGGTCTGGCGCGACGGCCGCGTCGAACAGCTCGGCTGGCCGCGGGTTAGCACAAAGTACCGGTCCGGCACCCGTATTCCGACCGGAGCGACGATCGAGGCCAGCACCGCCGATGGCACACCAGTGCGCTTCGACGTCGAATCCAAACTGCCGGTGCCGATCCACGTCGGCGGCGGCTACGGCGGAGATTCGGATTGGCTGCACGGCATGTGGAAAGGCGAGAAGTTCACCGAGCGGCTCACCTACGACATGACAGACCCGGCGATCATCGGGCGGTCGGGGTTCGGAGTGATCGACCATGTCGGCCACGCGCTGTGCCGCGACGGTGACGGCGAGCCGGTCGAGGGCTGGGGGCTTTACGAGCACGGAGTGCTTGGCCGCCACGACCCTTCGGGCTTCAAAGACTGGCTGACGGTCGCGCCTTAGGCGCCCAACGTGGAGTTATTGCACGGAATTGATGGAAATGTGTGCGACAACTCCACGCTCGGCGGGTGAACGTGCGGCTTAGGCGGATTGCCGCGCTTCGTCAACCGTCACACGACCGAACACCATGTGGTGATCGTCGATCGGCCGCAGCCGGTAGTCGACCACGTCGCGCAGGAAGTCGTGGCTGACCACCCATGGACGACGGGTGCCCGACTTCGGCAGCACATCCAGGGCGCGCAGCACGTACCCGGACTGCAAGTTCAACGTCGGCTGTTCTGGCATCTCGGCGTCGCCTAGGTGCGGATACGCGTGGGTGTAGCCGTGAGAGTTCATGTATTCCAACAGCTTTGCCACCGATTGCGCTGTCATGTCGGCGCCCAATGTCCAAGACGCGTTGACGTAGCCCACACACCAGGCTGCGTTGGGCACGTCCTCCAACATGTGTCGCTTGTAGACGAAGCGATCATGCGGGTTGATCTTTTCGCCGTCGAGGCTGAGCGTGATGCCGCCCAGCGCCTGCAGCTGCAGCCCCGTCGCGGTGATGATCACATCGGCGTCGAGGTGCCGACCGGACTTCAACACGATGCCGGTCGCGTCCATGTGGTCGATGTGGTCGGTGACGACGTCGACCGCACCGTCGCTAATCAACTTGTATAAATCGGCGCCCACGAGGAAACACATGCGCTGATCCCACGGGTTGTACGGCGGGCGGAAATGGGTGTCGATGTCGTAGCCCTCGGGCAGGTTGCGCTCGGCGATGCGGCGAATCTGCCGCTTCATCACCTCCGGGGCACGGCGCGACACCTCCCACAGCAGCACGGCGACGAGCGCGTTGCGCCAGCGCACAAGCCAGTGAGCAACCTTCAGCGGCAACCATTTTCGCATCGCGACGGCCGTCGGCTCGACCTTGGGCGCGGAGATCATGTACGACGGCGTGCGCTGCAGCATCGTCACATGAGCCGCCTGTTCGCAAAGCGAGGGAATCAGGCTGACCGCAGTGGCCCCGCTGCCGATCACCACGCAGCGCTTACCCGTGTAGTCGAGTGACTCCGGCCAATGCTGCGGGTGCACCACCTCGCCGGTGAAATCCTCGATGCCGGGAAATGTCGGGGTATACGGATTGTCGTAGTCGTAGTAGCCGGTGCCGAAGAACACGAACCGGCACCGGTACGTCATCTCGACACCGTCTTGTTCGGCCCGAATTACCCAGGTGTCGCTGCTCGAATCCCAGTCGGCCGACCGCACGTAGGTGTTAAAGCGGATGTGCTCGTCGATGTGGTGCTTGTGGGCGGTGTCGTCGAGGTACTGCCAGATGTGCTCGCCGTCGACGATCATCTCCGGGCGGGTCCACGGCTCCCATGGGAAGCACAGCGTGTAGATGTCACTGTCGGACCGCACTCCCGGGTAGCGGAACAGGTCCCAGGTGCCGCCGAGGCGATCCCGTCGCTCCAAGATCAGGAAGCGAAGCTGCGGGTTGCGCTCCCGGATCCGGTAGGCGGCGCCGATTCCCGAGATGCCGGCACCGATGATCACCACGTCGAAGAACGGATCGTCGGTCATCGAGAAAGCTCCCTCGTCCGAGTGGTAGCTGCACCTACCAGACTAGGTTCACATCTGACAGGAAGAGGTGACGGATGCGTGCGGTACAGATTTCCCGGCTCGACGGTCCTGAAACGGTGCAGGTCGTGGAGCTCGACGAGCCGGCCGGCGATGGCGCCGTCGTCGTCGATGTGTATGCGGCCGGTGTCGCGTTTCCCGACGCGCTTTTGACCCGCGGGCTTTATCAGCACAAGCCGGAGCTGCCATTTGTGCCCGGCGCCGAGGCGGCAGGCGTCGTGCGCAGTGCGCCCCCCGGAGCGCACGTCAGCGCAGGGGATCGGGTCGCTGCGCTGACCATGCTCAGCGGCGGGATGGCGCAGGTCATCGCGTTGCCGCCCGAGCAGGTGTTCGCGTTGCCGGACACCGTTTCGTTCGAGGCCGGCGCCGGGCTGCTGTTCAACGACCTCACCGTGCATTTCGCGTTGACCCAACGCGGCCGGCTGAGCGACGGGGAAACGGTGTTGGTGCACGGCGCGGCCGGTGGCATCGGCACATCGGCGCTGCGGTTGGCGCCCGCACTGGGCGCGACGCGAACCATCGCGGTGGTCAGCACGCAGGACAAGGCCGACATCGCCAGGGCGGCCGGTGCAACCGACGTCGTGCTGGCCGACGGGTTCAAAGACGCGGTCCGTGAGATGACCGGTGGACGCGGCGTCGACATCGTGGTCGACCCAGTCGGCGGTGACCGGTTCACCGACTCCCTGCGCTCGCTGGCTCCTGGAGGCCGGCTTTTGGTGGTGGGCTTCACCGGCGGCGACATTCCGACGGTGAAGGTGAACCGCTTGCTGCTCAACAACCTTGACGCGGTCGGCGTGGGCTGGGGAGCCTGGGCAATGTCGCATCCGGGTTATCTCGCCCACCAGTGGTCGGAGCTGCAGCCGCTGCTGGCGGCGGGCACGATAGCCGCGCCGCAGCCCGAGGTCTACCCGCTGAAGCGAGCCGCTGACGCGATCGCGGCGCTGGAAAACCGCAGCGCCAAGGGCAAGGTCGTGCTCAAGATGCGCGACTAGCGCCTTGCGCGGCCGCGGGCATGCGGTTGACTAGCGGCATGCAGCAGTGGGATGCCGATGTGGTGGTGGTCGGCGCTGGTTTCGCTGGGCTCACCGCCGCTCGTGAGCTGGCGCGCAGCGGCCACGACGTGCTGGTGCTCGAGGGCCGTGACCGGGTAGGCGGACGCTCGCACACCGGAGCCATCGCGGGCGTACCCGTCGATCTGGGCGGCACCTTCGTCGGCCCGACCCAGGATGCGGTATTGACGCTGGCCGCTGAGCTCGGAATTCCGACGGTGCCCACCTACCACGAGGGCGCCAATCGGATCCGGTGGCGCGGGCGGGTCCGGTCGTATCACGGGACGATCCCGAAGCTGTCGCTGCCCGGCCTTATTGACATCGGCCGGGTGCGTTGGCAATTCGAACGCATCGCGCGCACGGTGCCGCTGGGCGAGCCGTGGGCCGCCCGACGCGCGGCGCAACTGGACGGGCAGTCGCTGGGCGGTTGGCTGCGCTCGGTGCACGCGGGCGCCACCGCGCGGGACTTGCTGGCGATCATGGCCAGGGTCACCTGGGGCTGCGAACCCGACGACGTGTCCATGCTGCACGCGGCCCGCTACGTCCGCGCTGCAGGTGGGCTGGACCGGCTGCTCGACGTCGAAGGCGGCGCCCAGCAGGACCGCTTCCCGGGCGGTACCCAGCAGATCGCCGAGAAGGCGGCCGCGGAGCTCGGCGAGCGCGTCGTGCTAGGCGCCGCGGTCCGCCGCATCGACCAGCACAGCGCCGGTGTGACGGTCAATTCCGAAAAAGGCCGAGCGCAAGCACGATTCGTCGTCTTCGCGACCCCGCCGGCCCATCGGGGGGCTATCGAGTTCGTCCCTTCGCTTCCTGTCGAATACCAGCAACTGGCGACGTGTTGGCCACAGGGGCGGCTGAGCAAGGCCTACGCCGCCTACCCGACACCGTTTTGGCGGGCCGACGGGTGCTCCGGGCAAGCGCTCTGCGACGAAGGCCCGGTGTTCATCACCTTCGACGTCAGCCCGAAGCCCGGCGGGCCGGGCATCCTGTTGGGGTTTGCCGATGCCCGCACATTCGACGGGCTGCCGCTCAATGAGCGCCGCCGCCAGGCACTGGAGTGCTTCGCCGCGCTGTTCGGCGACGCGGCGCTGGAGCCGCTTGACTATGTCGATCACCGTTGGGCCGCAGAGGAATTCGCGGCAGGCGGCCCGACTGCCGCGGTGCCGCCGGGTTCGTGGACCCGCTACGGGCCATGGTTACGCCGGCCGGTTGGGCGAATCCACTGGGCCGGCACGGAGACCGCCGACGAGTGGACCGGATTTCTCGACGGCGCCGTGCGCTCCGGGCAGCGGGCAGCCGCCGAGGTGGCCGGGCGGCTATGAGCTGATCCGCCGCGCCCCAGTCGATTTCGCGGCCGTCTCCGCGAGGGTTCGTAGCTGCCGGTTGACCTCGGCGGGGTGCTCTAGCATCGCGCAGTGGCCACCGGACAGTTCGACGAGTCCCACGAGATTCGGTGCGGAGCGAGCGATCCGGCGCGACTGGCTGATCGGGGTCAGCCGGTCTCGTTCGCTGCCGATCACCAGCGTCGGCACGGTCAGCCCGGCAAGGCTGATGTGCCGGCGCCCCAACCCGTCGGCGAGCATCCTGGCGCAGCCGCCTCGTGCAGCCGGTGGGGTCGCGGTGAACAAGTCGTAGATCAGCGCCGCAACCGCCGGATCGGCGTCGGCGCCGACTGCCAGCATCGCGATGAAGTCGCGGATCGGCCCCTGCATCACGCTGGGCGCCGCAAAACCACCGAACGTGGCAATCAGGCGCCGGCCGGCCAGCACACGCGCCGCCGCCAACTGCCGCGGAAGCGGCACCAGGTTCACCTTGCGCACCAGATCACCGGTGGTGGTGTTGATCAACGCAACTGCGTCGGCGCGGTGCTCGACCTTGTGGCGGTAGCGGTCGGACCAGGCCGCGATCGCGATGCCGCCCATCGAATGCCCGGCCAGCACGGCACGCTCCCCGGGCGCCAATGTGGCCTGCAGCACCGCATCGACGTCGGAGGCCAGGTGGCTGAGGCTGTAACCGCCACGCGCAGGGGCGCCGCTGCGTCCGTGGCCGCGATGGTCGAAGGCGATCACCCGGTAGTCGCCGGCCAGGTCGGCGATTTGGTATCCCCATACCCGAATCGCGCAGGTAATGCCGTGTGCCAGCACAATGGGATAGCCGTCCGGCGGCCCGAACACCTGGGTGTGCAACCGGGTACCGTCAGCGGCCCGGACATTCACGGTGCGGCTGGGCGGCAGCACCTCGGGCAGCGCGCCTGCTGTGCTGCCCCGAGCCGATCGCCGAGTACTCATCACCGCTCTCCTCGGATGCGGCGACATTGCCGCACCTCGATGCCGGAAGTTTAGCCGGGCAACTGCATGGTAGGTGTTAGATCACCAAACGACCCGCCGACGCGAAATTCCCGCACTAACCGGCCGTCAAACAAGCGGCTGCCGCAAGACACCGGTTTCGCCTTGCGGTGTCGCGGAAACCCACATCGGGTGCCGGGCCCGAGTCCGTTGACCGGCCTCGGACTATGCCGGAGGGATATCTGATGCGGCACCCACGCAATTCACCGAACTCGCCGCCTCGGGTGGTGGTGCTTGGCGACGGCGTGCTCGACGTGTGGCTGTCCGGGACGTGTCGGCGACTGTCGCGGGAAGGCCCGGCTGCCGTGGTGGACGTCGAACAATCCAGTGTTTGCCCCGGCGCCGCTGCCAACACCGCGGCCAACCTCGCCGCGCTGGGCGCCCAGACGGAGATCGTGACCCTCATCGGCAACGACGATGTGGGCCGCTCGCTGCGGCGCGAACTACACCGCGATGGTGTCGGCACCGAGCACGCGGTGAGCGCGGCCGGACGCACGACGCCAAGCAAAAGCCGCGTCGTCGCGTCCAGTCGCGTGCTGCTGCGCTTCGATCAAGGCGATCCGCGCCTGGCTTCGGAGGCCGAAGCGCGTCAGCTGGCCGATGAGCTCACTGCGGCACTGCATGTCGCCGACGCACTCGTGATCTGCGACTATCGCGGCGACGTCGCGCATTCTCATGTGTTCGCCGCTCTCGACGCGGTGCGGCACCGGCTGCCGCTGCTGGTCGTCGACGGCCACCGGCTGGGCGCCTGGCGGTCGATGCGGCCCGATGTTGCGACACCGAGCGCCGCGGAGTCGATGGCGCTGTTGCCGGATGCGAATCCGGACGGCCAGGCGCGGGCCGACTTCTTCGTCGCACAGCGTCGCCAGTTGGCGGACGCGACGGGGGCGGACACGGTCGTGGTCACCCTCGACAGCGAGGGCGTACTGCTGCTCGACGGCGACCGCCCGCCATACCGCACCGCCGCTCAGCGCGCGCCGGAAGAGAACTGCGCCGGCGCAGGCGACACGTTCGCGGCCGCCATGACGGTCGGCCTGTTACAGGGGATGTCGGCGGAGCAGGCCACCGACTACGGCCAGCGCGCCGCCGACGTCGTCACCGCACAACCCGGCACGTCGGTGTGTAGCAGAGCCGAGCTCGACGAGCGGATGGTCAGCGGCGTACCTATTTCGTCGGATGCGTTGGCGCGCAGGGTCGCTCGCCACCGCAGCGCCGGGCACCGGATCGTGTTTACCAATGGCTGCTTCGACGTGCTGCACCGCGGACATGTCGCATATCTCAAGCAAGCCAAGGGGGCCGGCGACGTGCTGATCGTGGCAATCAACAGCGACGAAAGCGTGCGCCGACTCAAGGGCTGGACGCGACCGATCAACAACGAGATCGACCGGGCGGCGGTGCTGGGCGAGTTGAGTTGCGTGGACTATGTGACGGTGTTCGACGACGACACACCAGCGTCGCTGATCCAGCTGCTACGGCCCGATATCTACGTCAAAGGCGGCGACTACACCGCCGACATGCTGCCCGAGACACCCGTAGTGCGCAGCTACGGCGGCGAGGTCCGCACGCTGGGCTACGTCGCCAATCATTCGACCACCGAGACGATTGCGCGGATCCGGGCGTCCGTCGACTGTTAACGCAACAAGTCGCGCAGCTCGTCCATCACCGCGTCGGGTGAGACGTCGGACACGAACGAAACGTCATGCTTGCACGGGTCAGCAGACACGCAATCCTGGTCGCACACGGGGCAGCGGCTGGTCCACGACATCACTACCCGATCTCGCGAGCGGCCGAGCGGCGCGTAGTGAAAGACGTTGGGCAGCCAGAAGATGCCCACCGTGGCTGTGCCGACGGCCTTCGCCAAGTGACGAACTCCGCTGTCGTTGCCCACCAGCACGTCGCAGCGGGCCAATACGCCGCACAACGCCGAAAGGTTCAGCTCGCTCAACATGGCGACAGCATCGGCGTCCGCGCCACACAGCATTGCGCGCGCCCGCTCGGCAATGTCGCTCATCAGCTCCTGCTCGCGGGGTGTGCCCACGATTACCACACGGGCGCCGTCGTTCACGCAGCGGCTCACTACAGTCGCGAAATGCCCTGCGGGCCAACGACGTCGGGCGTCACGAGCACCCGCGTGGACAGCAACCACCGGACCGGAAGACCATGGCATAACCTGGTGCGCGCGCTGCCGGTCGGCGTCGGTGACTGCGATCGACGGTTCCAGCCTGACCGGCGGTGCCCCGGCCAGCCCTGCGACTTCCAGCCAGCGCAATACCTCATGCTGGTAGAGCCGGTAGGGGATCCATCGGGTGAGCGGCTCGGCGCCGTCGGCGCGCGCTCCGACCGTCCATTTGGGGCGCAGGCTCTTGACGAACGGATTCGACGATCCGCCGCCGCCGTGCAGTTGGACACCCAAGTCGATTGGGTGGCGTCGGATCCAGTCCCAGAACCCGTCCTCGGCCGGCGGGTCGCCGCCGTCGTTGCCGGGGTCGTAGATGCCGGGCATCGGCGGTAGCGGCAGCGCACGGCTCACCGGCGACGGCCTTGCGGTCAGCAGCGTGGTGTGCGGCGGCGCGCACAGCAGCATCAGCTCGGCGTCGGGATAGGCAGCCTTGAGCGCCTCCATCGCGGGAACGGCCATCAGCAGGTCGCCCAGCCCGCCGCCGCGCAGCACAGCGATCCGCCGCACATCAGGCCAGCGCTGTTCCGTTGGTCCCACTGCCACCGTCGGCACCGGCACGGTCCTCACCCTCCACTTCGTCCCACTCGCGCAATGACGTTGCGGTCGCTGCGGATTGATGTCTGCGGTTACCCGACCGGCATCGCTCAGCAAACTCGACCAGGCGGCGGGCCTCTTTCCCGCATACGGCCGCCACCTCGGCAAACAGTGGTTAGAAGCCCGGCGACCTGGCTATTCTCCGATTCGTCATGACACATCGGGCGGACGCCCCGGGCGACGGAAAAGCTCGTTCGACGTCCGGGATCCAGGATCGTAGGTACCGCAACCACTCCATCGTGGTCGGCGCCAAGGTGCTGGCCGCGCTGGTGTCGACGGTGGCGGTCGTCGTTACGGGTATCGCGTGGAGCGCCTATCGCACCGCGTCAGCTGGCATCACCAGATCCGATGCGCTGGCCGGTGAACCGGAATCGACCGGAAGCGAGCAAAACATCCTCATCATGGGACTGGATAGTCGTCGCGACCAGCGAGGCCAGCCCTTGTCGCCGGAAATCTACGACGCGCTGCACGCAGGTGACGAAGATACCGGCGAGAACGACGCAGATGCCCTCATCCTGTTGCATTTGCCGGCCGGAGACGCTCCCGCGACGGCCGTTTCGATTCCCCGCGACGACTATGTCGACCTGGCCGGATGCTCGCGGTCGGACTGCCGGGGCAAGGTCAAGGAGGCCTACCGTCTGGCCTACCAGGCCGTGATGGACGGATCGGCCAACGCGCTGTCCGGGACCGCCGGTGCCCACAGGCAAGATCCCGCGACCAAAGAACAAACCGCCCGTGAGGGGGGTCGCAAAGCCGAGATCAGCACGGTCAGGCGTCTACTGCAGGTCCCGATCGACCACTTCATCGAGGTCACCCTGGTGGGGTTCTTTCAGATCGCCAAGGTGGTCGAACCCATCACTGTGTGCTTGAACGAGGACACATCTGATCGCTACTACTCGGGGGCGGACTTTCATCGGGGCCGCCAGCAGATCACTGCGGCCCAGGCGATGGCGTTCGTGCGGCAACGCCGAGACGCCGACAACGCGGCGTTCACCGACCTTGATCGAACGCGCCGCCAGCAGGCCTTCATCGCCTCGCTGGTCAGCGCGCTGCGCCGTAGCGGGGTGGTGTCTAACCCCGAGCGGCTGCACAAGCTCCTGGACGTCGCGAAGCAGAATGTGGCCGTCGACGCGGGGTTCAACTTGGAGGAGTTCCTGCGCAACGCGTCGGCGCACCCGAATCGCCCGGTCGCGCTCTACACGCTTCCTGTCACCGATTTCACCGAAACCTCCTACGGCGAAGACGTCAATGTCGTCGACGTATCTGGTATTCGCACCATCGTGCACAACCTGGTCGGCAACGATTCGCCCGCGGCGGCGGCTTCCACAAGCGAGAGTGAGTCTGCGCTGCCGTCGGCGGGCGGCGTCACGCTCGACGTGGTCAACGCCTCCGGTAAAGAAGGAGAAGCTGCCAGTCTGCAGAAGTCGTTAGCTACAAATACTTTCACAGCGGGGAAGGTCAGCACCGCCGAGTCCACGAGGCAGACGAGCACGATCGCCTACGGGCCCGGCGCGAAAACGGCCGCGACCGAACTTGCGGATGAGCTGAATATCACGGCCGCCGCCTCCGACACCGTCGCCCCCGACACCGTGCAACTGACGGTGGGCACCGATTTCACCAGCTTTGACTACCCGCATCGCATGTCGGCGTCGCCGACGACAACCACCGGGGAGCCTGTCACCACGGTGCCCGCCACCGGCACCGGCACGCGAGAACCGACGCCTAACAACCTCACACGGATGACCGCCGATGACATTCCCTGCGTGAAGTGATATTGAAGAGAGCATGAAACGTCTTGTGTTCAGCGCGATGCCTGCGGCCGCTTTCACACTGGCGGTTGCCACGATGATCTCGGCCGCACCTCTTGCCCACGCGCAAACCGATGTCGAAAACAGCTGTAAAAGCTCCGGCGGCCAATATACGTCGCAGGAGGTACAACCTCACTGGGGTGCCGATCCGGTTCTCATCGAGACATGCTGCACCGGTGGCGCATCGGGGCAATGCACGACGTACCGCGACGGCGTGCCGGGGCCCACATACGGAGGAAGTTAGGCGGCAACGCCGAGCCTCCCGCAGAGCGGGGTTGGGTCCCGCACGGGACGAGGCCGCAGTTCCACCGTCGAGTCGTTACAGATCTCCGGCGGCGGTGAGGGCTGCCTCGCGACATAGTTGATGCCTTCGCGCGCGTCCGCAGGCCACTTCGAAGGCGCAGATCGCCATCGCAGCCGCTTCGCGCGCGACCTGGCCGGCATGAGCTTTCTCGAGCGGCTCAAACCTGGAGTGGCACTTTTGTTATAAACGTTTATCCCAAACGTCGCATGGGTAACTCTAGTAACAGGGTCGGCCTTGCTGGCCCGCCACGACAAACCAAGAAAGAGTGGAATGGAACATCTGTATGAACACTGTCCTGTACTTCAGCCCCACTGGCGTCGCCTATGAAACCCGTGCCTTCAGCAAGGCCGACATAGCTGATCTGGTTAACGACTGTGGTCTTGAAAGTCTGACCAGCACCGACGGACAATTCGATTTCTGGTTCACCCCGTCGACGCGGCGCTGCCAACGCCGGCCCACCCGTAGTGCTACCGAATTGCTCTTAGCGACAACCAGGTTCACGGCGAAAACCGTGCCGCTGCTCCGCGGCGGAGTGGTTGTCGCCACTCATGACTCCGACGGCGACCTTGACGGGCTCAGCTGGCAGCAATTGGAGGTTTTGGTCCAGCGCAGCCGCTCATTGACCAGGCGCGACGACCGGGTGCTCAGCCGGCGGATCACGCGCGATTTACGCCGCCAGCGCCGGCACATCGCTCAGTCTGCGGCCGCTCGCCAGCAGACGACTACGCCCAGTGGCCAGGCGGTCGGCCCTGTGCTCATGTGGCACTGACACCCATCAGACACAAAAACGGCCCCCGGAGAATTTTCCGAGGGCCGTTCCATTTAGTAGCGGGGACAGTGTGTGGTTCCAGGACATGCGAATAGCGTGTCTCAAGACATACGAATAGGTCGCAGCGCCACTGTCGGTGGGTGTCGAAGGCTCGCCTGGTCATCACCGCCGTCCTCATCGAGGGCCGCAGCCAATCTGAAGTAGCCCGTGCCTACGGGGTGTCCCAGTCCTGGATTGCCGGCTGGTCAAGCGATACGCCTGGAAGGACAGGCCGGATTTGAGCCGCGTTCACGGGGCCCGCACACCAGCCCCACGCGGCTACCGCAGACGACCATCGACTTGATCGTCGAACTATGGGAGAAACCGGCCAGCAAAGGGCTCGACCACGGGCCGCACACCATCGCCTGGCACCTTCGCCATCACCACGGCTTGGTCATGGCGGTCAACTCCATCCATCGCCACCTGCGCGCGGCAGGGTGGGTAACACCAAGACCGCAGCGGCGTCCCAAGTCCTCCTACATCAGATTTGCCGCCGAACAACCCAACGAACGCTGGCAAGCCGACTTCGCCCACTGGTGGCTCGCCGATCACACCCACACCGAATCCTGTGCTGGATCGACGACCACGCCCGATACGCCCTGTCGGTCACCGCGCATCGCCGCGTCACCGGCCCCATCGTCTTGGCCGAATTCCGTTCAGCCGAGACTGCGGTCAATCCTGACCATGAGGACAAGCGCCATCTCGGCGTCGCGGCCAGCGGTTCTACATACGCGGCGCGCGCCGTTATCCGGTTATAAGCGCGCCGCCGCCGCCTATGCTGGCGCCCATCCCAGCTGCTAGACAGCCCGTCGACAGCAGCAACACAGCGGTCAGCACTACGGCAAGTGCGACAGCTCTTAGCGCGCTCTTGATGCTCTTCATCGGCGTCCTTTCTCGCTGGTTGTTATACATTTGTCCAGTTGGATGTTATAGCGGTCAGCTGCGTGGCGGTACGGTTTTTCTACATCTGTGTGATTGGTGATTCCAGCGGCGTTACCAGCAGCCGCGGCGAAGGTCCTGGCCTCCTTGCGGGACGGCTCCGCTCGACGTCTCGGGTGCTTCATCGGCCTGCCCCACCCCCGCTGGATGTGCTTCGAGCGCAGCGCCGCCCCTCAGCTCGCGCTTAGCCGAGGGTCAGCACAGGGCAACCCCAACAATGCCGACCAGTGTGTGTTCGTTGCTCTATGGGGCATAAATTGCTGTCCATGGCTGACGCGAATACGGACACTTGCCAAGTTCGGCAGACCTTCGCCAAATCGCCGGTAACTGCGCTGTGATCTACTGTTCGCCTGCCTGTTGACAAGGCGCTCGGTAGGTTGCGTCGCCGCCAACTTCCTAGGCCGAGCGAGTACGCGAGGCCAATAGAGCAACAGGAGATTTATGCAGGAGCGGTATTTAAAAATTGACGTTAACTTCTCTTGGCATTTGATCTGGATATTCGCTTTATTAGAAGGAGTCACGGTTCCTTTAGTGCCGTTATTGTCTGAAAATGGACCCAGCGTAAACTCAACTGAACACAATGTGACTGCGGCAGCGCAGCTCGTAGTATTTGCCCAAAAAATGGTTATTGTTGGTATCTATGGGATGTCTATAGGGTATATCGGGACGTTAGCAATTTGCCTGTTGTTGAATTATATCGCTTTTCGTAACATAAAAATTTATCTTAATAATGCCATTATTAGGCAAGTGGCCCGCCCACTAGTTATCGCGCTGTGGGGAGGTGTGTTATTAGCAATTATTTTTTGGATACAGCAATGCATCGGCAGCGTATTAGCACTTTCCTCGATAGGGAGTTTAATGGTTTTTGGGTTTGCCTCTGCCGCGGGTGGTGTTATCATTACTAGTGCGATTTATTTGCTAACGGTAAATGTCACATCTCGCATGGGAATCCAAATAATTACCACAGAACAGCGATTCTTGTTGGCCAAACTTCCAATTATCTCGTTTGCTATGTTGGTCGGACTCTATGAAGGATTCGCCATGCCGATTTTTCAAGGATGGCAATTAGCACCTCAACATAAAGTGTTAGTTGCACTACTGGTGGGGGTTTCGGGTGGCGCACTTAGTAGTTTGATAGTTGTTGCGCTAGCTCACGTACCTGCGGTTAACAAGCACACGTGGCTAAAATTTTCCGTAATGGCCAGAGCCTAAACGCTGCGGCGCTTACTCACACTGGGATTGAGAAAATTTCCGTTGCGGATTGTAGCCCGCTCGGTCAGCACCCAGCGATCATCCAGCAACGCATCCGCCACGTCTATCGATGGCAGCGGCGTGCCCCGCTTCGAGCCGCACGGCGAAGAGCACCGCCAATCGCAGTTCGGAATCGATGGTCCCGATGTCGCTCATGCGCGAACGGTAAGCCCGCACCGTGCGCGTTCCAACGAATCGTTAGCGTTATGAATGTTCCCAAAAGTGTTCCCGTCGGGCATGAAAATGGCCCCCAGAGAGTCCTCTGAGGGCCATTTTGCCTAGTAGCGGGGACAGGATTCGAACCTGCGACCTCTGGGTTATGAGCCCAGCGAGCTACCGAGCTGCTCCACCCCGCGTCGGTAAATGTCAGGTTACCGAAGACCCGCCACGGCAGCCAAATCGCGCAAGCCAAGGGTCCGCGCCGGCCCTCACGGGTTGGCGAGCGGGCGCAAATTGCCACGGTTCACGGCGTGTCGGCGTACAAACACGCCCGCTCGCGCCGCGGGGCCACCATGGCGGCCGGCGGCGCCGGCGGCCAAATCCGTCGCGTTACTTGGTGCTGTTGAACTTGTTGATGGCGTCGTCGAGGCGCTGCAATGCGGCGCCGTAGGCGGCGAAGTCGCCCTTCTTCTGCGCGTCGCGCGCCGCACCGATCGCCGACTGAATCTCTTTCAGCGCGGCGGCCTTGGCGGCCGATAAGCTGCTGGCCCCGTCGGGCGACGGGGGTACGGCCGCTGCAGCCGGTGGCGGGGGCGCCGTAGGAAGCGAATCGGCGGGCGGCCGGGCACCCGATGCCGGGCTGGGGGGCGCACCAGCATCGGCCGGCGCGATCCCCGTCGCGGTGGCGCCCGCACCCGGGCCGAAAATCCCAGTGAGCGCGTCGCTGACCGTGGGGCCGTAGCCGACCTTGTCGTTGTACATCATCGCTACCCGGATCAACCGCGGATACGAGGAGGCAGCATCGCTGGCGCCCGGAGAGGCGTAGACCGGCTCGACGTACAGCAGCCCACCCTGGGCGACCGGCAGGGTGAGCAGATTGCCCCACCGGATGCGGTTCTGGTTGTCGCGCCCGATCACCCCGAGGTCCTGGGACACCGCGGTGTCGGTGGTGATCGCATTGTTGGCCAGTTTCGGACCGTTGACTTGTCCCGGGATGGTCAGCACGGTGATCTTGCCGTAGGTCGCCGGATCAGAGCTGGCGCTGATGTAGGCGGCCAGATAGTCGCGCTTGAACCGGTTCATCGCGGTGGTCAGCTGGTATGACGCCGAATTGTCGTCCTTGGCAAGGTTTTTCGCGACGATGTAATACGGCGGCTGATAGCTGCTGGCGGTCGGGTTCGGGTCCAGCGGCACGTCCCAGAAATCCGACGTGGAGAAGAACGTCACCGGGTCGTTGACGTGGTATTTGGCCAGCAGCATCCGCTGCACCTTGAACAGGTCTTCCGGATAGCGCAAGTGCTCGGCAAGTTCGGCCGTGATCTCGCTCTTGGGTTTGACGGTGCCGGGAAACACCTTCATCCACGCTTTGAGAACGGGGTCCTTCTCATCCTGGGCGTATAGCGTGACAGTTCCGTCGTAGGCGTCGACGGTGGCCTTCACCGAATTGCGGATGTAGGAGACCTGTTTGTCGGGGGCCAGCCGGTTGAACGCCACCTCGTTGGAGTCGGCGGTAGCCGAGGACAGCGAGGTCAGCTCTGAGTACGGGTAGTTGTCCAGGGTGGTGTAGCCGTCGATGATCCACACCAGCCGCTTGTTGACGATCGCCGGGTAGACGCTGCTGTCGGTGGTCAGCCACGGCGCCACCGCTTCGACCCGCTGCGCGGGATCGCGGTTGAACAAGATCCTGCTGTTGGAGCCGATCACGTTGGAGAACAGGAAGTTACGTTCGGCGAACTTGGCCGCGAACACGCTGCGCGACAACCAGCTTCCGATCGGCACTCCCCCAATGCCGGTATAGGTGTAGTTCTTGGTTTCGGTGTTGGTCTCGTAGTCGTATTCGCGGTCTTTGCCGTTCTTGCCGACGATCGCGTAGTCGGCTGCGGTGTTGGAGATCACCGGCCCGAAGTAGATGCGCGGCTGGTCGAGCCGGGCCGGGCCGTCGGAGAGCACGGTGCCGTTGGCCCCGACGACATTCACGAGGAACTCCGGGTAGCCCCCGTTTTGGTTGGGGTCGTTGGCAATACCGCGGACGGTGTTGGCCGGTGACGCGATGAACCCGTTGCCGTGGGTGTAGACGGTGTGCCGGTTAATCCAGTCCCGCTGGTTGTCGATCAGCCGGTCGGGGTTGAGTTCGCGGGCGGCGACAACGTAGTCGCGCAGGTT
>Ga0070739_10003086_pt1 | contig 21197 bp, 18 predicted proteins | sample Coa_R1_7_FD_66445 | JGI IMG/M metagenome (GOLD analysis project Ga0070739, IMG submission 66445) | Surface soil microbial communities from Centralia Pennsylvania, which are recovering from an underground coalmine fire - Coalmine... | ecosystem: Environmental > Terrestrial > Soil > Unclassified ... | reverse complement strand
AGACCAAGCCGCCGAAGAATGCCGGCGCGAATTGAGCGATGGCGGCGAACGAGAGCAGGCCAATGGCGGCAAGCTGCGCATCGCCGGCCGAACGATAATACGCGTATGCCAAAAACAAGATGACGAAGATGGCGATGCGGCGGGTGGTCAACAGCCACGCGCCGCCGTCGCTTGCCGCGCCGCCAAGCGCGCCGCGGCGCTTGAGCAGCAGCGGCACCACGATATCGTTCGATACCATGATGGCGAGCGCAACCGACTCGACGATCACCATGGCGGTCGCGGCAGACAGACCGCCGACGAAAGCAATCAGCGTGATCAATTCGGAATGCGCCGCGAGCGGCAACGCCAGGACGAACATATCGCTGTCGACCCGGCCAGCCGGAAAGGTCAGCAGCCCCGCCACCGCGATAGGCAGGACGAAGACATTGATCAACACGAGATACAGCGGGAACAGCCAAGCGGCGCGGCGCACTTCCGCCTCGCTATGGTTCTCGACCACCATGACGTGGAATTGCCGCGGCAGCAGCACGACAGCGAGCAGCGACAGCGTCGTCATGGCGCCGAAGCTGGCGAAGGACGGCACGCGCGTCAGCACCGCCGCGGTGGCGGCGTGCTGCATGGCGTGCCCGAACAGCGTCGCCGGGCCATCGAACATGACAAAGGTGACGAACACCCCGACAATCAGAAAAGCCACAAGCTTGACGATCGACTCGGTTGCGATCGCCAGCATCAGCCCGTCCTGATGCTCGGTTGCGTCGGTATGGCGCGTGCCAAACAGCACCGCGAACGCGGCCATGAGCAGGGCGACCAACAAGGCGCTGTCGCCGACCATCGGCGCCGGGGCGCCGGCCGCCAGAATGGTGCCGACCGAGGCCGAGACCGCCTTAAGCTGCAGCGCGATGTAGGGCACCATGCCGATAATCGCGATCAACGCAACGGTCGCGGCGACGGCCTGGCTCTTGCCGTAGCGCGCCGCGATCAGATCGGCGATCGAGGTGATGTTCTGCGCCTTGGCCAGCCGCACAATGCGGATGATCAGCGGCCAGCCAAGCCCCAGCATCAGTATCGGCCCGATGTAAATGGCCAAGAAATCGAAACCGGCGCGCGAGGCGAGGCCGACGGAACCGAAGAACGTCCATGACGTGCAATAGATCGCGAGCGACAGCGGATAGATCATTAGCCGCGAGGCACTGCTCCGCGCCAGCGCGCGCTTGCGGTCGCCGTAGCTCGCCACCACGAATAGGAACCCGATATAGGCGAGCGCGATGATGACGACGATCGAGCCGCGCAGCATGGCCTTGTCCCGCTCCCGTGGCGCGACCTCGCTCGCCACGTCTTGTTTTCAGATACGTCACCACGTTTCTCAAACAGTGTCCATGGCGCGTACTGCCGGACTTGCGGTAACTAAGCGCCCACGCAAGCATCCGTTAATCCGCTGCGTTGACCGCGCCGCGCGCAACGGGCATTCATTGCTGATCGATGGTCGTAACACTCCCTTCGCGGCGCGCGCTTTTGGATTACGCCGAGACGCTCGCGATCGCGCTCGCCGGCGGCACAGCCTTTACGTACTTGGGACTGCCTGCCGGATTGGTGTCCGGCTCGGTACTCGCGGTCGCCGCCGCGGCCTTGCTGGGCCGGCCGGTCAAGGTGCCGTTGGTCTTGGCGCGGATTTGCTACGTCATCGTCGGCATTCTACTCGGCGCGGTGGTGACGCCGGCCACGCTGCGCGGCGTCGCCACCTGGCCGGCGAGCATCGCCATTCTGATGATCGGCGCGGTTTGCATGACTGTGGCGACGACGAGTTATTTGCGTGTCGTGCACCGTTGGGACTTGTTGTCGGCGTTGATGGGCGCAAGCCCCGGGTCGATGGCGCAGGTCATTGCGCTATCCACAGAGCTCGGCGCCGATCTGCGCGCTGTTGCGGTGGTGCAGACCGTGCGCGTGCTGCTCTTGGTGATCGGCCTGCCGAACGGGCTTGCTCTGTTCGGCCTCGCAGCGCCGGCGCTTGCGGTGGCGCGCGGGCCGGCCGGCGTCAACGTGCTGGGCGAAATGATTCTGCTGGCGAGCATCGCCACCGCGTGCGCGGTCGGCTTTGCCCGCATGCGCTTCCCCGGCGGCCTGCTGTTTGGCGCGCTCGCCGGTTCGGGCGTCCTGCACGGCAGCGGCGTCATTCACGCCGTGCTGCCGTGGTGGATTGGCAGCGCTTCGGTGGTGACGCTCGGCGCGCTGGTCGGCTCGCGTTTCGCCAATACCACGCTGCGCACGCTCGCCGGATTCCTCGGCGCCGCATTTGGCTCGTTCACGGTATCCATGGCGGTCGCCGCGGCGTTCATTCTGATCGACGCGCACGTTTTCAATTTTTCGATCGCCAACATCGTGATCGCGTTTTCTCCCGGCGCGCAGGACACCATGATGGTGCTGGCGCTCGCGCTGCATCTCGATCCAGTCTACGTCGGCGCGCATCATCTGGCGCGCTTTCTGGTAGTGACGTTTACAGTCGCGGTGGCGGCGCGGCGCTTTGCCAAGCGAGGCGACGCTACCCCCTTGCCCGTCCCTTCCGGCGAGAGTGGACATGGCGCGCCGAGCCAGCGCTCGCGGGCGGACGAGCGGAATCCCTGCGCTTGACGTTATTCAGCTGCCAGGGCGCTTTGCTTGAACGGCAGGCCAAGCCGCTGCCACACCTCGACCAGCGCTTCCGCCAGCGTGTCGATCAGGGCATCATCGTGATAGGGGCTCGGTGTGATGCGCAGCCGTTCGGTGCCTTTTGGCACGGTCGGGTAGTTGATCGGCTGGATGTAGACGCCATGCTCGGCGAGCAAGAGATCGCTCGCGGCCTTGCAGCGCTCCGGATTGCCGACGAACACCGGCACGATGTGGGTCGGGCTGGCCATCACCGGCAGGCGCGCCGCGGTGAGCACGGCCTTGGTGCGCGCGGCGCGCTCTTGATGCCGCTCGCGCTCCCACTGTGACGACTTCAGATGGCGGATGGCGGCGGTGGCGGCTGCGGCCACGGGCGGCGGCAGCGCCGTGGTGAAGATGAACCCCGGCGCGTAGGAGCGGACTGCATCGATCAGCTCCGCCGAGGCGGCAATATAGCCGCCGAGGCAACCGAATGCCTTCGCCAAGGTGCCCTCGATCACGTCGATGCGGTGCGATACGCCATCGCGCTCGCTGATGCCGCCGCCGCGCGCGCCGTACATGCCGACGGCATGAACCTCGTCGACGTAAGTCATGGCGCCGTAGCGCTCGGCAAGATCGCAGATGCGCTGCACCGGCGCGACATCGCCATCCATGGAATAAAGGCTCTCGAAAACGATCAGCTTAGGCCGTGCCGGATCGGCGGCGGCGAGCAGGCTTTCCAGATGCGCCATATCGTTATGGCGAAAGATCTGCTTCTCGGTGTACGCTTGGCGTACGCCCTCGATCATCGAATTGTGATTCCAGGCGTCCGACAGGATCAGACAGTTCGGCATCAGCTTCGCCAGCGTCGAGATGCCGGTCTCGTTCGAGATGTAGCCCGACGTGAAGATCAGCGCCGCTTCCTTGCAGTGGAGGTCGGCCAGCTCGCGCTCCAGTTCGACGACCGGATGATTGTTGCCGGCGATGTTGCGCGTACCGCCGGCGCCGGTGCCCATCCGCGTCGCGGTCTCCACCATGGCGCCGATCACCTTCGGATGCTGGCCCATGCCGAGATAGTCGTTCGAGCACCAGATCACGACCGGCTTCGGCCCATCCGGCGAATGCCAGACCGCATGCGGAAAGCGGCCGGCGATACGCTCGAGATCGGCGAACACACGATACCGCCGCTCGTCCCGGAGCCTCGCCAGCGCGTCGGAAAAGAAGCCGCGATACTCGATGCGTGAATTCCGACGATCGGTCATAACAGCCAGCTTGTGGAAGGTTTACCCGTGATAACCGTGCTCACTTCTAGAAGCGTTCCACTGTGCTGTCGAGGTGCTCGGCGGTGAAAAATCGTCACGGCCGAGAATGACGGACCAAATCCGATGCGCGGTGGTGAACATTTTCCTCGCCCGCCTTACTGCATTGACCGGAACGACTTCGCGCAATAAGATGCATTTCGTGCGCATCTCTACCGGGGGAGGCGAGCATGGTCCAGGACGCGGTCTGGAGCATCACGATCGTCCTGATGGGATGTCTGGCCGCCGTGTTTGCCTGGGTGGCGACAGGCGCGCGCGTCGCGGTCGCCAATTACGCTCCAACGATCGAGCGCGCGTATCGGCTGCGTACCTGGCTCTTCGTCCTCGCGCTCCTCGTTCTCATCGGCGCAAATTACAAGACTCTCGGTGCCCTGCCCTATCGCAACGCGCTACCGCCGCTTCCGGCCGCGGCTGTGCAGCCATCGCAAGCCGTCGCCGAGCAGTGGGCGTGGACCATCAAGCCTGACGCCTTCACGGTGGGCCAGACGGCGGAATTTCACGTCACCAGCAACGACGTCAATCACGGCTTTGCGCTTTACGATCCGGAATTCCGTATCGTGGCGCAGACTCAGGCCATGCCCGGCTACACCAATGTGCTGCGTTACACCTTCACCAAGCCCGGTACCTATCAGGTGCTGTGCCTCGAATATTGCGGCGTCGCCCACCATGAAATGAAGGCTGAGATCAAGGTCACCGACCGCTAACCGTCCCCATACCAGCGCGATCAGGAGGTCATCATGACGATGGCTGCCACTGCCGGGCGAAGCGGCATCAATGCACGCGCCGCCGTCCTTGCCTACGTCGCCGCCGCCGGAATCGTGGTTTTGTTGATGATGCTACTCGGGCTCACCATGCGGCTGGCGCAAGCGCAATGGCTGAATGTTCCCCCTGACTTGTTCTACGTCATCATGACCATGCACGGGGCCGGGATGGTGGGCATCGCCGGCCTGAGCGGCGCCGCGGTGATGTGGTATTTCGTGCGGCGGCACGTGCCGGTCTCGACCGCGGTCTTTCTGGTCAACCTGGTCTGCTTTCTGATCGGCGCCGTGCTCATCCTGGGCGCCGGATTCATCGGCGGGTTTGGCGCCGGCTGGACCTTTTTGTTCCCGCTGCCGGCGCATTCAGGCTCGCTGTGGTCGGCGAACGCGGCGGCTTGCTATCTCGCCGGGCTGCTCGTGATTGGCGTCGGCTTTCTGCTGCTGCATCTCGATATCGCCCGCGGCATTCTGTCTGTGTATGGCGGGCTCGGCGCGGCGCTCGGCTGGAAACAAGCCTTCGGACTGGCGTCCGACAACGAGGGACCGCCGCCCGCCGTAACCGCCTCCACGATGGTCTTGATCGTCAACATTCTCGGCATCCTGCTCGGCGCCGCCGTGCTGGTCGTTTCGCTCGTGAACCTTTACGTGCCGAGCTTCGCGTTTAACGCGCTGGCGGCGAAGAACATGATCTATTTCTTCGGTCACGTTTTCATCAACGCCACGATCTATATGGCGGTGATCGCCGTCTATGAGATTTTGCCGGTCTACACGCATCGGCCGTGGAAGACGAACGCGGCATTCTACTTTGCCTGGGTGCTGTCGACCATCATGGTGCTCACCGTCTACACCCATCATCTCTTGATGGATTTCGCGATGCCGACGTGGGCGCTGGTCGCCGGCCAGATCATTTCCTGGCTGAGCGGCTTGCCGGTGCTGCTGGTCACCGCGTTTGGCACGCTGACCAATGTGTATCGTTCCGGCCTGAGATGGAATCTCGCCGCCGCCTTGGTCTTCCTCGGAGTCGCGGGCTGGGCCATTGGCGTCATCCCGGCGATTGCCGACGGCACCATCGCAGTCAACAGCGTCATGCACAACACGCAATGGGTGCCCGGCCATTTCCATACGTATTTGCTGCTCGGCATGGTGGCGATGTTCTTAGGCTTCATGACCTATCTAACCACGCCGCAGCCGCGCTACGGCTTCGGCTGGGTCGGGTTTTGGCTATATGTCGGCGGCGGCGTCTTGTTCGTGCTCGCGTTCCTGCTTGCCGGCAGCGCGAGTGTGCCGCGCCGCTACGCCGTGCACGTGCCCGATTGGCTGCCCTATGACCGCGCCGGCTCGCTCGGCGCCGGCCTGGTCGTTATCGGCGCCTTGATCCTGGTGGCGCGGTTTTTCTCCAGCGTGCGGGCGGCGGCGCTGGCGCCCGACGCAAGCTGATGACGCGCGGCTTTCCGATTCTGCTCGCCTTGGTGCTGGCGAGCGGATTGGCGGCACTCGCTTTCGAGACCGAAGGATTTCGCGTCGCCACCACCGCGGGCGCGCGACAACTCGCCGTCGCGCGGGCCCCGCGCCTCCTGCCGGATGTCCGTCTCGTCGATCAGGACGGCGAGCCGTTCTCGCTTGCCGCCTACAGAGGCCGGCCGATGCTGATCGATTTCATCTACACCCGCTGTCCGACGCTGTGCGGCGTGCTCGGCGACGATCTGGGCCGGATTGAACAACTTATTGATGCGGCCGGCGCACCCGCGCCGTTCGATCTGCTGAGCATCAGCTTCGACCCGCAAAATGACGACCGCGAAGCGCTGCGGCTTTATGGCGAAAGATTCGGTGCGAAGCCACCGCACTGGCGCATTGCCGCTCCGGCCGATGCCGCCGGGCTCGCCGCTCTGCTGCAAAGCTTCGGTGTGGTGGTAATTCCCGATGGCCTGGGCGGATTCGCGCACGACGATGCCATCTATCTGGTCGACGGCCAGGGCCGACTCGCGCGCATATTGGAGGCGGATGAGCCGAATCAACTGCTGGCCGACATCTCGGAGCTGATGCGGCCATGAATCCGCGATGGCTGCTAGGCATTGCCGCGCTCTGGCTTGCGCTCTGGATTCCGCCGCTGCGGAGGGCGCTCGAGACCGACATGGCGCTGCATATGGCGGTGCAGTTGCCGCTCCTGATCGGCATTGGTGTCGGCATCGCCGCGTTCGTTCGCGAGCGCGAGCCGCGCTGGTTCGCAGACGCCGACTGGCTCGGCATACCGGGAATTGTTGCGGTCGTGCTTGGCACGTCGTTCTGGATGCTGCCACGGGCGCTTGACCAGGCGGTCGCCGATCCGCCGGTCGATCTTGTCAAGTTCCTGACCCTGCCCTTGCTCGTGGGATTGCCGTTGGGCCTGAGCTGGCGGCGAATGCCGCCGCTCGGCCGCGCGTTCATCTGGGCCAACTTCATTCCCAAACTGGGCGCCATCGGCGGACTCTATCTTGCTGCGCCCGTCCGGCTGTGCGCCTATTACCGGCTCGACCAGCAGGCGACCGCGGGCTGGGTGCTGATTGGCATTGCGGTCGCGCTTGGCCTGGCGTGGTTCATCGCCGCTTTCGTCGGCCGGCCGGTCCGGCCGCATCGTGATCCGGAGTTGCCCCGGGCGGCGATCGGCAACATAGCGATTGAACGCCCCTTTAACTAAACATGTATCACAAATACATGTATGGGGCGCACACGCCCGCTGCCCTCATCAGACGTACAAGGACCCGTCCTTGCTGCCGGATGAGCACGCCGCGATAGGGGCCCATAGAGCAGGAAGTCAATGAGTTCGCATCCCCAAGACGGCGCCGCTCGCCGCAACCTTATCGTTGCCGATATCGTCGCCCGGACCGGGATTGACGAAGCCATGATCGATCGTTTGATCCGCGGCTTTTACGCCCGCGCCCGGCGCGATCCGCTGATTGGGCCGATTTTCGAGGGCGAGGTCCACGATTGGGAGGCGCACTTCGGCCGCATGTGCGATTTCTGGTCTTCGGTGGCGTTGATGAGCGGGCGCTACCACGGTCAGCCGCTGGCCAAGCATCTGCCGCTGCCGATCGATACCGCGCATTTCAATCGTTGGCTGGAACTGTTTGCCGAGACCGCGCACGAACTCTGTCCGCCGGCCGCGGCCGCGCACTTCATCGAGCGCGCCCGTCGGATCGCCGACAGCCTCGAGCTTGGCATCGCCGCGCAACGCGGCGAGATCAGGTCGCCGCCGCCACGGCCACCGCTGGAGCCGCGGCACCCCGTCAAATAAATCGCTTGCGCCGGCCGCCTGCCTTATAAGGCGTACCGTGCGGCAGGCCCGGCGCTCATTCCGCCAAGGCGGAGTCCTACCGGACTGCCGTGACGCGGGTGTGAAGAGCCACCCGCCTTCACCGCGTGAGCGCGAACGCATGAGCACATCCGACGCCGGCCTGGCCCATGGCCTCACCGATTATGGCGATCGCGATTTTTCCCGTTATCTGCGGCGCTCGTTCGCGCAGTCGATGGGCTATTCGCGCGCGATGCTGGACAAGCCGGTGGTCGGCATCGCCTATACCGGCTCCGACTTCAACAATTGCCACCGCCACTTCCCCGAGTTGCTCGCGGCGGTGAAACGCGGCGTGCTCGCCGCCGGCGCGCTGCCGCTGGAATTTCCGACCATTTCGCTCGGCGAAGTCTTTCTCACGCCGACCAGCCTGAAATACCGCAACCTCATGGCGATGGACACCGAGGAGATGATCCGCGCCCAGCCGATGGATGCTGTGGTGCTGATGGGCGGCTGCGACAAGACCGTGCCGGCGCAATTGATGGGCGCGGTCTCCGCCGATCGCCCTGCGATTGCGCTTGTCGCTGGGCCGATGATGACCGGTCGCCATCGCGGCGAACGGCTCGGCGCCTGCACCGACTGCCGCCGATTCTGGGCGCGCTACCGCGCCGGCGATATCGACGACGAAGAGATTTCCGCCGTGGAAGGCCAGCTCGCGGTGACCGCCGGGACCTGCGCCGTCATGGGCACGGCCTCGACCATGGCGTGCCTGACGGAAGCGCTGGGACTGTGCCTGCCCGGCACCGCCGCCATTCCGGCCGTGCACGCGGATCGGTTGCGCGCCGCGGAAGCCACCGGCGCCGCCGCCGCGAGGCTGATCGGCTCCAAGCTCGTACCGTCGCGGCTGATCAATCAGAAATCGGTCGAGAACGCGTTGCGGGTGCTACTGGCGCTCGGCGGCTCGACCAATGCAGTGATTCATCTCACCGCCATTGCGGGCCGCGCCGGCGTGACAATCTCGCTCGAGCAGCTCAACGCGCTGTCCGACACGACGCCGGTGCTGGTCAATCTCAAACCGGTCGGCAACGGCTACATGGAGGATTTCTGCGCCGCCGGCGGGATGGGCGCGCTGCTGCGCGAGTTGCGGCCGCTCCTGCATCTCGATTGCCCGACGGTGACCGGCGAGACGCTCGGCGAACGGTTGGACAGCGCTGTCGCCGATTATGTTGACCGCACCATAATCGCGCCGCGCGACCAGCCGCTCGAGCCGCAGGGGGGGCTTGTCGCGCTATTCGGCAATCTGGCGCCGCGCGGCGCCATACTCAAACGCTCCGCAGCCGATGCGCGTTTGTTCGAGCATGAGGGCCGCGCGGTGGTGTTCTCTTCCCTCGCCGATCTCGCCGCCCGCATCGACGATCCGGCGCTCGATGTCGCCGCCGAGGACATTCTGGTGCTGCAGAATGCCGGACCGCATGCCCCGGAATGCATGCCCGAGGCCGGCTATCTGCCGATCCCGAAGAAATTGGCGCAGCGCGGCGTCAAAGACATGGTTCGCATTTCCGATGCGCGCATGAGCGGCACTGCGTTCGGTACCATCGTGCTGCACGTCACTCCGGACGCCGCTTCCGGCGGGCCGCTCGGTCTCGTGCGTAACGGCGATCGCATCCGGCTTTCGGTCAAGCAGCGCCGCATTGAAGTTTTGGTCGACGAGACCGAGCTGAAGAAGCGCGCCGCGGCCACGCCGGCGCTGCCAAGGGCGCCCGAGCGCGGCTATGCCAAGCTCTTTGCCGAGCAAATCACCGGCGCCGACCAAGGCTGCGATTTCAAGTTTTTGATGCGGCATAATACCGGTGGCAGCCATTCGTGACTTGCCATGCCCTGCGACCGCCAGAAATTTCATTCATCATGCCCGCGCATAGCCGTTCGAAGAACGGTTTGGCGGCCCTTGCCCATATCGCGGGCATCCTCGTCTTGAGTCGCGATGGCTTAGATGTGCGCCGTTTGCGATCGCCACCCGGAGCGGCGAGCTGCAACCCTTATGCCACCGCGATCTCCAGCGGAAAATCGTCCACCACCTCGTGGCCGCTCTCGGTGACGATGAAGGTGTGACCCAAAAATATGCCGAACAATCCGTCCGGCGTGATGGGGTTCGGCTCTGCCATGATCACCATGCCAGCCTTGAGCACCTCCTCGAACTTCTCCGCGGCGACATGCTCGGCGACGACGTGCGGCTGGTCTGTGACCAAGTCGATGCCGTGACACTGGGTTGGACGCGATTGGTAGCCATGATCGCGAAAAAATTTGCTGGCGAGCCGCATCGCCTCCGCCGGCTTGCCGGGCGCGATCTCGGCGATGATCTTGCGATAGCCCGGCAGCGTGACCTCGTTCCAGAATTTCCTGACCATTTCGGTCGGATCGCCAATGCAGATTGGCGAGCCTATCTGCGCGGTGTAGCCGCGATAGCCGGCGGCGAGCTCCATGTTGATGATGTCGCCCGCGCGTAGCACGCGCGCCGATGGCCGCGGATTGCCGAACACCATGGCCGGGTTGTCCATCGGCGTCGAGCCGATGATGAGAAAGTCGATGTCGCCGCCGCCGTCCAGAATGGCGGCGCCGGCCGCCGCACGCAGCTCGTATTCCCTCACGCCCGGCTTGGCGCGGGAGACCATCGCGCGCATGGCGTCGGCGCACAGCTTGCCGGCCTTGCGCACGCAGTCGAGCTCTTCGGCGCTGTGGATCGACAGCAATTCGTGCAGGAAGCCGCGGGTGAAAACCAGCTCGGCATCGGGAAGATTGTCGCGCAGCACATTGTACTGATTGACCGGCAGGTAATCGGCGTGGCGCGGATCGACCTCCATGAGACCGATGCGGCCGCGCTCCAGCTTCAATTCGCGAATGCGTTCGACCATGACATCGGCATAGCGGCCGCCGCGGCTGTGGCGCACGTCCTTGACGGCGACCTCAACCTGCCGGCGCACTGCCTCCGCATGGGTGCCGCCCATGGAATAGATCAGCGTCGGCTCGCCTTCGAGCGGCACTACGACGTAGCTTGACAGGGCGTGCCATTCCCAATGCCCCGTGAGCCACAGCATGCCGCCGCCGAAGCTCCAATGGCTCGGACCGCCGGGTACGATGATGGCATCCAGCTTGTGCTCGCGCATCTTCCCGCGCAGCGCGGCGTAGCGGCGCGCATATTCGGCCGGCGAGAACTGCTCCCACACCGCATCGCGGTAATACGGTGTGTCGCGCATATTGGCGAACGGCAGCGATTGATCGAGCTTGCTCCGCACCACGTCCCATGGCTGCGGCCCGATGCGCGGCGGTCTGATTTGCGTGCTGATGTTCATGAGTGGGCCTCGTTTGATCGTAACGGGCGGCGTTCCCGCGCAACGATTTTGGCCTATACAATGTCGGGAGGTTATCCGAAAGCGCGCACAGGAGCATTGCCGGCTCTTTGTGACATCGAGGGAGCACCGGTGCACTCCCGGGGATGCAAGGCGAATATCTCATGAAAATATCGCGTCGAGTTTTTGTCAGTGTTGTCGGCGCGATGGCGTTTGAAGGCCGCGCGATCGCCGCGGATAAGGTTGTCGGCGGCACGCTCGGCGGCCAGGCGCCGCTGTGGCCGTTCTACGTTGCCGCCCACAAGGGCTTGTTCGCCGCCGAAGACCTCGATGTTGAAATCAATTTTGCCCAGAGCGGCGCCGCGGTTACCCAGCAGCTCACGGCCGGCGCCTTCGATGTCGCGCTCAGTGTCGGCATCACCGACCCGATCCACGCCATCGACAAAGGTGCGCCGCTCGCGCTCATTCGCATCATCGGCAAGACCGCACCCTATGTTTTGATCGGCAAGCCGGGGCTGAAGGCGATCGCCGACCTCAAGGGCAAGACTGTGTCGGTCGGACAGATTAACGATCCCACCACCCTCTATTTCGAGCGCATGGCCGCGGCCAACGGGCTGCAGCGCGGCGACTATGACGAGCTTGCCGCCGGCGTCGCCGCCTCGCGCTATGCGGCGCTACGGGCCGGCGTCGCCGACGCTGCATTCGTGCTGCCGCCGCTCAACTTTCAGGCCAACGCCGCGGGCTATGTCACGCTCGGTTTTGCGGCCGACTATGTCAAAGACCTGCCGTTCACCGGCATGGCCGTCCGCACGGCGTGGGCGCAAATCCACAGGCCGGTCGTCAAGCGGCTACTCAAAGCCACCGACAGCAGCATCGCCTGGCTCGCCGACCCGGCACGCCGTGGCGAGGCCATCGACCTTTTGGTCAATATCGCCCACGCCAAACAAGAGGACGCCGCCGCTAGCTACGATTTTCTTCGCCGCATCGGCTATTTCGAGCCGAGCAGCAAAATCCCGCGCGCCGCGCTCCAAAATTTGATCGACACTGAGCGCCGCCTCGGCAATGTCGATCCCTCGCTCACCGTGGAGCGTCTCGTCATGCCCGGTCTGACGGAGTTGGCCGATTAAGGCGCGCCTGGTGCTGCCGGTCAGGATTGAACTGACGACCTCTCCCTTACCAAGGGAGTGCTCTACCACTGAGCTACGGCAGCTTGGGTGCGGAAAATGCCGGCGACGCATACATGGAAAGGCGCGGCGTTCCTTGCCATAGCGGGCAATGGGGCGCAAGCGCGCCTGCGTTCCACACCGTACGTTGCGCGGTTGCGGCAGCAATAGCGGCATGCTTTGAACCGAATGCTATGATCAAACGCGGCAAGGCTGAGCAGTCGGCGGCGCGCAGCGAACGCCTGGCGGCAGCGCTGCGCGAAAACCTGAAACGCCGCAAGGCGCAGGCGCGCGGCCGAGCCGGCGGCGGAACCCTGAGTGTGGAACCCGACGGCGCGGAAGGTGGGACTGGACCCGACTTTCGCCGCAATCGCGGATGGAAGTCGGACGACGGATCGGAGGGGTCCGACTCGGGTCGTGGGGGGGGTCATAGTGGATCGCATTCGCATTGTCGGCGGCCGGCCGCTCAACGGCACGATTCCCATCTCGGGCGCGAAGAACGCGGCGCTGCCGCTGATGATCGCGAGCCTCCTCACCGAGGAGACCCTAACGCTCGATAATGTGCCGCGGCTCGCCGACGTGGCGCTGCTCGAGCGCATTCTCGGCAACCACGGCGTCGACATCACGGTGAGCGGCAAGCGCGCCGGCGAGACCGCCGATCACGGCCAGACGCTGCATATCTGCGCCGCCCGCATCGTCGACACCACCGCGCCCTACGAGCTCGTTTCCAAGATGCGGGCGAGTTTTTGGGTCTTGGCGCCGCTGGTTGCCCGCATGGGCGAGGCCCGGGTGTCGATGCCGGGCGGCTGCGCCATCGGCACACGCCCGGTCGATCTGCTCATCGACGCCATGGTCAAGCTCGGCGCCGATATCGAGATCGACCGCGGTTACGTGGTGGCGCGAGCGCCGCGCGGGCTCAAAGGCGCCGAAATCACATTCCCCAAGATCACTGTCAGCGGCACCCATACCGCCATTATGGGTGCATCGCTGGCCGCCGGCACGACGGTGATCGAAAACGCCGCCCGCGAGCCGGAAATCGTCGATCTAGCCGACTGCCTCAACAAAATGGGCGCCCGCATTTCCGGCGCCGGCACGTCGCGCATCGTCATCGAGGGCGTGTCACGGCTACACGGCGCGCGGCACACCGTGCTGCCCGATCGCATCGAGACCGGCACCTATGCGATGGCGGTCGGCATGGCGGGTGGCGATATTCTGCTGCAGAACGCGCGCCCGGAGCTTTTGCAAGCCGCGCTCGACGTGCTTGTTCGCTCGGGCGTGAGCGTGACGCCGACCAACCAGGGCATCCGCGTCGCCCGCAACGGCGTCGACCTCGCTCCGGTGGAAGTTAGGACCGCGCCGTTTCCCGAATTTCCGACCGACCTGCAGGCGCAGCTGATGGCGCTGATGACGCGGGCGCGCGGCACCTCGCATATCGTGGAGACCATTTTCGAGAACCGTTTCATGCACGTGCAGGAACTGGCGCGGCTCGGCGCCCGCATACATCTCGCCGGCGAGCGCGCCACTATCGAAGGCGTCGAGCGGCTCAAAGGCGCGCCAGTGATGGCCACCGACCTGCGCGCCTCGGTGTCACTGGTGATTGCGGCGCTGGCCGCCGAAGGCGAAACCATTGTCAATCGCGTCTATCATCTCGACCGCGGCTTTGAGCGGCTAGAAGACAAGCTCGGCCGCTGCGGCGCCGCCATTGAGCGGCTCGCCAGCTGATTGCTGCTGCGCGACAAAAGACCCTCGCTGGTCCCCTCCCCCGAGCCGGGTGCGTGTGCATATTGGCAGCGTCTTTACCTCCCCTGAAGTGTGGGATGATCAAGGTGGAGTCGCATGGTCAAACTCTTGCTCGCCGCGTTCCTCTGCATCGCTGGCGCGACTGCCGCGCCCGCGCAGGATTATCCATCGCGTCCGGTGCGGCTGATCGTGGCCTTCGAGCCGGGCGGCACCGCCGATTTCACCGCGCGCGTCATTGCCGCCAAGGCGCAGGACTATCTCGGACAGCCCATCGCGGTTGAAAACAAGCCGGGCGCCAACGGCGCAATTGGCGCCGAATATGTCGCGCACGCCGACCCCGACGGCTACACGCTGTTTTTCACCACGGTCGGCGCGGTCGCCATCAATCCGTCGCTGCACAGCGACTTGCGCTACAATCCGCTGAAGGATTTTGCCGCCGTCGGTAAAGCCGCGGTCAATTCCACCATCCTCGTGGTGCGCTCGGATTTGCCGGTCGGCTCGGCGAAGGATCTGGCCGCGCTCGCGCGCGCGAAGCCGGGCGCCATCACCATCGGCATTACCGGTCGCGGCGCGATTTCCGATCTCGGCCGCCAGCTGTTCGAGGACGCCGCCGGCATCAAGCTGCAGGCGGTGCCCTATCGCGGCGCCGCGCCGGCCATCACCGACATTCTGTCCGGCCGGCTCGACGGCGTATTCGGTGACGTGCCGACCGTCATGGGCCAGGTTCGCGCCGGCAAGCTCAAGCCGCTGGCCGCCACCTCGACCGAACGGTCCGCTATCTTTCCCGATGTGCCGACCTTCGTGGAGCAGGGCTTCGCCGGGGTCGTTGGCGACAACTGGGCCGGCGTGCTGGCGCCCGCCGGCACGTCACGCCAGGCGATCCAAAAGTTCAATGCGGCGCTGGTCGCGGCGCTCAATGACCCCGATTTGCGCGGCCGGCTCAAGGCCGCCGGCGTGATACCGGCACCGAGCGCGCCCGAACAGTTCGAAGCCTATCTGCGCCAGGAGATCGCGCGCTGGGCCAAGGTGATCCACGATCACGGCATCGCCGCCGATTGACCGAAGATCAGCCGGCGAGCTCGCGCATGATCCGATAGAGCCGCGCCTGGCCTTCAAAGCCGATGCCGGGACGATCCGATAGCGTCAGGTAGCCGCCGGCCACCACCGCATCATCGGCGAAACCGCCGAAATCGCCGAAGACGCCGGGGTAGGATTCGGCGCCGCCAAGCCCGAAGCCGGCCGCGATGGCGAGCGACATCTGGTTGCCGCCGTGCGGAAACAACAGCCGCCGCGGCCAACCGTGGCGCGCCAGCATGTCGAGCGTGCGGGCGTATTGCACGATACCGTAGGCCTGCGGCGGATCGACCTGGATCACGTCATCGCGCTGCGGGGACAAGCCGCCGAATCGGACCAAGTTCTCGACATCCTGAGTCGAGAACAGATTCTCGCCGGTGGAGAGCGGCGCATCGTAATGCGCGGCGATCTCGGACAGCAGGGCGAAATCGAGCGGATCGCACGGTTCCTCGAACCAGCGCAGTGCAAACGGCCGCAGCCCTTGGGCATAGGCGAGAGCGTCGTCGCGGCCGAACTTGGAATTGGCATCGACAGCGAGCGCGCCGCCGCGTGGCAGAATCGCCTTCACCGCCTCGACCCGGTTGAGGTCATCGGCAAGCGGTAACCCGCCGACTTTTATCTTCACCATGGTGTAGCCGGCGTCGAGATGCGCGCGCATCTCGTCTTGCAGGTCTTTGACCGTTTTGCCGGGCGCATACCAGCCGCCGCCCACATAGCAAAACACCTTGTCGGCGACTTTGCCGCCGTTGTAGCGCGCGGCGAGCAGCCGGTGCAGCGGTTGCCGCGCAATCTTGGCGACGGCGTCCCAGACTGCAACCTCGATGGTGCCGATGGCGATCGAGCGTTCGCTGTGGCCACCCGACTTTTCGTTCTGCATCATGGTCGTGAGAATTTTCTCGGGCGCGAAGTTGTCGCCTGTGTCGTCAAGCAGCGCCTTTGCATCGGCGCGCAGAATGCGAGGAATAAACTGCGCCCGCATCTGCGCGCCGCACGCATAGCGGCCGGTCGAGTTGAAGGCGAAGCCCGTGACAGGCTTGCCGTCGCGCTTTACGTCGGTGATGACCGCAACGACGGATGTCGTCATCTCGGCAAAGCTGAAACTCGAATTCGCAAGCGTTGACTTGAGCGGGATCGCGGCCTCGCGAATGTCGACAATGCGCATGACGATTCTCGATCTGATGCCGGCCGCCGCGGCGCCCTAACCGTGCAACACTATCATTCCCACGCGGCGGTCAATGCAGATGCAGGCCCGCCCCTTTCTTTTTCTTTGTCAAAGGTCCGTCGCGGACGGCGCGCTGATAGCCGCACACTGACGGCGCATCCATGAAGGTAGTTCATAAGTGCATGCGCGCCGCGCCAGCTAATCGCTTGCCGAGGGCGGCCATATAAAAAGGCAGCCGCTTGGGCACGCTTCGTAAGCTTCGCAAGCAAAGGCGAGCCGTTTCAAACACGGAATCAGCCCGGTCAGAAGCTGGACCTTTGGCATCCCATGTACAGACATCCTGAAGATCGAGACCTCTCGCCGATCAGAGTGCTCCCGGGGAGCCGCCCCATCGCAGCGCTGATTCCGATCATGGCTATCATTCTGATAGCGTTTTTCGTCATCGGTCTCGCCCTGCCGGTCCTGCCGCTTCACGTCCATGACCGTCTTGGCTTCGGCGCTTTCACCGTAGGCCTTGTGACCGGCAGCCAGTTCGGCGCCGCCTTGCTGTCGCGAGTCTGGGCGGGGCAATACGCCGACGGCCGAGGGTCGAAGCGCGCGGTGATCGCGGGTTTGCTCAGCGCAGCAGCGGCTGGGCTCTTTTATCTGCTGTCGCTGCATGTCATGGCCGCGCCTCTCCTTTCCGTGACGGTGCTCTTCACCGGCCGCGCCGTGCTTGGCGGCGCCGAGAGCTTCATCATCACGGGTGCGGTAAGTTGGGGTCTGGCGCTCGTCGGCACCGCCAACGCCGGACGAGTCATCGCCTGGGTCGGCATGGCGATGTTTGCAGCCCTGGCGCTTGGGGCGCCGCTTGGCACCAGCCTTTATGGGCTTGGCGGTTTTGCCGCCATTGCCGTTTCGACAATCGCCGTCCCGCTCGCGGCAGTCGGTCTTGTCGCGCGATTGCCCGCTGTTCCGCCGCAGCGCGGTCGAAGGCCCGCCACGGCGAAAGTGGCCGCCGCAGTCTGGCTGCCTGGCTTCGGTTCGGCATTAAGCAGCGTCGGCTTCGGCGCGATGATTGCGTTCAGCTCTCTGCTCTCTGCGGCGCACGGCTGGGAGCCAATATGGCTTGTGTTCACCACTTTTGCGGCCTCACTGGTCGTGGCGCGTTTGCTGCTCGGCCACGCACCGGACAGGTGGGGCGGCGCGAGAGTCGCATTGGTCTGCGTGTTGATCGAAGCGGCCGGGCTCGTGCTGATAGGGCTGGCGCCCGACCGGTCTGTGGCGTCCGTTGGCGCGGCGCTCGCCGGTCTGGGCTACTCGCTGGTCTATCCGGGTTTCGGTGTTGAAGCCGTGCGTTGCGCGCCGCCGCAGAGCCGCGGGCTCGCGATGGGCGCCTACACGGTCTTTCTCGATATGGCGCTTGGCATCGGCAGCCCGGCGCTCGGTCTGGTCGCCGGACGGTTCGGGCTCGACGCCGCCGTCCTTGTCGGAGCGCTGATCGTGCTCGGCGCCGCGGCGGTCGCACTGTACTTGCTCTCAGCCGACTGTAGGAAAGGAGACGAACAATGCCTCACGTCATCGTAAAGCTTTGGCCGGGCAAATCCGAAAGGCAAAAGGCCAAATTGGCCGAAGAAATCACCAAAGCTGTCACGAGCACGCTTGGTTATGGCGACGAAGCGGTCTCGGTCGCATTGGAGGAGGTCGCGCCGAACGACTGGGCCGAAAAGGTTTACAGGCCCGATATTCTAGACAAGCACGCGATGATCTACAAAAAACCCGGATACGATCCGCTCGCGTGACGCTTACTGCCGATAGCGTAGCGCCTCCACGACCAGAGCAAATGCGGCGGACGATTGCCGCCGACTGGGATACCAGAGGTGATAGCCTGAAAATGGCGGGCACCAGTCCTCCAGCACGCGCTTGAGGCGGCCCCTCGCAAGGTGAGGCTGCGCCATCCCTTCCGGAAGATAGGCTAGGCCGAAACCGGAGAGCACGGCGTTGAGAATTTGCGCCGTCGCATTGAAGGTGAGCTGGCCGTCGACCCGCACCTTCATCTCACGGCCGTTTTTCTCGAATTCCCAGGCGTACAATCCGCCGTGCGTGGGCAAGCGCAGATTGATGCAATTATGCGCGATCAGGTCCTGCGGACGTTTCGGCTGCTCGCGCTTCTTGAAATATGAGGGCGCTCCGACAACGGCCATGCGCATGTCCGGCCCGATCCGCACCGCGATCATGTCCTTGGCCACCTGTTCGCCGCTGCGCACACCGGCGTCGTAGCGTTGGCTGATGATATCGGTCAGACCGTAATCCACTCCGATCTCGACCTTGATTTCCGGATATTCGCTCAAGAGCTTTGCCAGCCTCGGCAGCAAAATCGCATCCGCCGCGTATTCGGTGGCCGTGATGCGAATGATTCCGGCGGGCCTTGCACGCAGGTCGCTGATCGCCGCAAGTTCGGCCTCGATCTCCTCGAATCGCGGGCCGAGTGTGTGCAGTAGGCGCTCGCCCGCCGCCGTCGGCGCCACACGCCGTGTCGTACGGATGAGGAGGCGAACGCCGAGCCGGGCCTCAAGGGCGCGCATCGTGTGGCTCAAGGCCGATTGCGACACTCCGAGCTTTGCGGCCGCATGGGTGAAGCTCCGCGCGCGCGCGACCTCGAGGAAGGCGACGAGGTCGTCCAGGTGTCCGCGCTGCATTCATGGCCTCCACTCATAAGTATTTGTCGATTATCATAGCCTATCGCGGCAGCACCGCCGCTCTACACGGTGGCTCGGGAGGGCCGCCGCCGGTAGGCGCGGTCGGCCTGCGGACAGAAGGAGAGCGATCATGGAGATCAGACGAGCCGGTTCGCAACCGTCCGGCAAAGGACCGTCCGATTGGTTCACGGGCGCGGTCCGCTTAGACCCGCTGTTCACCGCGCCGGCGCCGGCTCGCGTAGCTGCCGCTGTTGTGACGTTCGAACCTGGCGCCCGCACGGCTTGGCACACGCATCCGCTCGGCCAGACACTGATCGTCACATCTGGATGCGGTTGGGTGCAGCGCGACGGTGGTCCCGTCGAAGAGATTCGGCCCGGCGACGTGGTGTGGTTCCCGCCCGGCGAGAAACACTGGCACGGCGCTTCGCCGGCGACGGCTATGACGCATATCGCCATTCAAGAGGCGCAGAACGGCAAAGCCGTCGAGTGGTTGGAGAAGGTAAGCGACGAGCAGTACCGGCGCTAACGGCCCGGCTGTCGGCTGATCGAGCGTGCGCCGCCTGGCGCGACGAGTGATTATTGAATCTGCGGAATCTTGGCGTCCCTGATGACCTTGGCCCATTTCTCGACGTCGTTCTTGATGTAGGCAGCAAAATCCTGCGGCGAGTCCGCTACGACGTCGAAACCGAGCTCCAGGCATTTGGCCTTGACGTCGGCAAGCTGCATCGCCTTGACGATCTCGCGGTTGAGCCGATCGATCACGGCAGCCGGCGTGCCCGCCGGCACCAACACCCCCTGCATGGTCTCCGATTCCTGACCTTCAATTCCGGATTCCGCCATGGTCGGAACATCCGGCAGCGCCGCGGCACGCTTTGCCGAGGTGACCGCAAGCCCGCGCAAGGCACCGCCGGTCAGGTGCGGGATGGTTGGCGGCAAGGTGCTGAACGCGATCGGTGTCTGCGCCGCGAGGGTCGATTGAATTTCCGGACCAGACCCGCCGAACGGAATGCTGGTGGCGTCGAGCCCGTAGCTGAGCTTCAGCAGCTCGGCGGCAAGCTGCGGCGTCGTGCCGATGCCCGCATTGGCAAAAGTGTACTTGCCGGGATTGGCCTTCACCAGCGCAATTAAATCCTTGATGGTCTTGGCCGGAATCGAGGGATGAACGACGACGATGTTCGGCGTGGCCGCGGCGCGGGTGACCGGCGCAAAATCCTTGAACGGATGGTACGGGGGATTGGCGTAGAGGCTCGGATTGACCATGAAGCTCGAGCTCGCCACCAGAACCGTATAGCCGTCGGGCGCCGCGCGCGCAGCCATCGCCATGCCGATATTGCCGCCGGCGCCAGCGTGATCTTCGACATAGAATTGCTGCTTGAGGCTTTCCGACAGCTTCTGTGTCAGCAATCGCGCCATCACGTCGGTCGGGCCGCCGGCCGCGAATGGCACAATCACCTTGACGGGATGGTCCGGGTAGTCGGCCGCCAATGCCGGCAGCGATGCCTTGACCGCGAGCGCAAGGACGGCACAACCCGCTAATGCTAGAGCGCGTGCGTGCATTGAATTGGCCCCCTCCGTGTTACCTCGCCGGACGTGTCCGCAAGCGAGCTGCGGGGTTTTGTGAGCCGCAGGATGATCTTCGTCAATGTGGCTTCTGCGGTTTGTCACATCGACTAGCCGGCGCCCGATTTCGCGCAACCGATCGCGCATGCCGGCAATCGGCGCTTGGGCTGTCCTGCCTCACATCGGTCTTGCTATCATCGCGACCGCGATGATGACCTGCCCAACAGGCATCGACTCGATTTCGGCGAAGCGATCGCCAATTGAATTTCAGCCTTAGCATCGCAAAGGAAATGCCATGCCAGCAAAGAAGATAACGCGCGACGAGCTCCGCGCCGCGGCGGCGAAGTACAAGAATTGGGGCAAATGGGGGCCCGACGACGAGATCGGCACGCTCAACTACACGCAGCCGGAAGACATCGTCGCGGCGGCGCGGCTGGTGAAGAAGGGCAAGGTGATCTCGCTGGCGCTGAACTTCGACAACAATGGCCCCCAGAGCGGCAAGACCACCTATCCCG
>Ga0070739_10003084_pt1 | contig 21202 bp, 20 predicted proteins | sample Coa_R1_7_FD_66445 | JGI IMG/M metagenome (GOLD analysis project Ga0070739, IMG submission 66445) | Surface soil microbial communities from Centralia Pennsylvania, which are recovering from an underground coalmine fire - Coalmine... | ecosystem: Environmental > Terrestrial > Soil > Unclassified ... | reverse complement strand
CGAGTCCGGCGAGCTAATCGACCTCTACGCCGGCTGGATCGCGCGCTACCCGATCATCAGCCTGGAAGACGGGCTGGCCGAGGACGACTGGGCCGGCTGGGCCGCCCTGCGCGCGCGCCTGGGCGACCGCGTCCAGATCGTCGGCGACGACCACTTCGTGACCAATACCGAGCGGATCGCGCGGGGCATCGCCGAGCGCACGGCGAACTCCGTGCTGATCAAGCTGAACCAGATCGGCAGCCTCACGGAGACGCTGGCGGCGATGGCGATGGCCGAGCGAGCGGGCTGGACCAACGTCGTCTCCCACCGCAGCGGCGAGACGGAGGACACGACGATCGCCCACCTGGTTGTCGCCACCAACGCCGGCCAGATCAAGACCGGCGCGCCGGCGCGCAGCGAGCGCGTCGCCAAGTACAACGAGCTGCTGCGCATCGAGGCCGACCTCGGCGACGCGGCCCGCTACCCCGGCCGCGCCGCCTTCTACAACCTGCCGGCCTTCGCGCGCGGCGGCCAGCCAGCGATGGGCGGATAGATCGGGAGTAGTGGCAGGCAATGGTACCGGGGCCCGCCTCGCCGCTGCGCAGCGCTCGACCGCTCTGGCTGCTCGCCCTCAGGGGATTCCCGGGCAGCGGCAAGAGCAGCCTCGCGGGGGCGCTCAGCCGCGCGCTGCGCTGGCCGCTCGGCGACAAGGACGACGTCAAGGACATCCTACATGGCCAGGTCGCGGATGCAGACGGCCTGTCCTACCGTACCATTCACATCACCTCCTGGCCGGCGCTGGAAGCGTACCGGCGCCGGCGTGCCACCGACTCCTTCCGCATCGCCGCGCCGCTTCTCGTCGTGGACAGCACGCGGCCGCTGCCGAGGCTGGTCCATGACACGGCGGCCTGGCTCGAGCGCTTGCAAGCCGATCGCGCGGCTGACGCCTCGAGCACCGACCGCTCGTTGTCCGCCCCGGCGGGCAGTGCTACACTGGCGCCGCGCCGGCGGCTCGCCGGCCGGCGCGAGATGGAGGACCGAGAATGCCACTGACACTGCAAGAGGCGCGGGTGATCATCGACACGGCCATCGCGCGGGCGCGCGAGCTGGACCAGCGCGTCGCCGTGGCGGTCGTCGACGAGGCTGGCCACATCATCTCGGTGGACAAGATGGACGGCACGTCGCTGCTCCGCGACCGCTTCGCCGCCGGCAAGGCCTTCGCCGCGGTGCTGCTGCGGCGGCCGACGGCCGAGACCGTCGAGCTGCGCGAGTCGCGCCCCGAGCTGTACAACGGGGCGCTGCACATGTTCCCCGGCCAGATCTACCTGGTGCCCGGCGGCGTGCCACTCGAGGTAGACGGCCGCATCGTCGGCGCGGTGGGCGTGGCCGGCGGGGCCAGTGGCGTAGACGACCAGTGCGCCGAGGCGGGGATCGCCGCCTGGCGCGCGAGCGGGAAGTCTTAGCCATCAGCCATCAGCCGTCAGCTCTCAACGGTCGGCTGTCAGCCGAAAGCAGACGCTGGACGGCTGACGGCTGATGGCTACCCCAACAGCGCGGCCACCTCGGCGCAGGTCATGATCCGGGCGATGCCAGGGAAGATGCGCTCCATCGCCCAGGTCTGCTCCTCGTCCGGCACGCCGCCGCAGCCGTCGCGCAGGATGATCACGGCGTAGTCGTGATCATGGGCGTCGCGCGCGGTGCTCTCGACGCCAATCGTCGTCCGCTGCCCGCCCACGAGCAGGGTGGTGATCCCTCTCGCGCGCAGGAGCAGGTCCAGGTCGGTGCCGTGGAAAGCGTTGCGCCGCCGCTTGATCACGCTCAGGTCGGCCGGCTCCGGCCGCAGCACCTCGACCACCTGCCAGCCCGGCGTGCCCTCCACCGGCCGGCCGCCTCCCGCGCTGCCGGCCTGGGTCGGCACCGACACCTGGTCCGCGCCATCCGCGCGGCGCGTGTTCATCACATAGATCACCGTCGCGCCGCGCGCGCGGGCGACCCGCGCCAGGTCGGCCAGTCGCTCGGCGATGCCGCTGGCGCGCAGCAGCCGCGCGCGCTCGTCATTCCCGTCGAAGGCGCCGCGCTGCATGTCGATGAGCAGGAGCGCGGTGCGGCGTGGGTCAAGCTCGTCGGCCATCCTCTACTCTTCCTCACTTCGTCTCGGCACGCACGCTGAAGCCCTTCAGAGGGCCGCTGGCGCGGCAGCGCGCCGGCTGTTTCGGGACACCGCGTTATACCGTGTTCCGGCGGGAGCGCGTGCCGCGGCGGCTATAATCCTGGGTTGTCCCGCCACGCGCCGCGCCGACCGAGCGTAGCATGCGTCGGCGGACCCGGACGGCGTGGCCCCGATCCGATAGCAGATGGCGACGAGGACATTCGATGCTGCAGCGACTTACCCCCGCGGCGGGCTGCTGGCGATTATCCTGGCTCCAGGTCCTGGGCGCGTGGCTCGTGGGAGCGGCGGTGCTGATTGCCGCCTGCCAGCCCAGCCTGGGCGAGGCCGCGGCCGGCCGCGGCGCTTCCCCGGCGGGCGCTCCCGCCGCGCGAGCCCCACTGCCCACCACGCTGCCCCAGGCGACCGGTACGCCGGCGGCGACGGGTCGCCCGCCGGTGGCGCGGCCAGCCGGCGAGCCGCGGCCCGCTGAGGCGCTGCCCGAGTGGGTGGGCCCGCTCTGGGGCCGCTTCCTGGAGGAGCACTTCTACAGCGCGGCGCTCGACCGCGAGATGCCCTACTACCTCTACCTGCCGCCCAGCGCCAGCGTCCAGGAGCAGCGCGTGCCCGTGCTGTACATGCTCCACGGCGCCGCGGGCGACAACGCCGAGTGGGCCACGATCAAGCTGATCGACTGGACGGATCGACTGATCGTCGACGGGGAGATCCCGCCGATGATCGTCGTGCTGCCCCAGGGCGATTTCGGCTACTGGGTCAATCACGTCGACGACGGCCCGCGCTGGGGCGACTACCTGGTGGTCGACCTCGTCACGCACCTGGATACCGCGTATCCGACGCAGCCCAACCTGCGGGCCCGCGCGGTGGGCGGCCTCTCGCAGGGCGGCCACGGCGCGCTACAGCTCACGTTCAACCACCCGGACGTCTTTGGCGTGGCCGGGGCGCACAGCCCATCCCTCCGCCCGGACGACGGCTTCCTGCCCTTCCTGGGCACCGGCGCCGAGTACGCGCGGCGCGACCCCATCTCCCTGGCCGAGACGCTGCCGCTGGCCACGCTGCTCCGCCCGCGGCTGTGGCTCGACGTCGGCGCCGATGACCCCTGGCGCCCGCGCGTGGAGCTGCTGCACCAGATCCTGCTCGAGCGCGGCGTGCCCCACGAGTGGCACGAGGGCGTCGGCGGCCACGATGGCGACTACTGGCAGCCCAACGTGCCGACCTACCTGCGCTGGTACGGCCAGGCGCTGCGCGCAGGACTGTAGCCCTCAGCGCAGGCTCAGCAGCCGTCCCCACCCGGGGCTCGGAGCGATGCGCAGGTGGCGCAGAGCCCACCACAGCCCGGCCTGCGGGCTATGTACCACGGGCAGGCCGAAGTCGTCCTCGAGCTGGAGGACCACCTCCATCACGTTGCCGCGCGTGCCGAGGAAAACCGAGTCGGCGTGCGGGTGGGCGCGCAGCAGCTCCCGCGCCAGGCCGTAGTAGGCGCCGGGCTCGGTCTGGCTCGCCTCGGCCGGGCTGCGCACGCTCAGGCCGCCTACCGCCGCTACCGCCAGGCCGGCCTCCTCCAGGTAGGCGGCGATGAGCCGGTTGAACTCCTCGAGATAGGCGGTGACGACGACCGGCCGGCGCGCCCCCAGCGCCTCCAGCCCGAGGACCGCCGCCGCGCTGCCTGAGGTGACCGGCACGCCGGCACGCTCGGACCAGGTGCGGTGCGCCTCCTGTTCGCGGCGGTAGCCCTGGCGCACGGCGAGCGGGACGCCGGCCAGCACCACGGCCCGCGCCCCCTCGCCGACGACGACCTCGATCGCCGCGGCGATGCCCTGCTGCGCCCGCTCGAACTCGGCCGCCTCGTGCGCCCGCACGTTCAGGTTGGTGGCCACGACGCCCACCCCCTCGGGCAGCATCGCCTGCAGCTCCCAGGGAAGCTGGATCGTCGACGGCGAAACCCAGCCGTAGCAGCCGCGCCAGCCGAACATCTACATCTCCTGGCCGTCCTGGCCGCCAGCTCTCAGCCGTCCGCCGTTAGCCCAGGGCTAACGGCGGACGGCTGAGAGCTGAGAGCTCAAGACTGGACACTAGCTACCGGGCGCCCCTTGAGGGCGGGAAGCACCTCGCGCGTGAACCGGTCGAGCGAGCCCAGCACCTGCTCGTCGTTCAGGCTGCCCCAGGCGAACACGCCGCCGAAGTAGTTGCCGCCCGTGGCGTCCATAAAGGCGAGCACCTGCTCGCGCACCGTGGCCGGCGAGCCGACGAACACCACTCCCCGCTTGATGCAGTCGTCAAGGTCGCGCAGGCTGTCCGAGTAGTAGCTGACGCTGTTCGGGGTCCAGAGGTAGGCGAAGTTCTCCCGGAAGGCCTCCAGCGCCTCCTTGGCGACGCGGCGGGCCTCCGCGTCGGTCTCGCCCACGTACACCTTCCGCACCACGCCGTACCACGGCATCGCGACGTGGGGGTTGACCCGCGCCGGGTTGTCGCGCGCCCGCGGCAGCGCCTCCTTGAAGATGCTGATGCGGCGCCGCACCTCGTCGATGGTCGGGGTGTTGAAGCTGAACAGGATGTTGTAGCCGTTCTCGGCCACCCGGGCGACCGTGTCCGGATTGCTGGTTGGGTACCACAGCGGCGGATAGGGGCGCTGGTAGGGGTGGACCTGGGGACGCAGGTCCTTGAGGTGGTTGAAGCGGCCCTCGTAGCTCACCTCGCCACCGGTGAGGGCGGCGAGGATGATCTCCAGCGCCTCGCGGTACATTTCGCGGGTCTCGGCGGGGTCCACGCCAAGCATCGACAGCTCGTAGGGCACCGAGCCGCGACCGATGCCTAGCTCCAGGCGGCCGCGGCTGAGCTGGTCCAGCATACAGATCTCCTGGGCCAGCCGCATCGGGTTGTACAGTGGCAGCACGTAGACCAGCGTGCCGAGCCGGATCTGCCGCGTGCGCTGCGAGGCGGCGGCGAGGATCACGCTCGGCGACGGCGCCGTACCGAGTGGGGTGCCGTGGTGCTCGGCGACCATGTAGCAGTAGTAGCCGGCCCGGTCGGCCTGCTCCACCATCCTCAGACGGCGCTCGTAGTTGTCGGCCAGCCCGCCGGGACCGCGATCGATCCAATCGAACAGTCCCACCGCGATCCGGCCCGCCTCCGCCCGCACCGCGCCGTTGCCTGTCGCTCGTTCCCGGCCCTCGTCGTCCATCACGCCCTCTCTCGCCGCCACGGTGCTGACCGCCCCCCCGTACGGCTCGTGCGCCGCGCAGTCACAGCACGCCCGGATTCTACACAGACCACCAGGCCAGAAGAAACTCCGCCAAAAACAAGGGCGGGCAGGCACTCTCGGGAGGTGCCTGCCCGCTGGGCATGTCGCGATGTCTAGCTGACCGTCAGTGTGCCGACCATGCCCGCCTCCTTGTGCCCGGGCTGTGAGCAGTAGAACTGGTAGGTGCCGGCGGGCAGGGTCATGTCGCCGCTTGCGCGGCCGTTTGGCTGCGCCTCGATCTTGAACTGCTTGCCGCCCGCGTTGTCGATGACGAAGTCGTGTACTAGCGCGGCGCCGTTGTCGTCGAGCGTGACGTGGATCGGGGCGTTGGCGCGTGCGGTGAGAGAAGATGGGTCGAACTTGAGCGTGTCCAAGCCCTTCACGGTGAGGTTCTGCGGCGCCGCGGCCGCAGCCTGGCCAGAGGGCTTGCTCGCGCTACTCGCCGTATTGCTGCGCCCGCTGCACCCCGCGAGCGCCAGGGCGAGGATCAGCACCGCGCCCCATCCCAACCGTCGGTACATGGCCCAAACCTCCTGGTCGCCCGGCGCTCGTCCGGGCCCTTTTTCCAGTCTATCAGGCCACGCCTTGGGTACTGAGTGCCCAGTACCGAATATTGACTGGATACTGACTGGAGCCGTCAGCCATCCGCCGTCAGCTACGGCTGAGACCGGATCGCTAAAGGCCGAGCGCTGATAGCTACTCGATTGGCCAGCGGCTGGCGACCGGGAGCGGCAGGCGCTCGAGGAGGCGCTCGCCGGCCGACTGGACCTCGCGGAGGATGCGGGCCTCGTCGAGGTGGGGGAACCGGCGGTCGCGCATGACCACCTGGCCGTCGATCACCACGCTCGCCACGTCGTGCTTGCTCGCGCAGTAGACGAGCTGCTGGACGAGCGAGAACTCGTGCAGCGGCACCAGGCTGGGCGCCCGGGCGTCGACCAGCACGAGATCGGCGCGCTTGCCGGGCTCCAGCGAGCCCAGCTCCTTCGCGCACAGCAGCGCCTCGGCGCCGCGCAGCGTCGCCATCTCGAGCGCTTGCTCGGCCGGGAAGATGACGCCCGAGCGGTGGACGTCCTTCTGGCCGCCGGCGACGAGGAACATCTCCTGGAACATGTCGATGCGGTTGTTGCTGGCCACGGCGTCGCAGCCGAGGGCGACCGTCGCCCCGGCCTCGATGAGCTGCGGAATCTTGCCGTGGGCCACGCTGCCGTAGGCGCTGTGCAGGCTCGAGCCCGGGCAGTGCGCGACCTTGGCGCCATGCCGCGCGATCAAGGCGACCTCGTCGTCGGTGATGCGCGCGCAGTGGGCAAATAGCCAGCGATCGGACAGCGCGTCGAGCGAGGCCAGGTAGCGGATCGGCGTGTAGCCCGTCTCGGCCTCGACCCAGCGGTTGTGGTCGTCGCAGACGGCCGCGTGGAGCTGTACGATCGTGTCGCGCTCGCGCGCCAGCCGCAGCATGCTGCGGAGGAGGTCAGGGCTGGCGTTGGTCATCGTCCGCACCGAGCCGGAGACGCGCACGCGGCCATTGGCCTTGCCGTCCCAGGCCTCCATCAGCTCGCGGGTCGCGGCCAGCGCCGCCTCAGTGCCCGCGCTGCGCACGGCCTCGGGCACGGGTCGGTCGGCGGGCGAGCGGTCCCAGGTATGCAGCGAAAGCAGCCCGCGCAGGCCGACCTCGCTCACCGCCCGCGCCACGGCCTGGGGGTGCGGGCCGCCGGGGTCGGCGAAGCAGGTGATGCCGCTGCGCACCAGCTCCAGCCCGGCCAGCAGCGCGCCCCAGTACACGTCGTCCTCGGTGAGGGCGGCGTCGTAGGGGAAGATGCGCTCGTAGCACCACTGCCAGAAGGTCACGTCGTCGGCGATACTCTTGGCCAGCACCTGCGTCGCGTGCTGGTGCGTGTCGATGAAGCCGGGCAGGACGATGTGGCCGCTGGCGTCGAGGCGCTCGGCCTGGGGATATCGGGGCGCGAGGTCCGCCGCCTTCCCGACTTCCACGATTCGCCCGTCGCGTGCCGCCACGGCGCCGTCGCGCACGATACGGCGCCGTTCATCCAGCGTCACCACGGTACCACCCGCGACCAGCAGCTCGGCCATCGTCTCCCCCGCTCCCGCCGCGCCGCCAGGCGCAGCCGCCTATCTGTCGTAGCCCATCATGCCGCACGCCGGCCCGCGCGGGCCAGCAGCGGCCGCTGGAAATAGGGGCCTGCCTGCGCGCTGGTGGCCCGACTCTTGCTTTTACCCGGCTAATAGCGGCACCCCGGATCGAAGAGCAGTGCAAGGAAGCGAGCCATGCAAGCCTCTGACCATCACACCGTCCTCGTCGTGGAAGACGAGGCGCCGCTGCGTGCGCTCGTCTCGGACATCCTGCGCGAGGAGGGCTACCGAGTGGAAGAGGCACGAGACGGGGTGCAGGCGCTCGACGCACTGGCCGCGCCGCGGCAGGACGCGGTGTGCGCCGTCGTCCTAGATATGATGCTGCCGCGCCTGGACGGCGTGAGCGTGCTGCGCCAGCTCCGCAGGCGGCGTCCGGGCGTACCCGTGGTGGCGATGAGCGCCAGCCGCGAACACCTGGCCGCTGCGGTCACCGAGGGCGCGCGGGGCGCGGTTCCCAAGCCGTTCGACATCGACCAGCTCGTGGACGCGGTGAATCGCTCCTGCGCGCCCCGGTGTGAGGCTCACGGTCGCGGCACCTCGGCGCCGCCACGAAGGTGAAACGGGACGACCCGCCTCGGCTTGCTTGCCGGCCCGGCTTAACGTCGGGCCGGTTTGGCGCGGCGCACTGCGACGGCGGCGACGGCGGCCGTGGCGGGAGCATTCCGGCCGAGGTCGAGCGAGAGGTAGGCCCAGACCAGGAAGATGCAGAGGATCAGTAGGTTGGTCGTCGCGTAGATGCGGCGATACCCGCCCAGAGCGCGGATCTCTTCCAGCGACATGGCCCTTCCCGCTCGCCCGCCCGGCCCCGGGGCCGGCCACTGGCTGAGCCGGCCCCGGGGCGCCCCGGTGCATATTGTAGCCCGGTCGCCGGTGACCGGCGCCGGGCGGATGGCCATGCGCGCGGGGAAGAGCGCGGCCAGGTAGGCCGAGGGGACGGACCGGCCTCGCGGGGCGACCGGGCGGCCGCCGCGAGATCAGTTGGTCAGGGGCGACGGCGCCTCGTAAGGCTCGTAGCCGGCGTAGATGCGCGTCAAGCTATCGTCGTTGGCCAGCACGCGCTTCTGGACGGCCCGGAAGCGACGCAGGGCGCGCTCCCGCACCTCCCCGCAGGCCTGGCAGCTCCAGCGCTCCACTGGCGCCGCCAGCTCCTCGACACGGGCGATCAGCCAGCGGTGCGGCGGGCAGGTCTCGCCCCGGCCGGTGGTGACGGTGACTAGTGGCTGCGAACTCACTGTACCTCCTCGTAGGATGCGGCCTTGTCGGTCGCTCCCCTCCATACTATCGTATGCCCTATGCAACCGGTAAGCGGGATCGGCGCGAAGCGCGCCGGCCGCTCGCGGCCGCCGGGGCCCCTCCCGCCCGCGGGCCGGGCTGGCGCGCGCCCCCACCTATACTGACACTCGGAGCGAGCGGCGACGATCCCTCGAAGCGCAATAGCAGAAGGGCGATCGGGCTCGCGGCGGCGCGCACCCGCGCCGTTGGGCACGAGGGCGCCGGCGCGGGTCGCAAAGAGAGTGGGCCGCGCTCGGCGCGGCCCACTCTCCTCGCGCGACGGACGGCACCGCGCGGGTGCGCCCGCCTAGAAGGTCACTCAGGCGTGGCGTGAGCCGCAGCTCGCACCACGCATTCCCACTTCAGGCGCGCTTAGCGCGGCTTGCAGACGATGTCGACGACCGCCACGCTGCCCTGGCGCACCTGCTCGACCGCCCGATCGAGGGCGGGCTTGATCGCGTCCGGCTCCTCGATCGGCCCCTCGGCGTAGCAGCCGAAGCCGCGGCAGATCGTCGCCATGTCCGGCTCGGGATCGCCCATCCGCATCCCGATCCAGGCGTTCTCCTCCGGCCGCTGACGCACCTGCGCGATGAGCTGCTGGTGCTCCTCGTCGTTGTAGTAGGAGCGGTTGTTGCGGACGATGAACAGCATCGGCAGCTTGTAGTGGACGGCAGTCCACAGCGCCTGCGGTGCCATCAGGAAGTCGCCGTCGCCGTCGATCGCCACGACGAGCTTGCCGCTGTCGCGGTGGCCGAGGGCCACGCCGACGCTCGCGCCGGGGCCATAGCCGAGGCCGCCCCCGCCGCTGTCGCCGCAGAACTGCCGCAGGTTGTTGAACTCCCAGATGCCCGGCGCCATCCGGCCCGGCCGACCGGTCGCCAGGACCCAGTCCTCGTTCTTGACGGCGTTGTACACCTCGCCGAAGAAGCGCCGCAGGGAGATCGGGTTGTCGTTCCAGGTCGCCTCGGTCTGCTTGTCCCACTCCGCCTGCATCTCGGCGCGGATGCTGGCGAGCTGCTCGGCGCGGCGCTGCAGGCGGCCGCGGTCGACCTTGCCCTTCTCGACCAGCTCGCGGCAGGCGGCCAGGAGCTGCGGCACGGCGGCGCCCACGTCGGCGAGCATCGGCAGGTCCACGGCGGGCAGCCGCTGGTAATCGGTGGTCCAGGCGCGCAGGATCAGCTCGTCCATCGAGACGTTGATCGTCCGGGCGCCGGGCTTGAGCAGCGAGCGCGCCTGGCGCGCCGGCTTTACCGGCGGCGTGGACGTGAAACCCGCGAAGTCGACCATGTCCAGGCCGACGACGACATCGGCCTCCGGTAGCAGCCGACGGCTCGCGCCGGTCAGGTTCATCGGGTGCCGGCTCGGGATGTTCACCGACGAATCGCCCTCGAGGACCGGGATGGACAGCAGCGAGGCCAGCTCCTGGAGCGCGGCGAAGGCCTCCGGGCTGCGGCCCATGCGATCGGCGCAGATCACCGGCAGCTCTGCGCTGGCTAGCCACTGGGCGGCCTGCTCGATCGACTCGGCCGGCGCCGGCACCGGCGGCGCGGGGCGATAGCGGCCGATCGGCGGCAGCGGCGGCACGTTCTGCACCGCGCCTTCCTGGACCTCGGCGTCGAAGCAGACGTAGACCGGCCCGCCCGGCGAGGTCAGTGCCGTGCGGTAGGCGCGCAGCAGCGATTCGGGGACGTCGCCCACAGCGTGCGGCTGGTCGTCCCACTTCACGAAGTCACGGACCAGGTTCCCCTGGAGGTTGGCCGTGTGGATCCAGTCGATCCACGGTCGGCGCAGCCCGGCCTCCATCGGCCCCGTGCCACCCATCACCAGGATCGGCACGCGGTCGCACCAGGCGTTGAAGATCGCCATGGTAGCGTGCTGGAGCCCGACGACGTTGTGGACGATGCTGCCCATCATCTTGCCCGTGGCCTTGTAGTAGCCCTGGGCGATATGGACCGCCGTCTCCTCGTGGTGGCAGAGCAGCATCTGCGGCTTCTGGTTGCCGCCGTAGTTCACCAGCGAGTCGTGCAGGCCGCGGTAGCTCGCGCCTGGGTTGAGCGCCACGTACTCCAGGTCGAGCGCGCGCAGCGTGTCCACGATGACGTCCGAGCCGAAGCGCGGGTCGCGCTCGTAGGGGGGGACGTTGGCCGGCGCCTCGATCGCCGAGAGGGGCTGGGGGCGAGTGATGGCCACGGGCGTTCCTCCGAAATCTGCGCCGGCCTAGCGGCGGCGCGCTGGCTGGTGGCGCGCGACGTGCTGCCCTGAAAGCGCCTTGACACCTGGAATACCACGTGTCAGCCTGCAGCTCACACCTGGCAGGGACAGATACTCTCTAAGTCTACGTATTGCGTCGACAAATGCAAGCGGCTGATCCGGTCGCAACTCGCCGGCGTATCTCCATAGGGACCAGGCGACGGCGCGCCGGGCGAGTCGAGGCCGGTCGAGGCTCCGTCGCCGGGGTGAGCGCGCACGTGCGAGCCGGTCAGCGACGTGCTACACTCGCCAGGCCGGCCGCTCGCCCCTGCCCCCTGCGGCCGGCCGCCGGCCCTGCTCGGGGACCGAGCCACCGCGTCGCTCGCTCGCCAGCGGACGCACGTCGTCACATCGCTCGTCTGGAAGGAGTTACCGTGAACAGTCGCTTGCTCGCGCTCACGCTCAGCCTTGGCCTGCTCAGCCTGCCGCTCGCCACGCCGGTCTCCGCCGCCGGCACCGACACGCCAGGGACCACCGACGCGGTCGTGCTGGTCAGCCAGGCTGATCTGCCAGCCTTGCTCGCCTCCGGCTACGTGAACGATTATTCGATCGTCAGCGCCGAGGACGTGGGCCTCGACGTCGACTCGGTGCTCGGCCCGGCGCCGTTCGGCGACGACTCGGTGCTCACGCCGACAGAGCTCGGGATCGACAATCCGCAGTGGGGCTTCTTCCCGGGCCCGTTCTTCCGTGGCTTCACCACGGTCGGCGTGGTCGTGCCCGTTTTCACGTTCCGGACCTTCGCCGTCCGGCCCTTCTTCCCGCACTTCCGCTTTTTCCCCTTCTTCGGCGGCTTCGGCTCGCCGTTCGGCTTCACGCGCATCGTGATCATCCGCTAAGGAAGCGGTGCGGGACCGGGCTCCGGCGGCCATCCGCTTCGCTCGCTCCCGGCCGACCCGCGGTCTCTCGACGGACGGGAAGAACGATCCTGCGCGGCGGGCCCGCACGCACGGCCCGCCGTGGCTGCCCCGGGAGCAGCCCCAGCCGATCGTCAGGACCACACCCTCGCTGGCGAGCGAGCACGGACGAGGCCCCTGGGGACTACGGTCTCCAGGGGCCTCGTCGTGCCTGGGGGCCGCTCGGCACGCAGGGCGCATCGCAAGGGGTACGATGCCCAGAGCTACCCGGCCGCCGCGCCGTTTGTGCGCAACGGGGCGACCAGTGTACGGTAGGCTGCCAGAAGACCGGCGGGACCCGAGTGAGCTCGCCGCGGAGTGAGGGCGATGAGCACGGAGATCAAGTTCGTCGATACGACGGTCCGCGATGGGAATCAAAGCCTCTGGGCGCTCAACATGCGCGTGGGCGTCATGCTGACGGCGCTGCCTGCCCTCGACGCGGCCGGCTTCGAGGCCATGGAGTTCATGGCGCCGAGCACGCAGGTCAAGAAGCTGGCCCAGCATCTGGGCGAGGACCCCTTCCAGTGGCTCAAGCTGGGGACCCAGCTCGGCAAGCAGACGCCGCTGCGGATGCACGGCGGCATCCGCGGCTCGCTCAACAAGATTCCACTGGCCGTCAGCCGCCTGCTGGTGGAGATCGTCGCCGCGCACGGCATCCGCCACACGCGGCAGTCCGATCCCTGGAACGACTTCCCGGCATTCCAGCCGGACCTGGAAGACTTGCGGTCGCTGGGGATCCACACGGTCCTCAATATCATCTACTCGGAATCGCCCAAGCACACCGATGCCTACTACGCCGAGCGCGCCCGGCAGGCGGCCGCGCTCAAGCCCTGGCGCATCTGCTTCAAGGACGTGGGGGGCCTGCTCACGCCCGAGCGCACCCGGCAGGTGGCGCGCATCATCAAGGGCGCCGTGGGCGACATTCCGCTGGAGTTCCATGCGCATTGCAACAACGGCCTGGCGCCGCTCAACGTCCTGGAGGCAGTCAAGGAGAGCATCCGCTACATCCACACCGCGGTGCCGCCGCTGGCCAACGGCACCTCGCAGCCCTCGATCTTCAATGTAGCGGCCAACCTGCGCGCCCTGGGCTACACGCCGGTGGTAGACGAAGCGCCCCTGCGGGCGCTCAGCGAGCGCCTGACGGCCATCGCGCGGCAGCAGGGCCTCCCGATCGGGCAGCCGCGGGAGTTCGACTACGGCGTGTACGCCCACCAGGTGCCGGGCGGCATGATGTCGAACTTAAAGTATCAGCTACGGCTCATGGGCATGGAGGACCGCTTCGAGGCGACGCTCGAGGAAGCCGGCCGCGTCCGCGCCGAGTTCGGCTACCCGATCATGGTCACGCCGCTCTCGCAGTTCGTCGGCACGCAGGCCGCATTCAACGTGATCGTGGGCGAGCGGTACAAAGAGGTACCGGACGAAGTGATCCAGATGGCGCTCGGGTACTGGGGCCGGGAGGCGATCACCGCCATGGACCCGGCGATTCGGGCGAAGATTCTGGACCGTCCCCGCGCCCGCGAGTGGGAGCGCTGGGAGCAACCGCAGCCGACGCTCGCAGAGATCCGTCGCAAGCACGGCCCCCACGTCTCTGATGAAGAGATCGTGCTGCGCTACTATGCGGGAGACGAGGCAGTGAAGGTACTGGGCAAGTACAGCACGCCCGAGGAATACCTCAGCACGCGCCATCCTCTGGTCGACCTGGTCGACCAGCTCCTCAAGAAGCGCGAGTTGAAGCACATCTCGGTGCAGGGCCGGAACTTCAGCATCGCCCTGCACCAGCAGGCGGTTCCCACCTAAAGAGGTGTCCATGCGCCTGGTGGTCGAGGCCGACCGCGTCCCGCCGGGCCTGGTGCGCTGTTCCTCGTGATCTGTATGGAAGGATCAAGCAGCCGACATCCTGACCGGCGTGAGCGAGAAGCGCTGTTCGCGACAGACGCGATGAAGGGCCGTGCGCCGAGGGAGGGGAACCTCGACGCCGGCCCTTCGTCGTTGGAAGGAGGGGGCGACTTCCAAGAGTTAGTCTACCCGGCCGGTATTAATCGTCCATTGAGCAACTGTTAAACGGGTGTTTAATGCCATGGGGCCGTGACCCGCGCGCAACTGCAGGCCCCGCCAGGACCATCGGCTTGCGACCCCGGTCCCATTCAGGTACGGTGAGGCGCGGGAGTGAACGCCATGAAGCTTGGTATCTGGACACCCCTGCCCCACGCCATCCCACCGGAGCCGCGGCTGGCCGCGGCCATCGAGCAGGCCGAGGCGCCCGCCGCGGCGCCCTACGCCGACGAAGCCTTCGCCTTCGCCCGCGACGTGGCGCTGAGCGCCGAGCGACTGGGCTTCGACATCACGCTCATCGCCGAGCGCCTCCTCGGACCGGACCTCGAGGCCTGGATGCTCGGCTCGGCGCTGGCCGCCGTGGCCCAGCAGATCCACGTCATGATCGCGGTCCACCCGGGCCTGTGGGCGCCGCAGGTCGTGGCCAAGATGGGCGCCAGCCTCGACCGCATCAGCGGCGGCCGCTTCCACCTGAACGTCGTGCCGGGCTGGTGGGAGGCCGAACACCGTATGTTCGGCGGCGCCTGGACCACCGACCCCGACCATCGCTACGGCCGCATGCTCGAGTTCGTCCAGGTCGTCAAGGGCCTCTGGACAGGCGAGCGCTTCAGCTTCGCCGGCCGCCACTTCCAGCTCGAAGACGCCAGCGTGCGGCCGCGGCCGGTCCAGCAGCCCTATCCGCCGATCTACGCCGCCAGCCGCTCCGAGAGCGGCATGGACGTGATCGCGCGCGAGTGCGACTGGTGGTTCCTGCCGCACGGCGCGGGCTACCGCGACTTCGACGCCTCCCGCCAGCTCATCGAGACGGCCCGTGCCGACATGGCGGCGCGGGCGGCGCGGTACGAGCGCGCGCTGCGCTACGGGCTGAGCGTGCACGTGATCTGCCGCCGCACGCACGCCGAGGCGATCGCCGCCGCCGAGCGCCTCGAGGAGCACGGGAAGACCAACCGCATCGCCCAGATCGCGGCGATGGCCCTGGGGGCCGGGCTGGTCGGCACCTACGAGGAGGTCGCTGAGCGGATGGTCGCCTACCACGCTCTCGGCGTCGAGCTGTTCCTGATCCACTTCAGCCCGATGCTCGAGGAGCTCGAGCGCTTCGGCAACGAAGTGGTGCCGCGCCTGCGTGCGGCGCTGGGGCCCGACCTGGGCGCCCTGCCAGCCGCGGCGGCGGTCGCGGAGCCCGCCGCCGGGGTTGCCAGCGGCACCCAGCCGCGTCGAGGGGCCTGATGGACGAGCCGCGCTTCGTCGAGCTAGCCGACGGCGTCCACGCGATGATCAGCCCGCGCCTGATGTCCAACTGCACGATCGTGGTCACGGCCGAGGGCGTGCTGACCGTCGACGCACCCTACACGCGTCGCCTGGCCGAAGCCGTGATCGACTACGCCCGCCGCCTGTCGCCCCAGCCGATTCGCTGGGTGGTCAGTAGCCACCATCACGGCGACCACACCCTGCAGCTCTGCGTGTTCTCGCCGCCGGCCCAGGTCATCGGCCACGTGGCGAACCGCGAGTACATCCTCCGCACCGGCGAGTACGAGCGCCAGCGCTTCCACGCGAACTATCCCGAGGCCGGCTACGATAGCGTGACGCTCACGCCGCCGAGCCTGACCTATACCGACCGCCTGACCCTGTACCTCGGCGGCCGCGAGATCCACCTCTGGCACCCGGGCCCCGCCCACACGGCCGGAGACACCGTGCTCTTCCTGCCGGCCGAGCGACTGGCGGTCGTGGCCGACCTGCTGTTCAATGGCATGCACCCCGTCGCGCGCAACGGCTACTTTGCGGGCTGGATCGCCGCCCTGAGCCAGCTCCAGGCGATGGATCTGGATGCCGTCGTCCCCGGCCACGGACCGATCGCCTCCCGCCGCGAGCTGGGCGCGATGCGGGAATACCTACTCGCCCTGCGCGACGCGGTGCTGCCCTACGCGCGCTCGGGCGTGCCGGTGGAGCGGGCGGTAGCGGAGATCCGCCTCGACGCCTACGCCGCCTGGCCGGACCGCGAGCGCCTGGGACCGGCCATCGAGCGCGCCTACGCCGAGCTGGTCGAGACCGCCGGCTAGGAGACCTGCTTCGCGGCCTTCTGGGGCGACGTCACCCGCCTGGCGGTCCGCGCGCGGGCGAGCAGCGTGTAGGAGGTGGCCAGCGCCCAGCCGTACAGCGCGTGGCGTAGCACCTCGCCCAGCAGCGGCACCGGCCCGGCGCCCAGGCCCCAGCCCGCCACGCCCGCCCCGAGCGCCGGCAGCACGACCAGGAGCGAGAAGGCCAGCGGCAGCAGCGCGAACACCAGGCCACCCAGCCAGTCGGGGCGCGGCAGCCAGCGCTCCACGTGCGCGTAGAGGATCGCCCAGCCGAGCTGCAGGACGACGTATACGCTGATCCCGCCGGCCAGGAGCATGAACGGCCGCCCGCCGAGGCGCTGGCCGACGACGTGCCCGAGGCCGACGAGCGCTGCCGCGGGGGCGGCCATCTCGAACGCGGTCAGTGTGTACAGCAGGAGGTCGAGCGCGAGGGACGTCGTCGCCGTGGCGAGCAGGCCAGCCATCAGGGCCGTCTCCAGGCGGAACCCTTCGGGCAGGACGTGCGGCGCGGTGCTCAGGTGCGTCCGGCGGCGGATGGCCACGTAGACGGCGATGACGACGGCCAGGCCGACCAGGTCCGCGACGAGGCGCACCGAGAAGTGGGGCCCCTCGACGACTTGCAGCACCTGAGGGCCGGCGAAATAGCCGAGCAAGAAGAAGAAGAGGATGTACAGGCTGGCCCCAAGAGCCAGCGACGGCAGATAGACCCCGTAGGGCACGCCGAACACACCCGCGGCCAGGCTAGTCGGGATGCGCAGGCCGGGGATGATGCGGCCGAGCACGATCGCCAGCGCGCCGTGGCGGCGCAGGAAGTCTTCGGCCCGCGCCAGCTTGTCCAGCTCCAGGTGCAGGAACTTGCTATAGCGGTAGAGCATCGGCCGACCGCCGCGGCGCGCCAGTAGGTAGAGCAGGCTCGAGCCGATGAGCGTCGCTGACTCCATGAGCAGCAGCGCGACGGCGATGTGCAGGCGGCCCTGGCCACGCGCACGCCGGCGATCATCATCACCAGGTCGCCGGGCAGCGGCAGCGGGATGCCGCTCTCCTCCATCAGCAGGACGAGAAACAGCGCCGCTGGTGCATGATGCTCGAGGAGGTGCAGGCCCCACTGGGCGATCGCGTCCACCCTCTCGCTCCCGGCTCCTGCGGGTCTGGCGAAGTTCTGTCCAGCTTACCAGCTTCCGGCTCCGCGCGGCGCCCAAAACTGGTTTTCGACCGGAAATCACCACCCACCACGACGAGCGTGGGCCAGCGCTCTGGCGAGGCGACCGGCCGATCAGGCCAGCGTCGCGCGCACGAAGCTGATCACGATCGCCAGCGACAGCGCGAGCTCGGCCGCCGTGCCGAGCAGAAAGCCGAGCAGCGCGCCGACGCCGGCCCGCAGCGCGCGCCGCAGCGGGCGCCCGCTGAGCGCCTCCAGGGCAACCGCCCCAGCCAGCGGCCCCAGCAGCAATCCCACCGGCCCGCCGAGCAGCACGCCGACGACGACGCCCACGGCGGCACCGATGACGCCCCAGCGGCTGGCGCCGAACGCTCGCGCGCCGAGCAGGTTGGCGGCGAACCCCAGCGCCACGCCGAGCAGAGTCAGGGCGCCGTACAGCGCGAGCAGGCCGGGGCCGACCGTGGCAAAGCCGGTCACGATCGCGTAGACCAGTGCCGCCCCGAACACCAGCGGGATCCCCGGGATACCCGGCACGACGGTGCCGACAAGGCCAACGGCCATCGCCAGCAAGGCCAGCACCAGCAGTCCGTCCACCTCCCGGCCTCCCTTGCGCCGCTCACCAGCCGGCCAGCACCGCGCGGCCGACGATACCCCGTCGCTCGACGCGCCGGTGGGCCTCGGCCGCGTCGGCGAAGGGGAGCACGGCGCCGATCGCCGGGCGCACCTTGCCTTCCCCGACTAGGTTCACGACCTCGCGCACCTCGCGCAGCGTGCAGTTGCCCGAGCCCAGGATGCGCAGCCGCCGCGTGATCGCCAGGCCCGGGTTCAGCTCCACGCTGGCCACCTGGATGTTGCCGAGGATCACCAGCCGCCCGTCGAGCCCCAGGCTCCGCAGGCTTTCGCCGAACGTACCGGTCACCACGTTGTCGAGCACGACGCTCACGCCTTGCTTGGCCGTGAGCCCCCAGACCTGTGCCGAGAAGCGCAAATCGGGTGCCAGGATCACCTCGGCGGCCCCGGCGTCACGGAGCGCGGCGATCTTGCTCTCCGACGTGGTGACGGCGATCACCTCCGCCCCGCACAGCCGGGAGAGCGCGATCTGGTGCAGGCCCAGGCCGCCGCCGGCCCCGGTGACCAGCACGACGTCCCCCAGGCCGACGTCGGCGACGGCGCGCACGGCGTGCAGGCTGGTCGCGATCGGACAAACGCTGAGCGCAGCGTCGGCGAACGCCATCCCGGGCGGCAGCGGCACCAGGTTGTGCGCCCGCACCACCAGGTACTCGGCGTAGCCGCCGTCGACGTGCGAGCCCAGCAATCCCCCCTGCCGGCAGAGATCGTGCCGACCATCGAGGCAGTAGCGGCAGGCGCCGCAGGTCGCCCGCTGGTAGACGACGACGCGGTCGCCTGGCCGGACCGTGTGCACGCCGGCCCCCACCTCCGCCACCGTACCCGAGAGCTCGTGGCCGAGCACGAGCGGCAGCCGCACGCCCGGCAGTCGCCCAGAGCGGTCGAGGACGTCGTGATAGCAGACGCCGCAGGCGGCGACCTGCACCAGCGCCTCGCCGGGGCCCGGCGTCGGCCGCGGACGCTCGACTAGCTTCAACTGCTCGGGGCCGCCGAACTGCTCGACGACGATCGCCTTCATAACTCTCCTTCAAGCCCTCAGCTATCAGTTATCAGTTATCAGTTATCAGTTATCAGTTATCAGCTTCGAGCATAGCGGAACCGCTGGTGCGCTGCTCTCGGCATTGCCAGTCTGCCATCCCAGGCCCGCCCACGGTTGCCGACGGCTGATAGCTGACGGCTGATCGCTGATGGCTTTAGCCCACGACGAGCAGGCCGAGGCCGCCGGCGATCAGGGCCGACCCGGCCAGGCGCTGGCGGCCGTACCGCTCGTGGAGCACCCAGGTCCCGAGCACCGCTGCGATCACGACGGCCACCTCCCGCGCCGCGGCCACGTAGCTGACCGGGGCCAGCGTTAGGGCGAGCAGCACCAGACCATAAGACAACGGCGAGAGCACCCCGATGGCGACGATGCGCGGCCAGTGCCGCCGCCACTCCGCCCGTGGCCGGGTCCCGCGCGCCCGGAGGACCGGCACCAGGCTGACGGTAAGGCCCAGGAACAGGAGATAGCCGTACAGCAGTGGGTGCATCAGGGTGACGCCGCGCTTGTCCAGCGTAGTATAAGAGGCAATGAACAGCGCCGCGAGCAGCGCGTAGCGCGTCCCCGCCTGCCGCCCCGCCCGCGCGAGGGCTGCCCAGCCCTTCCGGCCGAAGGTCGGCAGGTGCAGGGAGGCGGCGCCGACGACGACCAGGACGATCCCCAGCGCCGCCTCCGCCGACAGGCGCTCGCCGAGGAACAGCGCGGCGAGCAGCGGCACGGCCAGGGGCGCCATCCCGCGAGCGATCGGGTAGACCAGGGAAAGGTCGCCGTGACGGTAGGCCTGCGACAGCCACCAGTAATAGCCCGTCTCGAGCAGGACACTGACGCCCAGGACGGCCCAGCCGCCGGGCGCCGCCGTCTGGGTGAGCGCCAGCGCCAGCCCGAGCGGCAGGTAGACGACCGACGAGACCAGCGCGCCGCACCAGAGAAAGGCCAGCGGGTCGTCGGCCTGCTTCGCCAGCAGGTTCCAGCTCGCGTGGACGAGCGCCGCGAGCAGCACCAGGGCCAGAGCGAGGCTCGACACGACGGCTTCGGTCCTTCGAGGGTTCGGGTGCATTACGGTAGCAGCCCAGCATTATAGTCAGCGGCCATCCGGTTGCCGCCCGGCGTTGTATCTGCTTATGGCAGCCGCCGGGGCCGCGACCAGCAGGCGGCCGCGCGGAAGCGACTACAATGAGGCGGCCGGCCCCGGGGGCGGCCGGCGCGGAGCGAGGCGAGCGCGATGCACATCACCCAGCGCCTGCGTCTGTGCATGGGACTGGTGCTCTTCACCTACGTGACCACGCACCTGCTGAACCACTCCCTCGGGATGATCTCGCTCGAGGCCGCCGAGAGCGGGCGGTTCTGGTTCACCGGCTTCTGGCGCAACCCGGTGGCCACCGCCGTGCTGTACACCAGCCTGGTCGGCCACATCACCCTCGCCCTGTGGGCCATCTACCGTCGGCGCCACCTGCGGCTGCCGCGCTGGGAGCTCGTCCGGCTCGCCCTCGGCCTGACCATCCCGCTCCTGCTGTTCCAGCACATCTTCAGCACGCGGGTCAGCGCGGCGCTGCTCGGCATAAACGACAACTACGCGCGCGAGATCTTTACCTTCTGGGTCCTCGATCCCGTCCGCGGTCTGGAGCAGCTCACTCTGCTGGTCGTGGCCTGGACGCATGGCTGGCTCGGCGTCTACCACTGGCTGAAGGCCAAGCCGCGCGCCACGGTGGCGCTGCCCATGCTCCGCCTGCTGAGCCTGTTCGTGCCGCTGTTCGCGGTCCTCGGCTTCTTCGATATGGGGCGCGAGGTGAGCGCGCTGGCGACCGATCCGGCCTGGGTGCAGCGGGTCTATCCGCCGGTCGCCGCGACCGCCGGCGCTTACGGCAGCGGCTACGGCGACTCCTACGGCTCCTACGGGAGCGGCTATGGCGACTACTACGGCTCATCCGGCGGGGCCTACGGGGCGCCGAGTAGCTCCTACAGCAGCGGCTACGGCGCGCCCGGCCCGCTGGTCACGGCCGGGATGGTGGAGCGCTGGAAGTGGGCGTCGGTGGCCCTCTTCCTCGCCGCCGCCGCCCTCACCTTCGTCGCCCGCCCGCTGCGCACGGCCTGGCTGCGCCATCGCCTGGGGCTGGTGCGGGTGACCTATCCGGCAGGGCAGCGAGTCGCCATCGTGCCCGGCACGAGCATCCTCGAGGCCAGCCGCGCCGCCGACATTCCCCACGCGTCGCTGTGCGGCGGACGGGGGCGCTGCTCGACCTGCCGCTCGCGCATCGGCGCCGGCCTGGCCACCCTGCCGCCGCCCTCGCCGGACGAAGCCCGCGTCC